>Ga0315277_10002396_pt1 | contig 26218 bp, 18 predicted proteins | sample YL17G05_15_MG_FD_203695 | JGI IMG/M metagenome (GOLD analysis project Ga0315277, IMG submission 203695) | Sediment microbial communities from Yellowstone Lake, YNP, Wyoming, USA - YL17G05_15 | ecosystem: Environmental > Aquatic > Freshwater > Lake > Sediment | place: USA: Wyoming | collected... | reverse complement strand
GGCCAAGGCGATCAGGGGGATTAGAAAAAACGGGTGCCGGGTTTCGCAACCGGCGCCCAGAGTCCCAAGAAAGGGAGGCGGGTGGGAGGCATGCAGGCTGCAGCGAGCGGTGTGCCGGGGGCAAAATCCAGTCGTTCCCGAGAGGCATTTTTCTTTCTTGACTTCGAATGCGGGCAGACCTAGAATTCCTTCTACCGGAGGGAGGCCCCCAGCGCTGAAAAGAGAACGCTTTTCTTATTGAGCCGAGGATTGCACCCTCAGGCCGTTGGCCGCGGGATGGCGTCATGAGGATAAGCGTCCGCTTCTTTTCGAGTGCCTTAGTATTCCTTCTTGCATTGTTGTTGCCCGGCGATTCGTCCGGCCTAAACACCGCTCAAGCCCAATCCGGCTCGGTTTCGGCCCGACTGGATGAAGCTTTACGGCAAGCCGACTCTGAACGGGCGCGCGAGCTCGTCCTTGACGACCTGGACGGTGCTGATCAACTCTACCTTCGATATCTTGAGGAGACCATCACCCAGGACCAGCCGAAGGTAGGGGGAATCCACCAGCTCGAAAAAGCCCGGCGCCTGGCGGAAGTCTTTTTCAGAATCTATGAGTTTGACTTCGAGCGGGGAATTGTATCCTACTGGGAGAAAGCGACCTCCGCCCAGAAACGGGAGCTGATACCCATCCTCCGCGACCATTACGCGGCCTACAAGGAAGCGCGGAGAATGAGCCGACAGATGCCGCAGCCCATCGATAAAGACTGCCGGCTTAGGGAAAGGAATCTCGCTTTAGCCGATCGCTACCGTAAGGCATCGTTCAGCAAGGGCGAGCTCCAAGCGATGCTGTGGGCGAGCAGCCTTGGTGGCAATGCTTGGAAGACATGGCAGCTGGCCAAGAGCCTTCGCGATGAGGTGGGTGAGGCCTGGGCAGCCTATTATTTCGGGGGCTGGGCCGGCGAAGGCCAGGCCGAGTTTGCGGCTCAGCATGCTGTTGAGGCGGCCGGGCGGCTCCATCTTCCGAAACTCCTCCAATTCGCTCTGGCCCGTCAGGCCTGGCGGGCTCTTAGCCGGGACGACTACGATGCTCACATCGGATATTTCCGCAAGGGGCTTGAGGTTATTCGGACAATCCCGGTCCGCCAAACCATGGTCGGCAAGTCGAGCTGCGATTTCTACCCTGGGGAAGCCTGGTATCTCAAAACCCTCTGGAGGGCCTACAAATTGAAAGATATGCCGGGAGGGCAAGAGCTGTTCGAACAGGGCCGCGCGATGAGCCGACAGCATGGGGGAGAGGTCGGAGAGCAGGCATATCTCATCGCCTCCATGCAGGAATTCATTCGACCGGGAATTTTGGAAGAAGTGGCCTCCCAAGCCGAGACGCTGGCTCGCCGGATGGGCGATCCCGGCTGGCTGGCCGCTTTCTTAATGGCTAAGGCTGGGGGGCTCAATGGTACGAGAGACTTCTCCAAGGCCTTCGCTGCACTCGATGAAGCCGCCTCAATATACGGAAAGATTGGCGACCGGGGTCACTTTGCCCAATGCCTTGACCTGCGGGCCACCTTTCGAGTCCAAACGAACGACCTCGCGGGAGCGCTGGCTGATTATGCAAAGGCGATCAAGATACACGACGAGCTGGACTTGACAGAAGATGCCATTTCCTTGCGCATCCGCGCCGGTATGGCTCTGCAGTCCCAGCCGAAGTTGGCCCTGAAATTCCTGAATGAAGCCCTGGCCAAGGCAGAAGAAATCGGCGCCCCAGGAATTATCAGAAGTGCCTTCTCCGGCCGCGGAAAAGTCCTGGCAACCGATTCCCCGGCTCAGAGCCTCGAGGACTTCAAAAGGGAACTTCTTTATGCAGAGCGCCATCGCGAAAATATCGGGTATCCCGGCGAAGTTCCTGTGGCCATGAGAATTGTGAGCCAGGCCCTGCGCCGGATGGGGAAATACAGCGAGGCCGTGGAGATGGAGAAACGGCGCGCGGAATTTGCCCGGGCGGAGGGCCTGCTAAGTGCGGAGGCCGATGCCTATTACTGGCTCGTGATCATCCATCGCTTTGACTTGGGTGAGCCCGGTATAGCCGCCGAGTATGCCGATAAATATACCCGCTCACTGATTCGGCCGGGGAAAAGACTCACCGTGAACAATTGTGACCGGATCGCAGGCGCCTATCTCTCGATTGGCCAGCCCGGCCGCGCTCTGGAGTTCTGGGCAAAAGCCCTTCAACTGGCCAAAGAGACTCCGGCCGGCGAGCACTTCCAACGGATGGTGCATATCAACCTGGCCAGAACCTGCCTTGACCTGGGAGACTACGACGCCGCCATTTTGGAGCTAAAGGGGGAGAACGCCCTGATCGAGCGCACCTTTCAAACCTACCAGGAACCTTTAAATAGGGCCGACTACGATATAGAAGACTATAAAGCAACGCTTTCGGAGCTTGCGGCGTCGGACGGTCATGCCCAGCGCAAATTTCAATCTTACGATGACCCGATCGAGCTTCAAAAAGCCGAATGGTTCAACAAGATCGCCCTCGCGCATGCCCTTTCGGGGAACCTGCCTCGAGCCGTGGAGGAGTCGCGGCAAGCGATCGAGCTCGAGTTCAGCACGCCGTTCGGAACCGCTCTGGCTGATTATTATGCCTATTTCACGCCGGGGGATGCATTGGCGCTTGCGGACGAGTTAGACGAGGCCATAGACTTCCATAAGAAGCGAAGAGACCGCGCTCGGAGAATCAAGTCCCTCATCAAGGAGAGAGAGGCTCTCGTAAAGCTCGGGTCGACGTATACAAGGGCGGGCAAGCTCGAAGAAGCGCGGAGGATACTGCTGGAAGCGATCCGGATCGACCGTCAGCCGCCTGGTCCGCAAATAGGCAACCTTTCAGAGTCTCTGCTGGCATTGGGCAAGCTTGAGATTCGCGCCGGGAATCTGCCCAGAGCCGAGGAGTTGCTTATTGAAGCCCGGAAGACGGCCAACCCCTATGACCTGAATCAGCTCTGGCAAGTGGAAAGTGCCTTGGCCGCCGTTTCCGCCGCCCGGAAAAAATATGATCTTGCTGAAAATCACTTCGAGCTGGCCCTTTCTGCTCTCGAAGGGGCGCGGGAGAGGCTGCGTCCAGAGGAATTCGCCCTCCGTTTCGGGACAGATCGTATGCAGTTATACGATGAATATGCATCGTATCTTGCCGAGCGGGCGGTCGAGACGGGAGAAGAAGCTACTTCGGAAAAGGCTATGCTGGTGGTCGAGCGCCGCCGGGCTCAGGCCCTTTGGGACCTGATGGCGTTGGGCTGGGCCCGGCTCCCACCCGATGCCGTGCCCGAACAACTGAGGCGCGCCCGGCAGGCCGAGGCGCGCCTTACGGCCAAGCAGGGAATTCTTCGCGATCAGTTCAATCTGCCGCCCGAAAAACGCCATCCGGCGCAGATCTCGCAGCTTGAAGCAGAGCTGAAGCAGGTCAAGGAAGAGCATGCGCGTCTGTTGACCTCCCTGGCGCAGGGGAAATTTCGCTTCTCGTCACCCTCGTCATTGCCTCCCAACCTGATAGCCGATGCCCGGAAAAAGCTCGGTCCTGATCGTGTGCTCGTCGAGTATCTGGTCACGGACGATTCGACGTATGCATTCGTCCTTTCATCGTCCGGCCTGGAGTCTTCCCAACTCCCGGTGAGCCGCCAGAAGCTGCGGAGGCAAGTCCAGGGCCTGCTCCAGCCATTTTACCGTCTGCACTCGGGAGAATCGGACCTCACCCGGCTCGGTTTCGACTTCTCCACGGCTCATGAGCTTTATGCGCAGCTCGTTGCGCCGCTTGAGCCGCGATTCGGGAAAGCATCGCAGATTCTGGTTGTTCCCGATGATGTACTTTGTTACCTGCCGCTGGAGCTGCTGGTCGACACACTTCCTGGGGAAAAGCGGTCCGGAAAGGTCCTATTTGCCGAGTACGAACAGGCCAGCTTCCTGGTCCGGCGCTTCACGATGAGCTATCTGACAGCCGCTGCCCAAGTTCTTAATACAGCGGAGAGCCCGGAGACTGGAAAGGCGACTCCGACCTTGCTTGCCGTGGCGAACCCTACGGCTGGACAGGAATCTATGGTTCTGGGTCAGGAGGATCCGGTAAGGCGACGTCTGCATTCGGCGAGCTACAGTGGGGCGTTTGTGCCTCTGCCCGGATCGACGGATGAAGTTGCCCGGATCCGGCAGAATTTCCCGGCAGGAAGGGCGACCGTCTTGACCGGCTCTAACGCCACTGAGACAAGCTACAAAGCGCTCTCACCCCGGTCAGAGATCATCCATCTGGCGACCCACGGCATTGCGGCGGATGACCAGCCGTTTTATTCAACGCTCATCCTGGCTCCGGACGGCAAAGAGCAGGAGGACGGTTTTCTTCAGGCATACGAAATTGTCCGTTCACCTTTGAAGGCGAAGCTGGTCGTTCTGAGCGCCTGCGAGACGGCGAGGGGCCCCCTGGGCCGGGGAGAAGGGCTGGTCGGCCTGGTCAGCGCATTCCTTCAGGCCGGCGCACGGTCGGTCCTGGCGACGCAGTGGAGCATCGATGAATCCACTGCGGAGTTGATGGCGTCCTTTTATAAAGCGATGACGGGAGGCCAAGACACGGCAGGGGCCCTGCGCCAGGCCAAGCTCGATGTCCTGAAAAAGCACCTGCGTTTCGCCGGAACTGAAGTCTCGCTGGCTCATCCCTTCTTCTGGGCGCCGTTCGTCCTTATCGGAAGCGGGGACTGACTTTTCTAATTCTCATAGCGCTGCGAGCCTCCCCCTCCTCCTGACCTCCTCCCACGAGGGGAGGAGGATAAATGGAGAGGATAGACGAGCTGGGGAGATACCAGGTAATCCTCAGCGGCTTTCTTGATAATCCCTCGTCTATGCCCTAAGATATTCCGAGAGATGTGTTCTGATGCCTGAAGATTCTCCGACTCCATCCGTCACGGCCGAAAAAGAAAAGAAGGCGGCGGCCGGGAACTCGATTCTCGCCGCCATATTCCTGACCGTGCTCAAGTTGATCGTCGGGCTGATCACCGGCAGCCTGGGGATACTGGCCGAGGCCGCCCACTCGCTCCTCGACCTCGTGGCCGCGGTGGTCACTTTTCTGGCTGTCCGCATCTCGGGCAGGCCGGCCGACCACGAGCACACCTATGGTCACGGCAAGATCGAGAATTTATCCGCTCTGGTCGAGACCGTCTTGCTTTTCGTGACCTGCGCTTGGATCATCTATGAAGCGGTCCGGCGCATTTTCTTTGCCACCATCGAGGTCAACCCGAGCGCCTGGGCCTTCCTGGTCATGGTCGTCTCCATCGGCATCGATGTCAGCCGGTCGAGGATGTTGTACAGAGCGGCGCGGAAGCATCACTCCCAGGCCCTCGAGGCCGACGCCCTCCATTTTTCGACTGATGTCTGGAGCTCCTCTGTCGTCATCGGGGGCCTCGTCCTCGTCTGGCTCGGCCAAAACGTCTTCCCGGCGGCCTCGAAGGTCCTCCGTCGCGCCGACGCCGTAGCCGCCCTGGGGGTTGCGGTTATCGTCTTTTTCGTGAGCTTCCGGCTCGGCCGGCGGACCATGGATGTCCTCCTCGACCGGGCGCCCGACGGGCTTCCCCAGAAGCTCCGGGGAGCGGCTATGGAGGTCGAGGGCGTCCTCGGTGTCGGCCAGGTGCGCGTTCGGCGGTCGGGTCCGGTATTTTTTGTCGACATGACAGTCGACGTGGACCGGGACCTTCCATTCGAACGCACTCATTCTATCGCCGATGCTGTCGAGGTCCGCGTCCAGAGCATCGCACCGGGCGCCGACGTCGTCGTCCACACCGACCCCCGAGAAGTGGAGCGGGAGACCATGGCCAAGCGGATCCGGGCCGTGGCCTACAGGAACCAGATGGCGGTTCACAACATCGGCCTCCACGAGGACAGGGGCCGTGTCTTTGTGGACCTGCATCTCGAGGTGGACGACCATCTTTCGCTCCAGCAGGCCCATGAGATGGCGAGCCACATCGAAAAAGACCTGCTCCAGGACATGTCGAAGATCGAGCAGGTCTACGTCCATCTGGAATCGCGGGGAACGGGAATCGGCGACGGCCTCGATGTCACCCCGCGCGAGAGCGAGCTCGTGGAAAGGGTTAAACGTCTGACCGACGAGATCGCCGGGCCGTCACGCTGCCATAATGTGCGCGTCCTCCTTCATGGAGAGAAGATGTCGGTTTCGCTTCACTGTCACTTCGAAAAAGAGCTCTCGATCATCCAGATCCATGACCTGACGTCTCGTATCGAGGAGAGTCTAAAAACGAATATCCCCGGACTTGACCGCTGTGTCGTGCACGCCGAGCCGGCTTTCCGCTAGGCGTTTCGAACCGCACGCTGCCTTGTCTTCAGCGCCCAAAATCCGACGATGATGAGCCCCAGGCTGACGATCTGGGGGATGGACAGGCTCGCCAGCGGAGATCTGCCCTGGAAGATGTAGCCGCGGGTCGAATCGTTCCTGAAATATTCGATGAGGAAGCGGGTCACCCCGTAGTTGATGAGATAGAAGCTGAAGGCCCGGCCGTCAAGAGTCCGTTTCTTCCAGAGGACGAGGAGGACCGCGAAGTTGATGAGATTGAGTCCGACTTCATAAAGCTGCGTCGGGTGGAGGGCCGTTCCGGCAAAAGGATGGGGGAGGCGGCCCAGGATCTTAAACCGGACTCCCCAGGGGAGATGGGTGGGCCTGCCGTAGCAGCAGCCGCCCAGGAAGCAGCCGACCCTGCCGCTGGCATGGCCGAGCGCAACTCCTATTGCCGTGATATCCAGCATTTTCCAGAAAGCACTCTTGAAGTACCTCTTGAGATAGAGAACGACGAACAGCGTCCCTGCCGCCAGGCCTCCGTAGAAAACCCCGCCTGTCAGGAACGCCCGCCAGAGCATCTCCGGCTTGCGGAGCGCCGCAGAGGGGGAGCCCAGGAAGACGACGATAACGCCGTAGAGCTTCGCCCCCAAAAGGGAAACAATGACCGTGAACAGAAGATAGTTGGCTGTTTCCAGGCGGTCCAGATTTTCTCTTGAAGCGAGGATGAAAACCGTCAGACAAGCCAGGATGAGGCCGAGCCCGTAAAAAAACGCATAGCCCGAGAACGCGAGTGGGCCGATCTTCAGGAATTCAGCGAGCATCCGGAGGCCGGGAAGCTAAGCCGGTCAAAATCTCAGCCCGACAAAAAAGAACCGGCCCCAGGTGTCCGGGTCGAGATTGGGGTCGGAGATCATGATCGGCTGGAATTCAAAGACGACGGCGATCCTTCCGATATTGACCGCCAGCCCGAGGATCCCGTGGTAAGCGAGCATCGTCTTAAACTTGGAGAAAGATTGGCCCTCGATCTCGGTATTAGCGAAGGAGAGGTCAGGGCCGAGGCCGCCTCCGCCATAGAGAGTGAAGAACCAGAGCTTGAACCCGAGCTTGGCGTTGACGAAAATGTCCATCTGGAGGACGGAAAGGTCGATCTCTGAGTAGTTATTGTAATAGGGTTGGAACTCCAGGCCGATCCCGAAATGGCGGCCGATCCCGAGGTCGAACCCGAAAGAAGCCAGCCAATGGTCACCAAACCCATATTTGATAAACGACCCCGATATGAGTTTGTCATGAGAACTGACCTTAGCCTGTGTTTCCTTTACTTCCTGGGGAGGCTCCTGAAGCGGGGGAGGAGGCGGCGGAGCCGGTTGAGGCTCGGGGACAGGCTGGGGCTTTGGCGCGACGCTTCCGACGGCCTCGACCATGCTTTCATGGATGTATCCGTAGACAGCCCTGCCCGATGGGTCAGTTCCCATCTCTATCGTGAACCAGGGACCGGCCTTCTCGATGACCTCGAGGAGGGTCCCCTTGGCGGCAACGTCCAGGATCTCGGCGTCGAGCTCCGGTTTGGAACGGATGTTGGCGTCATCGATGATGACCTTGACTTGGCGGGGCACTTGGGCAAAGCATACCAGGCTTAAGAAGATGACCCCAGCCAGGAATATGGCTTTTCTAGATTTTCTCATTATTCTCACCTGGGGAAGCTCTTGGGTTTGAGGTTGATAACGGCCTTTGTTCCGACGTCAACCCTGATCCGTCCCCAATCCATCTCCAGGACCTCTTCCGTGGCCGGGTTCAGCCAGTAGGCCTTCCAGGTGTAGTAATCCTTGGGCATATAAAAGGATCGATAGCCCAATCCATCCACCTTGACATTGGCGTAATTTCCGCCACCCGAGAAGCTGAACGAGACGTAGGCAGGAATCAAAGGTGCCGGGTTGTAGACATCGACCAGTCCGACGCGCTCTGTAGCGCATTCCAGACAACCGGTTGCTATGTCCTCTTCCGGGGTCTGGCCCATGAAGATAAGCGCCGAAACCAGAATCGCAGCGCCGAGAAGGAAGCGGACATACCTAGGTTGCATCTAGACCTCCTATTTCCCGGTTCGTTCGCCCCGTCAATCCTAAAGTCCGATCAACATATTAAAAGAAATGCCGTCTGTCAAGGCCTCCATTTAAAGGATTTCATGGCGGCGGAGAAAAGTGTTTTGGTATAATAGGCGCCGTTTAGAAAGAAAGCTATGAAGCGCAGATTCCTCCAGGCATCCTTATTGGCCTTCGTGTTCTTATCGTCTCTCAAGTTCTTATTCCCCAATGCGCCTGCCCAGACTGCCGTCCGCGTTGAGCGGGGCCCCCGCCTCGATGGTAAGCTTGACGATGAAGTCTGGCGCAGAGCTGTGCCCTTCACGGATTTCCGGATGGTCTTTCCCTCTATGGGCGATCCCACGGAGAGAACCGAGCTCCGCATCCTTCACGATCATGACAGCTTGTATATAGGCGTTTATTGTTATGACAGCGAACCGTCCAAAATCGCCGCCAATTCGATGGCCCACGACGCCGACGACGAGGCCGAAAGCGATGATGTCATCAAGGTCCTGCTCGACCCTTTCCTGGACAAGCGGAACGCCTATATCTTCTACGTCAACGCCTGCGGGGCCAAGAGCGAGGGCCTGGCCTTCGGCGAGCACTCCAGCCTCGACTGGGACGGGATCTGGGATGCCCGGAGCGAGATCCTCCCGGACGGCTGGAGCTCAGAGATCAAGATCCCTTTCAAGACTATCTCCTTCAAACCCGGCTTGACCCACTGGGGGATCAACGTCGAGCGCTACATCCCCCGGAAACAGGAGACCATTCGGCTTTCCGGAGTCGGCCAGGACAATTTCTTTAACAACCCCGCCGAGGCGACCGAACTCCGGGGCATCGAGAACATCAGGCTTGGCACGGGGATCACGTTCAGGCCCTATGGCGCGGCCCGGGCCCTGCGGGAGCATATCGAGCCGGGCGGAACGGATTATCAGTGGGACGGAGGGTTCGATATCTACAAAAACTTCACACCTAACTTCATCGGCGCCTTCAGCTACAACACCGATTTCGCCGAGACCGAGGTCGACGAGCGGCGCATCAACCTGACGCGCTTCCCGCTCTTCTTCCCGGAGAAGAGGACGTTTTTTCTCGAAGGGTCGGAGATCTTCAACTTCGGGACAACGAGTAGTGAAAGCTTTGCTCCCTTTTTCAGCCGCCGGATCGGCCTTTACGAGGGCAATCAGATACCTATCATCTTCGGCACGAAAGTCTTCGGCCGGCTGGGGAACACGAACCTGGCTTTTCTGGATGTCCTGACCGAGAAATCATTCGGGCTGCATAAGCAGAATTTTGTGGCCGGGAGGGTTTACCAGAACATCCTCTCCGAAAGCAAAGTGGGGATTATCTTCACCGACGGAAGCCCCTCGGGAGAGAGGAACACGCTGGCCGGGTTCGACTTGACCTACCAGACATCGCGGTTCCGGGGAAACCAGAATTTGCTTGTCGGCGGCTGGTATGTCTATAACTGGAACTCCATCAAGACAGGAAAACACCAGGGATTCGGCCTCAAAATCGACTACCCCAACGACCTTTGGGATATCGCGACGACCTATTCGTACTATGGCGACTCCTTAAATCCCGGCCTGGGCTTCCTGCCTCGCAATAATGTCCAGGCCTACTCCCTGATGCTCAGCTATCAGCCGCGGCCGGAGAAGGGGCTCGTCGGACGATTGGTCCGGCAGTTTTTTTACGAGCTGAGGTTCGATTATTATTGGGACCTTAGCGGGCGACCGGAAACCCGCAGTATCTTTATTGCTCCCCTTAATTTGCGGACCGAGAGCGGCGAGCACATCGAGTTCAACCTCAGCCCGACCCGGGACGTGCTGCCGTATGATTTCGAGGTATCCGACGGCATCATCCTGCCCAAGGGGCCTTATGACTACACCACTTATCAGGTTGAGATCAGCACCGCCTCTCACCGGCCCGTGGCGGTTGATCTGGAGCAGAAGTTCGGCGGCTTCTATTCGGGACATCTCAGCCAAACGGAACTCGGACTGACCTTCAAATATAAGGGCTATGCCACCTTCGACCTCCGGGCCGACATCGTCCGTGGCCGTCTTCCCCAGGGGAAATTCAGGGAGAATGTCTATGAGCTCAAGGCCGATTTCTTCTTTTCCCCTCGACTCGGCCTGATGAACTATTTCCAGTACGATGACGTGTCCAAAGAGTTGGGCATCAACCTCCGCTTCCGCTTGGAGATCACGCCGGGAAACATCGTCTATTTCGTTTACACCAAGAACTGGGAGCGGAGGTGGGACCCGATGAGCCGATTCGTCCCGCTCGAGGAAAAGGGAGTCTTCAAGATCCAGTTCTCCATCCGCCCCTGATCGGGTCGACTAGCGCCATTCGAGAAGAAGCAGGCCGGCGTTCGCCGTCAGTCTGAAAGGCCACTCCACGACCTTGCTCTCGGCCTTCCGCATAACCATCGCGCCGTCGACGACGTAGTCCAGGCGATACTCACTGAAATAGCCGCCGTCGATCTGGAAGCTCAGGCTCCCGGTCCCGGTCCCGCTCCCCTCGAACGATCCCCGGAAACCCTCGACCTCCCGGTCCCCGGAAAGAGTGGCCGTGTACGCGGCCGTGACTAGAGCCAGCCGGCCTTCGGGGGCAGGGACAACGGCATTGAGGGTGAAGGCGATCTCGAGCTCGATGATGAGGCTCATTCCCTGGAATGGGACGACGAGCCGTTTGTGGTCCGGCCAGGATTCGCCGACCGCCAAACGCCTATCCGGGAAGGCCGGCCAGTAGTTGCGGAGGACTTCCAGGATCGAAAAATTCATCGGGTTTTGGTCCTCGAGCTTCTCTACGTTCTTGATGTCCCGGATCCGTCCGGCCCGGTCGAACGTCATTTGGACCGGTGAATCGGGAGGGTTTTTCAGGGTGAACTCGTCTTGACGGCCAAGGGCCTGGAGGAAGATCCGGATGCCCGGGCTGGAGAGCTCCGTGAACACGCCGTCCGTGGCCACCTGCCTGATGAAAACATCGATCTCCCCGTCGGCTTGGGCACTCAAAGTCAGGCTTTTCCCCAGGAAGTTCTGTCCTTCCGATTCCATCCGGCTCTGGAGGCTGTAGACAAGCGTCTGCCTCGGACGCGGTGAAAAGCGAAGCGTATATTGTTCGGCCGGACTGACCTGCGTCTGAGGCGGCCTCTGGGTGCGCGGGAGCGGGACGGCGCTCATGCCGGAGAGCGGGTGGATGATCAGGGCCCCCAGCACTAGGCCGCAGGGAACGGTTATTTTTCTTGCTGTTCGCTTCATCCGCTCTTTATCTATTGTACTGTTGATCCGGGGGCGCGGCAATCCCCTGAGTCATTGCCAGGAACTTTTTTCGCAGAGGTGCGTAGGTAAGAATAGGCACGAATCTTTATTTGGAAGGAGACCCCTGTGATTTATTTGCGTTCAAAAATGATTGTCGCTCCGGCTCTCTTGCTTTTGGCTGTCGTTTTGTTTTTTCCGTCGCTCTCGAGCTCCCAGGAGAAAGCGGAGGCCCAGAAGATCTATGCCGATGTCGCCGGGACTTATGAGTTTTCTTTCGAAGGCCAGAGCCTGATCCTCATCTTTTTCGTTAAGGACGGCTTGCTGTACGGAAAGGAGCAGATGGACCCTGAGGACGTCGAGATCAAGCCCCTTGACCTGGAAAGGCTGAAATTCGAGGCTACGGTTCAGAGCAATGGGCGCTATTACGAGATCGGGTTCATACGGGATGAAGGGGGCAAGGTCAATAAATGCCATCTGAGCACCGAAGGGATGGAACTCGACGGAGCGCGTGTGAACTAAGGCCCTCCGGCTGGAGAGTGAGTTGAAAATAGGAAACCTGTCCGCGTGGGGTGTCCCCTTGGGGAACGTCCCCGTTATTTTTTCTTATAACCGGCCGGAACCTGGAAATCAACTGCTCCCAGGTCGGGAGTGGAGATCTCCAGCACTTCCGTGTGATAGCTCAGGGAAGGCTCGTTGGCGGTCGCCGCGGCGTCCGTCGGCTTCTTTTTCAGGGTTTTCTTGAGCAGGCCACCGATTCTTCCCTTGACGTCCTGGGCTTCCTCCTGGCCACCCTCGGCGCCCTCTCCCGCCGCTTTTTGCCCGGTGACAAAGTAATTGCCGTCGACGACGATCGGGTATCCCTTGATCTTCTGCATTTCCCCGGCCGCCTTGGAGTAGTCGCGGCCCGGCTGGCCCTTGGCCTTGCCGAGGGAGTCAAGGATGGACAGCCAGCTGGTGCCCAGGATATCCTGCTGGGTCTTTTCGACTTTAAGGCCGATCTTTTCCATATAGGCCCGGTAGAACTTGACTTCCTCTTCCCGTGCTTTCTGGAAAGTCTCGTTCATCGGAGTGGTCCAGACCAGGGTTTCCAGACGGCTGCTGCCCTTGTCGCCGGTTTCGATGTTTTCCCACTCGGTGAGCCAGTGGACCAGGTACTTACGGACCGGGAAATTGTTGATGGTCGATTCCTCGCCCGTGTCATCGACCTTGAATTCGCTCTTGGTGATCTTGACGTTGCTCTCGCCCGACTTCTCCTCCGTCTGTTTCTCGGCTTCCCCTTGTTCTCCCTCTGTCTCTTGCTTGACCTTCTCGATCGGGCCTACGCTGTACTCTTTTTTCTTGTTGTCGAGCTTAAAGATAGAGGATTGAGACAGGTCGATGATCTCTCCCGTATCGCCCGGCCGGAGGATGGTTTTCCCGGCCAAACCGCCGGCGATCCCCTGACCTTTGAAGTCGGACTTTATGTCAGCCCATTTCTGCTCGCCCGTCAGCTTCTCGCTCTGGGCTAAGCTGAATTTGCCGAACCCGCGGAAGGTGACGTCGGACTTGGTTTTTTTGACGACACCGGCCAACATTGGCCCGGCCAGGACCAGGACGATCGTCCCGGTGATCAATGCTTTTCTCATCTGCACTCTCCTTATTCTCTCAACTATGTCCCTATTTTTTCTATCAAAATTATAGAGTTTCCAGGCATCAAAAGCAATCCCCTCCCCACCGAGAAAAAGGATTTGAATTTTATTTTTAGTTGCGGTAGTCTGTTTCTGGAAAAAAGACGGGGATTGAACAGTGGAGTTAGACGACCGTCACAAGTCCCAGGCCGAGGCCGACGCCGTATCCCAAGAGGCTCCGGATAAGGCTACGATCGAGCTCTCACGGGAGATCTTCCATCTCCTGACTCACACGGTGACCGCTATGAAGCTCTTCCCCTCGTATCATGCCACCGTCACCGGCTTCGTCGATGATCTGTATGCGAAGCTCAGGTCCTATTTCGAGACCCGGCAAGAACTCGAGGTGGACGTCCGGGATCAAGCCTTCCTCGTGGGTGGAGAAATCGTCCATAAAGAGGAGCATCTCGCCAAGAGCCTCCCTTATCTTTTTCATAAGGACGGGATGAAGAAGTTCGCCATCCTCAGGGAGATCGACAAGACCGAGCTCCGCGACTTTCTCGAGGTCATTCGGAAGACCGGGCTCCTGCCCCTTGACGAAAGCGACGTCGTCGTCGCGATTTGGGAAAAGGATTTTGCCAACATCCGAATCTTCGCCCCGGACGACTATCTGCTGTCCAAGATCGATATTTTTACCAAACAGCCCCTTGAGGTCTTCATCGACCGGCGCAAGCTCTTCAGCGGCCAGATCGAGCTCTCGGCTGACGACCTGAAAGAAATCGAAGCCAAGACGCTGTCTCTCGGACTCATGGAGCAGGAGGAAAAGAAGGATTACGCCGAGCTGGTAACGGCGCTCGAGGACAAAGACCGGGACGACATCGAATCCCTTCTTGCCGCCGCCCGGCAGACCGCGCCCGAAAAAGAATTTCATGATATGATCTTCGAGCTCCTCTGCATTGAGGACAGGGTTGAGAAGATCGTTCCGATTCTTGAATTCCTGGAGCGGCATCACCGGGAACTCATCCGCGAAGACAAATTCACGCATGCGGTTCAGCTCCTGAGGCAGGCCCGCGAGCTGGAGGCCCTTTTTTCCGGCAGCCGGCCCGAAAAGGCGGCCGCGTTCGAGAAATTCCTGGGGACCTTCCCGGACGGACGTATAGCCGAACTCGTTCAAGAGGCCATCGGGCGCCATGCTTTTGATTCGCTAGCCGCTTTCTTTGAATATCTTAGGTTGATGGGAGTCCGGTCCATACCCCTGGCCGCCGAGCTCCTGGCCAAGGCCGAAGATCCGGAGACTCGCGGGGCGGCCATCGCCTATCTCGAGGAGGCGGGCCGTCAGAACATCGAGGCCCTAGCCAGTCAGCTCCAGGACGGGGAACCCGCTGTTTCTACGGAGATTATTGCCTTGCTCGGCCGCAACCCCAGCAAAAAAGCCCTGAGCTACCTGGCGGCTTTGAACACCTATACAAACAAGGAGGTCAAGCTGGCTGCCGTCGAGACTCTGGGCTCATCGGCCGATCCGCTGGCCCAGAAGATTCTCCTCGAATTCCTCCAGGATGAAGACGAAGAGATCGGAGCTGCCGCCGCCAGCCGCCTCCGCTGGCCGGGAGATGGAAGCACCCTGGAGCGAGTCATCGGGATGATCTCGGCGCGGCCATTTCACGACCGCGGCACCAAGGCCAAAATTGCCATCATGAGCTTTCTAGCGCGGGCCGGGAGTCCCGAGGCTTTGACGGCGTTGCGCAAGGCTATGGAAAAATCCGGCCTCTTCGACAGAGGGCGTCGGGAGCGCACCCGGCTGTGTACCGTGGAAGCCCTGGCTGCCGTGCGTACGCCCGCGGCCAGGGAGCTACTGAACCACGGCCTGAAGAGCTCGAACAAGAAAGTGAGTGAGGCCTGCCGAAGAGGACTGGAACAGAGGCCTGCCAAGGACCAGCCGAATCCGTGAGGACGGTTGACATGGAGAGGAAAACAAGGGAAGGAGGGTTGACCCAGCACGAGCTGGCCAACATCCTCCTGCGCTATCACGCCGTTCTCAAGGTCGCGAGAGTGTATGACTTCAACAATCAGATCGTCCAGGAACAGATCCAGCACCTCTATGCCGGCCTTAAAGCAGCCCTCGAACAGGAAGGGGAGGTTGTCATCCGCCGCCGTGAGAACGCGATTTACATCAACGGCACCCGAGTCAAGTTCGATTATTCCAACTATCATATCTACAAGTTTCTCTCCAACGAATTCCAGGCCAAGGAGATCGCCGCCCTCGCCTTCTCTCCGGGGATGCCGGAGGACGAGATCCAGCGTTTCATCAAGATCCTGCTGCGGAAAGACCTTGACCCCAAGGCCCCTCACGCTGAGATCATCCAGGCCTTAGATACCGAGCATGTCGACCATATCATCGTGGAAAAAATAGCCCCGGGCGAGCTCCAGGTGAGCCGGGAGAAGAGCGCGGTCCGTATGTACTTTGCGGGCATCTACCTCCTGAAAGACGTGTTCGAGAAGCAGAAACAGCACGGCGCCTTCAACCTCAACCTGACCAAGCGGTGGATGCAGTCCATCTTCAACCACATCGTCGACGACGAGTCGTTCGTCTACGGGCTGACCAATATCAAAAACTACGATGAGTACACGCTGAATCACTCCATCAACGTCTGTATCCTGGCCGTCGCCCTCGGCCGCCGCCTCGGGCTCTCCCGGGAAGAGCTTTCCGACCTGGGAGTGAGCTCCTTCCTTCATGACTTGGGGAAGATGGAGGTGCCTAAGGAGATCCTGGACAAACCGGCCAAACTCAACAGAGAGGAACGGAGCATTGTCGAAGGCCATGTCCATGAAGGCGCCGAAAAGCTGATTGAACTCAAGAGCGCACGGCGCCTTCCTCTCCGCGCAGTCCAAGTGGCCCTGGAGCACCACCTCAAGGTCGACATGTCCGGCTACCCGAAGTACGTCCGCAAAAAGAGCATCAGCCTTTTCAGCAAGATCGTCAAGATCGTCGATTATTTCGATGCCATCACGACCAAGCGCGTCTACCGGCCGAAAGTCCTGACCCGGGAGGAGGCGCTCACCATGATGAGGGAGAAGAGCGGCGACGAGTTTGACCCCCTCCTGCTCAAGGTCTTTGTCAGCATGATCGGCGCCCACCCCATCGGTTCCGTGGTCGCCCTGGACAGCGGCGAGATCGGCATCGTCTTCGAGGCCAACCCCCATCCCGCCTTTCAACTTCGTCCGAAGGTCAAAATCATCGCCGACCTGAAGAAAAACATGCTCGACGGCGAAGTCGTCGACCTCGCGGAGATCGACCCCGGAACGGCTAAGTTCAGGCGTTCGATTGTCAAGTCGCTGGACGCCGATAAATACGGGATTCGCGTGGCCGACTATTTCCTGGCGAAAGCTGCGTAGGCAGCTTGCTTCGCCGACTCTTGACAGACTCTTAACAAATCTTTGACAACTCATCGCCTCCTCTGTCCTATCCTTTGGTCGAAATGAATCCCAAAATCAAAAAAGGAGGTTTTTCAATGAACACCAAGTTTTTGCGGATTCTGGTTTTGGCGTTTTTTATTTTCTCCGTTCCGTTGCTCTGGTCCTCTGAGAAATCCTACCTCACTATCCTCCACACCAACGACACCCATTCGACCCTGTTCCCCTACGGACCGATGGACAGCTGGGGCGGCATCGCCCGGGTTTCCAGCCTGGTCAAAGAGCTCAAGTGCAGACGGCAGAACGTCCTCGTCCTCAACTCCGGCGATGTCTTCGTCGGGACATTCGAGTTCAACAAGTACCTCGGCTATCCCGAGCTCAAGATAATGGAGGGGCTATACGATGCCATGGGCCTGGGGAACCATGAGTTCGACCTGGGACTCGAGGCGCTGTTGGGCGTTGTCAGCGGACAGATCGGCGGCGGGCGGCCGGTCGCCCTTCCCATCCTCTGCGCCAATGTCAACCTGGAGGGGATGCCGGCCCTCAAGAATTTCGTCAGGCCGTACATCGTCAAACGGGTGGGGAAACTCAGAGTCGGGCTGACCGGCGTCGTCGAGACCAATCCGATCGACTATTCACCCGAGGTGAGCGCCCTTCTCAGCGACCCGTTTCAGGCGGCCGGGCAGGCGGCCTTAACGCTCCGGAACGTCGAGCAGGCGGATGTCGTGGTCTGTCTCTCCCACCTCGGAAAGGCCTATGACGTTATGGGTTTGTCGCAGGTGCCGGGCATCGATATTATTATTGGCGGCCACAGCCACGAAGCCCTGTTCGAGCCGACGATCGCCAACGGGAAGATTATCGTCCAGGCCGGGGAATTCGGGCGCTATCTGGGCGAGCTTACGGTCGAGGTCGACGGAACTCAGGTCAATCTCGTCCGCCAGAAGCTGCACCGTGTAGACCGCAGGACAAGGCCGGACTGGACTCTCTTGCCAACACTCCAGCGGCTCCGCTTAGGGATTCTTGCTGATCCCCGGTTCGGGCCGGTTTACACGGAGCGGATCGCCCAGGCGCCCTGGGACCTGGAAGAAAAGCGGGACCTGACGAGGCCGGAGCGCGATACACCGCTCGGCAACCTGGTGGCCGACGCCATCCGGACAGAGGTGACCGCTGCCGGGTTCCCGGCCGATTTCGCCCTCGAAGCCAACGGCTACATTGCCTACAAGATCCACAAGGGCAAAGTCGTCGGCAATGACATCCTGAAATCGGTGCCCTACGGCTACGATCCCGCTTCAGGGCTCGGGTTTAAGCTCGACGTCGCGCTGCTGGCCGGCCTCCAGATTCTGGCCGGGCTGGAATATTCGGTTTCGATGGTGGAGTACACCGACGACGCTTCGATGCAGGCTTCCGGCCTGACCTTCGAGTATGATTCGAGCAAGGCCCCGATGGGACCCGAACAGCTGATTTACAACCTGACGCACGGAATTCCGGAATGGGGCCGCGTGAACCCTTTCTCCATCGAGGTCAACGGGAACCCCATCAACCTGGCCGGCACCTACTGGGTGGCGCTGAGCGAGCAGCTCCACAAGTTCCTTCTGGCCAACGGCCTGGTGCCGTACGCGGAGATGCAGACCGGGCTGTTCGAGTACAACGTGGTCCGCGATTACATGGCTCAGCAGAACGTCCTCAACTACGGGATCGAAGGCCGGATCGTCGACAAGCCGGAGAATTAAAAATTCTTCCCACCGCATAGAGGCGGGTGCTTTCTCCAGCGGGGGACGGCCCCGGTTCGGGACCGTCCCCTTTTTTTATTATCAGCGAATGACCTGGGTAAACAGCCAGTAGAAAAAGGCCACCCCGTAGGCCGCCAGAAGAATCCAGACCACGATAGTGATGGCCCTGTCGATGCGCTTGAGGATAGGATATCTGGCCTTGTGTTTTTTCCCCGTTAGAGTAGATAAGGCATAGAGTATGGCCAGCACGAGCAGCACAAACAGCCATTTCCTCATCGCGGTCCAGCTTGTTGTTTCGCCTCTGCCTCCGGGGCCGATTATTCAGACCGGACGCCCGGATGTCAAGACGAAACCCAGAGTAATCCACGCTCGAACGATGGAAGCCCCCTCCTCCCGACCTCCTCCCACAGGGGGAGGAGGATATCCTGTAAAATTGAAATTTGTCCGGGGTTGAGGTAAAAAAGGCAAAGACAGGGAGTGAAAAAATGACTGGATCATCCAATCGCTTCGGGATTCTTATTGTCGTTTCAACATTGTTGATCATGTTTTCTGCTTGCGCCAAAAGGGGATCTGATCCCCTCCAGGCTCTCGCCAAGTATGACGCGATCTGGGACTCTCCCAGCCGTGACTCCTGGGGAACCATCCCCACGGGAAACGGCGATATCGGACTCAACGTCTGGGTGGAGGAGAGCGGTGACCTGCTCTTTTACATCGGGAAAACCGATCTCTGGGACGACAACAGCCGGCTTTTGAAGCTCGGCCGAGTCCGGTTCAAGATCAGGCCAAACCCCTATCTGCAGAGCCGGCGCTTCCTCCAAACATTGCGCCTGCGCGACGCAACCGTCGAGGTCCGCTATGGAGAAGGGGAGGACCTCGTCATTGCCCAGGTCTGGGTCGACGCCCATCATCCGGTTATCCATGTCCTTGTCGAGGGCGGACGCCCACTCGAGGTGAACGCCGCGCTCGAGGTCTGGCGCACCGCGCCGTATGAGCTTCCGACGATTGAGGTCAGTGATGTCCAATTCGACCAGGGCATCGCCGGTAATCAGCATTCCCCCACGATCGTCGAGCCGGACACCGTCCTCACCGGGCAGGAAGGCCGGATCGGCTGGTATCACCACAACATGAAATCGGTCGGGCCCGCCCTGAGCGCCGAGCTCCAAGATATGCAGGGCTTCGCCCAGGCCGACCCGATACTCCACCGGACGTTTGGCGCCGTCATTATGGCTGACGGGGCGAAAAAAATAGACGACCTCCACTTCGTCTCATCCGGCACGAATTCCCACAATTTTGAGATCTACGTCCTGACCAAGTGTCCTTCCACGCCCCAAGAATGGCTTCAGGCTGTGGATGAGACGGTCGCCGCCGTCAGGAAAATCCCCTTGGCGAAGCGGCTGCAGGCTCACCGCTCCTGGTGGGAGGAGTTCTGGCAGCGGAGCTGGATCGATGTGGCGTCAGCAGCTCCCAGCGATGATACCTATATCCTGACCCGCGCCTACAACCTGCAGCGCTTCATCAATGCCTGCGCCGGCCGGGGCGCTTTCCCGATCAAGTTCAACGGGTCGATCTTCACTGTGCCGAATCCCGGAAGTCCGGGCGACGCCGATTATCGCCGCTGGGGTCCCGGCTACTGGTGGCAAAACACCCGTCTTCCCTATATGAGCATGTGCGCTTCGGGGGATTTCGACCTGCTGGAACCCCTTTACAAAATGTACACCGGAGATGTCCTGGAGATGGCGAAATACAGGACGCGGCGTTATTTCGGCCACGCCGGGGCCTATCTCAACGAATGCGCCTACTTCTGGGGGGCGGCCTTCAACGAATCGTACGGCTGGACGCCGCGCGAGAAAAGGACGGTCGTCGAGAACGAGAGCCGCTGGCACCGCTGGGAATGGCAGGGCGGGATCGAGCTCCTCCACATGATGCTCGACCATTACGAGCACACTTTGGATATGGCCCTTCTAGCCGAGAAGCTTCTTCCCTTCGCTCATGAAATCCTGACTTTCTATGACCTCCACTATCCCGTGGACGAGAGCGGCAAGATCGTGATGGAGCCGGCACAGGCGCTCGAGACCTGGTGGGACTGCCGGAACCCGATGCCCGAGATCGCCGGCATCCTGGCGGTCACAGAGAGGCTGCAGACACTGGCCGGAGACAAAGTCGGGGGGGAAGAAAAAGCCCTCTGGGAGCGCCTGCACATGAAGATGCCGGGCCTTCCCACCCAGGAGGTCGAAGGCAGAAAAATGCTCGCCCCGGCGGAGAAATTCGCCACCAAGAGCAACATCGAGAATCCCGAGCTCTATGCCGTTTTTCCCTACCGGCGGGTGGCGCTGGGCCGGCCGGGAATCGAACTGGCGGTGGAAGCCCTAAACCACCGCTTGGATAGGGGGAATTTTGGCTGGCGCCAGGAAGACATCTTTATGGCCTATCTGGGGCTGGCCGAAGACGCCCGCCAATACGTTGTCGGCCGGGCCAAGGCGAAGCACGAGGGCTCGCGTTTTACAGGCTTCTGGGGCCCGAACTACGACTGGGTTCCCGACCAGGATCACGGCGGAGTTTTGCTCAAGGCGCTCCAGGCCATGCTGATGCAGACGGACGGCCGAAAGATATTGCTGCTCCCGGCCTGGCCCAAGGATTGGGATGCCGATTTCAAGCTATGGGCGCCATATAAGACTGTCGTTTCAGGTCAGGTCAAGCAGGGGAGAGTGACGAAGCTCACGGTCAATCCCAGAGGGCGAAAAAAGGACATCCAGATCCTCGGCACCGAGTAGCTTCTTGTTTATCCCCAGGGAAGTTCCTGGCGGACGATGTGCATGCCGTGCTTAGCCAACCCTTGGGCAAGGAGGTCATAGGGGACGTCGATCGGCGAGAGAAGCCCGGTTTTTTTCAAGCGGCCTTCCATGATCAGCTGAGCTCCCAGGCTCATGGTGAAGCCGACGGTTCTCTGCATTGAGGTAAACCCTGTTGACAGGTCACGGCGGTCGAGCAACTGGTAGACGATCCGGCTTTTTTTCCCTTCCCTTTTTCCTCGGACGTCGGCGCGGATAAGAGTCACGTCCTGCTCGTCATCAGCATATTGAAACTGCGATTGGGATCCGAGCAGGGCCGCCGTAAACTGGGCAGCGGAGACCGGCGTCTCTCCGACATTGACAGGTTCTTCATTCAAAAAGCCGCACTTGGCCATCACTTCCCAAAAAGCGCAGTGGCCGGGCAGGCGGCAAGCGTAACGGGCCATCTCCTGGACGGTATCTCTGAGGCCGAAGAGTTCGGCATAGTTGACGCTATTCCCATTCGGGTAACACTCGAGCGGAACTCCGATCTCTTCGAGCTCAAGCATGTGGGTATTCTCTTTGGCGAATATCTCTTCCGCCGCGATCTCGACGATCCGGCCTCTGGAGATGATTTTAGCCGGACGCAGATAAGCCCGCATGACGCCGATCGGCGACCAGGAGAATTTATATTTTAGGGGGTTGTTGGCCGCTCCATGTGTTGGAAAACCGGCGCCATACGAATAAAATTCGCTGACCTCATCCATCTCACTCAGGGCTTTGGCGCCCAGCACCAAATCTATTCCCGGGTCCATGCCGAATTCAGGGAGTATGGCCACCGTGTTCGCTTTGGCCTCCCGGTCGATCTCCCGCAAGATTTCCTTCTGGGCTTGGATTTTCTGGGCATCGGGCTCTTTGGGATTGAGGTAGTACATGCTGCAGACAAGGTTGACTCCCAATCCAGCCGCCAGCCTGCCCATGGCCACGGCGTGGGGCGCGGGCAGAGCCTCGATGACGACCCCGACATTTTTCATCAGAGAAGCTACGTCTGTTTCGGCGGTCATATGGATTCTCCGGCCGGTCACCCTTTCCGAAGGGTAGCGAGCCAGGTACGCCTCCAGGTCTGGACGGCTGTCAACGACAGTGACATGGTACGCGTCGCTATGATGGACAAGGTCGTGAAGGGCTGCCTTCCCCTGCATTCCCAGCCCGAGCAAAAGGACTTTTTTTGGAGCCATTTCGTTATCTCTCCTGAATCGCCATATTAAGACAAATTGGGATTCAATCCACTCTTAATCTTAGTCGACATCATGACAAATTGAAATTGACAGCAATGGGGAATGATGCTACCTTGCTTGGAGGGGTCAGCAGGGTAGCGCAGAGCCCACGAATATGAAAATAAGGACATTCCTCATTCTTTTTGTGCTTTGCTTTGCCATGAGCCTTTTGACCGCCTGCAAGAAGGGAAGCCCAACGTCCCCCGCGCCGCCTCAGCCGGGCGCGGCCACCTTTAAAGGATCCATTTCTTTGGGAGGCCAGAGGCTTGCCAACGTGCGGGTCTACCTCTCGTGGGATGCTTCACAAAGCACTCAGACCAACGCCAACGGAGAATTCGAATTCAAGGGATTTTCCGGAAGCCATTTCATCATTACTCCTTCTCTTCAGGGCTATGCGTTTTCTCCTTCGAATTATACGTTGGCAAGCCAACCCAGAAACGATCTCAACTTCGCGGCGCAGCCGGCCTCATTCGGCTCAATACTAAATGATATCGCGGCGGACTTTTCCGCCAGAAGTCAGAGCGGTCAGAACTTCTCCCTCTACGAGCATTTCGGCAAGGTCATCCTGATCGATTTTTCGGCCGATTGGTGCGGCCCCTGCCGGGATGAAGCCGGCAACCTGGAAAGCCTCTTCCAGTACTACAAAAATAAGGGCTTTCAAATCGTCACAATCCTGATCAGCGGCTCTCCGGCGACTTGGGCCGACACCTATAAGCTGACTTTTCCCGTGCTCGACGACACTTCCGAAAGCCTCTGGAACATATACGGAGAGGGCTCTATCCCTCTGAATATCGTCCTCGATAGGAACATGACGATCCGGTACAAAGAATCCGGATATGACGAATCGACCATCATCAACACGATCGAGAAATATCTTTAGAAACGAAGAACGGCTTCCAGACGAATACCCTCGAAAGGGAGAAAAACCCGGCAGACACCGCCGGCGCATTTTGTCGACCCCTTGGTCGAACCCACAAATAGGCGCAGGGAATGGGCGTTGCCGAATTTGACCTCGAACTGGCCGGCCCACCAATTTTTCTTCTTGGCCATAAAGACGATCGCCGGGTCGTCGGTCCGCTCGAAAAGGATGGTCGCCACCCAGCGCGGAGACATGTGAAGAGAAAGATAGGACCTGAGTTCAGAATAATGCAGATACTCGCCGTCGAAAATTTTTTGTTTCCAATCGGCCTCCAGGCTCAACTTGCGGGCCACTGGCCAGCTGGCGTTGAGTTGGTAATGGAACGTCCGTCCGTCGCTACTCATAAAGGCGATGGACGTCGCATTCTCGTCTCTCCATCCGGCCAGCCCGTTTAAGTAGCCTCCATTCCCGAATTTCTTTTCGACACCGGCGAAGGCATGGCGGATTTCCCGATTATAAGAACCGTAGAGGATGTGATGGTCCGGATCGTCTTGGACGTAGAGGAACTTGCCGTAAAACAGGGTTGCCGGGCCCGGCAAAAAATAGTCAAGCCGGGCCGATACCGCTGAGACATCCGTGCGGTCCTCGTCAAACTGGTCGGCCAGGAGGTCGAGCTCCTCACTTTCCAGGAGCGGCGGCCGGCTGTATTCGAAATTGAGCTCTTTGTAATCTTTAAGTTCAAGAAGCAGCGAGAGCTTTCCCAGGCGAAGCTCGGATTCGAGGTAGAGGCCGTGCCCGGAGATCGGCTCTTGAGATTCGTATCGTCGTCGTCGGATTAAGGAAAATTCGCTGTAAAATTTGGCCTTGCCGCCGAGGCTTGGAATATCCACGCTCAAGGATCCCAGAGAGACATTCTTGTTCCCAAATTCGGAGCCGGGTTCGAGGTCTGCCAGCGCGCATTGGAAGGATAACGCTCCCAGCCCTTCGTATTTCCAGCCCAAGGTTCCGCCCGCGACCTTGTCCTTGATACTCTTGTCCACCGGCCGGTCAATCCATCCGCCGAAGACCTGACTAGAGAACGGACCGGCGTCGAAGGCGACCAGCCCTCCGTCAATCGTCGTATCAATGACATAATCCAAACCCTCTTCTTCAAAAACCTTGAGCAGGCTCAAGACAAGCCCACGACCTAGCGAATTGTAGTAATCGCCGGCCCGCGCCCGGAAACCGCCCGTTGAGTACTCGACAAAGCGTTTGGCCAGGCTGAAATTTTGCTCCGCCGGCGAAAAGCGCAGGCTGGAATCAAGGCGGGCACCGAACAATGCTTTGCCTCCGGCGACCGTCAGGTCGAGCTGATTGATGATCTGAGAATATTCTCCGGACCCGCTGCTCAACGGCGAGTCCTCATCCTTAATCCGAAGGAGAAAGGACTCATTGGCTTGGACAGATGCCTTGGCTTTGGGCTTGATTTCGGTTTCCGCTAGTAGCCCGACGATCTTTTGCTCCAAAGAGCTTTCGTCGCCCGGGCTGTATCCTTGATGCACGTAGCGGATCCTGCCGCTCTTATCTATAAGCAGGGTGTATGGCAGGATGAGCCTGGGGTTGTAGAGGGAGACAACTTTGGATTCCGTATCCAGGAGCACGCGGAGGGAATATCCGTATCGGCCGATGAAACTAGAAACCTTGGCCTGTCTCTCCGGCCCGTCCACACTTACGGCAAAAATCTGGAGCCCTCTGTCTTGGTACTGATCTTGGAGCCTTTGGAGTTGGGGGAATTCCTTGGCGCAGGGAACACACCAGGTCGCCCAAAAATTGAGAAGGATTATGCCTTTGGGATAGAAGTCGCTGAACTTGTGAGAGTGACCGGCGAGGTCTTTCAGCGTGAAATCAACGGCTTGTTGGGCCTGCGCCCAGAGAGGGAAGAGAAGGCTCAGCCCCGCGAAGAGCCATATAAGCCAGGCGGCGAATCCCGTCTTAAAAGTGGCCCTCTCATATGGTGCGGAATCGCTCACCAATTCTTTCTTTTTCTCTCCCTTTTTTTTCTCTCTTTCTTCTCGCCTTTTCTTTTTTTTCTCTATCTCTTTTCTCTTTTTCTTTGGTCATCGATTTGCCTATTCTGTTGAGATTCCTCTTCATTCTTTTTTTTCTAATATCTCGAGGCTGACTCTCTTTTTCAGTTTCATTCCAGCAGCAGCGATGATAACTCGGATAGCCTGAGCGTTTCTTCCCTGTTTTCCAATAACCTTGCCCATATCCTCCGGAGCCACCGCTAATTCAATGATTGAGCTCTGTTCCCCATCTAATTGGGTAACCTTCACCTTGTCCGGGTTGTCGACTAAAGCTTTGACGATCAGCTCGACGAGTTCTTTCACGGCCATCTCCTTTAACACCTAAATGACTTTTCTCACGTTTGAGCATGTCTATAGATCTGACTATTTAAAAAAGGACTTGAGCTTTCGACCGTGTGAAGAATGCTTTAATTTTCTTATCGCTTTATCTTCAATTTGCCTTATTCTCTCACGCGTAACCTTGTAGTGCTGCCCGACTTCTTCAAGGGTATGATCAGTGCCGTCTTCCAACCCAAATCTCATTTTTAAAATGCCTGCTTCTCTCTGGGTGTGAACTTTCAGCGCTTCCTCAATTTTCTCTCTCAAATCGATAGAGATAACTTTATCGACCGGCGAAAGGGTGTCCTTATCTTCGATAAAATCACTCAGTTTACCCGTTTCTCCTTCTCTCATGGGGGTCTCGAGTGAAGCGGGTATTTGGGCGATTTTCATTATTTTATGGACTTTATAGACAGGTAAATCCATCTTATTGGCAATCTCTTCACCCGTTGGTTCCCTGCCTTTTTCCTGGACGAGGTTTTTGGATACTCGATTTAATTTGTGGATGACTTCTATCATGTGCACGGGAATCCTGATCGTCCTTGCCTGGTCAGCA
>Ga0315277_10002395_pt1 | contig 26225 bp, 20 predicted proteins | sample YL17G05_15_MG_FD_203695 | JGI IMG/M metagenome (GOLD analysis project Ga0315277, IMG submission 203695) | Sediment microbial communities from Yellowstone Lake, YNP, Wyoming, USA - YL17G05_15 | ecosystem: Environmental > Aquatic > Freshwater > Lake > Sediment | place: USA: Wyoming | collected... | reverse complement strand
CTGCCACACGGGCCTTGAACGCACCTCCATGACGTCTACGCTGTGTCATGATAACCTCCTGTCGGACGCCACCATACCACAGTCACACTACCTTATCCACTGGTCCAAAAAAGCGGGAGTATTATAAGGATCGCGGTTCACAATATCACAATGCCCTGAACAAGGCGAAAAATCAAGCCCGAGAAACGAAAATCATAGCAAGAGCGTGTAACAACGGAATGAGGCTCATCATGTCATTGCGAGGAGCGCAGCGACGAAGCAATCTCAATCCCAGGCGTGGCAGACTGCTTCGCTCGCAACGACATGCGAGTGCTCCTTGCTTTGCCCTTCACTCTGTTAGAGCCTCTAAGGGCCGTCACACCCCGGCCCAGTCATGGCAACCGCAAGGATCTTGTCAGGACACCGCGAGCGGCCCTGTCACGGCTTGCGAGTGCCCTCCCGCTTCTTTCTCGCCTCGCCGTCGCGCTCGCGGATTCGCAGGAAGCGACAGATGATCTTTGCCGGTACACTCTCGGGATGGGTCTTGGCCCATGCCAGGAGCTTGTCCCGCAGGAGGATTCGCAGCCCGAGCAGCTCCAGGCCGACCAGGATCAGCCACGACCCGGGCGTGAGCGGCGTCACCAGCGCGAGAAATCCCAGGAGGATCAGGATGACCCCGACAACGGTTCTTATGATCTTCCTCATCTGGATCATTCAAGCGCTGTCCCTGCTATCCTGCGGCGAGCTACCGATTCCCGCGACGGGCCAGAATCGATTCGATCTCATCCATGGTGCGGTTCATCGCGGCCATGGTCTTGCGGAACGGCTCCGGCGTCGTCACGTCGATGCCCGCCTTCTTCAGAAGCTCGATCGGGTAGTCCGAGCCGCCCGCGGCGATGAAGTCGAGGTATCTCCGAGCGGCGTCCTGACTGCCGCCGAGGACTTCCTCGGCCAGCGCCGTCGCCGCCGTGAACGACGTGGAGTACTGGTACACATAGAAGTTATAATAGAAGTGCGGGATGTAGGCCCACTCCATGGCGTACAAGTCGTCGATGCGGCAGACGCCGCGGTCGTGCCCGTAATACTGCTTGAGGATGTCGCCGTAGAGCGAAGTGAACGTGTCGCCCGTCAGCGGCTCGCCCCGCTCCGCCTTCTCGTGCATGCGCAGCTCGAACTCGGCGAACTGGGTCTGCCGGAAGACTGTGCCTTTGACTTCGTCGAGATACTCCATAAGCAGCGACAGTCTCACGTCGTCATCCTTGATCTCGTCGAGCATCCGGTGGATGAGCAGCGCCTCATTGAAGGTCGAGGCGACCTCGGCCACAAAGATTGGGCTACTGGCGAGCGGATACGGCTGGCTCCGGTTCGCGTAATCGCTGTGCAGGGCATGGCCCATCTCGTGGGCCAGGGTGCTGACGTCGTCGAACTGCCCGTTGAAGTTCAGCAGGACGTAGGGATGCACGTCATACGCTCCGCCGCTGGAGTACGCCCCGAAGCGTTTGCCCGGCGTCGGGTACACGTCGATCCACCGCTGCTCGAAGGCCTTTTCCGCCTCCTTGCGATAGTCGGGTCCGAGCGGCCCGAGCGCGTCCAGGTACAGTTTCTTTGCCTGGTCGAAATTGTACTTGAGGTCCAGGCCTTTGACGACGGGGGCGTACAGGTCCGAGTACTTCAGCTCGTCCACGCCGAGCATGCGCCGGCGGAGCCGAAGATAACGATGGAATGTGTCCAAATTCTCCCGCACGTTCGAGATCAGCCGGTGGTACACTTCGGTCGGAATATTGTTGCGGTCGAGCGCGAGGGCCAGACAGGAGTCATAGTTCCGCGTCCTGGCGTAGAAGACGTGCGTCTGCACGTGGGAATACAGTTCCGTGCCGAACGTCTGCTTGAACCCGGCCATGGCGGACCAGAAGGCGTGGAAGACGGCCTCGCGATCCTCGCGGTTCGGCGAGGCGCGGTGCAGAGCGTATCCAGCCTTGTTCAGCACGGCGGTCGTGCCGTCCGCCAGCGTGATCTCAGGGTACGGCATCTCCGCGTTGCTGAAGACCGTGTAGATGGAGGCGGGCCCGTCCGCCATCTGCCCGGTGGCTGCCAGAATCTTCTCCTCCTGAGGCGAGAGCGTGTGCGCCTTGCTGCGGAGGATGTCGAACAGGTACAGCCGATAGACTCGCAGGTCCGGCTCGGCCGCCAGGAACTTCTCGACCGTCTCTTTGTCAAGCGTCACGACCTCGGGCTCGATGAATGACGCTTTCGTACTGTACTGCGTCGCGAGCTGGTCGATCTCCTGCTTCATCGCCAGATACGTCGCGTTTCGAATGTCCTCATCGGACTTCATCGACGCATAGCCGTCCAGCCTCTTCAGCTCCCTGGAAATATCGCTGTTGAGCTTCAGGCAGGCGAGCAGTTGGGACGCCGAGTTCGTCAGGGCGCCTTTGTACTGGAGAATTGTATCCGTCCGGCCCGCCACGGTGTCCTTGGCCTGCCGCCACGCCGCATCCGATGCATAAAGGTCCGTCAGCCGCCACGTGTACTCCGCCGGCACGTCCGCACGCTGCCGCATCTGGCTTTTACTCTCTGCCGTGAACAAGAAAATTCCCATCGCCATCGAAGCACCCAGTATCCACAATCGCGTCATTCGTTTCCTCGACCGCAATTCGATATATCCCACAGTTGGCCCAAGCATACCTACTATAGACGTTCGGACATCGTACGGTTCAGCCATTCACGCCGTCAAGGCTGTAACTGTGCCGGTCCTTACCCGCGATCACCCGCGAGAGTATGATTTCGGGCAATCGCATTGCCGGAATAAGGGTCGGATGAATGATGATCGTGAATGGATTCCTGTTGGGAATCGCCAGCGGCGGCGTCTGCCTGGCCTACTGCGCGCCGGTGCTGGTCCCCTACCTGCTGGGCGAATCACGAACGGTGCGGGCCAATTTCGCACCGGTGGGCGGCTTTCTCGGCGGCCGACTGGCGGGCTACATGACCTTTGCCGTCCTGGCGTGGCTCACCCATACCGTGCTCATCGAGAACTTGCCCCCACGAGAAGGCGATACTCGGCGTTGTCACGGTGGCTCTCGCTTTGTTGCTGATCGTCTATGGTTTCACGGGGCGGGACCGGCGGTGCCCGGCAATATCGCCTGTCGCGGCGGCCGGGGCGGGACCCAGGGCCTTTCTGTTCATGCCGGTATCGCTGGGATTCCTGACCGGGGTGAACGTTTGTCCGCCGTTCCTGCTGGCCTTCAGCAGCGCCGCCCAGCTTTCGCAGCTCCGGCAGAGCCTGCTCTTCTTTGCCGCCTTCTTCGTCGGGACCTCCCTCTATATCGCCCCGCTTCCTCTGGTGGGCCTGGCCGGCGGGTGCGAGAAGATCCGAATCATCGGCCGGCTGGCGGCTGGCGTCGTGGGCCTGTTCTACTTATACTCGGGGACCGTGAGCCTGATATCCGTCCTGCACTGAGGTGTGAGAAAATGGCAGAAGGCGACAGCAAGATACGGCGTCTGGTCAGGGCGATTGTCCTGAGCCTGCCGATCGCATTGCTCATGGCGATGATGATCACGGGCGGCCAGCCTATGCCCAAAGAGCCGCTTCAAATCGTCGGCATGATTGTCGCCTACGTCTTCACGGTGATTGTTTTCTTTCTGATCGCCTTCACCGGCCGCATCTACAAGTACCGCTCCGTGTTCTTCATCGCCTGTGCCGTAGCCTTCGTGCTCACCTTCATCCCGAACCTTATCGAGACTCGCGGCAGTATGGCTGTCACTCAGTCGGATATGATCCAGGGCCAGACACCCTTCTGTCACATGGTCATTCCAACGACCCTGATCCCGGCGGCACTGTCACGCACGATCATCTTTCCCGGCTCCATGGTGGAGGGCTTCGCTTCGATCGGCTCGATGCTCGTGCTCTGGCTCGGAGCGTCCATCGCTCTTGGGCGGGGCTGGTGCAGTTGGGCCTGCTTCTACGGCGGGCTCGACGAGGGCTTCTCCCGGATCGGCCGAAAGCCCATCCTCAAGAACATCAGCCGGAAATGGGTCTATCTGCCGTTTGCCATCCTCGTGGCGATCATGCTGCTATCCGCGGCGATGCTGACCCCAATGTATTGTGCATGGCTGTGCCCCTTCAAGGCCGTCACGGAATTCGAGGCCGTGACTTCGGCGACGGTCCTCGTGCAAACGATCATCTTCGTATCCCTGTTTGTGGGTCTGGTCGTCGTTGGTCCCATTCTGACGAAACGGAGGACGCAGTGCGGCCTGTTCTGCCCGATGGGCGCCTTCCAGTCCTTCACGAACAAGCTCAACATCTTCGATATCCGGATCGATCCGGACAAGTGCGTGCAGTGCGGCCGATGCGAAATCTCCTGTCCGACGTTCTCCATCGACCGCGAGAGCATCCGGAAGGGCAAGACTCGCATGACCTGCACCAAGTGCGGCAAGTGCGTGGACGAATGTCCCAAGCGTGCCGTCTCGTACCACATCAAAGGCACACCCGTCGGCGTCAAGCCGCATATCGCCCGCATGGCGTTCGTCTATCCGGCCTTCTTGTTCCTGGCCATTATGGCCGGCGGCATGATTTCCGGCGCCGTCTACCGCATTCTGCTGCTCGCAACCACCGGCAGCATGGTCAAATGAGGAGAGAGCCGATGTCCCGAATGGTGAAATATCTTGCCTACTCCTGGGCCCTCTTGGCCGGACCGATCGTGCTCGCCACCTTCATAGGCACGGACCCACGGCTCGTCGGCAAGCTCGTCGCCCTCACCGGCCTGCACGTCCACCCCATCTACACCGGCGGCGAGGTCACCAAGACCCTTGACCATGAGGGATATCAGACGCTCGTCCATCGCCCCGTCTTCGACGGCCTGATTCATGAGAGGAACACCGGCTTTGTCCAGATCGAATGGCAGCCCAGGGATGCCAACTTGCCCGAGACGATCGACGAGGATATCGACTTCGATCAAGATGGGAAGGCGGATATGCGAATCCAACTGAACACGAGCACGAACACAGCCGCTCTCGACCCGCTCGACAGCCGGGTCTTGTCCGCCGACGAGGTAATGAAGGTGCAGAACTCGCGAATTCTGCGAGTGAACCTGACGAAGAGACCAAACTGAGGCCAGGGACTGCCCAGCGCTGCAAATGCTCGTCATGCGAGTGCCCAGCCGGGCGGTTCATCCTATTGGGGTGCCTTTGCCGCGACGTTCGTGCGCCAGTGGCGCTTTCCCTTTAGGAAGGCGGCGGCGCCGTGACGCTTGATCTTGTTCAGGTTGCGGATGTGGGCGTCGCCGTGGCCGGCCCTCAGGAAGGCGAGCTTCGTACAGGTCTTGACGCTGTCGCATTGCCAGCAGCCGTCCAACTCCTTGTCCTGATTGCATATGCGAATCTCGCAAAGCGGCGGCCCACCGTTGCCCCGACAGGCCTTCCTGCAGCGCATCTTCGGCAGGGTCTCCAAGACCGCACAGCACTGCGGAAAGCCCTCGAAGGCCTTGAAGAACGGGACCTTCGAAAGGGCCTTCGCCAGGTCTGCGAACCGCTCCCGCTCCAGCTCCTTTCCGAGGTCCCGGGCCAGACTGGCAATGGTCCCCTTGTAGCCGGAGCAATCGCCGCAGTACAAGCCGCAATACCCAAGCAGTCTCTCCTCGTTCGCAAGACCTGCACTCTTTTTGACTTGCTTGCCCATAGCGTCACCAGTCATTCCCCATAATCTGTCACGATGACGGATGATTGATGATGGATGAGTGATAATGGAAGAGGAAGGCTCGGACTCTTCTCCCAATCATCCATAATCAATTATCAGTCATCAATCCCGACTATGGTACGCCCAGCCTGGTCACGTGACAAGAATGAATCGGTAGCCGGCAATCGGCCGCAGGGGCGAAACATGTTTCGCCCGTGTGTATAGCCGGCAACCGGATACCGACGACCGGCTACTGCGTTCTGAGATCGAGGAAAAACGCCATAGGGTAATGAGGGTTTTCCGCATTCAGCTCCCGTCGCCTGCTGTGGTAGGAGGTAATGAGAAAAGGAGGTTACTATGACTAGAAAATACATCGATTGCAGAGAGACCCCTGAGACGGCGAGAACATGCAGCATAGCGATCTCGGCAGATACGGATGAGGAAGTGATCGAGGCCGCCGTGCAGCATGGCGTGCACGCTCACGGCTTTGAAGACACGCCGGAACTCAGAGACCAGTTGAAAGACGCGATCAAAGAGGGCGCGCCCGGCGAGTAGCTGACTTTAGATCGAAAGTCAAGGACCTGACTCTCCGGAGATACTGCTTGCTCCGGCGTGCCGGACAGGCAATTGTACGGACACGTTCTCTCCCGACGAAGGCAAGCACCCCGTATCTGAGGCAGGAAGGTAAGAACATGGGAACGCAGGTGGGGCAGAATGCTCTTCCCGCCCTCTTCGGTTCTTACCTTCCTTCTCTCATGGAGCAATGCTCTTGCGTACCGTTGGTGAGGCCCCACCATTGAAGAACGTGGTTAGCAACTCAGGATTTGTGTCGATCAGTCTTCATTTTTGATCCCCTGTGTCGGCGGCCAAGGCCCAATCCGGACCCGCTGCGCACGAAAAGCGCGGCCCCGAGCGGCCGCGAACCGCCCCTTGGTGGGCCAGTCTGGACGCACCCGCCACGGCGGGATGCCAGGGGCGAGATAGAAAAAATTCTCTCTTTTAGGGATTATCCTCATAGACAACGAGCCAATGTCACGGTACATATTACCCAGTTTATTGTAAGGAGTACGCTTTCCTCCCTCGAAGTTTACCCCTTGTGAAAAAGACAGAGGGAGAATCTACTTGTGGATCGATGGGTCCAGGGAGTACAGAAAATGGCAAAAGGAACGGTGAAATGGTTTAACGCGGACAAGGGATTTGGGTTCATTGCTCCGGATGATGGCGGCGACGATCTGTTCGTCCACCACTCGGAGATCAGGACCAACGGGTACGCCTCGCTCAGCGAGGGCCAGAAGGTCGAATTCCAGGTGGGCCAGGGGCGCAAGGGCCCCTGCGCGACCAACGTCGTGCCCAGCTAAGCGATGTACCATTTATGATTTACGAATTACGATTTGAGGACCGCTGACGACGGCCTCGGATCGGGGCAAGAGCCAAATCATAAATCGAAAATCGCAAATCAAAGGCCCCGTGCAAACCACGGGGCCTCTTTTATGCGCGGCAGAGCAGTCGCTCCGCTCCAATGACTGATGATGGATTATGGATGATTGATAATTGAAGCGGAAGGCTCGGACTCTGCTTCCAATCATCCATCATCAATTATCAATAATCAATCTGAGATCGATTTGAGCCGTTCGGCGATCTGGCGGGCCGCCTGGTCGTTGCCGGCAGCACGGGCCGCGTCGAGGGCTTGTTGCAGAGACGAAACCGCCTTGGCGCGTTGTCCGGTCCTGTCGTAGCTGGAGGCCAGGTTGAGAATGGCCCCGATATTGCCGGGGTCAAGCTGCCTCACGCGCATCCAATGGTCGATGGCCTCGCCATGCCTTCCACTCGATACCAGCGCCATGGCCAAGTTGTAGTGTGCGACGGCGTCGTTTGGCCGGAGGTCGACCGCTTTCGTCAGGTACCCGATCGCCTCATCCATCTTCTTCTGGCGAGCCAGCGTCACGCCGAGGTTGACGTACGCGTCGGCGTAGTCCGGCTGGAGCTGGATGGCTTTGGCCAGATATTTGACGGACTCATCGAGCTTGCCCTGTCGAGCGGTCGTGGCGCCGAGGTTGTAGGGTATTCTCGCGTCGTTGGGCAGGAGCTGAGCGGCCAGGGTGTACTGCGCGACGGCGTCGTCGAGCTTGCCCTGCTTGGCCAGGAGCACGCCAAGATTGAAATGGGTTTCGCCATGATCCGGCTGAAGCCGAGCCGCCGTAGACAGGTGCCCGATGGCTTCGTCCACGTTCTTCTTTTCCGCCAGCAGCAGGCCGAGCTGGTAGTGAGCCTCCACATAGTCCGGCTTGAGCTGAATGACCCGCGAGAAATGCCCGATCGCCTCGTCCGTCCTCTTCTGACGGACCATGCCCAGGCCGAGATTGAACCTGGCCTCCACATTGTTCGGGTCCAGACGCAGCGCTTCGTTGACGTGCATCATGCCTTCGTCAATGGCCCCTCTGTTGAGCAAGATATACGCCAGATCCGCGTGCGCCTTGACGTTCCCGGGATTCAACTGCAGCGCCTTGCGGTAGCCCTGCTCCGCGCCCTCGGGATCATCGACCCGCAGAGAGCTGATTCCGGCTCTGAAATAGGAATAATCGTCCAGGAATTGCTCGTGGATTTTCCGGATCGCCGAGGCCTTGGCGTTGACGAACTCCGGGATGTTGGCGGCACGGTCGGGCGCGGTGAAGCGGTCCAGGAGCACGGCCGGACTGCTCTCGCCCTGCGCGTCGATGTGGGTGAGGAAAAGCTGCGTATAGACGGTGTCGGCCTTTGAGGAGAAGACCAGCCACTTGCCGTTCGGAGACCAGCTATGCCAGGAATTCATCCGACGGGCGTTGGCACGGAGTTTCCTAGCCTGGCCCCCCTCGGCCGGGATGATGTACAACTCGCTGTCCGGCTGGAGCAGCATGTAACTCTTGGCCACACAGAACACGATCCATTTGCCATCCGGCGAGTACCGGGCGAAGAAGTTGCTCATCCCGTTGCCGGAGGCCCCCGGGATCGGCTCGGCCCGGCCGCCATTGCCGTCATTGAAGGGTATCCGGTACAGATCGTACAGGAACGGCTTGCCCTCCGTGAGGAATTCCGTGCACTCTTCGGGGCTCAGGAGCACCTTCCTCTCGCCCCGGGCATTCTTGAGCGTGTAGGCCGTGGTGCGAGCGAATACGATGTACTTGCCGTCCGGGCTCCAGGCGGGATTGCTCTGGACCAGGTTCGGGTCATTCGCACCCTCCAACGCCTTGAATGCGCCGGTCTGCCGGTCGTAGATGCACAGAATGCCCTTGATAGGAAAAAAGAGCTGGGAGAACGCCACGCCGGGCTTGGCCACGAAAACGGACATGTCCTTGACCGTGCTCACCACGTATCGACCGTCGGGCGAAACCTGAGAGAGCAGGCCAAACGTCAACTCCTTGTCCTCTCTCCGGTATTCGCTCCAAGTGATGATCTCGCTGGTGGTCAGAGTCATGTCTTCCTTCACCGGCGTGATGGCGTACGAGCCCTTGTCATTGGCGTAGTCCACGTCCATGCCCAGGATCCGGGCGTCGGCGGAGAACGAGTGACAGTTCCCGCAGACCGGCAGCCCCTCCAGCACGATCGGCGGCTGCTGTGGCGAGGAGACGGCGCCGAATCGCCAGCGGATGCGGCTCGGGTCCTTGACGGCATCGATGAACGGCAGGATCACCTCCCGATAGAAGATCGACGCGCCGACCTCGTCTTGGGACGTTTTGATGCGGACTTGACCGGCCGAGAGGATTGTCCGCGGGGCCTTGTGATTGATGCCGAGGATGGTCGCCCCGGCCTCGTTCTCCAGGGACCGTTTCTTGAGGGCCTCCCATGCCGCTGCTGCGGGGGTCCACTGCGGCTGACGGGTAAAGAAGCTCATGCGGCCATTGCCATCCGAGAACTCAAGCGTCACCAGGTACGTGTCGGCCCGGCCGTTCGAGTCAATCCAGCAAAACGTGGGGGCTGCAATATCCGGAGGGAACAGGGTCTCATCGAGTGGATGTTCAATCGTCAGCCTGTCGTAATTCGCGGTGCTGTTGTATGCCGCCAGGATGTCCTCCGCCCGGGGCTGGCGCCAGTACCATACGACTGCTGCAACCGCCGCGACGAGTATCGCCAGCGAGCCCGCAGCCATGGCCAAACGTGCACCTGACTTCCTCATGAATGTCACCCACTATAGCACCGCAGTCGTTCCGGCCGGTTTCAGCCGGGACGCCCCACGAGCACGACCCATCGCCACCGATAAGTCCTGAGCCTGTATCAGGTTGCCACATTCGTCACGACACCGCAAGTACTTTCGGTCGTTTCGCCAAGGCAAACGCAGAGTCCCCAAAAGTGATGTGCTGAAAGCGTCAGCCGGGTGGCATTGTCAAGGCCGAAGGCCTTGGCGATGGTCCTGCGCATAGGAAAGTCGCCATCGCCAAGCTGCGCTTAACGATGCCACCCACCGCGTTGGGCGACTTTGCGATTGCCCTGTCTGGTACGCGGTCCGCTCTTGCACAACCGGTGGGTTTGGCATAAAGTAGAGGCGCAATATGTTGCGCCTGTACGGACCGGCGATGAACGGGAGTACAGATTGCATCGTATCAAAATAGAGTTGGCGGCGCAGCCGGGTGGGCGATCCGGATAGTGGCGGCGCCGGCGATTTGCAGAGGGTTCCCCATGAGACGTTCGATTAAAAGGATCATCACGGCAGTTGTGTTGCTGGTGCTTGTCGGCGGCACGGCCGCGTGGTACCTGCAGCGAAGTAACGGGCAGGCGGCCGCTTATCGCACCGCCAAGGTCGCTCGCGGCGACCTGCTGATTTCCATCGGCGCCACCGGCACGGTCGAGCCGGAGGAAGTCATCGATGTCGGCGCCCAGGTCGCCGGGCAGATCATCTCCTTTGGCACGGACGCTGTCGGCAACACCGTAGACTATGGGTCCCCTGTCGAGGTCGGCACGGTGCTGGCTCGAATCGACGATTCGCTGTATGCCGCCCAGGCGGCCGAAGCTGCCGCCCAGGTCCAGCAAGCGGCGGCCGGCGTGCAGGTCGCGCAAGCCAACCTCAAGCAGATGCAGGCCAAGCTGTATGCGGCCCAGCGAGACTGGGAACGGGCCCAGAAGCTAGGACCCTCGGAGGCCCTGGCGCAGTCCGCCTATGACACCTACCGCTCGACGTACGAGGTTTCCCAAGCGAACGTCGCCGTCGCCGACGCGGATATCCTCCAGGCCCAAGCCTCGCTCACCCAGGCCCAGGCGGCGCAGAAGCGGGCCCAGCGCAACCTGGACTACTGCACGATTCGCTCGCCGGTCAAAGGCGTAATCATCGACCGCCGGGTCAACGCCGGCCAGACCGTGGTCGCGAGCCTCAACGCACCCAGCCTGTTCCTGCTGGCCAAGGACCTGACGCACATGCGAGTCTGGGTCGCGGTCAACGAGGCCGATATCGGCAAGATTCATCCGGGCCAGCCGGTGAGCTTCACCGTGGATGCGTTCCCCGGCGAGAACTTCAAGGGCGAAGTGGCCAACGTCCGCCTCAACGCCTCGATGACGCAGAACGTCGTCACGTACACGACGGAGATCACCACCGACAATTCGAGCGGGCGTCTGCTGCCCTATCTGACGGCCAACGTGCAATTTGAGCTGAATCGCGTCAATGACGTTCTGATGGCGTCGAACGCCGCACTGCGATGGACGCCGTCGGTCGATCAGATCGCCCCGCCTTACCGCGACATGGGCGCATCGCGGCCTGCCGGCTCGAAACGCCTCGGCGCTAATGCGCAGTCGCCGGCCGGAAATCCGCAGTCGAGGGGCCCGCAAGCGAAATCGCCGGCCGGCGACAATACCGGACGCGGCACGATCTGGGCCCTCGAAGGCAAGTTCGTCCGGCCCATCCCCGTGCGGACCGGACCGAGCGACAACCTGAATACGCAGATCGAAGGCGAAGGCGTGACCGAGGGGCTGGAGATCGTCACAGGCGTGCAGACACAGGCCGCCGCCCGAACAACGGACACTACCAACCCCTTCGCACCGAAATTCCCGCGAGGTCCGCGAGGCGGCGCCGGCGGGCCTCCCGGCGGTCCCCCGCCGCGTTAATCGCCGGCGGTATGGAGCCAATACATCGATGGAGTTCATCGAGCTGCATGACATTGAGAAGACCTATCACATCGGCGACATCGCCGTGCCGGTGCTCAAGGGCGTATCGCTTACGGTCGCCCGCGGCGAGATGCTCGCCCTGATGGGCGTGTCCGGGTCGGGCAAGAGCACCCTGATGAACATTCTCGGCTGCCTGGACCGGCCCACCGCCGGCGAGTACTGGCTCGAGGGGCAGGAAATGTCACGCCTGTCGGCCGATCAACGGGCCATGGTCCGCAACCGCAAGCTCGGATTCGTCTTTCAGAACTTCAACCTGCTGCCGCGGACCAGCGCCCTGGAGAACGTGGCCATGCCGCTGACGTACACGTCGAATCTGTCCGACCGTGAGGCGCGGCAGCGCGCCCGGGAGATGCTGGTGCGGGTCGGGCTGGAGGACCGGCTCGATCACGAGCCGTCGCAGCTTTCCGGTGGCCAGCAGCAGCGCGTGGCCATCGCCCGCGCGATGGTGAACCATCCGCCGCTGCTGTTTGCCGACGAGCCGACGGGCAACCTCGATTCGCACACGAGCGAGGAGATCCTCCGCATGTTCGTCCAGCTCAACGAGGCGGACGGCATCACGATCATCATGGTCACACACGACAGCGACGTGGCCCGGCACGCCCGGCGAATTGTCCACATCCACGATGGCATGATCGTCAATGGGCAGGCCGCCGGGCCGAATGCGTCCGGCGCGGGCCCCGTCGAAGCAGGAGAATCGGCATGAAGGGATATCGGACAATTCGAACCGCGATGAAGGCCCTGCGGCGCAACCCGATGCGCGCCCTGCTGACGACACTCGGCATCGTCATCGGCGTGGCGGCTGTCATCGCCATGATGGAGATCGGCGCCGGCTCCTCGGCGGCCGTGCAGAAGTCCATCGCGAGCATGGGCGCCAACGTCGTGCTGGTCGTGCCCGGCACGGCCACCAGCAGCGGCGTCAGCTTCGGCTCCGGCAGCGTCATGACACTGACCCCCGACGACAGCGAGGCCATTCTGCGGGATTGCCCCGCCGTACGCACTGTCGCCCCCGCCGTCCGTGCTCGCACCCAGGTCGTCTACGGCAACCGCAACTGGGTCCCCTCCTCCATGTACGGCACCACCCCCGCCTTTCTCGACGTCCGCGACTGGACGATAGCCGACGGGGAGTCCTTCTCCGACCGCGACGTGCTCAACGGCAACAAGGTCTGCCTCATCGGCCAAACCCTCGTCCGCGAGCTGTTCGACGGCGAATCTCCCGTCGGCAAGGAAATCCGGGTCAAGAACGTCGCCTTTCGCGTCGTCGGCACGCTCGCTCCCAAGGGCGCCAATATGATGGGCATGGACCAGGACGACATCCTTCTGGCGCCGTGGACGACGATCAAGTACCGCGTCACCGGCTCGACGCTGCAGACGGCCAACCAGAGCGCAGCCGCCGCATCGAGCAGCACGGTGAACACGCTGAGCAATCTCTATCCCGGCGGCCAGCCCAGTCTCTATCCGCAGCAGTCGGAGGTCCAGGCGGCCGACACCCCGATGCCGGTCCGCTTCACCAATATCGATCAGATCCTCGCGGCGGCGCAGAGCGGCCTCGAGATTCCATCCGCCATCGACCAGATGACCGTCCTGCTCCGTGAGCGGCACCATATCCGCCCGGGCGAGCCCGATGATTTCACCGTGCGCGACATGACGGAGATGAGCAAGACCCTGACGACCACGACAAGACTGATGACCAATCTTCTGCTGGTGGTGGCCATGATCTCGCTGATCGTCGGCGGCGTGGGGATCATGAACATCATGCTCGTTTCCGTGACCGAGCGGACGCGGGAGATCGGGCTGCGGATGTCCGTGGGGGCCCGCGCCCGCGACATTCTGCGGCAGTTCCTGGTGGAAGCCGTCGTGCTGTGCCTGGTCGGTGGCGCGGTGGGCATCCTGCTGGGTCACGGCGGGTCGGTCGTTGTGCGGGCGGTCCTGCGATGGCCCGTGCAGACGTCGCCAACGGCTATCGCGGCGGCAGTGATCGTCTCGGCGACCGTGGGAATCGTCTTCGGCTACTACCCGGCGTGGAAGGCCTCGCGGCTGGACCCGATCGAGGCCCTGCGATACGAGTAATCGGCCGCGATTCGGCCGGTGTCAGGGAAGGGGAGTTGATCATGCACAAACCGATACGGTGCGATGGAAACGTGTGCGAGGTCCCGCATTCCGCGTTTCGATCCCTGTATGTGTACACATTCTGTCTTGTATTGATGGCCGGCTGCAAAGTCGGCCCGAACTTTCAGCCACCCCAGACGCCGGTTCCGGCCACGTGGGTAGGCCCCATTCCTCCGGAGCCCGCGCCGCCTGAGCAGGACCTTGCCCGGTGGTGGACCCTGTTCAATGATCCAACGCTGACCTCTCTGATCGAACGAGCAATGGCGTCGAACTTGGATGTGCAGGTGGCCGAAGCCCGCATTCGCCAGGCGCGGGCCGCTCGTGGCATCGCGGCAGGTGGGCTTGGACCGACGCTCAATGCGACCGGTTCCTTCCGTCGAAGCCAGGGACCCGGCCCTGCAGGCACGGCCGGACCCATCGTCAATCAGTACCAGGCCGGCTTCGACGCCGCCTGGGAACTCGACTTTTTCGGCGGCGTGCGACGCAACGTGGAAGCCGCTCAAGCCGACCTCCAGGCCGCCATTGAGGCACGCCGCGATACCCTGGTGACGCTCACGTCGGAGGTCGGGCTCAATTACATCGATCTCCGCGCCTTCCAGGAACAGATCGCCATCGCGAGGCGCAACCTTACCGCTCAGCAGCACACCGCCGACCTGACTCGCCAGCTTTCGACGGGCGGTTTCGTCAGCCGGCTCGACGTCGAGAATGCGAATGCCCAGGTGGCGACCACGGCGGCGCAGATTCCCGTGCTGGAGACCTCCGCTCAGCAGACGATCTACAATCTCAGTATTCTGCTTGGGCTTGAGCCGGGGGCGTTGCTGCAGGAATTGACGCCGGTATCGGGGATTCCCGCCGGCCCGCCGGCCGTCCCTGTGGGCGTTCCGGCCGAGTTGTTGCGCCGGCGCCCGGACATCCGGCAGGCAGAGGCACAGATTCACGCCGCCACCGCACGGATCGGCGTCGCCGTCGCCGACCTGTTTCCCAGCATCTCACTGTCCGCCAGCGCCGGCACGCAGGGCAACAAGTTCAGCTCGCTGACCGACTGGGCTAACCGATTCTGGTCACTGGGCCCCTCGGCAACCTGGACGCTGTTCAGCACCGGGCGGGTCCGATCCAATATCGAGCTGCAGCGGGCCCTGGAAGAGGAATCGATGATCACATATCGAAAGACGGTGCTGGCGGCGTTGCAGGAAGTGGAAAACGCGTTGATTGCCTCAGCCAAAGAGCAGGAACATCGTCAGGCCCTCGTCGAGGCAGCAGCGGCCAATCGCGCCGCCGTTGATTTAGCTACAGAACTCTACACGGCCGGTCAAACTGACTTTCTGAACGTCCTGCAGGCCCAGAGGTCTCTGTACACATCGGAAGATGCTCTAGCCCAGAGCATCCGCGCCATATCCACCGACATCGTGGCTCTGTACAAAGCCCTCGGCGGCGGCTGGCAAAGGGATGGATGATGGATAATTGATGATTGATTATTGAAGCGGAAAGCCAGGACTGTTTCTCCAATCATCCATCATCTATCATCAATAATCAATCGTCGGAGATCAATTACCAGTATGCACGGCACGCGGAAGGCGGCACAGTGGGCGGGCAGCCCAATCCGGGTGATGGGCCGTAGAAGTATGGCCCGTAGCCGTAAGGTCCGTACAAATAGGGGTAACCATACGGCCCGTAGCGGTACGGCATGTAACTGTATGGCCCATAAAAACTATACGGCCCATAGTAGCTGTACGGTCTGTTGTCGTATGGATTATAGCTGTATGGGCCGGAGGGTCCGCAGAACACGCCCCACGGCTGCACGATACACAGCGGCGGCGACGGTACACCCGGATAATATCCGTAGCCGAATGCCGATGAGCCGTACGTTAGATTGACACGGACGATCCCGCTATGAACAGGCTGCCCGAACGTGCTGGTCGCCAAGCCCCCCATAGCGACAAGAGACAGAACGAGATATCTAAACGGTCTTCTCGCTATCATACCGCACCTCTACTTTGCTTCGCATCACTCCGTTATTTCATACGAACCGTGATGCACGATGTGCAAGGCCAGCCGCACGGCAAAAACCTGAAATCGGTCTGCAGCAACGGCGCGAATACTGGAACGATGGGCTGGCGGAATGGTGGAACAATGGAATGATGGAGCATTGGGAGCATGCGGGTCGATCTCCCATGTTTCCATCAGTCCACCATTTCAGTATTCCAATATTCCATTTCCCCTGCCCCTCACGGGCACGCGGCGAGCGAGCTGTTTCTGCGCTCGAACCAGCCGTAGAGGGTGGGCAGCACGAGTAGCGTGGCTATCGTCGAGGTGAACAGGCCGCCGACGACAACCGCCGCCAGCGGGCGCTGCACCTCCGACCCGGGACCGGTCGCCACCAGCATTGGAATGAGGCTGAATACGGTGATGGAGGCTGTCATCAGGATCGGCCGCAGACGCGCGCCGCAGCCGGCGGAGAGGGCCTCCTGCAGAGGCATTCCCTCCCGGCGCAACTGCGTCACGTAGGAGATCAGCACCACGCCGTTCAGGACGGCTACACCGAACAGAACAATGAATCCCACGGACGCCGGCACCGACAAATACAGGCCTGAGATCAGCAGGCTGAGCACGCCGCCGACCAGCGCGAACGGCAGATTGAAGATCACCAGCAGGGCCAGCCGGACGGAATTGAACGCGATGAACAGCAGCAGAAGGATCAGTCCGACGACCATCGGCAGAATGATCGCCAGCCGTCTCATGGCCTGCTGTTGGTTCTCGAATTGGCCGCCCCAGGACAGGTAATAGCCGCTGGGCAACGCCACTTTCCGCCGGATCTCCTGCCGGGCTTCGCGCACGACGCTGCCCATGTCACGGCCCTTGATGTTGAATTCGATTCCCATGCGGCGCTGGCCGTTTTCGCGGCTGATCTGCACCGGGCCATCCATGACGGAAATCTCAGCCAACTCTCTCAGCGGAACCCTCAGACCCGCCGGCGAGTCCACCAGGATGTTGCCGATGGCCTCCACGGAACTGCGTTTCTCCTGCGGGAACCGCACCATCAGGTCGAAGAAGCGGTTCTCCTCGAAGACCTGGGAGGCGGCTTTGCCCCCCACCGCAATCTCGACGACGCTCAACACGTCGTTGACGTTGATGCCGTACCGCGCGATCCGGCCGCGGTCGATTTCAATGGCAATGTAGGGCTGGCCCGTGACCACTTCCGTCACGAGATCGGCGACTCCCCGGATCGGCGCGACGACGGCGGCGATTTCCGCGCTCTTGCGCCGCAGGACCTCCGTGTCTTCGCCGAACAGCTTGATGATGACCTGGGCTCGCGTGCCGGCGACCAGCTCATCGATGCGGCACTGGATGGGCTGACTGAAACTGAAGGCCATGCCGGGGATGCTCGCGACGGCACCCCGCATCTTGCCCAGCAACTCCTCCCGCGTCCGGGCGCTCGTCCAATTCGACCGGGGCGCCAAGGCGCCCAGGAAGCCGGTCTTGTCCACCCCCCGGGCCTCCAGGGCCAAGCCGGTCTGCCCCGTGCGGGAGACGATGGTCTCGAGCTCCGGGAATTGCTTGAGCCGCTTCTCCACTTTATCCGCAATCTCGGTGGCCTTGTCCAGGGACGTGCCCGGCAGAAGCTGAATATCCATATCGAAGGCCCCCTCGTCCATGATAGGGACAAACTCCGTCCCCAAATGCGGCACCAGCAGCAGGGCCATGACAACAAGGGAGACGGCCACGCCAATCGTCGCTGCCCGATGACGCAGAGACCAGCCAAGAACGGGAACATACACTCTGCGGACAGCCCGCAGCACCAAACTCTCCTGCCTGTGCCCGTGCCGGAGCACGACCGCACAGAGCACGGGGATCACGAGAATGGAAAGGAACAGCGACGCGAACAACGCGATGGCCACAGTGTAGGCCAGGGGCGAGAACATCTTGCCTTCCATGCCCTTGAGCGTGATGATGGGAATGAACGTCAGCGCGATAATCAACTCGCCGAAGATGCTGGGCTTTCGCACTTCGAGGACCGCGTTGAGCACAGTCGAAAGTCTGTGCGACTCCTCCGTCATCTCTCCGAGATGCCGCTGGACGTTCTCGACCTGGATAATGGTCGCGTCGATGATCATGCCAATGGAGATGGCCAGGCCGCCGAGGGACATGAGGTTGGCGTTGAGCCCGCCATGTTTCATCACGATGAACGTCAGCAGCAGTGACAGCGGCAGAGCGAAGATGACGATGAGCGCCCCGCGGATGCTGCGCAGCAACACGTACAGCACGACCAGCACCAGCACCGCGCCTTCGGCCAGCGTTTTGGTCACGGTGCGGATGCTCTCGCCGACGATTTCCGACCTCTCGTAGAACGGCACGATCCGGATCGACGCCGGCAGGACCGTCCCGCTGTTGATCTCTTTGACCTTGTCCTGTACCCGGTGGACCACGTCGAGACTGTTTTCGCCCTTGAGCATCATGACGATGCCGCCCACGGCCTCTCCCTCTCCATTCTTCAAGGCAGACCCCTGGCGGACCGCGTGACCGACTTCGACTCGAGCCACGTGGTTGAGGAACACCGGCGCCCCGTCGCGGGCCGCCAGGACGATATTGCCGATGTCCGCCTCGGAGCGGATCAAGCCGACCCCCCGAACGATGTACTGTTCCGACCCCTGATCGACGATGTTGCCGCCGACGTTCTGGTTATTATTCCGGATCGCCTCGAAGACCTGCTTGACCGAGAGTCCGTAGCTCAGAAGCTTGTCGGGGTCCACGATGACCTGGAACTGCTTGAGGTATCCTCCGAAGGAGTTGATCTCGCTGACCCCCGGCACATTCTTGAGCAGCGGAGCGACCACCCAGTCCTCCAGGGTCCGCAACTCGGTGAAGTATGCGACTCGCTCCAGAGCGCCGGCGGGCGGCTTGCCTTCCAGCGTGTACTGGTAGATCTCTCCCATCGCGGTGGCCACCGGTCCCATTTCCGTGGACACCCCTTCGGGCAGCTTCTCCGTCACCGACGATAGGCGTTCAAAAACCAGTTGCCGGGCGAAGTAGACATCGACATCGTCTTCGAAGACCAGAGTGACCACCGAGAGCCCGTACTTGGTGATCGAGCGCATCGACTGGAGCCTGGGCAGCCCGCGCATGGCCATCTCGATCGGGTAGGTGACGAATTTCTCGATTTCCAGCGGGCTGAGCCCCGGGGCCGTGCTGACGATCTCCACTTGTATATTCGTGACATCCGGGAAAGCGTCGATGGGCAGGGTCTTGAAAGCAATGGCCCCCAGCACCACGATCAACACCACCAGGAGCAATATCAGCAGGCGGTTGTGAAGCGCCAGATTCATCAGTCGTTCAATCATGCTCGTTCCTCTGGGTTCGAATGGCCGATTCTCAGCGGAATCGTCTCAGCCGGGCACCGCAACGGGCCGTGGTTCTACTCCTCGACTGAGGGCTTGTTCAACTCGGACTTCAGGGTGTAGGCCCCCCGGGCCACGTACTTCTGTCCGGCGTCAAGCCCGGCGGTGATCTCCACCGAATCCTCGTTGGAGCGTCCCACTGCGACAACCTGCGGCACAAATCCCCGGTCGGTCTGCACGAATACGCAGGTCTGGCCGTCCAAGCGAATCAGAGCGTCCTTGGGAACCGCTATTTTGGCGGACACCTCATCGATCACGATTCGCCCAGTGATAAACAGACCCGGCCGCCAGCGCCCTTCCGGATTGGGGATCGTCATCCGGGCGAACGCCATCCGGCTGGATTCCGATACGATATTGCTCACGAAGTCGATCATGCCTCCGGTCACAAGGTCCTCGCCGCCTTTGATGACGGCCGTCTGGCCGGGCCGGATGTGAGACAAGTCCTGCTGGTGCACCTTCAGATCGACCCAGACGCTGGTCAAATCCGCAATCACGAAACAGGGACTGGAGTCCTCTTTGAAGACTTCCCCCAGCACGATGTGCTTTTCCACCACCGTGCCGTCCAAAGGCGCGGTGATTTCATAGCGGGTGAACGAGCGGTCGGCGCGGGAGGGCAGGGCCTGCAGATCCTCTTCGGCAAAGCCCAGCGCGTGAAGTTTCTGCTCGGCGGAACGCAGGGTGATCTGGGCCTCCGCCAGGACCTGCTTGCTCTCCAGAAAATCTTTCTCGGCCGTGATCTTCCCCTGCCGCAGGTTCTGTTCGCGCGTGAAGTTCGACTGGGCCAGCGCCAGCCTTTCCACGGCGGCCAGATACGCCGCCTTGGCGTCTGCCAGGTCCCGGCTTTCGAGCACCGCGAGGACCTCGCCGGCCCGCACCGTGTCGCCCAGGTTCTTGCGGACTTCACATACCACGCCGGGTACCCGGGGGACGATGTGAGCCAGCTTGTCTGAATCGAAGGCGATCTCGCCCAGCAAAGTGTCACAGACCTGCAATTTGCCGGCGCCCGCTGTGGCGATCTCAATCCCGGATTCCTTCACCACCACGTCGTCCAGCCGGACAATTCTTTCGTCCCCACCTTCCTCGGTCTGCCGCTCTTCGGATAAGACGACGGAGTCCGCTCTCGGATTGCCGGCGAAGAGCTTTTGCAGGACCTGGAAATGCCAAAGAAGGACCACGGCGACGATCACGCCCACCGGCATGATGCTCCATAACTCTTTCGTTTTCATCTCTTACTCTCCTGTCTGCCCGGCTTGGGAGGCAGCCGGCACATTTTCACTCGCGGTGTCCAATGATCGGCCGATGAGCCGATCGACGTCGGCCCGGGCCTTGTGGTATGCCTCCACCGAGTCGATGTATGCAGCCTGCGTCTGGAACAATGCACGCTGCGTGTCCAGCACGTACAGATAATCGAATTTGCCTTGGCGGTAGCCCTGCTGCACGGCGTCGAACGCCTGTTGCACCTTGGGCAACACGTCCTGTCTCAGGGTATTCGCCTCCTCCCAGGCGGCGGCGAGGGCGTTGACCGCCTCGGTGAGCGCCGCCAGGGTTTTGACCCGGACGGCCTCGTACCGCTGCCGTGCCTCGGCCAGGGCTGCAATCGCTTCCCGGATGCCGCCCTGGTTGCGGTCGAACAAGGGAATGGGCACAGCCAAGCCGAACACCATCGCCGCATCGTCGGTTTCCTCGAACCGCCGTACGCCGCCGCCTGCCGTGACATCGGGCACGGCCCGGGCCTGCTCCAGGCGCAGCGCCGCCCGCCGCCGGGTCTGCTCCGTCTCCCATCGCGCCACGTCCGGGTTGACGGAGATGGCGGCCTCAGGCTCCTGCAATCGCGGTGGCTGTGAAATCTCATACAGATCGCCCGCGGCCTTCTCGAACGCCGGAGCGTGGCTGCCCCATGCGGCCGCAAGCGCATGACGCGCGGCGAGCAGGGCTTTCTGCGCCTTCTGCTGCTCGATCCGGCTCTCGGAGACCACGACATTGGCACGCAGCTCATCCACGGGCGAATCCTTGCCGGCGCCGACGCGCTGCGCCACTGCCGACCGCGCCTGAACCGACAGGTCGAGAAGCCTCTCGGCCAGAGCTAATCGCTCCTGGGCCGTGAGAACGGCTGCGAACGCCTGCCGGACCTCGCGCATTACGTCGAGACGGGCCGACTCGTAGTCCCACTGGACCAGTTCCTTGTCGAGAGCAGCCACGCGAGCCCGCTTGGCTCGCTTGCCGGCGAGCTCGATAGGTTGACCGATCTGGACGGTGGTTTCCGCCGCATCGAAACCGGTTCGCTCGCCGCGGCCGCCAAATTCCTCCACTTCGATCTGGAGTTCCGGGTTCGGCCACAAGCCGGCCTGAAGCGTGCGGGCCTCCGCCGCCCGAAGCCTATATGGATACGCCTTTAGCCCGGGATTGCGGACCAGCGCCAGAGCGAAGGCATCGGCCAGCGTGATCTCGCCCTTCGGCTCAGCGGCGTCGGCCTCCTTGAGCCCGGTCTGTCCCTCGGATGCCGCCTGTGATTTCGGATTGTGGATTTCGGATTGCGGATTGGCACTTGCGTGGCCTTTCAATCCATAATCGGATCGTTCAGCCGGGCCGTTAGCGGCCTGGCAGCCGCAGAGAGCCACGGCCGCCATCAGAACGGGCATGAACGCGTGAATGCGCATGGACAATACTCCCACAGAGAAACAGTGCGTTGCAGCAGCCGGGCGAAGTGTGAACTCTCCGCGTTGCGCGCAAAGTCTCTGCGCGACCCGGCCGAACTAGGGATTTGCGAGGATTACACCTGCAACACAACGTTGCTCAGAGGAGCGGAGTAAAGAGGACCGGATGCGGACGCGGATATGATAGCCGTCGGTTGTTCGTTGTCAGTGGTTCGTTGCTCCACCGGTAACCAGCAACCAGAAACGAGCAACCAGGGGACGATCTTTGACATGCCGGATGCCTTCGGATCGTTACAGATTTCTCCGGCAAGGGCCAAATCGGTGCATCCATGGCAACGCGCGATGTCGGTATCCGGAGCGAGATCTGTGTGATGCACATCCGCATCAGATTCGCAGATGTGCGAGCCATCGGCGCAGTGGTCGTGCCCGGCCGGCTCGATGGCCACGTGGCCGTCGCTGCCCACGCACAGGACCACTGCCTGTGAGCCGTTCAGCGTCACGACCAGCGACAGCATCATGAGCACGGAGAAACCGTGATTGCCGCGAAGATGTTTCACATGCACCTTTGATTTACGGTTTATGATTTGCGAATTACGACTTTGGCTCCCGCCGCACCACAAAGGCGATTCCAATTCGTAAATCGCAAATCACAAGTGTCCCTATCACCCGCGGCCAGCACCAGCCCCGCAGGCTGCCCGGTACACACACACAGGATTATACACGATCGCCGCGAGTATGTCGAGGTGTAGAGCCGTCCGGAAGAGGTGAAAGATATTTCATCCGTACTTGAAAAGCCCCCTTTTTCGTAGGAGAATACGTCGATTGATTATTGATGATGGATGATGGATGATTGGAGGAACAGTCCGAGCCTTCCTCTTCAATAATCAATAATCGATTATCCATCATCAATCATTGGAGCGCAGCGACTGTGAGCGATGTGACACGGATTCTCAACGCGATCGAGTGCGGGGACGTGAAAGCCACGGACGAGCTTCTGCCGCTGGTCTATGAGGAGTTGCGGATTCTGGCGGCCCAGAAGCTGTCCAAGGAAACCCCCGGGCAGACGTTGCAGGCGACGGCGCTGGTGCACGAGGCGTACCTGCGTTTGGTGGGCGAGGAGGGTCAGACCTGGAATAGCCGGGGTCATTTTTTTGCTGCGGCGGCGGAGGCCATGCGGCGGATCCTGATCGACAACGCCCGGCGCAAGCAGCGGCTCAAACGCGGCGGCAATCTCCAGAAGGCCGATACGCAGGACGTCGAGTCGGTGCCGGCCACCGGATTGACCCTGAGCGGCTCCTGCGACGACCTGATCGCTTTGGACGAGGCCCTGGAGAAGCTGGCGGCGAAGGACAAGGTCAAGGCCGACCTGGTGAAACTGCGTTTTTACGCCGGACTGACAGGCGAGCAGGCGGCCAAGGCCCTGGGTATCTCGCACAATACGGCCGACCGCTATTGGGCCTACACCCGCTCCTGGCTGCACCTGGAGATTACGAAAGCAAGCGATTCGTGATTAGAACACAGCAACTGAGACAGACGGACCCTGGGGGACAACGGCGAGTGGATATGTCTTGGGAGGTGAAGTATGACGAAACATGAGTTGGCATCGTTTGCACTGAAGCTGCTTGGGATCTATGTGTTTATCGAGTCCCTGCCACTATTTCAGTTCCTCGGCGGCCTTGTGTACGCGTTGAGGTCAGATCGAGGTGGACCTATCGCGGAGTTTTGGCCAGCCTTGATCATGCTGATTCCGCTCCTGTTGGCGGCGGTGGCCGGCGCCATGCTTTTCATATTCAGCCGGGATCTCGCGCCGCGCCTTGTGGGCGAGGACGGCCCTCTCGGCATGTCGAGCGTCTTGACCGGGCATGATGTGCAGGCCGTCGGGTTTTCCATCGTGGCGGTCCTGATCTTCCTCCGGGCCCTTCCGCAGATGGGTCAGGCCATCTGGGCTGCCTTCGACGCTGTTTCCCGGCGTTTCTCCGAGCCGGCGGCGGGTCGACTGGTGCAGAACATCTTTCGATACAGCATCCCTGCAACGATTCAGCTCGTTCTCGCTGTCGTTTTGTTCCTGCAAGCCCGCGGCCTGGCGAATCTCTGGCACGGCATCAGGATCGGGAAATATGTTCGCGTCGAGGATGCGGAACAGAAGAACGCCCCGCCCGGCCGGGAGGGACAATGACAAGCCGTCGATTGATGATCGATGATCGATTATTGATGATTGAAGAGGAAAGCCCGGACTGTTCCTCCAATCATCCATCATCAATCATCAATAATCAATTTTTCTTGATTTTGGGTGGGGCAGCGGCACGAGGAACGGCGCACTGGTATCGGGGGCAAGGATTTAGCGTATGGGCAATGAGCTGACAAGTGAAGAAGCCATTTTCGATGCGGCGATCGGGTTCGACGACGACCTGGAGCGAGCGGCATACCTCCAACGGGTCTGCGGCCACGATCCGGACCTGCTGCGGCGCGTCGAGGCCCTGCTCAGGGTGCACGCCAGCGAGCACAGCTTCCTGGAACAGGCGGCTGAGTCGTTGCAACTGACCCTGGAGTCCCCTGCCCTGGAGGAAGGTCCGGGCACCGTGATCGACCGCTACAAGCTGCTGGAGAAGATCGGCGAGGGCGGCATGGCGGTGGTCTACATGGCCGAGCAGCAGCGCCCGATCCGCCGAAGGGCGGCCCTGAAGATCATCAAGCTCGGCATGGACACCAAGCAGGTCATCGCCCGCTTCGAGGTGGAGCGCCAGGCGCTGGCCCTGATGGACCATCCGAACATCGCCCAGGTCTTCGACGGCGGCGCCACGGAGACCGGGCGGCCCTACTTTGTCATGGAGCTGGTCCGCGGCGTTTCAATCACCGACTACTGCGACAAGAACCGGCTCAGCACCCGCGAGCGGCTCGAACTGTTCACCCAGGTCTGCAGCGCCGTGCAGCACGCCCACCAGAAAGGCATCATCCACCGGGACGTCAAGCCATCCAACGTCATGGTGACGCTCCACGACGGCAAACCTGTACCCAAGGTCATCGACTTCGGCATCGCCAAGGCGACCAACCAGCGGCTCACGGAGCAGACCCTGTTCACCCGTTACTCGCAGATGATCGGCACGCCGGAGTACATGAGCCCCGAGCAGGCGGAAATGAGCGGCCTCGACGTGGACACGCGGACCGATATCTACTCGCTCGGCGTGCTCCTCTACGAATTGCTCACGGGCACGACGCCCTTTGGCGGCGAGAAACTGCGCGGCGCCAGCTACGCCGAGATACAGCGGATCATCCGTGAGACCGATCCGCTCAAGCCGTCCACGAGAATCCGCACGCTCGGCCAGACACTCACCGGCGTCGCTCAGTCGCGACAGGCCAACCCGGACGTGCTGCAGAAGCTCGTCAAGGGCGACCTCGACTGGATCGTGATGAAGACCCTCGAAAAGGACCGCACGCGGCGGTACGAGACGGCGCACGCCCTGGCGGAAGACATCGAGCGGCACCTGAGGCACGAACCCATCCTGGCGTGCTCCCCAGGCGTTCTCTATCGCCTGCAGAAATTCACGCGCCGGCACGGATCACAGATCGCCGTCGCCAGCGTGGTTACGGTGCTCTTGGCTGGTTTGGCCTTGTCGGTCCTGATGTATCGCCGGGCCGCGAACCTCGAATGGGCCAAAGGGGAAGCCCTGCCGCAGGTGGTCGAATTCGTGAAGCAGGCGAATTATCGTGCCGCCTTTCCGCTGGCCCGCAAGGCCATGAAGTACATTCCGCAAAACCGCACGCTCCTGGAACTGTGGCCTCGCATCTGCGAGGATTACTCCATTACGACGATTCCTCCCGGGGCACAGGTCTGGTGCCGGGAGTACTCTGCCATGGACGAGCCGTGGCAGTATCTCGGACGGTCGCCGCTGGAGAATGTCACCCTGGCGCAGGGAATTTATCGCTGGAAGATCGAGAAGGCGGGATTTGCGGTGCACGAATGCGTGAGCAATAGTTCCCTCCAGGTCCGGCTTTCCGAGGCGGAGGGCGCGGAACAGATGGTTTGGATCGACGGACTGACGACCGAGATCCCCAGCAAGGGCTTTGCCGAAATGACAAGGATTGAGGCACCCGCCTACTGGATGGACAAGTACGAAGTCACGAACGCCCAGTTCAAGCAATTCCTGGATGAGGGCGGATATGCCGAGCCCAGGTACTGGCAAGGGCTCCACTTCGTCCGGGATGGACGCCAGCTCGATTGGACCGAGGCTGTCGCGCACTTCCGCGACAGCACGGGCCGACCCGGCCCTTCCACCTGGACACAAGGAACCTACCCGC
>Ga0315277_10002394_pt1 | contig 26227 bp, 19 predicted proteins | sample YL17G05_15_MG_FD_203695 | JGI IMG/M metagenome (GOLD analysis project Ga0315277, IMG submission 203695) | Sediment microbial communities from Yellowstone Lake, YNP, Wyoming, USA - YL17G05_15 | ecosystem: Environmental > Aquatic > Freshwater > Lake > Sediment | place: USA: Wyoming | collected... | reverse complement strand
CGGACTCGGGCGGCTTCGTCCACGGAAGCTCGAGTTCCTTTCCTGCCCTGATTACCTTCAACGGCGGGAGCTTCGCGATGCGCGCGGCAATCTCGTCGCGTAGGCCGAGGAGGTCCGCTGCTTTGGTGTCGCCGATGCCGACTATCGCATCGCCTGCCGCAAGGCCCATCGCCGCGGCCTGGCTGTCCTCGACGACCTTCGTCACTTCCGTCGACATGGTGGCAAATACGCCGAGGAGGGGGCCGGGGTTCCTCAGCGCGGTAATGACGAACGTCTGCTCAGCCGTACCTCTGCGGACAGTCAGTTTGAAGGGGACCAGGCCGTTCGCGACGGCCCTGCGCTCGAAGTCGAACCACGACGTCATGGGCTTGCCGTTAAACGCGGTTATGACCGAACCCATCGGAACGCCGGCGGCCGCGACGGGCGACTTCCTGGAATCTATCCGGACGAAGCCGCCGATCTCGAGGGTGGGGTAGCGGTTGACGCCGATGTAGCCCATGCCGATAGAGCGGCTGAACTCGGGGCGCACGGTCACCGAGAGAGCCCGCCCGTCGCGAAGCACCCGCAATTTCAGGGTCTGGCCGGGATTGGAAAGCGCGGCCGCCGTCTGCAGGTCGACGAAGTCGACGTTGCCGCGCCCGTTTATCTCTTCGACGGCGTCGCCGACCTCGAGGCCGGCGTAGTGGGCGGGCGAATCGAATTCAACGGCCCCTATGCGCGCCGCGGGGAAGGTGATGCCCATCCTGAACACGGCTATAAAGAGAACGAGGCCGAGAAGGATGTTGAAAATCGACCCGGCGACGAATATGAGGGCCCTCTTTGCGAACGGCTGAGCGAGAAACGAGCGCGCGTCCGGCGCGCTCTCGGACCCGAGCTCCTCGCCGAGCATCTTCACGTAGCCTCCGAGTGGGAAGACGCACAGGCTATAGCGCGTGTCGCCTCGCGTGACGCCGGCGATTTCCGGGCCGAAGCCGATTGAGAACCTCTCGACCTTGACGTTGGAGAGTTTGGCGAAGAGAAAATGGCCGAACTCGTGGACGAGGACGAGCACGCCGATGCCGACGATCGTTTCAATCACGTAGACTGCAGGCACTTTTCGGCCTCCGCACGCGCCCAGCGGTCAGCGTCGAAGACGGCCTCGACGGTGTCGACGGGGGCGTTTGTGTGTCTGTCAAGAACTCGCGATATGACCCCATAAATCCCGGAAAACCCGAGCCTCCCGTCGAGAAAAGCGGCGACGGCCACTTCGTTAGCACCGTTGAAGACCGCGCCGCACGTGCCGCCCAGGCGCGCGACGTCGTAGCCGACCTTGAGGCAGGGGAACCGGTCCAGGTCAGGCTTTCTGAACGTGAGCCCCGGCAGGTCGGCGAGGTCGAGGGGCTTCACCGAGGAAGGGAGGCGGTCCGGGTAGGTCAAGGCGTACTGGATCGGCAGGCGCATGTCCGGCAGGCTCATCTGGGCGACGACGCTCGAATCGGAAAACTCGACGAGCGAATGGACGATGGATTCCGGGTGGATGAGGACCGAGATATTGTCCGCGGGCTGGCCGAAAAGCCAGTGGGCCTCGATGATCTCAAACGCCTTGTTGACCATCGTCGCCGAGTCAATGGTGATCTTCCTGCCCATCGACCATATCGGATGCGAGAGCGCTTCTTCGACGGTGATGCGGCCGAAATCGCCCGCATCGCGCCCGAGGAAGGGGCCGCCGCTTCCGGTAATGATGATCCTTTTCACGTCGCGGGGCCGGCCCACCTGGATGGCCTGAAAAAGTGCCGAGTGTTCGCTGTCAACGGGTATGACCTCGGCGCCGCTTTTCCTGGCGGCCTCCATCACGAGCCCGCCGGCCATTACCAGAGACTCCTTGTTGGCAAGGGCGAGCCGCCTGCCGGCCTTGGCTGCGGCGAGGGCAGGAGGGAGGCCTGCGGCCCCTACGATGGCCACCAGGACGATATCGGCCTCTTGGGCGGCCATTTCGACGAAGTCCGCGGCGGGGACGATGCGGGAGGCCATTTCCGGGAGCGCCCGGGCGAGTCTCTCACGGCACGAACCGTCGCCTATGGAGACGAATCGTGGGTGAAAACGGCGGGCCTGGTCGGCGAGGGCCTGCCAATTGGTATTTGCGCTGATGCCCCATAAGTCCAAGCGCTGAGCCAGGTTAGAGATGACATTGAGGGCGTTGTTGCCGATTGAGCCGGTCGAGCCCAGGACGGCCACTTTTTTTGTCATTCGATCGCCACTTTCCGAGTGCGAATCGCTACCCTTTGGCCGAAATGGGATTATATTGTACAAAGGGAAACGTGGAACTCCAGCGGTTGGCCGGGGGAAGGCCGCCAACGGCTGCGATGGCCATTTTGGGGGACCAGCCGGGCCAAACTGAGGCAAAAAGGCGCGCATAATGACGAGACAAAACGGCTCCGAGAAGTACAACCAGGTACCCGACGAAACCTTAGTCGAGATCTTCAACAGGGGCTCGCGCGAGGCCTTTGTGGAGCTTGTCCAGCGATACCAGGGCCGCATCGTCAACTTCATCTACAGGACGCTTGGGGACTTCGAGCGCAGCGAAGAACTCGCGCAGGAGTCGTTCCTCAGGGCATTCCGCAAGGCGGAGAGTTTCGACTCCCGCTACCGGTTCTCGACCTGGCTCTATACAATTGCCAAGAACCTCACGTCGAATGAATTGCGGGACCGGTCGCGCCGTCCAACGCCGTACACCATCGAAGACGAAGACTGGGCAAGCGCGGGGCAGGCGGCCAATGAAGTGCGCGGGGGGCCGGGCGAGGACCCGGAGCGGGTGCTTCTCAACAAGGAGATGAAGCAGGCGCTCGAGAAGGCGTTGGGCAAACTTTCGAGCGAGCACAGGATGGCGCTCATTTTGAAGGAATATGACGGGCTAACCTACGGGGAAATTGCCGATATTTTAGACACGAGCGCGGGGACGATCAAGTCGTGGGTCTACCGCGCCAAGCGGGAGATATACCGGATACTCAAAGAGATGGGGGTGGTTTAGTGGCCTGCCCGAACACAAAGCTTGAGCTGCAGGCCTACCTCGACGGGGAGCTTGCGCCCGCGCGGCGTGCGGCCCTCGAGGAGCACCTTGCCCAGTGCGAGGAGTGCCGCCGGGAGGTCGAGGAACTCAAAGCGGTTCTGCAGGTTCTCGGCGGGTGGCAGGACCGCGAGGTGTCCAGGGAGTTCGAGCTTTCCCTCGGAACGAAGGTCGCGACCGAGGACAAGATACTAAAGCCGGAGTTCGTGCGGCCGACGGCGGTCGCGGCGGCCCCCGCGGTTGCGGCGGCGCCGGCGAGGCGAAGAACGCTCGCCTGGGCCGTCAGCGGCTGGCGCGCCGCGGCGCTGGCGGCGGCGGCCGCAAGCGCCGTCATCGGGGTCGTCGCGTTTACGGGAAAGGCGCCGGTGAACGTCCCGAGCCGCGTCATCGCGAGGCCGAGCGTCGACATATTCGGGGTGCTTTCGACGGCGACGACGCCTTCGCAGGTGGCCGACGGCTGCGTCTACGCGGCGATAGTGAGCAAAACGGCCGTCACGGCGGAGACGCTTGACGCGCCGCGCGTCGCAGCGTCCGACGTCGTTTACGCGTTCCTCGATACGGTCGATTCGCAGGCCGACACGAACGTCGGCAGGAAACTCATCAACCTCCTTGCCGAGAGCGCCACCTGGGAACGGCCGAAACCGCGGGTCCAGCTCGCGACGGTGCTCGACGGCCTCGGAGGCCTTTTCGTGCGGGATCTCTACGCGGCGGAACCTCCGGCCGACCCGCTTGCCGAAGGACGGCGGCTGGAATTGCAGGGCAGGCTCAGGGAGGCCCTCTCCAAGTACGGCGACGTGGCGGCGCAGGGGAAACTCCCGCGCGCCGACCTCGCGGTGGGGTCGCTCAGGCTCAGGATGGGCGACCTCGAAGGCGCGCAGACGGCGCTCGAGCGCGCGGTAGGCGACACCGACGCGATAGTGAGGGCGTCGGCCCAGGGGCTTCTGAGCGAACTCACAGACGCGCGCCGCGCGCGGGGGAAACTGGCCGCGCTCGGGGCCGTGCCTTCGACGGCCGCCGAGTGGTACAGGCAGGGGGTGCTCGAGGTGCGCGCGTACGACTTCAGGAACGCGGCGAATTCATTCATCAAGGCCGCCAACGCCGCCGGCGCGAGCGACCCGGCGCTTGCCCAGGACGCGCGATTCAGGAGCGCGTGGTGCCACAAGGAGACCGGCCAGATAACCACCGCCGTCTATGGTTTCAGGGAAGTCATGGGGGCTTCGACGACGCCGGGGGTCCTCGAATACTCCGCGGGCATCGAGCAGGCGGTCGGGCTGTCGAGGATCAGCCAGTACGGCGAGAGCGTCGCGGCGTCAAAGGAACTCGTCAAGCGCCAGCCGCCCAACCGGACGCTCGAGGCGCTGGCCTATTTCCACAAGGGCAGCGTCGAGTTGCGGAACCTCAAGGACACCAACGCCGCCTCGGAAAGCCTCGGCCGCGTGCAGGCTTCAGGGCAGGGGAACCTGAGTTACGCGGCCCTCGTGCTCCTCAACAGCGGCGCGCAGTAGGCGCCCCCCGCGGAGGTCGAGCCAGTCACCGATTCTCCTAAGCCAGCCCCCGTTTTTCCGAAGGCGACGCACCGTGCTTGACCAAGACGCGAATTGCCCTAAAATCTGAAACCCCAAGGGCGTCTGTCTGCGTCATTTCGCCTCTTTAAAGGGGAAACGTGCGCGCGCTTCTCGTCAACGTTCCCACGTACGGGAGTCACCTCAGAAGCATCCCGCTGGGCCTGCTCTACATCATCTCGTCGGCGCGGAAGAAGGGCCTCGCGGCCGACCTTCTCGACGGCGGCGTGTTCGACAGGGAAGCGTCATTCGAAAGGGAACTCCTGTCGCGCGAGTTCGACGTCGTCGGGCTTTCGGCAATGACGCATAACATCGCGGAGGCGCTGCGGGTCGCGCGGCTCGTGCGCGGGAACCGGCCCCGGGCGAAGATTGTCATCGGCGGCGTTCACGCAAGCACCGTGCCCGAGGAGGTGCTGGAGGCGTGCCCCGAATGCCTCGTGATGCAGGGGGAGGGGGAGGAGTCCTTCCCGGCGCTTCTGGGCGCGCTCGAAGGGAGGGGCGAACTGGCCGGCGTGCCGGGCCTTTACCGGCGCGACGGCGCGGCGCTTAAGAGCAGAGCGCCCGAGGCCATCGATGACCTCGACGCCCTGCCGTTTCCGGCGTACGACCTCGTCGATTTTTCGAAGTACACGACGGGCGTGCACGGGCTTTTCTTCAAGAGAAAGCCGCTCACAACGATGATCACGTCGAGAGGCTGCCCGTTCAAGTGCTCGTTCTGTGCCAAGACCGCCCTCACGGGCTTTACGTGGCGGGCGAGGTCGGCCGAAAACGTGCTCGACGAAATAAGCCTTCTCGCGTCGCGCTACGGGATAAGAGAGATACATTTCGAAGACGACAACATGGCGTTGAAGCCGGAGAGGCTCGAGGCGATTTGCGGCGGCATCATCGCGCGCGGAATAGACATAGCGTGGAAATGCCCGCACGGGATTTACGCGGCGCACCTGGAGCCGAAGACGTTTGAACTGATGCGGCGGTCGGGGTGCTACAGCCTTTCGTTCGGGATGGAGTCGGGAAACGACGAAATCCTCGCGCGCGCTGGGAAGGCCTCCGGCGTCGCGGAGTTGAGAAAGGGCGTCGAGGCGGCGCACCGCGCGGGGATTGAGTGCATAGGGTTTTTCATCTTCGGCCTCGAAGGCGAGACGCCGGAGACGATACGGCAGACGATTGACTTCGCGAAGTCGCTGCCGCTCGACGCGGCGCAGTTCAACCTGTGCATACCCTTCAAGGGGACGCCGATACGGGAGACATATCTCGCGAAGGGATACGTCACCGAGGCGGACCTTGCCGCGTATGACGTGGACCACGCGCTCGTGGAGCTGCCGGGGCTCTCGGCGAAGGATTTGAGGCGATGGCGGCTCAAGGCGTTCCTGGAGTTTTACGGGCGGCCGTCGATACTCATAAAGAACCTGAGGAACGTCTCGTCGCTTGACGTGACGAAGGCGCTCTTTCAGCGGGTGAAGAACATCTGGCGGGCACGGGCGTGAAGGGAAGGGCGATTGTCAGGGGGGCGGCGCTCGCGGCGGTTTTTCTGGCGCTGGCGCTCGCCGTCACGTGGCCGGCGCTCTCGGACGTCGGCTGGTGGGGCGTCCACGACTGGGTGCAGTTCTACACGTATTACGGCGTGCCGCACAGGGCCGTCGCGAAATACCACGAACTGCCGGCGTGGGATCCGTATTACTATGGCGGGAACCTCGCCTGGGGGCACCCGGACGACCCGACGCTGTCGCCTCTATTCGTGCCGATGCTTCTCTTCGGCGTCGTCGCAGGGACGAAGATCGACATAGTGCTCGTCCTTTGCGGCGGGATGCTGTCGATGTGGCTACTCGCGAGGCGCGTCGGCCTTTCGGCGATAGCGTCCGTGTTCGCGGCGGCCGTATGGGGCCTCAACGGCTGGCACGCGTATCATTTCGCCGTGGGGCACTGCGACCACTTCACGTTTCTCTTCGAGCCGCTGGCGCTGTATTTTTTCCTGAGGGCAGTCGACGACAGGCGGTGGGCCATAGGCGCGGCGGCGGTGATGGCTTTCATGTACCTTTCGGGCGGGCCGTATCCGTTCGTCTTCACCGGGATACTTCTCGTCGTGACGGCACTGCTTTTCGCGGCGCGGACGAACAGCGCGCGGCCGTTGGCGGCGGTCGCGGCGACGCTTGCGCTGGCGGCCGGGTTTGCCGCCGTGAAACTCCTGGCGACGATCGAGTTCGTGCTTTTCGCCGAGGGGGCGCCGGCCGACGTCGCGGGGACGGGGTGGAGGGTGCTCTGGCGCGCGCTCTTCGACCCGGCCCTGCCGATGTTTGAGAGGTACGCGGGCACGGGGTACGGCGCGTGGGAGTATGCGGCGTTTATCGGGTACATCCCGGCGGCGGCGTTTATCGCGGGGGTTGCGGCGACGTGGCGGCGAACGTGGGCGTGGATCGCGATGGGGGCACTGTTCCTCGTGACGTCTTTCGGGGCGGCGTCGGCGGTGAACTTCTTCTCGCTCTTCACGGCGCCTCCGGGGCTTTCGGGGATGCACGTGGCATTCAGGTTCATCGTGCATTTCATACTTGCGGTGGCGATCGTGGGGGGCGCGGGGCTTGACGCGGCGAAGGAGTTTGTCGCGAGGCGGACGGGCGCGCTCGTCGCGGCGGCGCTTGCGGGGGCCGTCGTAACGGCGAGCGCGGCGAACCTTGCGTGGATGCACTACGACCGGCCGGTGCCGCTCTACCGGCTGGCGTCGTTTTTCCTGCCGCCGAGGGAATACGGAGGCAGGCCGCCTGAGATTCCGTACAGGAAGCTCACGAAGGACGAGGCTAAATTCGTTCCGGTGACGTACAGCGAGGCGCTTGCGGTGTACGCGCACTTTCTCGAGTCGAAGCGGCTGCCGTGGGGTTACGACGCGACGCACCTCGCGAAGGTGGCGACGTTCCCGGACGAAGAGGGGTACAGGGGCGAGGCGTATTTCGTGCGCGGCGAAGCCGGGAAGGTGACATCGGTGCAGGGCACCTTGAGCAGGTACGACGTGAAATACGAGGCGGCGGAGCCTAACACTCTCATCTTGAACCAGAATTATTTCCCCGGCTGGAGCGTCTCGGGGGCGGCGGTGGAGGCTTACGACCGCGGGGGGCTTGTGGCGGCGGACGTCGCGGCGGGGACCGGGGAGGTGGAGTTCGTCTTCAGGCCGCGATGCCTCTGGCCGGGGGCGGCGGTAACGATGCTTACGATTGCGGCGGCGTGCGTATCAGTGCTTCGCGGGAGGCGGCGGGCCGCGGCGCCGCCCGCGTGACGGTATACCAGCGGCATCGCCGGCCGAGAGGCGCACTATACGCGGCAGACCGCTATTTCACCTTGCGCAGGACGACGATGCCGACGTCGGGGCGCGAGGCGTTCATGTCGGGCTCGAAGGCGCCGCTCGTCACGGCGGCCATGACCGCGGGGCCGAGGGCGTCATCCATGGCCCTGGCCCAGAACGGTTCCGTCGCGCGCACGACGATGAGCCTGCCGCCCGCCGGTATCGCTGACGAGGCTTCGGCGATTGTTTTCTGTGCCTCAACGGAGAGGGCCATGCGAGGCACGGCGTGCTCGGTATGCCACCCCGGCAGGAGCCACCTGTCGTAGTCAATCCACGCGGCGTGGCTGGCGGTTTCCCTCGGGAAGGTCAGCCACTTGACGTCGTCGCGGCGCCAGCCGAAGTGGTAATAGAGCTGGCCGTACTCGAATGCCTCGGCGAGGATGACGTCGCCCTTCGAGGCGATGGCCGCGAGGTCCTGCGCCTTCGGCGAGAAGCGTTTGGCGGCGGGCCACAATTCCATGTAGCCGTATTGGTAGACAAAGAGGAGCGCCGCAAGTACGAGGGCCGGGACGCGGAAAGAGAGTTTCATCCGCGAGAGGCCCAGTCCCGAGAGAATCGCGAAGGCCGGCACGCCCGTGATGTCGTAGCGCCCGAGGACGAACATCGGCCGCAGGAACGACATCGCGAAGGGCACGAGGAACGACAAGAGCACCCACGACACGAGCAGCGTCCTGTACGGGAAGGCGCCGCCCGAGCGCCAGAGCGCCATGAAAAGCATGAAGGCCGCCAAGAGCGCCATCAGGACGAGCGGCAGGATAAGAGGGATCTTTGTGAGGACCTTCAACTGCCATCTCGTCTCGGTGCCGTCGGCAATGGCCTGACGGATGCGGGTGAGACGTTCCTGGTCGATGGAGAGATTTCTGAGGTACATCGGGTACTGCGCGCCGCCCGTGGTCATGGTGGAGAGGGAGAGAAGCGGGAGGAAGCGCCTGTGTTCGTCGTTCTGCCACCTCGGGCGGATCCACTGGACTGCCTTGGCCGAGGGCTGCTTGAGGAGCGTGGGGATCCAGGGGGCGAAGAGGATCGCCGCGGCGACGTGGGCAGAGACGATGCCGATGAGCCGGCGGCGAAGGAGAACGGCGTCGGCCCTTACGACGTGCGCGACGCAGACGGCGACGTAGCCGGCGGGCAATACGAAGAAAGAGGCGTAACTGGTATAGAGGGCGAGGGCCGTCGAGAGCGCGCAGAACGCCCAGCTTCGAAACGACCCCGTGCGCAGGCCCCTCTCGAGAAAGATCATCGACAGGACGACGAAGAAGACGACGGGCGAATACATCCGCGTTTCCTGGGCGTAATAAATCGCGAGGGGCGTTATCGCAAGGATGAAGCCGGCGAAAAGCCGCGCCGTCCTCGAGAACCACGGCGTATCCCAGAAGACGACCGCCGCCACGGTCGCCACGGAGAAGACCGCCGAAAGCGAACGCAGCGCCGCGGCGCTCTCGCCGAAGAGGCGCATCCAGTAGTGGAGCATGATGTAGTAGAGCGGCGGGCCGTTGTCGAAGGCGAGGTCGGCGAGGATGGCGCTCAAGTGTTTGCGCGCCACCATGAAGCAGTAGCCCTCGTCGAGCCACACTTCGAAGCGGCTTATGAAGAGGAACCTCAAAGCCGCGGCGAGAGCTATTACGAGGAAAGCGACGGCGAAGAAAACGGACGCAGAGGGGCGGCCCCGGACGGGCGCGGCGGACGCCCCCGGCGCGCCCTGAGGGGCGGATTCGCTCATGGCGGAGCCGTTTTCGGCCGATTCATTCATGTCGAGGAAGCGCGGGGCGGCCCATTTGCAAAAGGAGGTCCGAGATTACGGTAGCAAGCGACCACGATACGCGCAAATTCTACAAGACCGGGGAATTCCTCCGGCGGGCCGGCATCAGCCGGCAGACTCTTTACACGTACCTCACCATGGGCCTCATCGAGGAAGCCAGCCGCACCAAGAGCGGCAGGCACATGTTCGACGACAAGGCCCTGAGGCGCGTGAACATCATCAAGACCCTGAACACCACCGGCTACACGCTGCGCGACATCAAGGACATTTACTTCAAGGACCGCCGCTAATAGCGGACTCTCGCGGTCCCGCCGCTGGCGGCCGAATCATACGCCGCGATGACCACGGCGAGGCTCCTGCCGCCTTCCACGATATCCACGAAGGGACGCCTGCCCGTCCTGACGCATTCGACGAAATACTTGAAAGGCCCTCCCGTCGGGCTTTCCTTCGGGACGTCGAAGGTCACCTCGGCGCGCGGCTCGGTCATCGTCGCGCGGAGGAACTTGTAGCCGACGGTCTCGAGCAAGCCGTTTTCGCAGTAGACCTCGATGGCCAGGCGCCCTGGCACCTGGGTCCATGAAACGTCGACCGTGCCGACGAGGCCGTCCGCGGTCGTCGCCGTGAGGACGGCGTTATCCTCGACGTCGCCGCGCCTGCCGATCTTGGACGTCACGCACTGGACGGACCTGATTTCCTTGCCCGTAATCCAGCGGACGGTGTCGATGATGTGGATGCCGAGGTCGGCAAGTGCGCCGCCGAAGGCTTGAGACTTCTTCCAGAACCATTTCGAGTCCGGCGCCCAGCGTGCTGGGCCTCCGGCGCGCAGGCACGCGTGGAAACCCGTGACCTTCCCGAGGATGCCCGACTGGACCACAGAGCGGGCGCGCTCGTTAGTCGCAACGAAGCGGTGGTACTGCTCGACCATGACGAAGACGCCGGCCTTGTCGGCCGCGGCCTTCATCCTCTGTATCTCGGCGAGCGACGTGGCGGCGGGCTTCTCGACGAGGACGTACTTTCCCGCGCGGCAGCAGTCGACGGTCATCTGCGCATGGAGGTAGTTGGGCGTGCAGACGCTCACGGCATCGACGGGTTCCTTCCTGAGCATCCGGCGGTAATCGGCGTAGCGCGCCTTGATGCCGTAACGGTCCCCCATGCGGTTGAGGGCCTTGGGATCAACGTCCACGAGGGCCGTGACGGACGCCCCGGGTATCGAGGTAAAAGCGGGCAGATGCATCTCCTCGGCGACCATGCCGCAGCCGATGACGGCGATCTTCACCATGTACGCGTCTCCCTTCTAAACGTATTCAAGCATCCTGTCGAGGGCCTTGCGAGCCTTCGCCGCGACGTCCCGCGGGACGGTCACCTTGTACTCCATATCTTCCAGCGACCAGAGGAGTTTTTCAAGCGTGTTGAGTTTCATGTTCGGGCAGTCAGCGAAGGGCGTCACGTGGTAGAAGCGCTTGTCGGGATGAAGCTTCCTCAGGCGATGAAGGAGGCCCACCTCCGTGCCTATGACGTACTCCTTGTACGGGGTAGAGGCGACGTAGCGCAGGATGCCGGAAGTCGAGGCGACCTCGTCGGCGATGGCCGTCACGTCGGGCGTACACTCAGGGTGGACGACGACCTTCGCGTCCGGGTGCTCGGTGCGCGCCTGGCGGACGAAGTCGGCCGTTATGCGGTGGTGCGTCGGGCAGTAGCCGTCCCACAAGATGAGTTCACGGCCGAGTTTCGACGCGACCCACGTGCCCAGAGACTTGTCCGGCACAAAGATGATCTCCCTGTCGCGCGGCTGGGCGCCGACGACCTTCAGGGCGTTGCCGGACGTGCAGCAGACGTCGCTTTCGGCCTTCACGTCGGCCGAGGAATTGACGTACGTGACGACGAGGGCGCCCGGGTGCGCGGCCTTGAGGCCGCGCAGCTGCCTGGCGTTGAGCATGCACGCAAGGGGGCAGCCGGCGTTCGGGTCGGGCTCGAGGACCGTGGCCGAGGGGTTGAGGAGCTTGGCGGTCTCGGCCATGAAGTGGACGCCGCAGAAGAGGATAAGTTTCGCCCGCGCCTCGGCGGCTTTGCGGGCGAGTTCGAGGCTGTCGCCCACGAAGTCGGCGACGTCCTGGACCTCGCCGAGCTGGTAATTGTGGGCGAGAATGAGCGCGCCCCTCTGCCGGGCGAGGTTGCGGACGCGCCCGGCGAGGTCCTCAGCGGACATTCGCGCCTCCCACAACGGGCCGCAAGGCGGCAAGGAGGGCGTCGATCTGCCCGCGGGTGCCTATCGAGATCCTCAGATATTCGCGCATCCTCGGCCTGTCCCAGAAACGCACGAGGATCTTGTGGGCCTTGAGGTGCAGGTAGATGTCCTTTGGGCCGGGGGAGGGGGCCTTCGCCCAGACGAAATTGGACTGCGACGGCAAAACGGCGAAGCCCAACTCGGTGAGCGCCTCGGTCAGAAACTCGCGCGTCCGGCGTATCTTGGCGACGTTGGAGACCATGTAGTCGTAATCGTCGAGGGCGGCGACGGCGGCGGCGATGGAGAGGCGGTTGACGTTGTAGGAGTCCTTGGCCTTCATGAACTCGCCGACGAGTTGCTCCGGCCCGGCCAGATACCCTATGCGCATACCGGCGAGGCTGAATGCCTTCGAGAAACTGCGCAGGATGCAGAGGTTCGGGTACTTGCCGACGAGGGCCAGGCAGTTGTCGGTGGCGAAATCCGCGTATGCCTCGTCGACTACGAGGACCCCTTTCAGGCTCTGGGCGAGGCGCATGACGTCGGCGGGCGGCACGGCCGTGCCTGAGGGGCTGTTAGGGTTTGCGAGAAGCGTTACCTTTGCCTCGTTGCCAAATAATCCGGCCGGCAAAGAAAAGTCCGGGGGGAACTCGAACTCGAGTTTGCGGCTGCCCTGGAGGTCGGCCAGAGTCTCGTAGAGTATGTATGTAGGAACGGGGTAGGCGATGGCGTCCTTTTCTCCGGCGAGGCAGCGCGAGACGATGGTCAGGATGTCGTCGCCGCCGTTCCCGATAAGGAAATTGTCGCGCCTGAGGCCGAAACGCTCCGCGAGCATGTCGCGCACGGCGTCGGCGTTCGGGTCCGGGTAGAGGTTCAGGGGACTCCAGGCCTCAGCCAAGAGCGCGCGGACGACCTCGGGGGAGGGGGGATACGGGTTCTCGTTGGTGTTCAACTTGACGAAGCCCCCCTCGGCGGGCTGTTCGCCCGGGGCGTAGGGTTCCATCCTGGACACGTTGGGTCTCACGAACACGGGTGGGTCACCTCGAGTCATCGCTTCTTGAAGCGCCACTCGGCGGCGCGGGCGTGGGCCTCGAGGCCCTCCTTTCGCGCGATGCCGACGATGCCGGAGAGTTCGGCAGCAAGGGATTCCCTGCTGTACTCCACAAAAGTCAGCCGCTTCAAGAAATCGACCGCCGAGAGGCCGCTGAAGAAGCGCGCGGTGCCGCTGGTGGGCAGGGTGTGAGAAGGCCCCGCCACGTAGTCGCCCGCGGCCACGGGGGTATTCGGTCCCAGGAAAACCGTGCCCGCGTTCCTGACGCGCGCGGCAAGCTCCCTCGCGTTAGGGGTGATGATCTCCAGGTGTTCGGGGGCGATACGATCGGCCACTTCGAGGGCCTCGTCGAGGTTCGAGACCTTGACGAAGGCTCCGTAGCTTTCGAGGCACTCGAGGCACATCGCGGCGCGCGGCATGTCCGCCAACTGCCGCTGGAGGGAAGCGGCAACGGCGTCGATGACGCCCTGCGAAGTCGTCACGAGCATCGCGGCGCCGGGATAGTGTTCGGCCTGGGAAAGGAGGTCCGCCGCGATGAAGTCGGGGTCGGCCGTTTCATCGGCGATGACGAGGATCTCGCTCGGGCCCGCGAACATGTCGATTTTCACGTGTCCGAAGACCTCGCGCTTCGCGAGGCTCACAAAGAGCGAACCTGCGCCCACGATCATGTCGACGCGCGGCACGGTCTGGGTGCCGTATGCGAACATCCCGATGGCCTGCACGCCGCCGACGCGGTATATCTCCTTCAATCCGACGATGTGAAACGCCGCAAGGACATAATCGTTCAGGTACTTGGGGCCGGTCGTGACCGCGATCTCCTGGCAGCCCGCGACCTGGGCCGGTATCACGTCCATGAGGACGGCCGAGGGGTAGGGCGCCTCGCCGCCGGGGACGTAGACGCCGACCCGCCTCAAGGGCCTGTACGAGGTCTCGAGCCGGACGCCGCCGCGCACAAACGCCGGGGGCTCGTCGCACAGGAGGTGCCGCTGGAACTTCTCGATATTGGTCTTTGCCATCGTGAGCGCGTCGCGGAAGGACTGGTCGACCCGGTTCCAGGCGGCCTCGCAGTCCTCGGGCGGGACGCGAAGCTCCTCCGGCGCAAACGACATCCCGTCAAGTTTCTGCGTATACTTGCAGACGGCGGGGTCGCCTCGGAGGCGTACCTCGTCGAGGATGCGCCTGACGACCGAAAGAGGGCTCAGGGGCTCGCCAAAGACGTCAATGGTGCGCCTGAGGGCCTGGTCGGTGACCTGTCCGGCGTCGATGCTAAGGATGCCGCGCAGGGTATCCAGTTCCGCGACCGCGGCGGGGTCGGACCAGTCGATTCGGCGGATTCTAAGCATAACGGATACCCCTGGGATAACCTGCGCTCTGTAGGCGGGTTAGATAAATGGTAGTGAACGGGGGGCGATATTCAAGCGAAAACGCGGTTCCGCCGGGGCCGTCAAATTCCCGCAGGGCCGGGCGCTTTCAGACGGCGCGCGCCGAAGGGCTTTGACTGAGGCAAGTTGGAAGTATAGACTGATAGTCACCACAAGATGCGGCCGGCGGTGGAGTATGCCTGAGTCAGGTTACGGCACGGAAGTCTTAGACGACCTTGTCGCCCTTCGCGACCATGCCAAATCCACGCAAATGCTGGCGGGGTTTCTCACCTTCGCAACCCTGGTCGCGGCCATCGTCTTGGGTTACTCGCTACTGGCGGGGGCAAACGTGCTCCTGGTGCTGCGGGCGCCGGCGGCGCGATGGGCGGGGCTTGTCGCGCTCGTCGCGTCAGGGGGGGCGGCATTTGGCGCGTACGTGCTGCGGCCGCTTCTCTGGAACCCGACATTCGACTGCCTTGCGCGAATGGCGGAAGAGAAAATCGACGGCATCGATAACGCGTACATAAACGCGGTTCAACTGTCGCGCGAGCGGCGCATCGAATCGCCGTATCTGTTGACTTCGGCGCTCGCGGAATGCCGGGCGCGCGTCCGGCGCTTTGACGTCCTCGAGGCCGTGGACAGGCGTACGTTTCGGCGGCGCGCGTGGGCGGCGGCGGCCGTCGGGGCGTGCCTGCTTACGTACATGACAGCCGCGCCGTCGAACTTCGCGGCGGGCCTCATGATGCTCCTCAACCCGATGAGATTCGTGCCGTCGGTAGGGGCCGCCGAGATCGCGTCGGTCATGCCGGGCGATACGAGCGTCGTGCGCGGCCAGGAGGTGAAGATCGAGGCGGCGATAAAGCGCGCCCTCAAGGCTATCCCTTCGGCCTCGGTGCGCGTGACCGAGTCCGGCGGCGCAAAGACGGAAAAGGAGCTCCTGCCGGTCTCGGCGACGGAGTTTCGGGCGTCGCTTGGAACGGCGGAGGTGCCGTTTGACTATCTCGTCGAAATAGGAGGGACCGAGAGCCGCTGGTATCACGTCGACGTTTCGGAAAAACCCGCCGTCAGGGCGATGAACATCCTGTACGAGTACCCGGAGTACACGGGGCTCGGGCACAAGGTGGCGAGGGATTCGGCGGGCGACATTTCGGGGCCGGTCGGCACCCGGGTGACGCTCGAAGTGGTCGCGACGCGTCCGCTTGCGTCGGCGTACGTCGACTTCGGCGCGGAGAAACTCGACATGCTGCCGGGGGCCGACGAGTACCGGCGCGAAGGGGCTTTCGTCCTCAAGGCCGACGGGCTTTACAGGACGTTTCTCACCGACACGAGCGGCAACTCAAGCGGCGCGTCCGTGTCGCATCCCATAAAGGCGGTCCGCGACCAGGCGCCCGCGGTAAGCATCCCCGTGCCGGGGCGCGACACGACGGCGGCCGCAGGGTCGAAGGTGAACATCGCGATCGATGCAAGCGACGACTACGGCCTGGGCGCCGTCGAACTCGTCGTTGCGGACGCGGACACGCAGAGGGAGACGGTCGCGGCGCGCTGGGAAAACGTCGCCGTGAAGTCGACGACGCTTGCGACGGCGATAGTCCTCGACCCGAAGGCGTACGCGGCGGGGAAGACCTACGTCTACTACGCGCGGGCCAGGGACAATAACGCGCTTGGCGGGCCGCAGGAAGGACGCTCGCCGCGGTACAGCCTCAAGGTCGTCGACCCCGAGGCCGCGAGGGCCGAGCTCATCAAGGCGCTTGAGTCCCTTTACGACAGACTGAAGGCGGTTCTCGAGGCCCAGCGCGCGGCGCGGCAGGACGCAGGCGCCGTTGACATGAAGGCCTCGGACGCCGGCGCGAAGATCGCGGGCATCCGCAAGGCGCAGGAGGGCATTTCGGAGAAGACGCTGGGCGTAGCGGGCGACGTCCCGGAGGCGGACGCGCTTGGGGGCCTCAGGCGGGTGCTCGAAGGGTTAGTGGCGGGGGACATGGCGGCGGCGATTGACGAGTGCGACGGGGCGGCAAAGAAGCTTGCGGCGGGAAAGGCCGCCGACCTTGCGGCGCTTACCGCGGCGCAGGACCGGATAATCGCGACCCTCACGAGGATACTCAACGTCGTCGCGGCGCTTATAGAGGACGCGAAGGCTGGCAAACTCGACGAGGCAAACGAGATCCCCGCGGACGTCCAGGACGAGCTGCGGAAGCTCCTCGATGATTTGAGGAAATTCGTGGAGGACCAGAAGCGCGTCATCGAGGCCACGAACAACCTCGCGGCACGGCCGGTGGACGATTACACCGACGCGGACAAGCAGAGGCTCAAGGACCTGGCCGCTTCCGAGTCGGACTGGTCGAAGTTCCTGAAAGAAGCATACAGCGACCTTTCGAAACTCCCCAAGCAGGACTTTTCCGACCCGACGATGCTGAAGGACCTCGTCGAGACGTATTCGGAAATCGAGATGGCCGCCGACGCGCTCACCAAGGAAGTCGCCGTGATGTCCGTGCCGCACGAGCAGGCTGGGCTCGAACTGGCGGAGGAACTGACGACGCACATCGAGAAGTGGCTGCCCGACACGCCTGACAGGTGGAAGTGGGAGATGGAGGAGCCGCTGACACAGACGGACGTGCCGACGGCGGAGCTGCCGGCGGAGTTGCAGGACATCGTGGGGGACCTGATGGCCGAGGAGGAGGACCTCTTCAGCGACGTCGAAGACGTGTCGAGCTCGTGGGCGGACTCAATCGACAAGGGCGCCGGGTGGGACGCGCTTGACGGGCCGATCTCGAACATGAGCGCCCAGGGCGTGACGGGCAACGCGCTCCCGAACGCAAGCGAGATCGGCGGCAGAAGCGGCGAGGGGCGCACGGGAAGGTCGAGCGGCGAGTTCGTCGGCGACACAACGGTGGGCAAGGGCGGGCGGCGGACGCCGACGCGCATCACTCCGGACGATTTCCTCGGCGGCCAGGTGCAGGACAAATCGGCCCAGGCGGCGGGCGGCGCGACCGGCGGCGGCAAGGAGGCGGGCGCGGGGGAGAGGGGGCTTGCGGGGCCGGTGCCGCGGCAATTGGCCCAGCGTATTGCGGCGCTCGCGGGCAGGCAGGCCGAGATAACTTCGAGCGCGCAGAAGGTGAATATCGCGATGAACCTCGGGGGCTACCCCAGGGCGGACATGGAAGCGGCGCTTCAGTCGATGAAGTCGACGGAAGAGGCCCTGAGGGCGGGCAGGTTCGGCAACGCGATACGAGAGCGCGCCATCCTCGCCCGGTCCCTTAAGGGCGTCAGAAGCATCGTCGGCCGGGACATCGTGGTGAGGAAGGACAACTCGCTCGTATTGCCCAGGGGGCTTCAGGAGGAGATAATAGACGGCGCACGGGGGCGCGCGCCCCGGGGATACGAGAAACTTCTGAAAGGATACTATGAATCCCTCAGCGTCACGAAATAGGAGGCGTCTTGCGGCTATCGCGGCCGCGGCGGCGGTCGTCGGCGTCGCGTCGGCGGCGTTTGCGTGGGGCATGGTCGCACATGCGATAGTCACGCGCCAGGCAACGAGGCTACTCCCGAGCGCCTTGAGGCCGTTCTTCGCCGCCAACGAGAAGAACCTCGTTCTCTTCTCGAACGAGCCCGACGCGAAGGCCGAGATCGACCCGGCCGAAAGGCCGAACCATTTCCTGGACCTCGACGCGTTCGACCAACCGCCGTTCGCGAACGTGCCGCTCGATGAGAAGGCGTTCGTGGAGAAGTACGGCAAGGACGCGGAAAAGGACGGACGGCTGCCGTGGGCCGCCGGCGACAGCTACCGCGCGCTCGTCAAGGCCTTCGCCGACAGGGACTACGACGCGATACTCAAGAGCGCCGGCTACGTCGCGCATTACGTCGCCGACTCGACGATGCCGCTTCACGCGACGAAGAACTACAAGGGGCAGGACTCGGGCAACGTGATTTTCGAGGGCGGCGCTCTCGACAGGCACGTTCACGTGCGTTTTGAGATCGGCATGATAGAGACGTACCGGCAGACGGTTGAAGCGCGCGTGGCGGAGAAACTCGCCAAGGCGCACAAGGTGACGGACCCGGCCGGGGAGTCGTTCGTACTGCTGGCGGTTTCATACAACTTCATCGAGCCGATCCTCGCCGCAGACCGGGAGTTTCTGAAAGAGGGGCAGCCGGTGACGCCGCAGTACTACGCGGGGATGTACGGGCGGGTGGGGGGCCTCGCCGTGAAACAGATGGCGCTCGCGGCGACGGAAGTGGCCTCGTACTGGCAGAGCGCGTGGGAGGAGGCGGGGAGCCCCAACCTTGTGGCCGGCGAGGTGGTGCTTCAAACAAAGCCGCTGACGCTCGAGGCGGCGATGGCCCAGAAGGCGGCCGAGGCGCCTCGGGAGGAGGCTGCTGCGCCCGGCCAGGAGAAAGCGGCCGAGCCGACGCAGGAGAAAACCGCCCCTTCGGCCGAGGAGAAACCGGGCGGCGCAGGGGAGGGCGCAGCAGTCGGCGGCGGCCAGGAGAACGCGAAGTGATAGACCTTCGAAGCGACACCGTGACTAAACCCTCGCCCGCAATGCGAAAGGCCATGGCGGAGGCGCCCGTGGGCGACGACGTCTACGGCGAGGACCCGAGCATAAACGCGCTTCAGGAAAAGGCCGCGGAGATCCTGGGCAAGGAAGCGGCGCTTTTCGTCCCTTCGGGCACGATGGCAAACCAGATCGCCGCAAAGATCCATACAACTCCGGCGTCGGAGATAATCCTCGCGGCGAACTCCCACATCTTCACCGCCGAGGCGGGCGCCGTCGCCGTCATTTCGGGGGTCACGCTTAACCTGAGGAGTAACACGAGGGGGCTTTTGGACCCGAAAGACGTAGCGAGCGCCATCCGGCGCGAGGACCTTCACAGCCCGCGCACGCGCCTGGTATGGATAGAGAATACGCATAACCTCGGCGGGGGGACGATCTACCCGATAGCGCTCGTGAGGGAGTTCTCAGAACTTGCGCGCTCGCGCCGCCTCGCGCTCCACATGGACGGGGCACGGCTTTTCAACGCGGTCGTCGCCACGGGGACGCCCGCGGACGAGTACGCGTCGCACTGCGACACGCTTTCGTTCTGCCTGTCCAAGGGGCTCGGATGCCCCGTGGGGTCCGTGCTCGCGGGGCCGCGGGAGATCATGAAAGAGGCGCTGCGGTGGCGGAAGATCCTCGGCGGCGGGATGCGCCAGGCGGGAATCCTCGCGGCCGCGGGGCTCTACGCGCTCGAGCACAATGTCGACCGGCTTGCGGAGGACCACGCCAACGCGAAGATCCTCGCCGAGGCGCTTGCGGCGCACCCTCTCGTGCGCCTCGACACGAAGCACGTCGAGACGAACATAATCATGGCGGCGTTCGCCGACACAGTGTCTTCGGAGGAGGTCGTGAGAAAGGCCGGGGAAGCGGGCGTTCTCTTCAGCGCGCGCGGGCCGCACGCGGTGCGCCTCGTGACGCACCTCGACGTTTCGGCGGCCGACGTCAAGACGGCCGCGCGAATCATTCTCGGCATCCTCGACGGCATGAAATCTTAACGGCAAGCGAGGCTCGTATTCGGGCCGCCCGGACGGATACGCCCGGCTCAAAAAGGCTGTCACACCGATATGCGGTTCAAGCGCAAAGACGAAACCGGCCGAAAGTCCGCCGGCATCACGTATGCCGAGGCGGTCGACGCCCAGAGGCGTCTCGCGCGCCGCGTCGTGCCGGAGTTCCCGCACATGAAGGTCCGGACCGTCGCCGGCGCCGACGTGGCGTTTGCCCGCGACGGCCGGGTGGCAATCGCCGGTTTCGTCGCGTTCTCGTGGCCGAAACTCGAGATCGTCGACGTCTCGGTCGCGGCGGCCGAAAGCACTTTCCCCTATATTCCAGGGCTTCTTTCGTTCCGCGAGATCCCGGTACTTGCCAAGGCGTTCAAGAGGCTTTCGGCGCGGCCGGACGTACTTTTCTGCGACGCCCACGGCAGGGCGCACCCGCGGCGGTTCGGGCTTGCAAGCCATCTCGGCGTCGTCCTTGCGATGCCGACGATCGGCTGCGCGAAGAGCATCCTCGTGGGCGAGGTGGCCCGGCTCGGAGCGAAACGCGGGTCGAGCGCCCGGATCGTCGACACCGGCGAAACGGTCGGCAAGGCCTTGCGGACGCGCGACAACGTGAAGCCCCTCTACGTAAGCACGGGCAACATGATGGATATCGCCACGGCGGTGCGGATGGTTCTTGCGGCCGCGAGGGGTTACCGGATACCGGAGCCGACGCGCCAGGCCCACATCCTCGTCAGCGCCGTCAAACGCATGATTGAAGAGGACGAGGGGTAGAAACGGATTCGCGCGTGAGTCGGCCTCGGGACGGCGCGGGGCTTTACCCCTTGAGCGCCCCGGATGTCATAGCCTGGACGAACTGCTTTCGCACGAGGAGAAAGAGGATGATGATGGGCGTCGAGGAGATGGCCGCACCGGCCATCGTGGGGCCCATTCGCTGCGAGCCGATCTCGACGAGATTCAGGAGCGCCACCTGGAGGACGGTGAGGTCCTTCGTGATGACCATCGGCCAGAGGAGGTCATTCCAGTAGCCAAGGACGAGAAGTATCCCGTACGCGACGAGGATCGGCGTCGCAAGGGGCAATACAATCTGGACAAATGTGCGGACCTCGCCGGCGCCGTCGACCCTGGCGGCATCGATGAGCTCGTCGGGGATTGAGAGCATGTACTGGCGCAGCAGAAACACGCCGAAAGACGACGCGAGCCCCGGCAGTATGAGGCCGGCGAAATTGTTGTAGCCATAGAGAAAGAACGTCGTTATGACGAAGTCAGGCAACAACACCATTATGCCGGGTATCATCATCGTCGCGAGTATCGCCATCAAGAGGAAATTCTGGCCGCGGAATTTCCTCTTCGCCAGCGCGTAGCCTGCCATCGCGCAGATGAGCAGGTTCAAAAACGTGCCGACGGTGGTATAGACGAACGTGTTAACGGTGCACTTTATGAAGTCGTCCGCGCCGCCGGAGCTTTTCGCGCTCGTCCTCGACAGGAGTTCCATATAGTGGTCCGTCGTGTAGTACTTCGAATTCCACAGCGGCGTGAACCACTTCATCTGCTTGCCCGTGACGTAGATTTCCTTCTTGAACGACGTCGAGTACATCCAGTACACGGGGAATACCATGACAAGCGCGCCCGCGAGAAGAACGAGGTAGATAAGGCCCCTGGTCGCCCAGCGCTTGACGGTATCGGCCGTCAAGGGGCGGCGCAGGACCACCTCGGACGCGCGCGCCGCTTTAGTTCCTGCAGCCTCGGTCATGCCTTGCCTTCCTGACTAAGCCTGCGTCAAGCGGCCCATCCACGCCTGGACCGCGGTGAGCACCACGAGTATGACGAAGATAACGGCCGCAAGGGCCGACGCGTAGCCGAAATCCATCTGGCCGAACGCGATATTGTATATGAGCAGAATGGGCACCTGCGTCGAGTCGTCGGGGGCGCCGGGGCTCGAGCCGTAGGGGGGGATGATCATTATGATGGCGAACAGCTGGAACGCCCGTATTATCCCGGTGATACTCAGGAACAAAATCACGTGCCGCAACAGCGGTATCGTGATGTGGACGGTCCTGCGCCAGTAGCCGGCGCCGTCTATCATCGCGCTTTCGTAGAGTTCGGGATCGATCGACCGAAGCCCCGCGGTGTAGATGAGTATCCAGTAGCCGAGACCGCCCCACATGGTCATTATGGCCACGGACGTCATCGCCCACTTCGGGTCGCCGAGAAACTTGAGCGACACGGGCTTTGAGAAGAAGAGCTTGCCGATCTCCAAGTGAAGGCCGCCCCAGGTGACGGCGAGATTCGATATCCACGACGTTACGTTCTGGATCGTGAGCGGCACGAGGCCGAAGCCTTCGCTGAAGAGCAGGCGGAATATCCAGGCCGTGGCGGCGGCGGAGATCACCAGCGGCATGAAGTAGGCCACGCGGAAGAAGCCGAGGCCTTTGACCTTCTGCTCCATGAGCGAGGCGAAGAGAAGGCCGGCGACGAGGCCGAAGCCCACGGTTTCCACCACGTAGAGCGATATGTTCCAGATGGACTTCCAGAAGAGATCGTAGTGAGTGACTTTCACGAAGTTCGCCAAGCCGACGAACTCGGGCCTCGAAAGCCAGTCGACCTTGAAGAACGACAGGCCGAGGGTGAGGATGAAGGAGATGTACGAGTACACGATGAGGAACGCCATCGCAGGCAGCAGAAAGAAGAACGTGGTGAGCTTCGCGCGGCGTTTGTGCGTCAGGAACCCTTCTTCGTGATAAGCGGCGGTCATAGGTTTCCCCGCGTTACTTTCGGCCGGCGACGATGTCTTCGGCTTCCTGTTGGGCCCACTTCCCGGCTTCCTCCGGCGACATCGGGGCGTCTTCACGGCTGACGAACTGCATCGCCCGGGCAATCACTTCGTCCTGAAGCCTGTACCAGATTTTCCTGTCGGGCAGATAGACGCCGCACTCGAGAAGCGGCAGATACACCGGAATGGGGCTCGCGCCGACCCGCGAACGAAGCGGCAGCATGACAGGGGGCGTGCCTTGGACGACGACGGCCACGCGCTGGCCGGTGCGTGAGGCGACGGCGTCGGCGAGTTTCTTGGCCACGGGGCCTAACTCGCGCGCAAGGGCCCCGAGATCCTCAGTGGCGGCGCCCGGCTCCACGGCCGATTCGTCGGAAGACGGGGCCGGCGCCTCAGGCTGCTCCTCCCATGAGGCGGCCCTGGCGACGGCGCTATCGCGAGAGAGCGCTATGAAGAGGCGCAGTTCCATGCTGTCGTGGCTCGTGCGCACGATCTGCGGCTGGCCGACGTATCTCTCGCGGCCTTCGGAAAACGGGCCGAGGAACTCCTCGCGGAGGCGCACGTCCTCGTCGGCGTCGGCCTGAAGGCGCTTCCATGCGGAGAAGCGCGAGCTCAAGTACCCGTGGCCGTAATAGGCATCGACCTGCTGGTCGGTGTCGGCCATGTACCTGGCGAACGCCATGGCGAGGTCCTTGTGCTTGGAATGGCGGGAGACGCCGTTGGCACCGACCTGCATGGAGAGGACGGGCTTGCGCTCCGGCGCGTGAGGCAGGACTGATACCTGCATGTCGATGGAGGTAACCTCGCCGAAGATCCAGTTGCCCGCCTCTACGCCCGCGTAGCGCTCGCTCTGGAGGCCGTTTATGCGCTCGCTGTCGCCGTCGGCAATCGCGGTGGGTTTCGGGACGAAGAACTTCTGCCACTCCGCGAGCCCCTGTATGAACTGCGGGTCGTTGAACCTGAAGGGGTGGGCGGGGGGCATGCCGAGGAAGTTTTCGAGAGAGCGGCCAATTCTGCCCTTGGAGTCAGGGATAGGGTCCATGTAGGCGAGGAAGAAGGCGTAGGCGGAGAAAGCATGGTTACGCGTGATGCCGAGGGGCCTGCGCTTGAGGCCGGCGCGCTCGACGTCGTCGTCGGAGATGGGACCGAAGACGGTCTTTCCGTCGAGGTTCCACTTGAAGAGCTTGGCCGCCCACGCGCGGTAGGGTTCGAAGTCGCCGGGGATCTCGGCCGTGGACGTCTTTCCTTCCCCGAGGGCGGCGGTGTTGAAGTAAATGAAAGGCCTGATGCCGGTACCGCTGGGGATGGCGACGAGCGTGCCGTCGTCGTAGGTGGGCGTCGACAGGGAGATGGGCATGAAGTCTTCCTTGTCGAGGTAGCCGTCGGGGATGGGTTCGAGGGCATCGTTCTCGAGAAGCAGGGACGCGGAGCCGGGGCCGACGACGACAATGTCGCTCAAGGTATCGGAAATGAGCATGGTATAGATGCTCTGGGCGGCGTTGGAGGGCATGGCGCGGAATTTGATCCTGACGCCGGGGTGGGCCTTCTCAAAGTCTTCGAACCAGCGCGGGTAGTACTTCTCGAAGTAGTCGGCGGACCACTCGATGACTACGGTTTGCCGGCCGACGGCGCCGCAGCCGACGAGAACTACAAGCACCGCCGACAGGACGGCCGTAGAGGCGAGGACGCAAAGCTTGCACAAACTAAGGCGGGCGGCCCTTACGGCCCGCATATGAAGTCTCCCTCGTCTGGCGCAGGTCTCGCCATCAGATGTAGACGGCGCGGAAATACTCTTCGACCGTGGTGACGCCGGAGGCGACCTTGTTGAGGGCGCTCTGCTTTAGGCTCTGCATGCCGGTGTCGAGCGCAACCTGGCGAATGACTTCGCGGGTCGTCTGCCGGAAGATGAGGTCCTTTATCTCGTCGTTGGTCTCGAGTATCTCGAATATGCCGGTGCGGCCGCTGTAGCCGGTGTGAAAACACGCGCTGCAGCCTTTCGCGCTGTAGAAGGTCGCGTCCCTGTATTTCTTCACGTCGGCGCCCATCTGCTTGAGGAGCGTCTCGTCCGGCTTGTACTCCTCCTTGCACTTGGGGCAGATCTTCCGGACGAGCCTCTGCGCCATGACGCCGACGAGGGAGTTCGCGACGAGAAACCCCGGGATTTCGAAGTTGAGCAGCGTGGTGATGGCTGAGGGCGAGTCGTTCGCGTGGAGCGATGAGAGAACGAGGACGCCCGTCAAGGCCGCCCATACGGCAACCTTTGCGGTCTCGTTGTCGCGGATCTCGCCGACCATGATCGTGTCCGGGTCCTGCCTCAGCATCGCCCGCAGCGCCTCCGCGAACGTGAAGTCGACCTTGGCGTTAACCTGCAGCTGGTTCGTGCCGACGATGCGGTATTCGACGGGGTCCTCGATGGTCATGACGTTGTCGGTGCGGAGGTTGATCTTGGTGAGGCACGAGTACAGCGTCGTGGTCTTGCCGGAGCCAACGGGGCCGGCCGCGAGCAGCATGCCGTAGGGTTTCGCGACGAAGCGCTCGACGATTTCCCTCTGGCTTTCCTCGAGGCCCAGTTCCGAGAACTCGGTGAAGGTGGCGCGCGTGGTCATGACGCGGATGGCGGCCTTTTCGCCGAGGGTGGTCGGGACCGTGGCGACGCGGACGTCGTGCGGCTCGTCGTTTACGGTGACGCTGATGCGGCCGTCCTGGGAATGCCGGCGTTCGACGATGTCGAGGTTCGCGAGCACCTTGATACGGCTGATGAGGGCAAGTGCCGTCGACGGCGCGACGTTCAGGACGTCGTGGAGCATCCCGTCTATCCTGTAGCGGATGACGAGCCCGTCCTCGTGAGGGTCGAAGTGGATGTCGGTGGAGTTGGCGTTTATGGCCGCTTCGAAGATGTAGTCCAGAAGCCTTGGCACCGGCGCCTGTTCGGCGACGTCCACGAGCGCGCCGTCGCTCGTGACGAAATCAGACCGTTCCTCCACAGGAGCAGCCGGCTCTTCCTGCTTCTTTTTGGCCATATTGCCCTCCCTCTTGGCTTCGGGGACGACGCACGAATCCCGTGCATACTATACGGAGCAGACACGAAGGTTCAAGTGGTTAGACCTCAGTTTTCTTAATATCGCTCCCGCAACACGTTGCGGAGTTTGACGGCAGCGGCGCCCATGGAGGGGGCCGTCCTCGGACCGAAGGGCCACACGCTATTTTCTGCCGGCGGCGATGTCTTCGGCTTCCTTCTGGGCCCAGGCGGCGGCGTCCTCGGGCGTCATCGCGCCCTCGGCCCTGGTGACGAACTCAAGCGCCCGGGTAATGACCTCGCGGTGAATGCGATCCCAAGTCTTGTTGTAGGGCGTCCAGACGCCCGCGTCGGCCAAGAGCGGAACGTACGCCGGTATGGGGCTCTTGGTGACGAAGGAGCGCATCGGTATCAGTTCGGGAGGGGTTCCCTGAACCGTCACCGTCACGTTCTGACTCGAAGCGGCTTTCACGTCCGCGGCGAGTTTCTCAGCTGTCGGACGGTACTTCGCTTCAAGCGCCTTCGCGCCCTCGAGGGCCGCGGCCGGCGGCGCCTCCTCGGCGCCTTCGGGGGCGGCCTCTTCGGC
>Ga0315277_10002393_pt1 | contig 26227 bp, 24 predicted proteins | sample YL17G05_15_MG_FD_203695 | JGI IMG/M metagenome (GOLD analysis project Ga0315277, IMG submission 203695) | Sediment microbial communities from Yellowstone Lake, YNP, Wyoming, USA - YL17G05_15 | ecosystem: Environmental > Aquatic > Freshwater > Lake > Sediment | place: USA: Wyoming | collected... | reverse complement strand
TTCTTTTTCGCCCTTTTAACATTAGGCTGAAACGTTCTTTTTGTGGACATAGGGTTAAGCCTGTATTATTTTTAATTTCTATCTCAATATAACACGGCAAAATTGATAAGTCAATGATTTTTCTTTCTTATTGCCAAAAAATTCTTTTTAATATACAATAGAGTTTAATAATAAATAATTTCTTAAAAAAACGTGGTTTTTTACTCTATTTTTTAATTTTTATCGCCTTTTATGAAAAACGAGGATACAACAAAACAGGGGGCTTTAGACAAAGAGGTTCTGAAAAAAATCGAAGACGACCTAAAGGAAAGAAAAAAGAAGATTTTGGTTGATTTGAGCAGTATCGCTAAAAAAGAAAACGATTCCGGTGATGACGAATATAAAGCAACTTTCCCGGAATATGGCGATAAGTCTGACGAAAACGCTCAGGAAATTGCCGAATATACTACAAATCTAGCCGAAGAAAACATGCTGGAGCATACGCTTCGGGATATTGATATGGCTTTAAACAGAATTGAAAAGGGAATTTATGGCATCTGCAAATATTGCGGTAAAGACATTGATCCGCGCCGGCTTATGGCTCAGCCAACTGCCGGAGCCTGCATTAACTGCAAAACCAAGTTGCAAAACAGCTAAATAAAATCCCTCTAATGCGTAGGGGGTTAGGAGCGGTTTAAAAATGGGAATAAATTTTCAAAACAATATTAGACAAAAAAGGACGGTAATATTGATTATTTTAGCCGTCTTTTTTGTTTTAACCGACCGTTTTTTCAAAGTCTTATGTTTAAAGGGCTTTTTTGACTTACCTGTTAAATTGGCTGGTGATATTTTTACCTTACATTACGTAAAAAATTATTACATCGCTTTTTCTCTGCCATTTTCCGGTCCAATTCTGACAATCATTATTGGAATAATAATTTTAATTTTAATAGTTTATTGGTTAAAATCCTTAATATCCGCGCCCCGCTCCTTACACCCCGCACCAAATATATTTCCCTTGACATTATTAATAATTGGTGCTATTCTCAATTTTACCGATCGAATTAGGTACGGCTTCGTCATTGACTATTTAGATCTGAAATATTTTACGGTTTTCAATCTGGCGGACATACTGTTGGTGACGAGTATTATCTGGATAATTATTTTTAATAAACAAAAAAAATATGCCATCTAGTATCGCCGGGCAGGGCCATATCGTTGAAGCAGAACTTTTAGGCTCGATAAAAAAGGAAAAATATGAAAGAAGCGAAAATCCTGACACTAAGGACTATTTGGATTTTAACCAATCGATTGATTTGGTAAAACGAACGCAGCCCTGGGAAAAGCCGACCGCGCCGGAAGCTGTTTTCGCTGCCGATTTGCGTAAAGCCGTTTCAAAAAAATTAGCGGCCTTGCCTAATAATTTTTCTTATGAACCGAAAGATTTAGAATATTACACCGCCGTTCAGTCGCACTTAGACCAATGGCACAGCGTTGACGCTTTTCTGGAATATCTCGATCGCCGGTCAGGTAAAAAAACTCGGTCTTTTATTGACATAACTATCGATCCGACTAAACAAATTAATCCGGCATTTGCCGACCAAATTGTTTTAATTACTGTACCAGGCGACGGCATTGATAAAAATATCGAGGACGATTTAAGTATTTGGAACCAGCTTATCGAAGAGGCAAGCGACGGGATCGTGAAAAAACTTTTGTCAGGACAAAAAAATTAAATAACATAAATAAAACAGAAAGGCTCTTTAATATGAACATACAAAACAAGGTTAAAACACAGCTTTTAGGGGCTACTGGAAGGCTCAAGGCCGACGGGAATCATTCAGCCGACCGTGAGAAAATTTTATCGCCCTTGGAAAGAGGCGATAGCGTTATCCGGCTTTTTTGCACCGGCTGCGGCCTGACCTTTGAGCTGACCAGAGATTTAGCGGAAAAATATCTCCGCTCCGTCTCCAAAACTCTGCCTTCAATCGTTGATCCGGATGAATATCTGGAAAGCAACGGCTGCGGAGCGTGCACAGGCTCAAGAGATTCATTCGAAATCAAAAAAGTATAGAAAAACAGAGCCCGGGAATCATTTCCCGGGCTCTTTTATTTTTCAACGGTTATTTTTCGCTGGTCTTTTTTTTTATGCTTGAAAAAAATATTTATTCTTTTCGCCGGTAAAAATTTTTTTACTCTTTCCGGCCATTCAACCAGACAAATTATATCCTTTTTATTTAAATAATCCTTGGCGCCGATAGCCTCAAGATCTCTTGCTGATCTTAGGCGATAGGCATCAATATGGCAAAAATGTTTTATTGTCTCGTGCTTTTTAACCGGATATATCTTCATTAAAACAAAGGTTGGACTATTTATGTTTCGCTTTATTCCCAGACCGGCGGCAAAACCGCGGACAAAGACCGTCTTGCCGGTTCCTAATTCTCCGGACAAAGCGTAAACTTCACCGCCCTTGGCAATTTTGGCCAGTTTTTTGGCAAATTCAAAAGTTTCTTTTTCGGAAGAAGTAACTATTTTCATGTGGACAATATAGGATTCGAACCTATGACCCCCTCGGTGTAAACGAGGTGCTCTAACCAGCTGAGCTAATTGTCCTCATCTTCTGTGTGTGCCCAAGAGGAGACTCGAACTCCTAAGGCCTTGCGGCCGCTACCACCTCAAGGTAGTGCGTCTACCAATTTCGCCACCTGGGCTAAAGGGAAAATAGTCTTCAGGGACTTTCGCCCCTTCCACAAATGACTGTGTGCTTCACGTAGTCATTCGTGGAACCATCGCCGAATGCCATATTCGGCCTAAATTTAAAAATTTCGGCAAATTTTGTATAAAATTTCTTCGCTGATATGATTATATCACCTCAAAATTTTTATACAAAATTTACTCGAAATTTTTAGAACTTATGCTCGAAAGAGCATCCGGCGATGGTTCCTCTTAAAAAGTTTTTTCTTTCAAACGTTTTTTGTATTCGCCGCGCAGATAGTAAAGTTTAGACTGTTTCACTTTTGCCTGCTTCTTAAGGACAATCTTTTCAATGGTCGGAGAATAAAGCGGAAAAATCTTTTCCACGCCAACGCCTTCGGAAATTTTACGGACAGTAATAGAAGCTCCTTTTTCATTGCCATGCTTTTTAGCGATAATCATTCCGTCAAAAAACTGCGAGCGCTCTTTTTCTTCGCCCTTAATGTTCAATTCCTTAATTTTTTGATAAACACGGACGGTCATTCCCGGCTTTAAGTCTTCCGGTTTGATTTCTTTGCCCTTGTTTTCTTTCCCTTCTTTTTTTGGTTCTGCCGCCGCCTCGCGGGCGGCTTCTGTTTCTTCAGCCATATTTTTATTCAATTATAAATTAAAAATTATAAATAATTAATTTTAGATATAAAAAATAGAATTTAATAATTCTATTTAGAATAATCCCTAATATTCAAATCTTTTTCAATACTATAACAAAATGTCGGGAATGTCAATGTTTTGGCGGCAAATTGGAAATATTACGCAGTCTAAACTAAAATTAAACAATTTTTTTGCTTTTTAACCTGTTTTCCACGGCGGCCAAAATTTTTGCAAAAACCTGGTCAATATTCAAATCTGTCGTATCAAGTACTAAATCATAATGGCTTAAATCAAAAACATCAATCTTAAAATACTTGGCATACCGCGCTTTGTCGCTTTCCCGGCGAGATTTTAAACTCTGCAGCACATCCTCAGCTGATTTTAAATTTTTACCTTCATTGCGAGAATCGTCTTGCTGCAAAGCGCCAAAAATGCGGCGCGATCCCTCCGCAAACGAAACATCCAGAAAAATCTTAAAAGATTGGGGGATAAAATACCAGGAAGTCCGGCCTTCGATAATAAAATTGTCTTGGGTTTCGCCCAATTTTTTTTGATATTCATCAACTTCGATATCCGTAGACGGATCTGTTTCACCCAATTTATTATATTCTTCCAGTGTCAGACCGCGTTCGCGCGCTTTTTCGCGCCTAATCCCGCCGATATAATAACGCGGCCAGCCCAATTTAGCGGCCAGCATCTTGGCAATTGTAGATTTTCCCGAACCTTCCGCGCCGGAGATGGAAATAATCATAGCTTTAGAATTTAAAATATTGGATTTAGAATTTGGAATATTTTAAAACCTCGTTATTCATTATTCAATTTTAACTCATTAGCTATTCATTGGCAACGACAAAGTTTTTAAGGTATAATTATAAACTAAACATTTGCCTTATTAAATATGTATCTCGAAAAACTTGATATTCAGGGTTTTAAGTCATTCGCCAGTAAAAACACGCTGGTTTTTCCACCCGGCGATAAAGAAAAAAAAGGTATTACCGTTATTGTCGGCCCTAACGGTTCGGGCAAATCCAACGTGGCTGATGCGGTGCGCTGGGTTTTGGGCGAGCAAAGCATGAAAATCTTGCGTGCGAAAATCAACGAAGATGTAATTTTTTCCGGCTCTTCCACCAAGGGCCAGCTGGGCATGGCCGAAGTTTCTTTGCACCTAAACAACGAGGATAATCAAGCGCCGATCGATTTTTCCCAAATGGTAATTACCCGGCGCATTTATCGCGATGGCGAAAGCGAATACTTGTTAAACGAAGCTAGGGTTAGGCTGGCTGACATCCAAATTCTTTTAGCCAAAGCTAATGTCGGGCAAAAAACTTACAGCGTCATTGGCCAAGGAATGGTGGAATCATTTTTAGCCACCACGGCAAGTGAACGCAAAGATTTTTTTGACGAAGCCACGGGCGTCCGCCAATTTCAAATCAAACGCGAACAATCTTTATCCAAATTAATCGCCAGCTATGAAAATTCCGGACAAGCGAATATGCTCTTGGCAGAAATCGAACCGCGCTTAAAAAGTTTAACCCGCCAAGTAAATAAATTACACCGGCGCGGAGAAATTGAAACGGAATTAAAAAAAATCCGCACCGCTTATTATAAATTTGTCTGGCACAATTTGAATGATAAATTTTCCGAATATAATAATAAATACCTGCACTTAGAAGAAATTTCCCGCCAAAAAAATGAAGAATTGGCCCTTCTTAACGAAGAGCTGGCCAAAATGGAAGAAGGCCGGGAAACCGAAGAATATGAAAGATTGGCCGCCAGAGCCGCCGACATCCAGGAACAGCGCGAGGAAATATTAAAAAAACAGGCAGTTACCGACGTCCAGCTTTCTTTGGAATTAGAAACCTCTGGCAATTTTGATTTGTCGTGGTTAATCAATAAGGAAACCGAATTAAAACAGGAGGTTGGCCGGATTGAATCGCTGTTAAATAATTTTAAAAATGAGCTGATTAGTAAAAAAAGTTTAAACCAAAATTTTGCCGAAGAAAAAAAATCCTTGAATGATAAAATCGATGAGCTTAATAAAAATTTGCGCGATCTTTCTGCAAATAAAAAAGATGTTTCCCGCGATGAGAAAAAAATAAATTCGCTTCTTTCCGAAGTAAAAATAGAGCTGGAAAAATTGGCGGACGAAGGCGATCTGAACAAAATCAAAGAGACTTTAAATAAAATAAAAAAAATAATTTCCGAAATAATCGAATTAAACGAGGCTGACAATGATAATGAGGCTTTTTATGCCAAACACCGCGAAATTCAAGAAGAATTGCTTAACCTAGCGAAAGAAAAGGAAGAATTATCCGGTCGCGCCGCCGAGCCGGAGCTGGCCGGTATTGCTCTGGAAGAAAAAATAAATCTCTTAGGCGAAAATCTTCGCCGGCAAAAGAACGAACTCGCGGCAACGTCGGAGAAAATTGCCACGAGCGGAGAAAAAAAGGGCAATCAGGATATTAAAGATAAAAAAATTAAACTGGAAACGACCTTAGCGGAAATCGACAATCAAGTGCGCGAAGTAAAAGAAAAACTTGGCGCTTTCAACCGCGAACGCGAAGCCAAACAAGCCAAACTTTTCCGTTTCCAGCGTGAAAGTCAAATTCTTCAGCAAGAAATCAATCGCCTCAACAACGAGCTGAATGTTTTAAAAATTGATTCAGCCAAATACGAAACTCGCCTGGAAGATTTAGAAGCCGAAATCCGCAAAAATTTTGACACCCTTAAAGAAATTAAGGAAAACCGGACCGAGGAAGAGATAAACGCCATGGAGGCGGAGACAAAAATCCGCCAGCTGGAAAATCAATTAAACTTAATCGGGGGGATTGACCCGGAAGTGGAAAAAGAATACAACGAAACTAAAACCAAATTTGATTTTCTCTACGGGCAAGTCTCTGATTTAGAAACAGCCATCGGCACGCTGGAAGGAATAATCCGCGAATTGGATGGAAAAATCAAGGAAAGATTTGATAAAGAGTTTAAAAAAATCTGCCATAAATTTGAAGAGTATTTTAAAATTCTTTTCGATGGCGGCACGGCCAAAATCATCAAGCTGGAAGATGAAGAGGAGGTCGCGGCCGCAAATGGAACAACCGAAGAAAAAAAGGATGAGCAAGGCGAGCTCCGGGAAAAAATCAAACGTCTTTCCAAATACAACGCCACCGGCTTGGCCGGCATCGAAATCCAGGCCTGCCCGCCCGGGAAAAAAATCACCTCAATCAATATGCTTTCCGGCGGTGAAAAAGCTTTAACCGCCATCGCCCTGATTTGCGCCATTATCAGCGCCAATCCCTCGCCATTTGTCTTCTTGGATGAAGTAGACGCGGCTTTAGACGAATCAAATTCTGAGCGCTTAGCGAAAATTTTAGAAGATCTTTCTTCTAAAACTCAATTTATCATCATCACCCATAATCGCGCGCCAATGCACCGCGCCAACATTCTTTATGGCGTGACCATGCAGGAAAACGGCGTCTCAAAATTATTAAGCATTAAGTTGGAAGATTATATAAAAAAATAAAATTATCGCCGCAGTCTCGCCCCGGATGGCGGCTTTTTTATTTATCCAATTCATTTTTTAATTCCAAATTACCAAATCCGCAAATCACCTAATTACCGTTTCATGTTATAATAAAAAAATTCTTATCTCCAATTTAATTTTTGCTTTATGATAAATAAAGTTTTTTCCGCTTCCGTCGTCGGGCTCGATGCCGAACTGGTTGAAGTGGAAGCTGATACCGGCGGCGGAGAGCACGGATTCTTTTCAGTTGTCGGTTTGCCGGACAAGGCGGTTACCGAGGCGCGCGAACGGGTGCGCAGCGCCGTTAAAAATTCCGGTTTTGAATTTCCGCGCGTCAAAGTAACGGTTAATTTAGCGCCGGCCTATCTGCCCAAACACGGGCCGTCTTTTGATCTGCCGATCGCCGTCAGCATTCTCCGCAAAATCGGCTTTCTGCCGGAAGAAATAAATTTAGACAATTTTATTTTCACCGGCGAACTGGCTTTAAATGGCGATTTAAGGCCGATAACCGGCGCCTTGCCAATTGCCCTTTGCGCCCGCCAGCATAAAAAATCCGCAATTTTTGTGCCCGAAGCCAATGCGGCCGAAGCTAAGCTGGCTAAAGAAATTTCCGTAATTCCTGTTAAAAATTTAAGTCAGCTTATCGGGCATTTGCGCGGAAAAGAAGTTATCGCCGAAACTTCCTATCGCGATCCAGAACTTTTTAATATTCCGATTGAACATGATATGGCCCATGTCAAAGGCCAAGAGCACGTGAAGCGGGCGATGGAAATCGCGGCCGCCGGCGGACACAATCTTTTAATGTTCGGCCCGCCCGGATCCGGCAAAACCATGCTCGCCAAAACTTTTCCTTCAATTTTGCCAGACCTGTCTTTTGAAGAAGCGCTTGAGGTCACTAAGATTTACAGTGTGGCTGGAAAACTTCGGGAAAAAAACGGTTTAATCAAAAGCCGGCCATTTCGCGCCCCGCATCACACCGCCTCCAGTGTTGCGCTGGTCGGTGGCGGCGCCATCCCCACTCCTGGAGAAATATCCCTTGCCCACCGCGGCGTTTTATTTTTAGACGAATTCGCCGAATTTCCCCGCCCGGTTTTAGAAGCCATGCGCCAACCGCTGGAAGATGGTGTTATTACTGTCAGCCGCGCCACCGGCCATCTGGAATTTCCAGCAAAATTCATTTTAATCGCCTCAATGAACCCTTGCCCCTGCGGTTATTATGGTGATCGCGCCAAAACCTGCTCTTGTTCGGCAATCCAAATCCAGAATTATCGCAAAAAAATTTCCGGCCCGATTATTGACCGGATTGATATGCATTTAGAAGTACCGAGAGTCGATTTTAAACATCTGACTGATGAAATACCGGCCGAAAATTCAGCTAAAATAAAAGAAAGAGTCCAAAAAGCCCGGGAAATACAGACCGAACGATTTAAAAACGACAAATTTATCGCCAACAGCGAAATGAGCTCAGAAAAGACCCGGCAATGCTGTAATTTAAATACGGAAGCCAAACAATTAATCAGCGATGCCGTGAACAATCTTAATCTTTCAGCTAGGGCCTATTTCCGAATCTTAAAATTAGCCAGAACCATCGCTGACTTAGAGGAAGAGCCGAATATTTCCGCAACCAATTTGGCCGAAGCCTTACAATATCGTGAAAAGATTTCTTGACAAAAACATTCTTTTAGCCTAAGCTTATAGAAATTTTTGTACCTTATAAAATTCACCATAAAACTCACCACCACACCCAACAAAAGGAGCTTTTAATGAGATCTTGCGTTGCTAAAATCCCCTCTTCGTTAGAAACAAGGCAACAAATCCGAAAAATCGCTGAAATAAGAAAGGAAGCGGATAAAAGAGTAAAAAAGATGCTAAAACAGCGCCTAAAAACAAAATCAAAAGTTGCTGCTGGCCAATTGCCAAAAAAGAATCCAATCGCGCCGACCTTTAAACGCACTCCGCCCGCGAAAGATAACTCCGCGCGGCCAGCAAAAATCAACCACTCGCCGCACCCCCCGCTTGTTCCCGGAAAAATCCTTTTAACCGTTGTTCATGGGGAAAAAATCAGCGCGCCCCAAAACAGACCTATCGATGAAAGCCACTTAAAAAAAGCTTATCGGGGGCTGGGTTTGGAAATAATCTACTCCGAAGACGGAGATCAGGGCGTGATTTATTTCTTTGTTAATAAAAAAACGGTTTTTAATGAGTTGGGCGGCAATAGGCACCCCCTGTGCCGGCAAGGAGAGACACTGCTTGCCAGACCCAACGACGATTGTGTTCACATCTTTAAAAGAAAGGAAGATAGGGTTGTCAGATACGAAAAAACAAATCTAATTTTTACAAAAAACCCCTAAACCAAGTTCAACTAAACTGGCGGCAATTCATTTTGTCGCCGCTTTTTGTTTTTATTAATAATATGTTATAATAGAAGTTGAAAAACAACCGAGATAGCCGCTGAATTAAACATTCGGCCTTTCGCTAACTGGTGAATTCCAAATTTTTTTGTTTATGAAAAACAAATTCTTCTCCTTTTTTCTTCTTTTAACCTTTATTCTAACAACCGGGGCCGGCTGTTCTCCAACCGTCGCTCCGAAAAGCATCAAACCGATTACCATCACTTATTGGCGCGTTTTTGACGATGCAGACGCTTTCGCCGATATTATCGCCAATTACAAAAAAATTCATCCCTATATCACTGTTGAATATAAAAAATTCCGCTACGAAGAATATGAAAAAGAATTATTAAACGCTTTGGCTGAAGATCGCGGGCCGGATATTTTTTCTATTCCCAGCGCTTGGCTTGGGGAATATCAGGCCAAACTTGCCCCGCTTCCGCCTGAACTTACGCTAACCTATCCCGTTACTCGCGGCACAATCAAAAAAGAAACTATTGCTGAAGTTCGAACCACTAAAAGCCTTACTCTCAAAGACTTAAAAACAAATTTTGTTGATATTGTTTCCAGCGATGCTCTTCTAAATAAAGATGGCGAGGAAAGAATTTATGGCCTGCCTCTTTATATTGATACTATGGCCATGTATTATAATCCCAGCCTTTTTAATAATGCCGGCATATCTGCGCCTCCGCAATATTGGGATACAGAATTTCAACAAGACGTTAAAAAATTAACTAAGCAAAATAATCAGGGAAATATCATCCAATCCGGCGTCGCCCTGGGTGGCAATGCCAACATTGAACGCCCGCAAGATATTATTTCTCTTTTAATGATGCAAAATGGCGCCGTAATGATGGATAATGGTTCGGTTCTTTTTCACATTATTCCGGCCGGAGGCGATCAAAAATACAATCCTGGCTTGGAAGCTTTACGTTTTTACACGGATTTTTCCAACCCTGGCAAGGATGTTTATTGCTGGAACAGTACTTTGGAAAATTCTTTAAACTTGTTTGCTCAGGGGAGCCTGGCAATGATGTTTTCTTATTCTTACAATTTGCCGGTAATCAGGGCTCTCGCTCCAAAACTTACTTTTTCCATCGCCAAGATGCCCCAAATTCGAGGAAACGCCAAACAAGTTAACTATGCCAATTATTGGCTGGAAGGCGTATCAGCTAAAACTAAAAACATTAACGAAGCCTGGGATTTTATCCAATTTGAAACCTCTCAAGAGCAGGTTCAGTCTTATTTAAAAATAGCCAAAAAACCAACGGCTTTACGGACTTTAATTAAAACCCAAACTGACGATTTGGATATTGGTGTTTTTGCTGATCAAGTTCTAACCGCCCAAAGCTGGTACCATGGCAAGGATTCTTTAGCGGCGGAAAAAGCCATGAGCGATATGATCGATTTAACAATTAAAAACGAAAAGGAGATAAAACAAATCATGGAGCAAGGAGCATCTAAAGTTCAGCAAACGGTTTTTTAATGATTACACAACGTGCAACACGACACATAAAAAATATGTTTAAAAAATTTTTTCAAAAAATATTATTAACAACTGCTATTGGAGTTTTATTAATGGCTCCGGCCGCTTTGGCTGAAGGAATTTTGCCCCAAGCAACCGCGCCCGCCGGAAACGCAGAAGCTGTTAGCGCTTGCGCTAAATATTTAGAAACCCACCCGGGCGGAAACTGCGGGAACTACTCCCTTAATGACATAATGCGGGTATTCATTAATGTTTCCAATTGGATTTTAGGCGTTGTCGGATCAGTTGCTTTATTGTTTTTCGTTTATGGCGGTTTCGTTTTTATTTTTTCCGGCGGTAACGAAGAAAAAGTCAAACAAGGAAAACAAATTCTAATCGGCGCAATTATCGGTCTAGTCATTGTCTTTGCCAGCTTTTTGATAATAAAATTTTCCTCGGAACTGTTAGGCGCAAAAACCAACGAGGGTCTGCAAATTAACGTGCCTAAATAAACCAACGTTGTTTGTTATTGGAGAACGTCTTTCCTGAAAAAATCAATATTTTCTTTATGCTTTTTACCCACAAGAAAATAAAAGATGCCGAAGCGGCGGTGGCGGAAAAGCTACGCGTCGCCCGCGAGGAAAAAAAAGTTACAATTGAATTTGTGGCGCAAAAGCTGGGCATCAACCAAGAATATTTATCAGCTCTGGAAAATGGCGATTACAACCGCCTTCCAGCCGGAGTTTATGAAAAAACTTATTTGAAAAAATACGGCGCCTACTTAGGATTAAATTTACCGCGGCTTGAAGAAAAATATCTAAAAGAAAAAGGACTGGCATCTAAAGAAAAAAAGGACGTCTTTGCCAAAAGAAAAATTAATGCCCGCGAAATGCTGGTTTTCCCAAAAATCCTAAAAAACATTCTGGTAATAATTTTTGTGGTGGCGCTTTTTCTTTATCTGGGCATTTATCTTAAAAATAGTTTTTCCCAGCCAAAGATGTTTATCAGTTCGCCGGCTGACAAGATGGTTACGGAAAATAATACTGTCGATGTTATCGGCCAAGCCGACACCCGAACGCAAATTACCATCAATAATAAGCAAATTATAAAAGACGATTCGGGAAATTTTCGAGAAACTGTTGATTTGATAAAAGGCTTGAACACTATTACTATTTCCGCTCAAAATAAATATGGCCGAAAAAAAATCATTGAAAAACAAATATTAGTAAAGTAAAATTTTGAATAATTATTCAAACTTCTTAATATGCAAAATACACCTGGCAGCGGCATTCTTCTTGATATAAACTTTATCATGCAAAAAGCCCAAATTAAAGAAAGAATGAAAGTGGCCGATTTAGGCTGCGGCACTTCCGGACATTTTGTTTTTCCAGCCGCCAAAATTGTCGGCAGCCGCGGAATAGTTTATGCTGTCGACATTCTTAAACCTTCGCTGGAAGCAATCGCTAAACGCGCCAGGCAGGAAAACATAAAAAATGTCCAAACAGTCTGGAGCGATCTGGAAGTATATAAAGCAACAAAAATAGAAACAGAAAGCTTAGATGTCGCCTTACTTATTAATACTTTATTCCATTCGCAAAAAAGAGCGGAAATTATAAGAGAGTCAATTAGAATGGTAAAAAAGGGGGGTAATCTTCTGGTAGTAGAGTGGGAAGACACTTCTTCACCATTCGGACCGCCTCCGGAAAAAAGAGTAAAAGCTGAACTCTTAAAAAACGTGGCTAAAAAACTTGGCCTTAAAATTGCCGAAGAATTTGATGCTGGCGAATACCATTACGGCATTTTGTTTACAAAAATATAAAAAAACTGCTCCCCGCTGCCATTTTCCTTGCCAAACGGACAAATTTAATGTTAATATCTTCTTATTAAAAGAGTAATTATTAATTACTCTTTTATGCTATTTTCTTAATATATCCAATTAGACGAATATTATGAACAATTTTTTATCAGCGCAACTTTGGTTTAATCAACGCCCGGATATTTTGTCTTCGGGAAGTAAAATAATTTTAATCAGTTTTATCGCTTTCTGTTTTTTCTCCTCGATTATTGCCATAATCTTAAAATTAAAAAAAGGTTTTTATGGCCGCTTCTGGGAAAAATTATTTTATTTCTTTATCTCTAATTTTTTTATCGGCGCTGCGCTGTATTTTTTCTGCCAACAGATGATTCCCCTTCTTTCATCCCGCTTCTGGTATCTTCTCTGGGGTGCCGGCATGGCTGTCTGGATATCTTTTATTATCCTTTATTTAAAAGGCTTGCCCGCCAAGAAGAAAGAACTGATCAAGGAAAGAGAATATAAAAAATATCTGCCTTAACCAAAAATATTTTTTAACAAAAAATCATCAGCCCTGGGCTGATGATTTTTTGTTAGCCGAAAAATGCTAATGTTTAAAACGATAGCTCTTAAAAAATTTTCTTATGCGGCCGCACTAATGAGCAATTTAAAAAACATAAAATCCCAGGCCTGTAGATACTTCATTTCTTCATGTTATAATTTAAAAATGGAAAAATATAAAAAAACAATTGGCCATTTCGGCGAAAATTTAGCCAAAAATTTTTTAATTAAGCGGGGTTATAAAATAATTGATTGCAATGCAAAAATCAGCTATTGCGAATTAGATATTGTTACTATCTATAGAAATGAAATTGTTTTTGTTGAAGTAAAAACTCTCGCCTCGGATAAAATGGGTCCGGCAGACGAAGCTCTGAAACACCGCCAAATTAAAATTTTAAAAAGAGCAATAAGCCTCTACTGCTGGCAGCACCGCCTAAACCGCGAAAAGTCACGTCTGGACTTTATTTCAATTGATTTAAACCGTATGGCTCAAACTGCTAAGCTAAAACATTATAAAAACATCCTATAAAACACGGCGTTAATTACAAAAAGCAAACAAGTTCTTCGACGGTTTGACTTTACCTTGTTTTGCCTATAAAATACTTGAGTAAAAAATAAAGTGTTTTATGACTATTGCCAAAAAAGCATTATCATTATTTGCTTTTATTCTAATTTTATTTATCTTAACAATACCAGCCCAGGCCGAGGAAGGTGTTGCTATAGAGATAATTCCTCCGATAATTTTAGAGACGGCCAAAATTCAAGATGGTTCACAAAACCGCATCTTGATTAAAGGTTTAATAAAGCCAAACAACGAGGTTTTAATTTATATAAACGGGGTTTATAGCGGATTAGCTAATATTAGCCAAGGAGATAATAATTTTTCTTTATTTTACTATCTGTCTCCTGTTATAAAAGATGCGGATAATAATGAAGTTTTAGCCATTGCCCGTGATCAAAAGTTCCACGTTTTATCATCTCCGGTCCAAATCGTTGTTAATTCTGTTATTGAAAAAACTTTTTTAACACAACCGAGCCCCAAAGAAATTATCAGTTCAACAAACAATACGGTTTCGGCGCCAATTTTAAAAACACCAAAACAAAAAAATTGCGAAAATAAGCCATATATTTCTGGTTTTTCAAAAAACCAAACCATTGTTAAATTATTTATCGACAATAAATTATTTACTAGTATTTTGGCTACTAGCAAAGTTTCTGAAACTGCTTTTTTTAGTTATACTCCGAATGTTAGTTTGGAGCGTGGCGAACATTTTGTTTACGCCACAGCAGAAGATAATAAAGGCAGAGTCAGCCCAAAATCAAATTATTTATTCTTTTGCGTTTCTTCTCAACAAATAATGTCAACCTCAACATCTGAAAATAAAGAAGTTAATATTGGCTCAAGTTCTGTTAATGAGGTTGGAAATGGTAAAATTGAAGACGCAAATTCGGTTTTTCAAAAAACCAACTCTCAGGATCAAACAAACAAAAAGGCTAATGATAAATCCAACAACAAAGTAAACTTGTTTTTATTTACAATTTTTGTCTTCATTATTATTATTTGGATAATAATTGTAAACAAGGAGTTATTAGAAGAAAATAAGAACCCAATTATTAAGCCTAAATAATTCGGAACATTTCCATTACATAAAGAATTACACAAAAATCACGGTTTTGCCGTGATTTTTGTGTAATTCTTTTAAATAAAGCCTTTTTTGTGACAGTAACTGATTAAATCCACTGCTACCGACATAGTCTTTAGCGACACGCTGTCCACCGGTGAATCCGTCTCACGATCTTAGTAGGGGGGTTGCCGTTCGCCAAACCCCATTTCAGCGGGCAAGGGTGGACCCAAGGAGACTTGAACTCCTGACCTCTTGCATGCCATGCAAGCGCTCTAGCCAACTGAGCTATGGGCCCATTTTGAATTTCAAAGTATCAACCTATAAGTAAATAAATATTTTTTTGGTTTTTTAAAAATCTAAAATTTTTCATTAATATTAGCAAATATCTATATAATTTAGCTAATATTGGCTTTATTTCTTTGTATTTTTTCAAAACTTCTTACTTTAGTCCACAATAACGTGGACTAAAGTCACCGCTTTCTCCTGTGTCCCCACCATGAATCGAACATGGATTTAGGACTTAGGAGATCCTCGTTCTATCCGTTGAACTATGGGGACCAATGTTCTGCTAAAAATTATTTAAAATTATTTTAAAAAACCTCAGACAGGGCTTAAAGGGGCTATCGTCAAATACCATTTTGGCCTAAATCTCCATGTTTTGGTAATTTTTTAAAAAATATTTCAGATGATATAGCCATATCACCCTCAATATTTTTTAAAAAAATTCCTCAAAATCTGAAAAATTTATGCTCAAAGTTATTTAACGATAACCCCTTTGAAATTTATCTATTTTTATTATATAGTTCTTTGACACAATGTCAATAGTAAAGTAAAATAAAGAATAAAGTTGTCGATTTTTTTCTTTATCAGCTTCAGCTAAATCAATTTTTTTATATAAAAATGCCTTTTAAACTTGATAAGTTGCTAGATGCATCTTGTCAGTGCCAATTAAAACTATGTTTAAACAAGACGACAAAGAAAACTTTAAAGATGCGGAAACAATTATTGGCCCGTCCGTGATGGTAAAAGGAAATTTTAACAGCACCGGCAATATTGTTATTGAGGGTGTTTTAAACGGAGGGGTTAAAACCGCCGGGAATATTTTTATCGGCGACCATGCCAGTATTACGGCCGATCTTGAGGCTAAGTCCGCCAGAATCGGCGGCGAAGTCAAGGGAAATATAAAAATAGAAGGTTATTTGCAGCTTGTGTCTTCGGCTAAAGTTTTTGGAGATGCCGAGTGCGCCTCTCTCTCGGTTGAATTGGGGGCGGTCATAAATGGAAAAATTACCATGATTAAAAATCTTCCCTTGGAAAAAAAGGATGGAAGAAATAATCAGCCGGCTGAAATAAAAAAATAATTTTTTCAAAAAATTTCATTAAATTCTTGCTTGCAAGGATTTTTATTATCAAGCGAGCGAGCGAAATAATTCACCCTTGGTGAAATTATTTCCGAGCGAGCGAAGATAAATGTTTCGTCCTCTAACGGAGAGATTGCCGATTGGAAAAGACGGACGCAGGATAAAGTCTGCGATTAAATACACCTTATTTTATGTATTCATATCTTTATGATAATTTCACTAATAACAGGAAATACGGCCGGCTTTTGCATAAAATAGAAAAACGGCTCACCGATCTTAATTTAAATGGAAAAATCGTTAGACTGGGTATATCTAAAAATATTAAAATTGCCGTGGATGATGAAATTAGGCGGGGAACAAAAACAATTGTCGCGGTTGGCAACGATACAACAGTCGCCCAAATTATTAATGCCGTTGCCAGCAATCACAGCGACGACAAAAACCAAATAACCATAGGGATAATCCCGATAATCGAAAAAAATAATAAAATTGCCGCTACTCTTGGCATTAAATCAATTAGCTCGGCTTGTGAAATTTTGCTTGCTCGGCGCCTAAAAACATTTCAGCTGACCAAAATCAATCAGGACTATTTTTTATTTAAAGCTGTTTTAAGCACCGCTGATATCGTTTTAGAAATCGACAAAAACTATATTGTTCACAACGTTAAACCAGTTACCGTTGAAATAACCAATCACCCTGTTTGGCCAGAAGACAATCCGACAGAAAAAAAATTAAAATTGCGAGTTTATAACAGGGAGGGGGGGAGCTTATTCTCTTTAAAAGAGGTGTTAATAGTCAATAGGGATATATCGGTCTCTGCCGACGACTCTTTGGAGATTAAAACCCCGGCCAGGATAAAGTTAAGCGATGAAAAAATCAGAATAATTGTAGGAAAAGAAAGGGCGGTTTAACAAGTTTAACTAATTAAAATAAAATTTATGACTAAGTTAAAAGAAATTTATAAATGCGCTATCTGCGGAAATATTGTCGAAATTTTGCATAATGGCGCGGGAGAACTTGTCTGTTGCGGGCAACCTATGAATCTTTTAACTGAAAAAGGGGGCGATGTGGGCGCGGAAAAGCATGTGCCGGTCATTGAGACAACTACTGAAGGTTTTTTAATTAAGGTTGGATCTGTTCCTCACCCCATGGAAGAAGCACACTATATCGAATGGATTGAAACGCAAACTTCGGAAGGTTCCTGTAAAAAATTCTTAAAACCCGGCGATTCGCCAGAATTTATGATTAAAGGAGATGTAAAAATAATTAAAGCTCGCTGCTATTGCAATATTCACGGACTTTGGCAATCTTAAAAAATATACCTACCGTTTACAAAATTAAAACCGTCCCAAAAGAGGGACGGTTTTAATTTTGCGGAACGGACGGGACTTTCGCAGTCGCTCGGCGGCGGACCCGCCGGCTGGCGGACCGCCTCGAAAATCAATGCCAAGCAACCGGGGCTCGGCCACAACTCTCACTCGCTTCCGCTCGCTCGGTCGCGGCCCCGCCTCACGGTCCTCGGCGCTGGAATTGCGCCTCGGACATCGCTCCGGCATTCGAGTCCCATCCGCCTTCCATATATACAAAAATAACCTGATGCAGATCAGGTTATTTTTGTATGCGGAACGGACGGGACTCGAACCCGCGACCTCTGCCGTGACAGGGCAGCGTTCTAACCAACTGAACTACCGTTCCATTATTATTTTACTCTTTAACCTTATTAAAAATCTTCTATCTTCGACATTTTAACAAAATCAAACTTCATAACATTTTTCTCTTGTCTCCGATCAAAGGGCCTCTTTCTTAATAATGTCAAAATAAAAAAAAGCTTTTGCTTTCTTAAAGAAAGATTATCAAAAATAAAAGGAATAGTCAATGTTTTTTCTTGGTTTATTAGTAAATCAATTAATTGTCCAAAGGGCTAATCCATTTATTACTCAACCAATCGACTAAATTGTCAAATGATCATTGTCCACTTCTTATCAACACTTTATAAACAAATGCGGACTGTTTTAATAAACATCTTTCTGATATACTTAAAACTTAATTAGAAAAATATTTTTTGCTTGCCTTTTTTCTGTCTTTATTTTAAGATAGTGGGTCAAAACGAGAAAGCAGTCCACGGGCAATTAATTTAACTTTTAGCGTAAAGAATTAAATATCTTTAAAGTTTTTGTTTCTATGAACAATGAGCAAGTTTGGCAGGCAACCTTGGGCGAAATTGAACTGAATTTATCCAAAGCTAATTTTACCACTTGGTTTAAAAATACTTTTGTTTCTTCTTTGGAGGATGGAAAAGTTATTTTATGCGTTCCCAACGCTTTCACCAAAACCTGGCTGGAAACAAAATACCACAAAGAAATCGCCAACGCCCTGGAACATGTTGTTAATCAAAAAGTGAAAGAAATTCTTTATAAGGTTGAGCTTAAAAAATCCGCCCCTGGGGTTGGGTTGCTGGAAAAAATTCATCTGAAAAAGAAAAAGGAGGGCTTGGGTGGGGGAGAAATAGTTTCTTCTACCAATCGTTTCGGTCTTAATCCAAAATATACTTTTGAAGCTTTTGTCGTGGGCAAAGGAAATGAGCTGGCGCATGCCGCCTGCCAAGCAGTCGCCAACAATCCCGGCCGAGTTTATAATCCTCTTTTTATTTATGGCGGTGTCGGCTTGGGAAAAACTCATTTACTGCAAGCTATCGGCAATGAAATCGCCAAAAGAACCAATAAGGTTCTTTATACAACCAGTGAAAATTTTACCAACGATTATGTCCACCTGGTTCGCTCGGGAAAAGCCAAAGAGTTTAAAGACAAATATCGCAACGTTGATTTACTCTTAATTGACGATGTCCAGTTTATGGGAGGAAAAGACGGCACCCAACAGGAATTTTTTCACACCTTCAACGAACTGCAACAGGCGGATAAACAAATAATTTTAACCTCCGATAAGCCTCCCAAGCTTATTCCGGCTTTAGAAGCACGGCTGGCCTCCCGTTTTGAGTCGGGAATGGTGGCCGATGTCGGTCAGCTAGACGTAGAAACCAAGGTAGCTATTTTAGAAAGAAAAACCAGAGAAAAAAATTATCTTTTAGAATCGGAAATTCTCCATTATATCGCCACCAACATCAAAAACAACATCCGCGAGCTGGAAGGCGCTTTAAACAAGGTTATCGCTTATCATGAATTTAACAATACCACGCCAACCCTAAAAACGGTTAAAAGCGTTTTAAACGACCTGATTGTTTCCACTCAAAGCCGCTCTCTTTCACCCCGCGATATCATGGATGCTGTATCCAAATTTTATAATATTGAACATAAAGATTTAATTGGCCAGGGCCGGAAGAAAGAGCTTGTTTGGCCGCGTCAGATATCCGTTTACTTAATGAGAAAAGAAATTAACTATTCTTATCCGACTATTGGCCAAGAGCTTGGCGGACGCGACCACACCACAGCAATGCATGCTTATAATAAAATTTTGGATGAAGTGGAAACCAAGGAAAACGAAAAGGTAATTCAGGAAATTGAGTCGATCCGGCAAATTCTTTACAGCAATCCTTTGTGAAAAAACTGTTTACAGCCTTGAGTTTTTTTGTTAACAACCCCCGAACAACTTTTAACAACTTCTTAATAACTTTTTGGTCCGCCGAGTTATTAACAAAGCGTTAAATTTTTTCCACACCAATCACCCCAGTTCCTCCACAGGAAAAAAGTCAAAATTTTTTTAAGATTAAAGAAAAATTTTTGGCCAAACAACTTATCCACCCGCTTACTAATACTATTAAATAAAAAATATTATTTAATTATAAAAGATATAAAAGATATGAACCTCTCTATTTTAAAAGAAAATTTAAAACAAGGATTGTTTGTTGTTAGTCATTTGGCAGGGAAAAACACCAACTTGCCAATTTTAAATAATATTTTAGTGGAGGCAAAAAAAGAGGGGGTACGGCTGGTAACAACCAATTTGGAGGTTGGGATTACCCACTTTATCCGCGGCAAAATTGAAGAAGAGGGGTCTTTTACGGTTGATTCTAAAATCTTTTCCGACTACATAGGCTTATTACCTAATAAAAAAATCGATTTAATTAAAGAAGAGGGGTTTTTAAAAGTAGAGTGTGAAAACTATAAAACAAAAATAAAAACCGAGGCCAGTGAAGATTTTCCTTTGATTCCGCAAATAGAAAGAAAAAATAAAAAAACAGCCAAAATAGAAGATTTTAAAAGGGCGTTATCCAAGGTGGTTTTTGCCGCCGCTTCCAGTGAATCACGGATCGAACTCTCCGGCGTTTTATTTACCATAACCAAAAACAAATTAATTTTAGCAGCCACCGACAGTTATCGTTTGGCGGAAAAAGAAATCGAAATTAAGGAAGAGGCGGATTTAGATAAAAAAACCGGAGATGTTGAACAAAAAATAATTGTTCCGGCGCGAACCATTCAGGAAGTCTTAAGAATTTTATCCGGGCTGGAGCAACCCGAAGGAGCAAAAAAAGAAATAGATTTTTATATCAGTGATAATCAGGTATTGTTTGTTGTGGACAATACCGAACTAATTTCCCGCCTGATTGAAGGCCAATATCCGGACTATAAACAAATTATTCCAGCGGCCGGGAAAACGACGATAATCATTAACCGTTCCGAATTAACCAGGGCAATAAAAGCGTCAGCGCTTTTTTCTAAGAGCGGCGTTAACGACATTAACTTGGATTTTCCTGAAGGAAAAAACCAAGTAATCGTTTCATCTGCCTCGGGAAACACCGGAGAAAATATTGTAAAAATTGAAGCCGAAACCAGGGGAATAGACAATGGCATTATTATTAATTATCAGTATTTTTTGGATGGCTTAAACAATGTTGATGAAGAAACAATTAAGTTGGAGATTGTCGACGGCAATACGCCTTGTTTAATAAAACCGATTAGTGAAAAGGGGTATTTGTATATAATAATGCCGATTAAACAATAGTTTTACGTTTTTGGATAATAGCTTTTAAAAAACAGATAAGCACTCCGCTTTTAAATTTTTTATTTTATTAAGGTTTGAGCAGTTGAGCCGTGCGCGTTATGGTTATCAATGTTTCGTTAGTTTTTTTCACCTCGCCTCCCCAGCCATAAGCCTTGCCATAAAGAGTATAGGCGCCAGATTCTTTCGGACCCCTCCAAGAAAAAGCGACATCATTGCTCTTAATTAAGCTGATAACGCCGAGAAGCGATTCGGCCCCATCCTTTTGAACAAAAACTTCAATTCTGGCCACCTGGTTGTAATTAGTCATTTCAAATTTAAGATTGGTCGGCAGATCCATTTCTCCTATTGCCAAACCGTTTTGCGGCCAAGTTAGGGCGACAGTAAAATCGGATTTAACACTTTCTTCTCCGCCGACATAATTAAATTCAACTGAGCTTGAGGAGCAGTTTTCAACATCATCGCAAGCCACAACTTTAAGATTGTGATAGCCGTTGGGTAGAAAAGGAATGGGCTGATTGTTTAAATTAAAGAAGTGGCCGCTTTTTTCAACAAACAAATTATCGTTTAGATAATATTTAACCGTAGCCACGCCCCGAGGCGCTTCAGCCAGAACGTCGGTAGATAAAAATTTCGTCAGCACGACAGCATTGTTGGCCGGACTGATTATTTTTACGGTCGGCTGGTTTTGCGGAATATGCACGTTGTCGGATTGAGTTGGCAAAGTGCTGGTGGAAAAAATGGCCGTTGAAGAGGCCATCTGCTTCTTCGCCCATTCCTGGACGCGCGATTCCCAGGCGTTAAACTGGGGGTCGTGGGCGGGATCGGTTGGAGCCGGGCCAAGCGGATTGTCTTTGTCTATATAATATAAGATGCAATGGTTTTCATTGAAAGTTTTTTCTTCAATTAATTCCAGTGGCGTGTATTCGGTAGCCAAGAAACCGGTAATCTTGTCAATTTTTACAGTTTGTCCTCCAATAATTCCATCAAGAATCGGCTTGCCAGTTACGGGGATCACCGGTTTATTAAAAGCTTCTGCCGGCGTGTTGCCCAGAACCGCTTGCATATATTCATGCCAAACCGGGCCGGCGGCATTGGCGGCTGAAGTTCCTTTGGTCATGGCTTTATTATCACTGTTGCCGATCCAAATTCCCGTAACCAGTGACGGAGTATAGCCAATTGTCCAAGCATCTTTGTAATCATTGGTTGTACCGGTTTTGGCAGCTACCGGACGATTGGGTAGAATCAAGTTATTGTGTTCGCCGAACATAAAAGCGCGGGCGGAATTATCCGAAAGAATATCGTTTATTTCACGGGCAACATTTTGATCTAAAACCTTTTCTTCCGACGGTTTCCACTCTTCTAATAATCTTCCGTCTTTATCCTCAACTTTTAAAATTGCGGCTATAGGGTGGTATAACCCTTCGCGGGCAAAGACGCCATAAGCGTTAGTATGTTCAAGCAATTGGACTTCGGCGCCGCCCAAAGCCAATGATAGGCCGAAACGGTCTTTATCTGCCAGACTGGTATAGCCGAATTTTTGCGCCAAGGCGATAATATTATCAAGTCCAGCCAGATAAGTAGCTTTTACCGCCGGAATATTTAAAGACCCGGCTAAGGCCTGGCGGATTGATACCGGACCGTATTCTTTTAAGTTGAAATTTTTCGGTTCATAGGTGGTTTTCGGATCGGAAGAAAAATTTGTTACAACGTCATAAAGAATTGTATTTGGGGTGTAACCCCTGCCGAATAGAGTGGCGTAAACTACCGGCTTTAAAGACGAGCCTGGCTGACGCAAGCCGGTGGTTACGTTATATTGTCCGTCAATCTGGTTGTTGAAATAATCGCGCGAACCGACCATGGCCAGAATCTGGCCGGTTTTAGGATCAATTGAAACCAGCGCCGCATTGGAAGCGCCAAAATTATTATATTCACTTTCCTGGCCAGTCTTTTTATTTATTACCTTGGTTTTTTCCCACCAGTTATTAATAGTTTTTTCGGCAATTTGCTGTTTATATAAATCGAGAGTCGTATAAATTTTTAACCCGCCTTGTTCCACCATTTTTTCGCCGTATTTTTCCGTCAAAATTTCTTTGATGTACATAACGAAGTGCGGGGCAGTGATATTTTCCGTGTTAGGCGCAAAAACTATTTTTTGTTTCTTTGCCGCTTCGGCTTCGTCTTTAGTAATATAACCCTGTTCGGCCATTAAATCTAAAATCATCTGCTGCCGTTTAATCAAAGCGTCTTTGTGCGAACCATAAGGAGAATAAACTGTCGGAGATTGCGGCAGAGCGGCCAGAATAGCGGCCTCAGCCAGCGTGAGGTCTTTAACATTTTTTTTGAAATAGCGCTGACTGGCTGCTTGCACCCCATAGGCAGTTGAACCATAAGGTATTTCGTTTAGGTAAAGCTGTAAAATCTGGTCCTTGGTGAATTTTTTTTCCATCTTGTAAGCCAGAATCAATTCTTTAATTTTTCTGGTATAGGTTTTTTCCGAAGAAAGAATCGCATTTTTTATAAATTGCTGGGTTAAAGTAGAGGCTCCCGCTTTCTTGTGGTAAATAACGTTAGAGACAATAGTTCTAAAGATCGCCCAGATGCTAAAACCTTTGTGATTATAAAAGTTTTTATCTTCCACGGCGATTGTCGCCCATTTCATATAATTAGGAATGTCTTTTAATTCAACCAGGGTTCTTTGCTGATCGCCATGAATATCGTAAAGGATGTTTTGACCGGTGCGATCATAAATTTTTGTGCTTTGGGCCACCTGTCTTTCCATTAGTTGGTTCGGATTTGGCAGATCGCGTGACAGCCAGCTAAAACTGGCCACGGCTAAAATGAAGCCGCCCAAAATTAAAAACAGCAAAATTTTAAAAAAAGTTTTGTTTAAAAAAAATTTAGCCCATGAGGGCCGTCTGTCGCGCAGGCTGCTACCCGCGGTTTTATGCAGATGAAAAGATTTTTTCATTCTTTTATCTTTCCAGGATTGTTGATAGTTCATATTAGTTATTTTTAGAATACCACAAAAGGAAGGATAGGTTAAGAGTATTATTGACAAGATATAATAAATCTGCTATTGTTTAAAGCAGAAAATAGCGTTCTTTTTTAATTTGCCAACAATAAAACAGGGGGTTAGCGTGATAAATTTTAAAGTTTTGTCGCAAAAGATTGATGATTTTTTGAATCCGACGGGAATTTGTTTTCTTTGCTTCGCCGGAATTGTCTTGTGCGTTGTAGCCAAAATCGTCTGGGTCGGAACCGTTCATCTTTTTAATTTTTTTCACATCCTTGGTTTTTAAAGGAGAATTATGGAAAAGTTTTTGCAAAAACTTTTCCAGGCTATCAATGAAAGCCATGAAGAGGCCGGAAAAAGACTTGGCTTCAAAGATATTACCTGGCTCGAGGCTTTGCCAATAATTATTGTTTGTGTGTTGATAATCATAAGCTTTATTATTGTCATCGCCAATATTCACAATCAACCTGCTTATCTGATACGGTAAGCAGGCTTTTTTATTTAAGCAAAAACCACCCGGTTTTCACCGCGTGGTTTTTTAGGTTGGGAAATCAATTTTATCTTCTGTCTCTGTGTCCGCCATTGTTCCCGCCGAAATTACCCCTGAAACGAGAGTTGCTGAATCCGCCGCCAAGATCTTCGCCCTTGCGGTCTTTCCAGAGATGTTCATTCTCCGCCTGGTCTTTCATGGAAAGATTGACTCGGCCCTTTTCGTCAATCTCATCAATCTTAACAGTGACAACATCCCCGACTTTTAATAAATCAGCCGGGTTGCCGACGCGATAGGGCGCCATTTTGGAAACATGTACCATGCCATCGCTGCCCGGAGTCAATTCGATAAAAGCGCCGAAGTCCATTAGTCTAACGACTGGTCCGGTAAAGATTTCTCCAGCCACGAATTCATGAGCAATATTTTTTATCCAGTCTACGGCTTTTTGCGCGTTCTCACGATTAGTGCCGCAGACAAAAACCGTGCCATCATCTTCGATATCGATTGAAACATCGGTTTCAGCAATAATCAGATTGATCATTTTTCCGCCGGGGCCGACAACGTCGCGGATTTTGTCCGGACTAATTGCGAAACTGGTAACCAGTGGAGCATATTTGGAAACTTCAGATCTGGGGGCCGGGATAGCCGAGGTAATAGTGTTAATAATTTGTAATCGGCCCAAGCGGCCATGGTTTAAGGCTTCTTTAATAATTTCTTCGGTTAAGCCGTCGGTTTTTGTATCAAGCTGAATAGCCGTAATGCCTTCGGTAGTGCCGGTAATTTTAAAATCCATGCCGCCGCGGCCATCTTCCAGGTCTTGAATGTCGGTTAAAACTTTCCATTGGCTCATGTCTTTATTGGAGGCAAGGCCGATAGCTATGCCCGCGACCGGACGTTTAATCGGTACGCCGGCATCCATTAAGGCTAAGGTTGAACCGCAGGTTGCGCCCATTGAAGACGAGCCGTTGGAGCCCATAGTTTCGGAAACGACGCGGATGGTATAAGGGAAGGTTTCTTTATCGGGGATAACCGGCAATAAAGCTTTTTCAGCTAAAGCGCCGTGGCCGATTTCGCGGCGGCCCGGACCGCCCATGCGGCCGGTTTCGCCAACCGAATAAGGCGGAAAGTTATAATGATGCATAAAGCGCTTGGTGCTTTTGCCTTCCAAACCTTCTAAAGATTGTTCCAAGCCCGGAGCGCCCAAAGTAACAATAGACATAATTTGGGTTTCGCCTCTCATGAAAAGGGCGCTGCCATGATTATGCGGCAAAAGAGAAACTTCTGACCAAAGAGGACGGACTTCATCCAGGGCGCGGCCATCAACGCGGCGGCCGTTGGTAATAATTTCGTGGCTGATAACCTCGTCAATGGCAACTTCAACAGTTTTCTCGATAATCATTTTTCTTTTATCGTCGGAAAAGTCGTTGGCAAAAAGATATTCATCCAAACCTTCTTTTATGGCGCCGACGGCGGCTTTGCGCTCGCCTTTTGTGTAGTAATTTTTATCAAATAAAATTGCGTTGATGTTTTTTTTGAGCCAGTTGTCGGCCATTTCGATTTGGGCTTGTATTTCTTTCCCAGTCTGGATTTGTTCGGCCGTAAGCATTTTTTCTTTAATCAGATGAGCTTTGACGCCGACTTCCGTACAGAATTCTTTGATTAATTCAATGGCCGGTTGCATGGCTTTTTGTCCGCCGACAATCGCCGAGTAAAAAATTTCTTCCGGAACC
>Ga0315277_10002392_pt1 | contig 26235 bp, 14 predicted proteins | sample YL17G05_15_MG_FD_203695 | JGI IMG/M metagenome (GOLD analysis project Ga0315277, IMG submission 203695) | Sediment microbial communities from Yellowstone Lake, YNP, Wyoming, USA - YL17G05_15 | ecosystem: Environmental > Aquatic > Freshwater > Lake > Sediment | place: USA: Wyoming | collected... | reverse complement strand
ACGGGCCGTCACACCATTCCCGCTCGATAAACTCGCGCAGCAGCGCCAGCGCCAGAAAGACGTCATGGCCGGGAACCGGCTGTAGCTGCCGGTCGAACAACCGGGAACGGTCCAACCGCCGGGGATTGATGCTGACCAGCGCCGCCCCGCGCCCCCTGGCCTCGCGCAAAAACGGCAGCAGGTGGGTGTTGGAGGTGAACGGATCGCGCCCCCACAACACCACCAGCTTGCTGTTCAGGATGTCCTCTGGGGAGTGCGCCGCCTGCTCGCCGAAGCTGTGTTCCATGGCGGCCGTCCCTGCGCCGAAGCAAATGTCGCCCGCCGGCTCTGTGACGCCGCCCAGCAGGTTGAAGAAGCGCAACGACAGCTTCTTCAACAGCCCCATCGATCCCGACCCCTGAAAATGGAGAATGGCGCGCGAGCCGTACTGGGCCACGGTTTCACGGATAGTCCGGGCGGCCAGCTCCAGCGCCTCCTCCCACGTGATCCGCTCAAAGGCGTCGGGGCAGTGGCGCTCGTCGCCCGCGCGCCGCCGCATGGGGTACAGAATCCGCCCCGGGCTGTACGCCCGTTGCGGGTAGCGCGTGGTCTTGTCGCAGAGAAAGCCGCGGGTGATGGGGTGCGCCGGGTTGCCGCCAAGCGCCGTGACCCGCCCCTCCTCGACGGTCGCTATCACTGAGCAACCATCCCAGCAGTCCAGTGGACAGGCCGTAATCATCTGTTGCAGCATTGCTGGCCTATTATCGCAGAGACCGCCGAGAAGCAGACAGAAATGTAAGCAATCGAATTCCCGTGCCGTCCGGAGTGGAAAGTAGATTCCACCGGCTTCCCGTTATCGCATAACTCCTTGAATCTCCAGGGGCAGCACTGGCAACGTAATTGCTTGTAACCCAGCGGGCGTGTCGCGACTCTGATTGGGTAGGACAGGAGAGGGCAACGAATGGCTTCCGCACTAGAGACTGCCGAATTCACTCAGGCTTCCGGCTCGCTGGGCGTCGCCGGTGTGCAAGAACCGAGGGCGATCCAGTACGAGGGCTCCGTGTGGAGCTGCCGGGAGAAGCGGGAGATTCGTGCGCGCCTCTACTACAGCCTGACCAACGAGAACGGGCGCAACACCTGCCGCCTGCTGTTCATCGAACCGCTGCTTTAGTTCCGATCACCGGCTGCCCTGAAAAAGATCTTTCGGCAACCACCGCACCAACGCTCTTTCCTGGTTTCCGGGCGCCGCCCTGCGGCAGTGTCGGAACTGCCTGGTCGGCCAGCACGCCTTTCTTCCCCAATGCCTGGCTGCATCCGCGTTGATCCCAGATTTCCATTTTGAGCACTTACTGAGAACCTCGTGGAGTCTGTCTTGGTTTGACGCGCTGAAGCTGAAGTTCTAGAATCGACGGGAAAACCATGCTCACTAGACGAGACCTGTTAGGAGGGGCCTGCGCTGCCTTCATCTCCGGCCATGTCCGGGCGGAAGACCAGAAGGGTCTGAAAAGAACCGTCGAATTCCGGCCGTACCGCCCGGGCAAAACGCTTTGCCCCGTGACCTGTATCACGCCAGATGATGGTTTCTACATTCACACCTTTTTCGATGTTTGCCCTTGGAGCCCCTCTCAACGCTACCTTGCCTGCCTCCGCATCGCCACGCAGGACCGACCGCCCGAGTGGCGCGACAAGGCCGATGTCTGCATCATCGACTTGAAGGACCGAACCATACAGACGGTCTACTCCACCTCGGCGTTCGGGATGCAAACCGGCGCCCAAGTGCAGTGGGGCCGCAGCGACCGCTTTCTCTATTTCAACGACAAGACTGAGCGGGCAAAAGGCCAGGCCACCGGCATCCGTCTCGACTGGCAGTCGGGGAAGGCCGAGGAACTGGCCGGTCCCGTCTACAGCGTGGCGCCCGACGAGAGCGCTGCCATCAGCTTCAACCTGGACCTGATCAACCATACACAGGAAGGCTACGGTTGCGCCGTCGCTCCCGGGCGTCGCATGAAACTCTCCTCCAGCGCCGCACGCGACCAAGGCCTGTGGTACACCGACCTTAAGACCAATCGCGCGCGTTTGCTGGTCAGCCTGGCCCAGATCTACGAGGCTCTTCCGGATCAGGATGCCCACAAAGGTCTGCAGTTGTACCTGTTTCATTCCAAGTTCAATCCGCAGAGCACGCGCATCATGCAGGTGGTGCGGCTGCACGATCCCAAGCAGGGAACGCCCAGTTACGCCTACCCCCTGCTAACCACGTTCGACCGCGACGGTTCGAACATCCGCATCGCGATCCCGTGGCAGAAGTGGAAGCTGGGCGGCAACCATCCCAACTGGCTTCCGGACGGCGAGCGCCTGCTCATCAATTTAAAGATCGATAACGTCATGCGCCTGTGCATGGTGCGGTACGACGGTTCGGATTTCCACCTGGTCAGCAGAAACCTCCCCGGCAGCGGTCACCCTTCGTTCGAGAAGACGATGCTGTACATCTTCACGGACGCGTACACGGGAGAGCCGATGACCCTGCCCAATGGAGAGGTGCCCCTGAGGCTGATCGATACGCGAACGGATCGGGAGTCCACCGTGGCCACCATCTACACCTTGGGCAAGCAGGACCAGAGTATCCTGCGACTGGACCCTCACCCGGCCTGGAGCCGCGACGGAAAACAGGTATGCTTCAACGGCGCTCCCGAGGGCCGGCGGCAACTGTTCATCGGCGACCTTGGAAAGCTGCTGGAGTGAATATGCCCGGCGCGTTCCCCGTCGCTTTGAGCCTGGCTCCGCTGGGTAGCATCCCTGGCGTTTCTCACTCTGCCCGCCGCCGCCCAGACGGTCACCGGGACCATCCTCGCCGTGGTGACTGACCCTTGGGGCGCGGCGGCGCCGGGCGCGGGCATTGTGGCCACAAACCAGTCCGCCGGTTTTACCCGCCGGGCCAGTTTCCCGTTATAATGACCCTCTAATAAAGCCCTTGGGCCACCACGAAAGGCGCTTTGTCAGAAACCATGCGGCGTGTTCGCCAAGAATCCTGGCCGCGCGCAACGAAACGAGGATTCAGCAATACATGCTTCAAGGAGGTATTGGAATGCGTAGTTCTTTTGCTTGGGCCGTCCTGATCGGACTTGGCCTTTCGTTCGCAATGTGGGCGCAGACTCCTGCTGCCTCAATCACTGGACGAGTCACGGATGCTTCGAAATCGGGAGTGCCGCAGGCCACGGTCCGCATCCGGAGCGTCACTACGGGAGAGGCGCGGCAGGTGGCATCCGGCCTCGGCGGTGAGTTCACAATCACGAACCTGGCGCCGGACCAGTACGAGCTGTTCGTGGAGAAGAGCGGATTCCGGAGCCTGCACGAGACGGGGATCGTGTTGCAGGTGGACCAGACCGCCCGGTTTGAGCTGCAACTCGACGTCGGCGCGGTCATGCAGACGGTTGAAGTCACGGCTAGCGTCCCGTTGCTCAATACCGAGAACGCCACCAAGGGCGATGTGGTCATCACGCAGGAGATCTCCGAGATGCCCCTCAACGGGCGGGCTTTCTCGGACCTGGCCTACCTGGTGCCGAGCGTGGAACCAGCGGCCCAAGGCGGAGACGGGTCGAATTTCAACATCGGCGGCGCACGCGCCGACCAGACCAATTTCGTGATCGATGGTTTCCAGAGCCGGAACTCGCGTGGCGGAGGGACGCAGGCATCCGCGAACCTCGACGCCATCCAGGAGTTCAAAATGCAGACCAGTGGCTATCCGGCCGAACAGGGCAGGCTGGCCGGCGGCGTCATGAACACGGTGCTCAAGACGGGAGGAAACACCGCGCACGGCACGCTGTTTGAGTTCCTCCGCAATGACTATGTGGATGCGCGGAACTTCTTCTCACAGTCCAACCCGCCGCTGCGGCGCAACCAGTTCGGAGCGATGTTGAGCGGTCCGGTCTGGGTGCCGAAGGTATACAAGGGCCGCGACCGAACCTTCTTTCTGGTGAGTTGGGAGAGCTTCCGGCAGACCCAGGGGCAGACCCGGCTGACCAGCGTTCCGACCGAACTGCAGCGGGCGGGAGACTTCTCGCAGACCAAGGACGCCAAGGGCGCTGCCGTCCTGCTGCTGGACCCGTTCGCCTCGGGTTCCTGCACGGCCCAGGTGCAGACGGCATGCTTCCCCGGAAACCGCATTCCCGCCAGCCGCATCGACCCGGTGGCGCAAAAACTGATGGCCTATTACCCGCGTCCGACGTTCCCGGGCCAGGGCAACAATTACCTGGCCAGCGGGAGTGTCCAGAACCCCTGGGACGGCTTTGTTTTCAAGGTCGATCACCGCGCTTCCGATAAGGACAGTTTCTCTTTCCGGTATATACCCCGGTCTACCGATTCGACCGACCCGTTCGCGGGCGGCTCGAGTTCCGGCTTCGAACTCGGGATCTTTGGAGAGAAGAGGTCGCAGAACACGCCGTTTACGGGAATGTCGTACACCCGGGTGTTTACGCCCACGTTCCTGAATGAGTTCCGCATGGGATTCTCCCGCTTCACGTCGCTGGCCTTGGGCACGTTTGCGGGGCAGGACATAGCGTCCCAGGTGGGCATCCCCGGCATCACCACCAATCCCTCCGAAGTGGGTTTCCCCGTGGTCAAGATCACCGGCTACGCCACCATGGGGGATCCGACGAAGGACCCGGAATCCCTCATCGAGAACGACTACCAGTACTCCGACACGGTGACCTGGGTGAAGAGCAGCCACCTGATCAAGTTCGGCGGACAAGCGCTGCGCACGCAGATGTTCCAATCCGTCAACAACGCCATCCGCGGCAATTTTAACTTTCTCGGACGATGGACCAATGCGGCATACGCCGATGTCCTTCTGGGTCTGATAGACAGTGTGAGCCGCCGCCTGGGTTCGACGCACACTTACCTGTTCAATACCAATGTGGGGATGTTCGTTCAGGACGACTGGCGAGCGCGGCCGGACCTGACGGTGAACCTGGGCTTGCGCTATGAGTTGACCGGACCGCTATCAGAGAAGTACGGCCACTGGGGCGCCTTTAGTCCGGCGCTGGGCAAGTTCATTCTGTCCGACGACCGGTACGTGCCCAACCTGGCCGGCCTGACCGCGGCGGCGGGGCTCACCGGCCAGATCGGTGTGGCGCGCGACTTCGGTCTGCCGGAGTCGCTCAGGAAGACCAATTACACCAACTTCGCGCCGCGCGTGGGTCTGGCCTGGAGACCGGGTGGCGGCCTCCGCACCGTGATTCGCGGGGGATACGGCATCTTCTATGCCAGTTCGATGACCAACCGGATTCGCAACAATCTGGGCAACGTGTTCCCATTCGGCATTACGCAGCAGTTCAGCCGCGACACGAAAAACCCCAGGGCAGTGACGCTGAGCAACCCATTCCCTACAACTGGCGGCGCGCTTACCGGAGTCAGCGCGGTCGGGGGCATCGATTCGCAGGCGGCGAGCCCGTACAACCAGAACTGGAACCTCACCATCGAGCACGAGATCGGGGGCGCCACGGCCATCGAGGTCTCGTACGAGGGCTCCAAGGGGACCCATCTGGACCGGAGCTACGACGTCAATCAACCGGTGCGCGTACCCCAGGGCGTGTTGCCCGGCAACACTTTGGGGCGCCCGTGGCCGGTCTTCGCGGGCATCAGTTACTTCCGCTTTGGCTCCAATTCCAGCTACCACGCAGGCATGGTCACCCTCAAGCGGAGATTCCGGAACGGAATCTTCTACCGCGTGGGCTACACTTTCGGCAAGTCGATCGACGACGCATCGCAGAACGGGGCGGGGGCGAACGGCGGCTACATCGGCGCGCAAGATGCCCGGAACCTGCGCCTGGAACGCGGGCGCTCCGACTGGGACACCCGTCACTCCCTGAAGATGACGGTCTCGGTGGAATCGCCGTTCCGCCGGAGCCGGCTGACGCGCGACTGGCAGATCGCCTTGACCGGGCGGATCAGCTCCGGGCAGCCCTTCACGCCGGTGGTCGCCAACTCGTCCATCGATCGCGGCGAGGCGGATCGTCCTAACCGCATTGCCCGCGGCAACCTGCCGAATCCGACGCCGGCACTCTGGTTTGACACTAAGGCCTTCGTTCCCGTTCCGACCGGTTCTTACCGTGTGGGGACTTCGGGCCGCAACATCCTGGACGGCCCTGGTTACGGCCAGGCGAACGTCGCCCTCTCCAGGCAGTTTCGGGTGAACGAGCGGCGCTCTTTCCAACTGCGCTGGGAACTTTTCAACGCGACGAATCACACGAACTTCCTGCTGCCGAACACGAACGTGGACGTGGCGGCAGGGGGTGGCATTACCAGCGCCTACGATGCCCGGATCATGCAGTTTGGATTGCGCTATCTGTTCTGATCGCGGGGCGCATCCGGAAGAGCGCTGTTTGGGATTTGGGACAGACTTGTGGCCGGACGAGCCTGACTTCTAGGCCAGAGAGAGTCATTTCATTCGATAGAGGTTGCATGATGAAACGCCGGGAATTTATCAAAACGGCCGGTTGGATCGCCGCCGGCAATGCGGTTGCACGGAACGCGCTTTCGCGGAATCTCCTACTCGGGGGGCAAGCTCCCTCCGGCACTCCGCGAGCCGGGAAGAAGCCGAACATCGTCTTCGTCCTCGCGGACGACCTCGGCATCGGAAACGTAAGCTGCTACGGCGCGGACAGTTTCAAGACACCGAACATCGATCGGCTCGCTCGCGGCGGCATTCGGTACACGCATGGCTATACCCCGCCGCTGTGCGGACCGTCCCGGGCCGTCATCATGACGGGACGCTACGCCTTCCGCACCGGTGCGACGAACCAGGACAGCACGGGGCGAATGAAGCCCTCCGTCGAGACCTTCATGCCCAGGATTCTGAAGCCGGCGGGCTACGTCACTGCTTCGGTTGGCAAATGGGGTCAGCTCCCACTGGGGCCGGCCGAATTCGGATTCGACGAGTATCTGAAATTCACCGGCAGCGGCGTCTACTGGAACACGCAGGACCACGGCAAGAACTACACCGTAAACGGCCGAGTTTTGAGCCTGCGCGATAGGGAATACCTGCCCGATGTGATGCACAACTTCCTGCTCGATTTCATGACCAGGAACCGCGAGAAACCGTTCTACGCCTACTACTCGCTCTCTCACGTACATGCCGAAATCCTGCCGGCGCCGGACAGCGCTCCGGACAGCAAGGACCTTTACAGCGACAACATCAGTTACATGGACAAACTGGTCGGCAAGCTGGTAGCCGATCTCGATCGTCTGAAGCTGCGTGACAACACCCTGATCATCTTCGTTGGCGACAACGGCACGGGTGGCGCGTACGCGGACGAGTCCAGGATCGGAGGGCGGCGCCTGTCCGGCGAAAAGGGCTCGATGCTGGAAGGCGGCGCCCTCGTTCCCCTGATTGTCAATTGGCCGGGCAAGACACCGGTGGGGAAAGTGTCCGCCGACATGATCGATTCCAGCGATTTTCTTCCGACTCTGGCGGAGGTGGCGGGCGCGGAACTGCCCGAGAAGACCATCATCGATGGTCGTAGCTTTGCCCCGCAGTTGCACGGCCAGAAGGGCCAACCGCGCGACTGGATCTTCATTCAACTTGCCGGGATGTGGTACGCCAGGGAAACCGGGTGGAAGCTGAACCAAGCGGGGGAACTTTTCGACATGAGTCATGCGCCGTTCGAAGAGCCGAAGGTGGCTGCCGATACGAAAGACCCGGTGGCGATAGCGGCGCGCAAACGGCTGCAGGCGGCTCTCGATAAGCTGAATCCCGCCGGCGGCATCCTGGACGATGGAGACGGCACCGGCCGCCATGCGAACCGGGAGACGAACAGAAAAAAGAAGAAGAAAAACAACCAAAGCCCATGATAACAATCAACAACATGCCGAATGTGCAGGCCAAATATGCTGACACGGGACTCACGCGGCGGCGCTGCCTCCAAATGGGGTTGATGGCGTTTGGCGGATTCGCGTTCCGCGCCGCTGAGGCCGCTCCGCGAAGACCCAACATTCTCTTCATCGTCGTGGACGATTTGCGGCCGGAGCTCGCCTGCTACGGACGCGAGTACATCAAGAGCCCCAACATCGACCGCCTTGCCAGGCAGGGCATGACCTTCGATCGTGCCTACTGCCAGCAGGCGGTCTGTTCGCCTTCCCGGTCGAGCCTGCTCACCGGCACGCGGCCGGACACAACCAAGGTGTGGGACCTGGTCACCCACTTCCGTGACGCGCTGCCCGATGTGGTGACCCTGCCGCAACTCTTCAAGCAAGGTGGCTACTTCGTGCAGGGTATGGGGAAGATCTATCACCCGGGCTTCGACGATCCCCGGTCGTGGTCGGTGCCGTGGCAAACGCCCCAGGCCCCGACCTACGCGCTCCTCAAGACCCCCGAAGTAAAGGACGAGGACAAACCCAAGAAGAAGGACGGGCCGCCATTTGAATCAGCCGACGTCGCGGATAACTTCTATAAAGACGGCATGGTGGCCGATCTGGCGGTCAACACCCTGCACGACCTCGGAAAGAAGCCCGGCCCGTTCTTCTTCGCCGTCGGTTTCGCCAAGCCGCACCTGCCGTTCGTCTCTCCGAAGAAATACTGGGATCTCTACGATCCGGCGCGGATCAAGCTGGCGCCCAATCCGTTTCACCCCAAGGACGCGCCCGAATACGCGCTCGCCAATAGCAACGAATTGCGCAACTATGTTGGGATGCCCGCGGAAGGCCCCATCCCCGACAATCTGGCGCGGCAACTCAAACACGGCTATTACGCCGCGGTCAGCTATACCGATACGCAAATCGGAAAGATGCTCGACGAACTCGACCGGCTGGGCCTGCGGAAAAACACGATCATCGTCCTGTGGGGCGACCACGGCTGGAAACTCGGCGAGCACGGAGAGTGGTGCAAGCACAGTAACGTGGAAAACGACACCAACGCCCCGCTCATGGTCTCCGTGCCGGGCATGAAAAATGCCGGCAAACACACGAACGCGCTGGTGGAGTTCGTGGACATCTATCCCACTCTGAGCGAACTCGCCGGGCTGCCGCTGCCGGGTCATTTGGAGGGCACCAGCTTCAAGCCGCTGCTCGACGGTCCGAAACGTTCTTGGAAGCCAGCGGCGTTCAGCCAGTATCCGCGCGGCCAGCGCTTGATGGGCTACTCCATGCGCACGGATCGCTATCGCTTCACCGTCTGGCTTGGCCGCCAGGACCACTCCCACGTGGACGCGATTGAACTCTACGATCACCAGGCCGATCCGCAGGAGAACACGAACATCGCCAAACTGCCGGTGAACGCGGAACTCGTCAATCGCCTGATGGAACAGTGGCGTCAAGGCTGGCAGGGCGCGAAGCCGCCCGCCGCCCGCTGACCGTCCCTCGGGCACAGCCGTTGAGCGACATGGATCTCGAGCGCAAATTCGCCCCCATGTTGGGGGCGCCATATTCTTCCAAGAGGTAGATGCGATGAAAACAAACCGTTGGATCCTTTCTACAATCCTAATATTGTCCGCCGCCGCAGCCGCGTTTGGACAGACTGCGCAAATAACGGGTCTGATTACAGACTCCAGTAAAGCCGCGATGGCGGGCGTGAAAGTCACCGTCACCAACGCGCAAACCGGTGTCAGCCGCGCAACGGCTTCGAACCTACAAGGAAACTACACTGTTCCTTTGTTGCCGCCCGGAAAGTACCAGGTTCTGGTGCAGGCCGACGGCTTCCGGCCGATCAGCCGCGAAGGCATCACGCTGGAAGTGGACCAGGTGGCGCGCCTCGATTTTACGATGGAGGTTGGCGCGGTGACGGAGTCCATCAATGTCACGGAGCAGGCGCCACTGCTGCAGACAAGCTCCGGATCGCTGGGCCAGGTGATCGAATCCAAGCAGTTCACCGACATGCCGCTGAATGACCGCGGAGCGCTGGGCCTGCTATCGCTGAGTGATGGCATTGCGCCGAGCCGCACCCAGGACCCGAATAGCTTCAACAACTCAAATGCCTTCAGTGCGAGCGGTTCGCGTCCGGGTCAAAACGAGGTTCTGCTCGACGGTGCGCCCAACACGCTGCCGGGCGTGTGGCCGGGGCGCGGCATCCTCGGAACACCGATTCAGGTAGACGCCGTGCAGGAGTTCAAAGTGCAGACCAGCGTCTTCTCGGCGGAATATGGGAGAACCAGCGGCGGACTCGTCAACATGGTGACCCGCTCCGGCGGCAATGCCTGGCACGGAAGCGCTTCCGAATATCTGCGCAACTCGGCCATGGATGCCAACGATTTCTTCAACAACCTGAATGGCCTTCCATTGACCAGCTTCAAACGCAATCAATTTGGCGGAACGTTCAGTGGACCGGTCTCGATCCCGAAAGTGTATTCCGGCAAGAACCGAACGTTCTTCTTCACCAACTACCAGGGAACGCGCGCCAGCGTAGCGCAGAGCAGAACCACCACGGTGCCGTCGGCCGCCATGCGCACCGGAGATTTTTCTCAACTGGTCACCCTGCAGGGCCAGCCCGTCATCATCTATGACCCCTTGACCACCACCACCGTTGGCGGCAGTCCCACCCGCCAACCCTTTGCCGGCAACCGGATTCCCGCCGCGCGGATTGATCCGGTGGCGAAGAATCTGGCTGCGTATTTCCCGCTTCCGAACGCCAGCGGACCGGTGAACAACCTGGCACAGGCTACGGCTAGCCGGCAGACCGCGGACATTTATGGGGTCCGCGTGGATCACGCGATATCGAGCCGCCAGAACCTGTTTGTGCGCTTCACGCAGAACCGCGACTACAGCCTGGATCCGAGATGGCTCGACAACGCCGCACAGGGCTCCATCGGACTGAACCAGAATGTCAATTCGATTGCGGCCGACTACACCTTTACGCTGACCCCCACCTCGGTGCTGAGCCTTCGCTACGGCTTCATCAACCGCAGGCATGACAGCCCGAATCGCGCTCTCGGTCTGGATCTGACCACTCTCGGGTTCCCGGCCTATGTGAATTCCGGGGCCAAGGTGCGCGTATTCCCGTCCGTTTCGACGAGCGGCTACATGGGCATGGGAGATGCTCAGGGCGTGAACGCGTTCTTTTACCGGACCCAGTCCTTTCAGGCCAGCCTCATCAAGGTCAAAGGAGCGCATACCCTGAAAGCCGGCGCAGACTTCCGGCTCAACACCGTCAATCAGGATCGCGGCATCGACCCTAGCGGCACCTATACTTTCAGCCGTGCTTTTACGCAGGGGCCGAATGCGAACAGGGGTGGTGCGACCGTCGGCGACGCGTTTGCTTCGCTGCTGTTGGGCACTCCCGCAAGCGGCCAGTTGGGAACTGCCGTCAACCCCATCTCCTACAACCCGTACTACGCTCTTTATCTGCAGGACGACTGGAAGGTAAGTTCCAAGCTCACGCTCAACCTCGGCTTGCGCTACGACCTGGAATTGCCGCGCTACGAAGAAAACAATCAACTCGACTGGTTCGATTACAATGCGCCTTCGCCGCTGAACGGGAAGGTTGCGGGGTTAGGTCAGTTGCGAGGCGGCTTGCGATTTGCCGGAGTGGATGGCAACCCGCGACGGCACTTCAACACTGACGCCGTCAATTTCGCCCCGCGCTTTGGTTTCGCGTATCAGGTGAATTCCAAGACCGTGGTTCGCGGTGGCGGGGGTGTGTTCTTCGCGCCTGGCAGCATCGGTGCGGGAGGCTGGAATATCGCTTCCCAGGCGTTTGCGCCTTCCACCTCTTTTGTTGGCTCACTCGACGGTCTGACGCCGATTCAAACGCTTTCCAACCCGTTCCCGAACGGCTTCTCCGCCACCGAGGGCAGCAGCCAGGGGCTCATGTCGCAGGTGGGCCAGGTGATCGCCCGAATCTATGACCGTGACGCGCCGCTTGCCTACCACGTCCAGTGGAGCTTCAGCGTGCAACGGCAGGTCGGGGGATTCGCTCTTCAGGCGGCCTACTCGGCCAACCATGGCGTTCACCTCGCCGATGGCGCCGGCTTCAACATCAATCAACTCCGCCCGGAGACGCTCTCGCTGGGCTCCGCGCTTCAGCAGTTGGTGCCGAATCCGTTTTTCGGGATCATCACCGCTCCGGGGCAACTACGTGCAGCCACGGTCACGCGCGGTCAATTACTGCGGCCCTATCCGCAGTTTGACAACCTGACCGTGTTCAACCCGTCGGGCGGATCCTCGATCTACCATGGGGTGTCGTTAAAGGCGGAGCGTAGATTTGCGAACGGTGTGGGCGTGCTTGCTTCGTGGACTGTTGCGAAGAATATCAGCGATTGTTCAGCCACCCTGGGGCAGACGGTGGCGCACCAGGATGCTTATAACCGGCGTGCCAGCCGCTCCCTGGTGGAAGCGGACATCCCCCAGCGTTTCGTTTCCAGCCTCAGCTACGAGCTTCCGATCGGCAAAGGAAAACGCATCGGCGCCAACTGGAATCGTGCGGGCGATCTGCTGCTCGGCGGCTGGCAGGTGAACACCATGATCCTCATGCAGTCCGGGTACCCCCTGGCTCTCACCAATAGTCCGAATACGGCGAACGCTCTCGGTGGCACGCAGCGGCCCAACAGTCGGGGTTTCAATGCCAGTCTGACGGGCCGCATCCAGGATCGCTTGAACGCCTTTGTCGATGCTAAGGCGTTTTCGACGCCGGATCCATTCACTTACGGAAATGTTGGGCGCACGTTGCCGGATGTCCGAGGCCCGCGCCTCAGTAATATGAACTTGTCGCTCTTCAAGACATTCGCGATGAGCGAGAAACTCAAGCTTCAGTTCCGCGCCGAGGCATTCAACTTCACCAATTCGCCGATGTTCGGAATGCCCAACCAGTCCTTCGGGTCTGCGGCGTTCGGGACGATCTCGGCCGCGCAGAACACTCCGCGCCAACTGCAACTTGCGCTGCGGCTGTTCTTTTGAGAACGAGCGTATGGTGCTAACACGCCGCACGTTTGTTGGATCAGCCGCCGCGCCATTCGCGCTGCGCGCCGCGAAGCAGCCACCGAATCTGTTGCTGATTCTCACAGATCAGCAGAGCCACAGCGCCCTCTCCTGCGCAGGCAATCCGTGGCTTAAGACTCCGGCCATGGATTCACTCGCCGCAAGCGGTGTCCGCTTCGCAGAGACCATCTGCCCATATCCGGTGTGCTCGCCGTCGCGCAGCAGCGTGTTCACCAGCCGCATGCCGCACGAAACCGGGGTACGGGTCAATCAACAGGCCATCGTCGCCGGAATGCCGACCATGGGGGAGATTTTTCGTGGCGCCGGCTACCAGACCGTGTACGGCGGCAAGTGGCATCTGCCGAAATCGTTCGACGGCATGACCGCGTTCGACAAGCTGATCGGCGGTTCCAGTCAAGGCGGCGATATGGACGGCCCGTTGGCCTCCACATGTGCGCAGTGGCTGCGCTCCACGCCTAAGGATCCATTCCTCATGGTGGCGTCGTTCATGAATCCGCACGATATCTGCGAGTGGATTCGCCAGCATCCGGGCACCCACGATTACCCCGAGATCGACCGCTATCCCCCGGTTCCGGGCAACATGGCTGTGGATCCTGGCGAGCCGGAGTTTATTCGGTATCACCGGACGGCCGGCTACGACGCGATGTCGCGAGGTGTAGGGATAGCAGCCGAATGGCGACGGGACGACGTGCGCAAGTATCTGCACGATTACTACCGGCTGGTGGAAGACGTGGACCGTCAAATGGGCGTGCTCTTGGCGGCGCTGCGGGAAACCAGGCTCGACCAGAACACCATCGTCATTTTCGCCTCTGACCACGGTGAGGGAATGGGCGCACATCGCTGGGTTCAAAAGGCATCGTTCTACGAAGAGTCCGTGCGCGTGCCATTGATTCTCAGCGGACCAGGCATCACGCGCCGCGCCGCCGTCGAGCGCCACAGCCTGGCCTCGTTAATCGATATTCTGCCCACGTTCTGCGACTATGCGGGCATCGCGGTGCCGAAGGATGTGCGCGGCGCCAGTCTTCGGCCGGCGTTGGACGGCCGTCCGCTATCACGCAAGTTTGCCGTCTCGGAACTGCGCTACGGCGACGAAAAGCGTGAGGGCCGCATGCTGCGCACGGCCCGGCACAAATACGTGGTATTCAACGGAGGCGCCCGGCCGGAGCAGTTGTTCGACCTTTCGGTTGATCCCGGCGAAACGCAGAACCTCGCGCGCGATCAGGCTGCCGAACCGATTCTCCGTCAACATCGGGATCTGCTGCGGGGATGGATAGCGGAGACGCGCGACGATATTGCTCTGCCCATAACGGACAACGCATGAGCACAACCACAGAGACATTCCGCTTGACCGGCACGCGGCTGACCCGGCGGAACTGCCTCTAGCAAGGTCTAGCGCCTCGGGGCGGACTCTCACTGCGCTCCGCCGGCGTCGCGCCGGGTAAAGGGCGCGCAACGTTTGACGGTGTACTGGGGAACTTACTCCCCGGCAGATCCAATTCGAATTGAACCTCAGTTTCTGAGGAGAACTGATGATGAATCCGTTTCGCTGGACAGTGCTGCTGTTCTCCGTACCTGCCCTGTTCGGGAACCCCACCCAGATGGATGTGACCCGTCGCGGCTCCTATCTGGAAATCGCCGCGCGCATGCCCGCCGACATCACGGAAGTCGAGCTCCGGATCGAGAGCGGCCGGAACAATCGCATCTCGCGAATCTCCGACGTTTCGCCGCTTGCTCCGCCGACCCGCGAGGCCACGCCCCAGTTTCCCCGCGATATCTGGTATCCCATCGTGGACGTGCGTATACAGCCGGGTATGGAGGGGATCGCGGTTTATTCGTCCGTGCCGGCGAAGTGCCAGGTGAACCAGAATTTCTACAAGAGCCAGCCGGGATGCGGCAAGGAAACGATACTCGGCGGTGATCGCCTCGTGGAGTGGGAGAACACCATCCTGGCGGAACCGCGAACGGCGGACCTGAAGCAATTCTACTTGCGTGTGAAGGTGCCAGTAATCCACGGAAGACTCCATCACCGGTTGGAGCTGCTGTCCCGCCAGTGGAAAGGCCGCCTCTCTTTGCATGCGGATAGCCGCGAAGTGGTGAGCGTTCAGTCTGTGTTCGAGGCAGACGCTCCCGCGTCGAGCCGGCCCGGCGACCCGCTCGCGCGCGCGCGGCTGATCGATTCAGTGGCCGCGACCGCCGCATACCTGATCCGCTCGCAGAACCGCAATCCGATGAGCCCGACATACGGCGGCCTCTACCTCTTTTACGATCTCGACGCCGCCTCCTACCGGTCGACGTACTGGATCTGGGGATGGGGCCCGGCGGTGCGCATGCTGCTGGAAGCCAACGAAATTGAGGAGGTCGCCCGGCGCTTCCCTCCGGGCCGGTTGAAGGCAGTGGCGGAAGAGATAGGACGCGCAAGCCTCCGGTTCATAGTCGAGGACGAAAACCACCCGGCTCGCGGCGTTCCGGTGTCCCGCTGGAACCGGTCGCTGGCGTTCGAGACGGGGTTCGAGGAACGGGTGAGCATTGCCGACGGGCAGTTCCTGGCCGGCTGGGCGTGGATGCCTCTCTATCGCGCGACAGGCGACAAAGCATTCCTGGATGCAACACGCACCCTCGCCGACGCCACAGAGCGGCTGTCCAGGGAGTTCGGCGTCATCCCGCAGGACTACTACCAGGAGCCCCGAGTTTGGTCCGCGCACATCCTTGACGAATCGGGATTCGGCACCGAGGGCCTCGCCGAACTGTACCTGACGACCAAGGACGCGCGCTATCAGGAGGTCGCGCGTCGCTATCTGGACCGGATCCGAGAAAAGCTGGAACGTCCCGACGGGCTCTGGGAACGGGGTTGGAACCGCGACAGCGGCGTGATGCCGGCACAGTACATCACGCGCGGCATGGGGTGGGCGATGGAAGGTCTGCTGGCGGCGCACCGCGCCATGCCCGGCGATGGGTATCTTCAGCGAGCGATAAAGATGGCCGAACATCTGATGCAGTGGCAGCACCAGGACGGATCGTGGTCGTTCCAGGCCAACCGGCCGGTGTCGGAGGTCGGGATCGGTGAGAAGGCCACGGCGCTATGGAGCCTTCTCTTCTATCAGCTCCATCAGTCGACGGGCGATACCCGGCACCTGAATGCCGCCAGGAAAGCCCTCCGCTGGGGCGTGGAGAATCAGTACTCCGGCACCGACCCCGAAGCGCGCGGCGGCATCGTGGGAGTAAACCCGCAATCCGCCGTCGGCTATAGACACTGGTTTCGCGTCTCGTGCGCCTACACTTCCGGTTTCTTCGGGCTGGCCGCCATCGAGGAACTGAGGAGGCAGAACTAGGCACGGTATTTACGGCCCACGGGCCTACGGGATATGCGCCGGATGAGAGTCTATCCACAGGCGGTCGGCGTGCCTCTATGTTTGGTTGTAGGCATGACCGATCCAGGAAGAGTGTCGCCAATGCCACGCGCCTCTAACCGGACGGTTCCGTCGCCTTGACAGGCAGGGTGGCGGAGTATAGCATTCCAGCCGAAGGCCATCGCAAGCGGCCTGCGGCTTATTTTCTCAGCGAAATGGGCCTAGTCGGAGGTGGGCGATGCGAGCTGATGCGAAAGCAGCAATGGTACTGAGTCTCATGGCGTTGTTGGCGGCCGGCAGGTGTGCGGCGCAGGAGACGCGGGGCACGATTCACGGCCTGGTGCTCGATCCCTCGCAGGCCGCGGTGCCCGGCGCCACCGTTATCGTCGAGAACGTGGACATGAATACTTCCACGCGCTTGACGACGAACCAGACCGGCTACTACGAAGCAAAGCTGCTGCTGGCTGGCAACTACCGGGTAAGCGCGGAAATGACCAGCTTCAAGAAAACCGTGCGCAGCGGCCTGGTATTGCCGATCGGCGGCACGCTGGAGGTCGATCTGCCGCTGCAAGTGGGTGGCGTGGCGGAGACCGTTTCGGTCACGGCCGACGCGCCCGTTCTCGAGACCAGCACCGTCTCATCGGGCCGCGTACTGGACAACCGCAGCGTCGCCGACCTGCCTGTCATCGTCGGCAACACCATGGTGCTCGTGAAACTGACACCGGGCCTGTTCACCGGCGGCGTCAACGATTATCTGGGGCCACATTCGATCTCCGGGGCTTCCGACTACAGCACCGGCGCGGGGGTCGGCGGCAACGAATGGTCGATCGACGGCGTGCCCAGCAACGGCGCCAGCCGGCAAACCGCCTACCTGCCGCACACTGACACCATTCAGGAAATGAGGGTGGAGACGTCGAACTTCGATGCCTCGGTGGGCCACGGGACGCTTGCCAACATAACAATGATGACGAAGGCGGGCACCAACCGCTACCACGGCACCTTAAGCGAACAGCACTGGCAGCAGCGCTGGCAAGGCACGGAGTTCTTCACCCGGCAGGCTTACTACAGGAGCATCGCTGCGGCCGAAGCGGCGGGGAACCACGCGCTGGCCGACCAGTTGCGATCGCGGGACAAGCAGGCGGCGGGCCGGTCGAACAACTATGCCGGTACCGTCGGCGGGCCGGTCCGCATTCCGAAGATTTACAACGGCCGCGATCGGCTCTTCTTTTTTGTCAGCTACCAGGGCAATAAAGACCAGGTGGCCGACTTGCCCGCCCGCGTCAACGTGACTATCCCCACCATGGCGGAGCGGACGGGCGATTTTTCGCGCTATTTGCTGATCGACCCGGCCTACTACCAGATTTACGATCCGCTCACCGTTCGCGTCGACCCGGCGCGCTCCGGCCATTACATCCGCGATCCGCTCTCGGGAAACATCCTTCCCCAGACGCGCATCGTCAACCCAGGCGTAGCTTTTTACACCAAACTGCTGCCGGCCACCAACAATGATTACGATCCGAAACGCGAGCCGCTGAATGACTACTTGTCCGGGGCGCCGCTGATCCGCGACTATGCCGCCTACGGCAGCCGCATTGACTTCCAGAAGTCTGACAAGCATCGGTTCTTCGGTCGCTGGACTCGCAACCATTGGGCTAACTACGCCAACGACTGGACGTACACGACGATGAAGGGGCTCCAGTCGAACGCCCAGACGCGGAAGAATTTTGGCGCCACGGTCGACTGGGTTTACACGCTCGGGCCAGCGACCGTGCTCGACGTTGCCGTCGCGGTGAACGAATACCGCGACGGCAATAACCCCGAAGTCGCCGCAAGTTTCAAGCCATCGGATGCGGGATTCCCCGCTTATCTGGACCAGAAGGCGGGCGACCAGCATATTCTGCCCGTACTCAGTCTTTCCGGGTACAACCAGATCAGCACGAACTTTTCGGGTGTGACTCGCTACCGGACGAACTCGGGGAAGGCGGACCTCACGCACATCCGGGGCAACCACACGTTTCGCGCCGGTTTCGACTCGCGCGGCCAATACAGGACGGGCGGCGGCGGCGGCAACACCTCGGGTAACTTTTCTTACAGCAACCTTTATACGAGGAAGAACGACGATACCTTCACGCCCGCCGGCAGCCTCGGCTTCAGTTGGGCCGCGTTCCTCATGGGCATGCCCAATAGCATGACCGTGGACACCAACGACAGCTACGCCATGCTGAATCCCTATTATGCCTGGTACGGGCAGGACACCTGGCGGCTGAGCCGGAAGTTGACGGTGAACCTGGGCCTGCGCGCCGAGTACGAACTGGGCCCGACCGAGCGCTACAATCGCGTGCTCGCCGGCTTCGACCCGACGGCCAAGCTGCCGATCACCGATGCCGCCCAGGCGGCCTATGGGCGCGCCCCCGTTCCCGAGCTTGATCCGTCGAAATTCGTGACTCTGGGCGGCAGCCTTTATGCGGGCGTGGGCGGCCAGAGCCGTCAACTTTGGCGGCATGAACTGATGTGGCTGCCCCGCGTTTCCGTGGCCTATCAGGTATCGTCCAAAACCGTGGTGCGCGCCGGCTACGGCATTTTCTACGACACGCTTAACGTGTTGAACCAGGCACCGAACCAAACCGGGTACAGCCGCACTACCTCGACGACAATCACGACGGATTCCGGCGTGAACTGGCTGGCAGGCAATCCGAAAGGCGGCGTCCCGCTGGTTGCCGACCCGTTCCCGGTGCGCGCCGACGGAACCCGCTTCGATCAGCCGACCGGAAACGCACTCGGTTTGATGGCCGGAGCGGGCCGCGCTTGGACCTTTATTGATTCCGACTACAAGCACGCGCGCCTGCAACGGTGGCGCTTCGGGGTACAACGGCAGATCGGCAACAATGCGACCATCGAAGCGGCTTACGGAGGCGAGCGCGCCGCGCGCATCCCGATTTCGCGCACGGTGTCCGCGCTGCCGGCCCAATACTGGGCCACCGGGACGGTTCGCGACACGGCGGTGACCTCGAACATGACCGCCAATGTTACCAACCCGTTCCGCATTACGAATTTCGCCGCCCTGCAATCGTCCGACTCGCTGCAGTACTGGAACCTGAGCACGCTCGGTTTCTTCACGGGCGCCACCATTCAGAGAAACAGGCTGCTGCGCGCCTACCCACAAATTAACGGGTTGACGCAAAGCAACTCGCCTCTAGGGGCGTCCCGGACCGACTCGCTGCAAATAACCTTGCAGCGTCGTTTTGCGAAGGGTTTCAATCTGAACGCCGGCTATACACGGATGCGCGCCACGGCAGCGGACTTCTTCTACAACGAGTTCGACCCATCGCCGAGTTGGCGGGAGTCGAACGACGCCCGGCCGCATCGCCTGGTGGCGGGAGGCATTTGCGAATTGCCATTCGGCAAAGGCCGCGCCTTTCTCAAGAGCGGAATCCTCAGCTACTTGGCGGGCGGCTTCCAGGTGGCTGCCACCTACGAATGGGAGCCAGGCGCGCTACTCACCTTTGGCAACCTGTTCTATTACGGAAACGTGAGCGATATCGCGAAGGGCCCGCACACGCTGGACGAGTGGTTCAATACCGACAACTTCGAGCGGGTCCCTGCGAAACTGCCGAACACCTACCAGGTGCGCGCATTCCCGACGCGGATCGACGGCGTTCGCCAGGACATGACCAACCAGTGGAACACGAACATCCAGCGCGAATTCAAGTTCAAGGAAAGCATGTCGCTTCAGCTTCGCTTGGATGCCTTGAACCTGGCGAACCGCACGCAGTTCGCGGCGCCCAACGTAAACCCCGCATCCACGGACTTTGGCCGGGTGACGGGGCAAACCAGCGCAACCAAGCGGTTTATCCAGATACAAGCTCGCCTCCGGTTTTGACGGCCTTCGGATACAATCGGCGGCGTGAGGCGGAACCTGCTCGCAACACTGCTCTTGGCGCTGGCCATGGCCGGCGGAGCGCCGGCTGCCGCCGGGCGAGAGCGTGGAGCTGCCAGCCCGGTGCGCCTGGCCGCCGACGGCTGGTTTCGGCTCAACAACGGCAGATTGTTCGTTCCGCTGGGCGGCTTCCACGGCAACATGATCCCGGTGGCCATGGTGCGGCCGGACGCGAAGGAGCTGCGGCGCCTCTCCCCGCACCTTTGGGACGCGCAGACCACCGACGGCCTCGGCCACATCGACCTGTTCGATGCCTCCGATGAAATCCTCCGCCGCTGGTTCCGCATCCTCGCCGGCCATGGAGTCACGGCGCTGCGGCTGTTCCCCCGGGCGCGGGTCGGACCGAATGTTCTGGACCTGTGTGGCAGGCCGAACCTGGCCCTGGAAGCCGCCTTCGAGCGCGCCTTCCGCGCCGCCCGCCCTTACGGTATTCGCTTCCTGCTGCAAATCATTCCCGAGCCGAACCTCAGTTGCTACTCCAACGACGACTCGGTGCGGGATCACGTGCTACCCGGCCTTTCGCCCGAAGAGATGGACCGGCTGACGCCCTCGCAGAAACGCTTCATCGTCGAGCGGCGGCACGTTGCACTGCGGGACTGGTTCACCGACCCAGACGTGCTCTCCTGCCAGAAACTGTACCTGGAGCGGGTGCTGGAGTGGGTGGCCCGCCAGCCGCAAATCTTCGCCCTCGAGTTGTACAACGAGCAGGGCTGGAGCGAGTCGGATTTCTCAGACAAGCGCCTGACCGTGTTCGGCTACCCCTGGGAGGAAACGGAAATACGCTGGACGGGGGAAATCGCGCGCTTTATCAAGCAGCGCCTGCCCGGCATGCCCGTCACCGTTTCTCATGCCGGCTTCGGCGTGGTGGGGTTCGATCCCTTCCGCTGGGCGGCCCAATCTCCCATGGATTTCTACTCGCCGCACATGTATGCCGGGCTGTGCGGGGAGAGCGCCGAGCTGGATTTCGGGGCGGTCAGCGGCGCGACCGCGGCGGTGATCGGCGCCGGCCTGGTCAACTTCAACGGCGAATGGGGCGTGCTCAATAGCCCGGCGGCCCAGGATGTTCGCCGGCTGGCCCACCGCGACGCCCTCTGGCTGGGCCTGATGGCCCACAGCCCCGGCTTCATGCAATGGACCTACGAGTTTCCCGACGAGTACCGCCGGCCGGCCGCCATCATCGCCGCCCTGCCGAAGGATTTCTCTCCTGAGCGGCCGAGGCTGGCCGTGGACATCGGCGAAGCCTATCGCCGGTTTCACGACAACACGCGCTACCCGCTGTTCTCGCCGGATAAGCTGTTCCCGGCCTTCCCGTTCATCCGGCAGAAGCAGGCCGATGCGAACCTGCAGCGGATCTTCGCCGCCTATCGCCGCTCCCTCGACATGGGCGTGCCGATCCGGTTCACGATGTCGCGCGCCGGCGGCAGCCTTTCGTTGGAGGAATTCGCGGCGCTGGACGTGGCCACGATCAGCCGCCCCATCCGCGCCAGCGGCGGCTACCAGCTCGCCTACCTGGCCGATCCAAAAAGCCGAACCTGGCTTGCCTACCTGCGCAGCCGCAAGGTGCAGGCCTTCGGCCGCCAGTTCCTGGGCGTGCGCGCGGAGAAGCCCCTGCGCATCGACCTGGACCTGCCGCCCGGGCAATACCACGCGTACCTGATCGACCTGGATTCCGCCGCCGTCCAGGCCGGCAAGCTGGCGGCGCAAGGCAGTATTGATGTGGCCGCCCGCACGACGCACGATTATGTGCTGCTGGTCGCGGCGCGCCGCGCGCACATCCGCGTTCGCCGGATGTATACTGGAAATGCTCGAGGTTTTCGTGTGGAGGACCGTTTATGCGGACAAGGCATCTTTTGCTGATTTCCTTTCTGCTGATCTTGGGGCTGGCGCTGACCGGCTGCAGTCGCGTCGGCGGCCGCACCGACGTTCAGATCGCCAGCGACATTCAGAGCAAGATCGGCGCCGATCTCCGGCTGGCCAACAAGCAGATTTCCGTGCAAACCAAGGATGGCACCGTCGTGCTGACCGGCCGGGTGGATACCGAAGCCGAAAAGAAAATGGTGGAGACATACGCCGCAGGTGTCGAAGGCGTGAAGACGGTCATGAACAACATCGAGGTGGCCCCGGCGGCAGTCCAAGCGGCGCCGCCGCCCACGCCCGAACCACCGGCGCCTGCGCCTGCGGCCGCGCGCCCGGCAGCGAAAAAGCCGGCGACGCCGGCGGCCACCGCCGCACCACCGGCGCCGGCACCGGGGGCGCCTACCGCGCCAGCGCCCGCCGCCACGCCACCCGCCGAAGAGCGAGTCACGATGCCCGCCGGCACCGAGCTCACCATTCGCATGATCGACAGCGTCGATTCCGAGAAGAACAAGGTCGGTGACCGATTCCGAGCCACCATCGAAATGCCGGTGGTCGTCGAAGGGAAAACGGTGGTGCCCAAGGGGGCGGAGGTCGAGGGAGTCGTCGCCCAGTCGGCCAGCGCCGGACATTTCCAGGGACGCTCCGAGCTCGCGCTGGCGCTCAGCAAACTGACCTATGCCGGCAAGTCCTATGACATCAAGACTGAGCAGGCGGTCCGCGAAGCATCCTCGCGCGGAAAGAAGACCGCGGCCATGGTGGGCGGTGGTGGCGCTCTCGGCGCCGTCATCGGCGGGATCGCCGGCGGCGGCAAGGGTGCGGCGATTGGCGCGGCATCGGGCGCCGGCGCTGGCGCCGGTGTCCAGGCGGTCACCAAGGCCCAGCAGGTGCGCATCCCCTCGGAGACCGTCCTGGAGTTCAAGCTGAAGAACCCGGTCACGGTCACCCCGGCGGCCACCGCCGGCCGCCGCTAGCGTACTGTCTCACCAGTAGCTTTACCGCATGGGAATTGCGGATTGCGGATTGTCCGCCGCGGCGGACGGATTTCAAGCATCGCGCCGCTCGAAATCCGCAATCCGAGATCCGCAATCCGAAATTCCGCGGGCGGCCTATTTCATCAGCGCCGGCTTGAGGGTCCAGGTCTGCAGGGCCGCCAGTTCCATATTGTTCGGAGCGCGCATGCCGGCGGGGTGAATGATCCATCCCCAAAGTTTTTCGCTATCGGGTGAGGCGTGTCGGTAGGGGAGGAACTTGGCTGTCCGGACCGGTATCTTCTCCAGCGACGGCTCGGCTAGTGCGCGGGCGGCCGCGGAAAGAAAGTCCTCGGGGGTCAGGCTTTCCGAACCGGTCCAGACCTCGGCCGGGAGGCAGCCGGAATCGCGGGCGGCGGCCAGGGCCTGCGCGGCGGCTTCGCGAATCTCGCGCCGGCCCAGGGCGGCCTGGCGGGTGGTGCGGCCGCGATGGCGCGGCCCATAGAAACCTTCCGCTTTGAAAACCTTCGTTGCCGGCTCCAGAGCCTGCGCCACCAGCGAGAACACTTCGGCGGCGGACAGCGCCATACGGTTGTCGTCGGATTTCCACCAGGACACCTCGTCGGTGTTCCGGCGCGCCATGGCCTCCACCTCCTCGCGCGTGAATGCCCGGTTTCGGGCGCGGTCCGGGTAAAGCGCCAGCAAGTCTATCGCGGTAGCAAACTTGACGCCCGGGCGGCCGGCGATGTGCGCCACGTAGCTCGCGAAGTTGCTGTAATCGCGTTCGCTCTCTTCCTTCGTCTTCGGCTCGCCCGGCTGCCATTGCTCGGGCGGCGGATTGGCGCCGTGCAAGAAATTCACCGCGTCCCAAGCCTTCGCGGTGACGAATTCCCAGGGGTGATAGACGATGCTGATGACGCTGCCCGGGCCGGGAGCGTTGCGGAGCTGGTCAAAGATGCGGTCGAATTCGGCAGTGGCGGCCCGCAGCTTTTCCGCGGCCGGGTCGCCCAGCGTCAGCCGGGTCTCCTTGCCCCGCAATTCGTAGAAGTTGAGCAGGCCGCAGTACCAGAACATGTCGTGCTCCAGGCCGACATGCGAGCCGCTGTCGAGGTAAACGGGTATGCCCATGCGCCGCAAGGCCGGGTAGACGTGCGGCGCCCAGGAATTGCCCGGCTGGCCGTAGCAGGACAGGGGGCGCTTCAGGATGCGCGCCACGTCGCGCGCTCCGGCCGCCTCGCGCCGGTAGAACTCCTGCGCACCTTCATCCCAGGTCATGCGGTCCAGGTAAGCGGCCGGGGCCGGCGGCACGCTGTGGAAGTCGGTGTGGTAGCCGATGTCGTGCAGGCGGAGCGCGGCCAGCACGTCGCGCCGGCCACGCTGCTCCAGCACCCGCGCCTTGGCGCCTGTCAGCTTGAATGTGCCTCGAATATGGCGCCGCGTGAGGATCTCGGCAATGCGCAGCGCGGCGTCATCGCTGGACGGCGTGATGTGGTCCTCGGTGTCGAACCAGAAGACCACGTAGACATCGCCTGCGTGGACCGCGGGCGCAAGAAGCAGAAGCGCAAGCAGCAGTGTCAGCAGCCACATACCGCCGGCCATTGTATGCCAAACGCGAGCCAACGACAGCCAGCGGCCGGCCCGGTTACTGGCTTCTTTCGGCTACGGAACAGGCTTTTCCAAGGAAATAAAGTTCGGACGGCACTTTTCGGCGGAACGGCTGTCGTGCGCTTGGACGGGGTAAGATGAGGTCATGACCCACGAGGAGTACAACAGGGAGACGATCTGATGCCAGCAACACAAGAGGCGTATGGAAGGCTCCTGTCCGAGGCTCGGCCCGCGGTCATCGAGACCGGCGCACAATACGACTTCATTTCCGGGCAGCTTTCCGGCCTGGTTCGCAAGGGTCGTAGCCGCACGCCGGAGGAAACCAGGTTCATGAAGCTGCTTGCCGTCCTTGTCGGCGACTATGACCAGCGAAACGCACTCCCACCCGCGAGGATGGCCCCGGAGGAAGCTCTTCGGTTTCTCCTGGAACATTCCCGCAAGACGCCCGCAGACCTCTTCTCCGTTTTCGGCCAGCGGAGTCACGTGAACGAGGCCCTGAACGGCAAGCGAAAGATCAGCGCCGAGCAAGCTCGGAAGCTGGCGAAGATATTTAACGTCAACCCAGGCGTCTTCATTTGAGAGCAAGTGCCGGCACACGCCGGCGCCTGCTGGTATAGTTTTCTGTAGACCTGCTCCGCGGGTTCGGCCAGCTCGATCTCGTATTCGCCGCTCAAGACGCAACCCTTCCCTTGCTGCCTGTTCCGCGGGTCTATTTGCCCTTCTTGAGCGAGTCGCGTATCGCCTTCACGCTTCGGGTGCGGCCCTGTTCGAGCGCCCGGAGCCCCTCGATCAATCCGGCGACCTCCTCGGCGTTCGTCAGCAATTCAATCGTGTTTTCGAGTTTCCGCAGTTGTTCCTGCATCATCAGATACTGTTCATAGACTTCGTGCCTTGGTGCTTTCAGAAGGCGGTTTCAAGCGTGCTGCCGGACGGCGGCCGATCAAGACAGGGCGCTCGTTCTGGCCCTGGTTGAAGCGATTCCCCTCGTACGTCCGCCCGATGTCCGTTGATCCGGAGGCCGGCCTAACGCGCTGGGCAACCCGCAGGCGGTACGGGCACGCGCCTTGCGCAGTATGCAACGCGCTGCTTCTCGGCAAATGCGGCTCCCGTTCGTTGGTTGCTGAACGCGCCGCGCCGGATCGAAGGACGCCCCGCTGCGCCGGGCGACCCGTGGCGGCCAGCGGCTCCTGCCTTCTGCCCGCTGCCTTCCGCCTTCCGCCTTCTGCCTACTGCCTTCCGCCTTCCGCCTTCCGGCTACTTCTCGACGATGGTGGCCGTCTTGATGTAGTCCAGCTTGGGGAACTCCTTGGTCAGATAAGCGTTCCCCTGCGATTGGACCCTGCCCTGGTCGGGACGCTCTCCGTAGCCGGCATGCAGAGAATCGACGATCTTCATTCCCTCGGTCACCCGCCCGATGGCCGCAAAGCCCTGCGAATCGAGGGCGCGGTTGTCACCGAAGTTGATGAACATCTGCGACGTTCGAGTGTTGGGCCCGGCGGTGGCGAAGGTCACGGTGCCGCGGGTGTTGCCCTCCTTGACCGGATCGTCCGGTATGCGGGCCTCGCGCCAGACGGCCGCCACCTTGGGGTCGGCCGGGATGCCAAACTGCACGATGAAGCCGGGC
>Ga0315277_10002391_pt1 | contig 26236 bp, 24 predicted proteins | sample YL17G05_15_MG_FD_203695 | JGI IMG/M metagenome (GOLD analysis project Ga0315277, IMG submission 203695) | Sediment microbial communities from Yellowstone Lake, YNP, Wyoming, USA - YL17G05_15 | ecosystem: Environmental > Aquatic > Freshwater > Lake > Sediment | place: USA: Wyoming | collected... | reverse complement strand
GCTCCTCCGGAGGAGCAGGAGCAGCTCATCCTTGCGTCGAGTGCTCAACACTTTGATCTTCACCACAGGGGGGTCACGATCTACCCAGCCTTTCCCAGTATTGCGCACTTTGCTTTTGACCTCGCCCGGCACCACAGGCAGGCTGGCGGCAGCTTGTGAGTCTCCGTCAACCGAGGTTTTGTTTATGACAGCACGCGAACGCGTCCATGCCTCCTTGAACCACCGTGAACCGGACCGCATCCCCGTGGATCTGTCCGGCCATCGCTCCTCCGGCATCGCCGCCATCGCTTACGCCCGGCTGCGGGACTTTCTGGGCCTACCGAAGAAACCCATCCGCGTGTATGACCCGGTGCAGCAACTTGCCATCGTGGACGAAGACGTGCTCCAGCGGTTCCGCGTGGACACGATCGAACTGGGCCGCGCGTTTGCGCTGGAGGACAAGTGGTGGGCGGACTGGACGCTACCGGACGGCACACCCTGTCAAATGCCGGTTTGGGCGCTGCCGGAGCGCGGCAACGGCGAGTGGGTGGTTCGCTCGAAAAACACCGGGCGTGTCATCGCCAAGATGCCGGATGGTTGCCTTTACTTCGAGCAAACGCACTGGTCCTACGCCGAGGACGACAACTTGGACCGGCTGCGGGAGGAACTTTCAGAAAGCATGTGGACGGCGATTGCCTCACCGCCCGGGCCGATTACATCAGGCCCGGACGGGCTGAAGCTGCTGGCTGAAGGCGCACAACGTCTCCGTGCCCAGACCGAGCGAGCGATCATCGGCTTGTTCGGCGGCAATCTGCTGGAGATGGGCCAGTTCCTCTACCGCAACGACAATTTCTTCATGCTCCTCGCCGGCAACCCGCAGCGCGCCCATGAGTTTCTCGACCGCGTCACCGAGATGCATCTCGCCAACCTGGAGCGCTTCCTCGGCGCCGTCGGGCCGCACATTGACATCATCCTGTTCGGCGACGACCTCGGGATGCAGTGCGGCCCGCAGGTTTCGCCGAGGATGTATCGCGAGTTTTTCTTCCCGCGCGAGCAGCTCATGTGGACGCGCACAAAGCAACTCGCGCCACACCTCAAGATCATGCTGCATTGCTGCGGCGGCGTGCGCGAGTTGCTGCCCGGCTTGATCAAGGCCGGCCTCGACGCCATCAACCCGGTGCAAATCACGTGTCGCGGCATGGATGCGGCGGGGCTGAAAGCAGACTTCGGCAAACAACTCACGTTCTGGGGCGGCGGTTGCGACACGCGCGAGATGATCCGCGGCGGCAACCCGGCGCAGGTGCGCGAGCACGTCCGGCGGTTGATGGACATCTGGCGACCCGGCGGAGGCTACGTTTTCCAGCAGGTCCACAATATCATGGCCGACGTGCCGCCGGAGAACATCGTTGCGATGCTCGACGCGGTGAACGCAGCTTGAGCCACCCTTCGGCTCGCTGAGCGCAAGCCCCCCGCCTTCCGATTCCATCGCGCTGGCGAACAAGCCGCCGCGAGTTCGTGAAACTCGCGCAGGGGCTGACGCCCGGCGTGAGTCTCGCGCAGAGACCCGCATCGACCGCAGCTTCCGGGAAATTGCGCGCCGCCGCGCACGACATTGCCGGACTCTGGGGCATGGAGATGATTGGCTCGAAAAGCGTCGCGCGAATCAATGCCAACATCTGGCCGGGGGCTTTTGTGGCCCAGCAGCGGAGGAGCGGCGATGCCATTGACGCCGCGGAGTGGCAGGCGCATGAAAACGATCCAACTGCGAATCTTCCGTCCGAGGAAGAAACCGTCGCGAAAGCGAACGCCCGGCTCGTGGATGATCGGCTCGCGGCCATTGCCGAAAACCGCGAACCGGCGTGCGGCGGTTTCAACGGCATGAAAGCCGTGGAGATGGCGGTATTCGCGGCGGGCTTGCGGCGGAGGCAGATCGAGCCTCCGCTGGCCGGGCGCTCCCACCCGCTTTCGCCAGCGAAAACCTGAACTCCTCCCATGCTCGGCCACGAATCACTTCCGCTCGTTGCTCAAAAACCTCGCCAGGCACAATGCCATTTCGAGCGATTGCTCGTAGTTCAGCCGAGGGTCCACGCGGCTGCGGTAGTCGCGCGTCAAATCTGCCTCTGTCAGTCCGCACGCGCCGCCGATGCACTCGGTCACATTGTCGCCGGTAAGCTCGAAATGCACGCCGCCCAAATGCGCGCCGGCGTCACTCAGGATTTGAAAGCTCGTTTCCAGCTCTTCCAGAATGCGCTCGAAGCGCCGCGTCTTGATGCCGCTGCTTGTCGTCTCGGTGTTGCCGTGCATCGGGTCGCAGACCCACAGGGCTTGTTTCCCGGCTGATTGCACTGCCCGAACAAGGGGCGGCAGTTCCTTCGCCACGCGCGTCAGGCCGAAGCGTGCGATGAGCGTCAGGTGACCCGGCTCGTTCGCCGGATTGAGCACGTCGCACAAGGCGAGCGTTTCATCCGGCGTAACGGGCGGGCCGATCTTGACGGCGACGGGATTGCGAATGCCGCGGAAGTACTCCACGTGCGCGCCGTCGAGCGCCCGCGTGCGGTTGCCGATCCACGGGAAATGCGCGCCGAGGTTGTACCAGCCTTCGCGGCGTGGAACCTGTCGCGTCACTGCCTGTTCGTAATGCAGGTGCAAGCCCTCGTGGCTGGTGTAAAAATCCACGCGGTTCATCTCCGGGATCGGCCCGCCGGTAAGCGCCTCGATGAACCGCAGGGACTCGGTGATGGAGTGGACCATCCGGTGATATTCCTCGGCGTGCGGCGATTTGAGCGCGAAGGCCAGGTCCCAATACTCTGGGTGGTGCAAGTCAGCAAAGCCGCCGTCAATCAGCGCGCGGATGAAATTCACCGTCAGCCCTGCGCGCTCGTAACCGCGCAGCAACAACTCGGGGTCCGGCGTGCGGTTCTCGGACGCAAACTCCGTGCGGTTGACGATGTCGCCGCGATAGACGGGCAGCGTCACGCCGTTGCGCGTCTCGGTTTCGGCGGAGCGCGGCTTGGCGTACTGGCCGGCGAAACGGCCCACGCGGGTCACGCGTTTGCGTGCGCCCTGCACGAGCACGAGGCTCATCTGGAGCAGGATCTTCAGCTTCGCGGCGATGATGCCGGACTGGCAGTCCTCGAAGTTTTCCGAGCAGTCGCCGCCTTGCAGGAGAAACCGTTCACCGCGCGCAGCTTCGGCGAGCTGATGCTTCAGCGACTCGACTTCCCAACTGCTAACGAGCGGCGGCAGCTCGTGAAGTTGCTTTAGCACGGCGTCGAGCGCCTGCGTGTCCGGATAGGCCGGTTGCTGCGCGGCAGGCTTGCGCTGCCAGGAGCCGGGACTCCAATCGCGCGGAGTGACGGATGCGTTCATCGGCGAAGAGGGTGCTTGAAAGCCGGCGCCGGCTCAAGCCGCAGACAGCGGTTGGATCGCTTGTCGAGTTCATTCAGAATGGAAGGACGGTTCGTTTCGCGAAACGTGTTCCTGCTGGGTGAAGGAGACAGGTGGTGTGCGGCTGCGTTGCGCTGCCTGGTGGCGACGAAGGCGCGCGAGATTGTGGTGGGGATGCCGAGGGGGCTGTGATTAACGCCCCAGCGGCCCGGCGCGCGACGGAAGTGGACTGCAAACCGGGCGCGATGGTCCGGCGCTGGAGCGCACGGATCAGGAGGCGTTCTTGGTTGCTGTCGATATCGGCAGCAAGAGGCAAATAGCCGCCCAACAGAGGCCGTTTGCCGGCGTTAACCACGTTTGCCGCCTGGTCCAACCTTCTTCAGCACATAATAGGACGGCGGCAGGTAGCGGATGCTGACATCGCCCGAGAGCCATGGGTAGAAAAGATAAAGCTCTCCGTCGGTTTCCTTGATGGCGTACTGGGCATGGATTCTGTTTTCACGGTCCATTATCCAGCCCTTCGTCCATTTGCATCGGCTGGCCCAACCCGCTTTCCTGTCCTCTTTGACGCCGTTGACGGTCGCGAGCATGTCGCCGCCCTCGGTAAATGCCATTTCACTCAGCCAAAGCGTGTCGGTGGACCATCTCTTCCCGGGGACGAACTGGGACGGTGAATTCACGAAATCAACAGTCACCCACTCACCAACAAGGTTCCCGTCACTGCCGAACGGCCGCTCGAACGGCGCTCCAACCAGCTCCGGGATCACATAAGTCCTGGGCCCGGAATAGACACCCAGCGGGATGATGCCCCGGGACATGCCGTAGGCCAGAAGAACGAGGATGATCGGGACCCCTACGGCGATTCTCCGCCAAGTGATGATCCGCCGCTTCAGTCGGCCCACGCCCAGCAGGTCGGCATAGTCCGACGGCGGTCCCATCTCCGTGATCACCTGCTGGAAACCCTCCCAGTTGCGCTGCTCCGGCGGAAGCTCCGCATAGCGCTGCTCCAGATGCAGGCGAACCTCTTCAATGATGTTTTTGCGGGACGGGTATTTTGCAGCCGTCAGGACGCGCTCCACTTGCTGCAGGTAATTACTCTTGGCAGATTCCCAGGTCTTGTCATTTGTGTTCATAGATCCATCTCCTTCCTGATCCGTTGGACGCTTTCGTTCATCTGATCCCAGTGTCGGTTCATTTCCTCGACCGTCTTACGACCAAGTTTCGTCAGCTCGTAGTACTTTCGAGGCGGACCTTCCTCCGATGGCTGCCTCGTCGAAGTCAGCAACCCGTCCGCCTCCAACCGCGCAAGGATCGGATAAATGTTACCCTCGCGGATGCTCAGCCCGGCGATGCCTTTGAGCGTCCGCGCAATGTCGTAGCCGTGACAGCGTCCGCGCCCGAGCAAGTTCAGGATGACCGTATCCAGCAGTCCCTTCTTGAGCTGCGACTGCCAGTTGCTCACATCTACCGTTTCCATAGCCGATTCTTTTGTTAAGCCACTTTACGCAGTAGAGTATATTGCAGTATAGCGTATGTCAATAACAAAATTGCGGGCTTCGGCGTCTGACGAGCGAGCCGGGCCCAAATCAAACGGTGTTGGAAATCGGTCGGCGTTTGCCAATCATGGCCACATGCAGCGTGTTCGGCGTCTCATGCCACGAAAGTCTTGGTCGTTCCTCATCTGCGGCATCGCCATCTCTGCCGCAATGACGGCAGCGGTGCACAGCCATCCGGCATCACAACCCAATTCGCCAGCGGCTCCGACTTTGCGGCAGGCAGTTCGTGGGTTGTTCGATTTCGGTGTCGGCATCAGCGACCGGATCGCGGAGCGGCCGGCGGATTGGAAGCTCCTGACCTCACAGTTCAGCCAAGTGACGCCGGAGAACTGCCTGAAGCCGGCCGTGGTCCAGGATGGCGAAGGACAATTCAACTTCCATTTAGCGGACGAATTTGTCGCGTTCGCAGCGAGCAACCAGCTCGGGGTTTGCGGTCACTGCCTGGTCTGGGCCAAGGACGACCGCACGCCGCCGTGGTTCTACAAGGACGGCGACAAGCCGGCGAGCGGCGAGCTGCTCCTACGGCGCATGGAGGCGCACATCAAGGCCGTGGTGAGCCGCTATCGCGGTCGCATTGCCGAGTGGGATGTGGTTAACGAAGCGCTCGATGACGGCACGAATTTTCTGCGTCCTTCCGGCTGGATGAGCATCATCGGCGAGGATTTCATCGCGAAGGCGTTCGAGATGGCACACGCCGCCGACCCTGCGGCGCTGCTGATTTACAACGACTACAACAACGAGCTGCCTGCGAAGCGTGAGAAGCTGGTGCGTCTCGTGCGTTCTTTGCGCGAGCGGAAGGTGCCAGTTCAAGCCATCGGCTTGCAGGGTCACTACGAGATTGACCGCATTCCATTCCAGGACCTCGAGGCCACGCTGGTTGCGATGCGGGAACTGGGGGTGAAGGTCGTGATTTCGGAACTCGACCTGGATGTAATCCCGCGCGGACGGTGGTGGGCGGACGGCGGGAAACATCGAGAGGAACTCTCGAAGCTCGACCCCTACCGCGACGGTTTCCCGCCGGACGTCGCACAACGCCAGGCCGAACAATATGCGCAGTTGTTCCGCCTCTTCCACAAACACGCCGATGTCATCGCGCGCGTCTCATTCTGGAACTTGCACGACGGCGAGAGCTGGCTGAACTACTTCCCGTGGCGCCGCGTGAATTACCCGCTGCTGTTCGATCGCCAGCGCCAGCCCAAGCCTGCGTTCGACGCCGTGCTCCGCGCGCTTCGCGAAACACCGGCGGCCAACTGAAGCAGACCAGTTCACCGGGCGCGTTGCAGGAGGCAACCGGCCTGCCATGGTCGCTCATCCGCAGTTGCAGTTTGCCGCGGCCTGTGGCAATCGTTTGAATCAACATGCAGCCACGCTCGTCGAGACGTTGATCGAACACGAAACCAACCCCATCGCGCCATGAATTTGAAACGTCGTGAATTCCTCCACCGCTCCGCCTTCGCCGCTGGCGCTTTCGCCCTCGGCGGACCGTTGCTCAGCGTCGCCGAAGCCAAACCGAAAACCTTCGATCCGTTTGCCAAGGTGACGCTGGGGAAATCCAAGATCAAAACGTCGCGGTTTTGCTTGGGCACGGGCATGAAAGGTTGGAAACGCGAGTCCAACCACACGCGCATGGGCAAGGAGAAGTTCGAGGGGCTGATCCACGAGGCCTACGACCGTGGCACGCGGCTGTTCGATCTCGCGGACCTTTACGGCACGCATCCCTACGTCATCCCGGCGTTGAAGGGCATTCCGCGCGACCGCTTCCAAATCATCACCAAGATTTGGTGGCGCGACGACGACGGCCTGCCGGAGAAGGAGACTCCCGATGCCGATGTGTGCGTGGCGCGGTTTCTGAAGGAACTGAAAACCGATTACATTGACCTCGTGCTCCTGCACTGCGTCACCTCCAGCAAGTGGAACGAGGAATTGCGCAAGCAAATGGACCTGCTCGCCCAACTCAAGGAAAAGGGCACCATTCGCGCGCACGGCGTGTCGTGCCACTCACTGGACGCGCTCCAAACCGCCGCCACCGAGCCGTGGGTGGACTCGGTCCACGCCCGCATCAACCCCGAGGGCGTGAAGATGGACGGCCCGGCGGACAAAGTCGTGCCCGTGTTGCAGAAGATCCACGCCGCTGGCAAAGGCGTTGTCGGCATGAAGATCATTGGCGAAGGTCAATTCCGAAACGACGCGGCGAAGAAGGATGCTTCCATCAAATTCGTGCTCGGCCTCGGTTGCGTGGACGTGCTGAACGTCGGCTGCGAAACGCCAGCGGAAATTGACGACTTGGCGGCGCGCGTCCGCAACGTGCCAGTGGTGAAAACGTGAAGCGCCGTGGGGCACGCTCCCAAGTCGGCCGTGTCAGCGACCTCCGGCATGGCCGGAGGCTTGTAATGGTGAATCGCTCAAAGCGGGTTAGGTGCGGAGTCGCTCAAACCGGCTTTGGCCCGGCACTGTCCCAACTGATCGAGGCGCTGATTTTCCTGCTCCTGCTCGTGGGTGTACAACCGCACAGCCGTCTTGAACCTGTCTTGGTTTGCAGAACGCTCGGCGACGCCGCATTCTGGGCCTGACATGAAAGCAGCCACTCCCCGCTTTGGCCGATGCGCCTTCACCGTGCTGGCTTTGTTCACCTCACTCCCGCTCAATACTTCCGCCGCGCCCCCGCCCGGCACGCCGCTCGCGCGGTGCGGCGATGAGATCATGGTAGCCGGCCAGCTTTTCCACACCGGCACGCGCGTGGTGGTTTGGACCGACCCGTATGGCTACGATGCCTACCGCGTGGAACGCCGCTTCGCGCCGTTCGACAAGGCTGATTGGCGGTCCACGCAGGCCGAAGTCAGAGACATCGGCACACCGAACCGCTACAACCTCCGCCGCACGCCGGAGCTCACGGACGGCGACATCGAGCGCGTGCGCGGCGGCGGCTGGGATTTGCCGCTGCTCCAACGCGTCGTGGACCAGTTCGTCTATCACTACGACGTGTGCGGCACGAGCCGGCAGTGTTTCAAGATCCTCCACGATATGCGCGGCCTGAGCGTCCATTTCATGCTCGACGTGGACGGCACGATTTACCAGACGCTCGACCTCAAGGAGCGCGCCTGGCACGCCACGACCTCGAACTCGCGTTCCGTTGGCATCGAAATCGCCAACATGGGCGCGTACGGCGACGCGGAGAAAAGCCCGTTCGCCGACTGGTATGCGAAGGACGCGAAAGGCAAAACCCGGCTGACGATTCCCGAGCGCTTCGGTGACGGCGGTGTGTTGACGAAAAACTTCGCCGGCCATCCGCGGAAGAACGAACCGGTCATCGGCACGGTGCAGGGGAGACAACTCACGCAATACGATTTCACGCCGCAACAATACGCTGCGCTGGCGAGACTGACAGCGACTCTGTGCAAGGTCTTTCCAAAGATGAAGTGCGACTACCCGCGCGACGCCGCTGGTAAACTCGTGATGCAGAAACTGCCGGACGCCGAGTTGCAGAAATACGAAGGCCTCATCGGCCACTGGCACATCCAGACGAACAAGGTGGACCCCGGCCCGGCATTTGACTGGGATCACATCGTGAAGACCGCGCGCCGCCTGATGCGAGAGGGCGGCATACAGACCAGCCGCGGCAACGCCGCCATGCGGGCGCTGTTCCCAGAGCGCTGACTGAGAACGCCATCACATTCTCGTCAGCACGGACCCTATCGCGCCGTTGGTCGCCCTTCATCCTGGCGAGCGGGCTGTGCCGCCGGTCACTTCCGCTGTTGATGCCAGAGCAGGTTGCCCTCCAGGTCGCGCCACTCGTTCACGCCCTTGCGCGTGCGCCTGGAGGCGAGACATTCCAAGTAGAACAGGGTCGGCTCGGCGATGTGCTGGTTGTTCAGGAACGGTTCGGTGTATTGAATGGCGCCATATTTCTGCTGGCCAATATGGTGTCGCTGGCCCACGTGGTTGTTCCAATCCACGCCTTCGGTCAGGAAACCATGCGGGCCGTAGTGGTGCTTGGCTGCGGCGCGGAGGATCGTCAGCCCGTCCAGCATATATTCCCGGGCACGCGCCTTGTCGTGGCGGCGGTCCACGGCGGCCTCGAAATACGCCAGCGCAGCCTCCGCGTTCTCCCAAAGGTAGGCGGTGTCCCAAGACTTCTCCATGAAGAGCAGTCCCCGCGTGGCAACTCCGTTGCGGTCCTCCGTCATCTTGAACGCGTCCAACCCGGCCAGGCAGGTGTCGTAGGCGAATATTCGCAGTGCGTTGTCCTTCAAGACGCGCGCCGTCAGCAGCAGCGTGCGGAAGGCCACGGCGTAGGCGACGTTCTCCTGCGGATCGTAGGTGTCGTGGTTGATGCTGCCGAAGATGCCACCGGCTTTCACGAAGACCGTCGCCTTGTGCCGCAGTGTCCTGCGATAATCGGCCAGCCGGCGCTCGGTCAGCGCGGCCTGCAGTTGCACGATGAACAAACCGTCGGCGCTGCTTTGCCAGAAGGGATCATCGCCGCCGTCCGGTGATTTGCGGTAAACCTTGCCCTCAGGCGTGGTGCGGCGCGGAAACCAGTCGTTAGGAGCTGGCTCGACGTTCTTCGTGATCCACTCCGCCGTGCGCACGGCCATGCGACGCAGGCGGTCGCGGCGTGGATCGCTCTTCGGCAAATCATCGGCAAAGCGCAGGAGCTGGAACGCCACCTTGGCCATTGAGCCGGGGCAGAACCAGTCGGAGTGATGCTTGTAGTTGAAGACCAGCCGGCCGGTCGTGGTTTCACGATACGCGCGGATGAAGCCCGTCGGCTCGTCCAGAAAACCGCAGTCCAGCACGTGGTCGAGAATGCGCAAGGCACGCTCCTGCTTGCTGCGATCGCCCAGCCCACGACCCCAAGTGTAAATCTCCCACGCGCCGCCGACAGCGTTCGCCGCCCAGCCGGGGCCTTCCAGATTGCCGAAGTCGTGCCAGCCCATGACTTCGGCTTCGGGGTTCACGAAGCTGGAGATGGAAACCAGATGTCCGCAGCGCCCCTCCTTCAGCGTCTTGTCGAGCGTGAAGTGCAGAGAATCCAGCGTGGACTGGACGATCGTGTAGTCAGAATTCTCCGGCAGGTGAAACGCCCGTTGCGCCACATCGCTACTACCCGGCACGGCGGCCGGCACGAGCAAACCGAGCGCAGCGAAGAAGCTGAAAACCGGAACGCTGCGCCATTGCAGGCTGGCTTGACGAGCTAGGACAAGGGAAGGCGCGAAGGCGATAGATTTCATGTGTTCTCTGGTAACATGGAGCGCGAACAGGGCAAGCCTGCAGAGTGGCCGGCGGTTTCCTCAAAGGATTTGTCGCTGGCGGTTGTCTAACGGTGTAAAAGAGCCGCATGGTCGCCACGGACAACGAGCGGGAACTGGTTCTACGCAGCCGGCAGGGCGATTCGGAGGCTTTCGGCGCGCTCATCCGCGCGCACCAACGCATGATTCACGCGCTGACCTATCGCATGACCGGCTCGCTGGCCGACGCCGAGGACCTCGCCCAGGAAACCTTCATCCAGGCGCACCAGCAACTCGATCAATTCCGCGGCGACGCCTCCTTCGGCTCGTGGCTCTATCGCATCGCGACGAACCGTTGCCTCAATTGGCGCCAGCGCGAAGCCCGCCACGCTCGCCTGCACGAGGAATGGGGGCGCGAACATTCTCCCGCCTCCACCAACGCTGACCAAACCCTCGCCCGCCGCGTGCAGGAAGCCTTGCTGCAATTGAAACCCAAGCAGCGCGCCGCCATCGTGCTCACAGTTTACGAGGGCCTGAGCCACGCCCAAGCGGCACACGTGCTCGGCTGTTCGGAAACCACGGTGTCGTGGCGGCTGTTCGCCGCGCGCACGAAGCTGAAGCGGTTGCTCCGCAATATCGATCCGGCTGGAGGTGTCGCATGAACAACGCCGACTTGGAGAAACTCCTGAGGGCCGCCGGCGTGCCGGAACGAGCGCCTGATTACTGGGAGCAGTTCCCCGGCAGAATGACCGCCGCGCTCCATTGGCGCGCCCAGCGTCCGACAACCTATGATGTCGAGCCAGCGCGCCGGGCGAGGTTTGGGGGCGCAGCTTGGGGTGTGGGCCTGGCAGCAGTGTGCGTGATCCTGGGCTTCGCGGTTGGTTTCTGGAGGGGACGCGAAACCGGCATCACGCCCGCGCAACTCGCGGTTGCGCAAAGATATTTTCACGAAATAGAGACCCTGTTTCCGAACCAGCTTCAAGCCATCGTTTTCGATGAGCAGGGACCTCGCGTGGTTCTGGCCGACCAACCCAACCTGCCGAACGTGGCGCCGATCTACCTGCGCGTGTGCGGGCCGCGCGGCTGCCAGCACTTCATCACCTTCAGCGGCCAGGAAATCGAGTTTGCCGGACAACAAATAGCGGTGCTGGCCGACTCGCGCGGCGGAATCATTTTGCTGGGCAATCAATTTGTCTGGTCAAACACCGAGCGGATTTATGCAGGCAACCATCTGAAAATCGAAGCCATAAATCTTGGCGCGGAGGCGATGTAAGCACGTGAAAAACGGTTTGTTTACTGTGGCGTGCCTCTGGCTGGTATTCGCCGCCCTCGACACTTGGGGACAGGCGCAACCCGATAAGGCCGGGCGTTCTGTGGCTCTCGTGGATCTCAGCCAGACCGCACATCCAAGGCCATTGGCTGACTTGCTGCTGGTCAAACTTGGCACCGATCCGGACCTCCGACTGCTTGAGCGCGACGAGATTGGCCGGGTAAAGACCGAACAGTTACTCGCCAACTTCAACTCGAGCAACCGTGCAGACATCGTCAAACTTGGCCAACTACTGAAGGCGGACGTGTTCCTGCTGTTGGAGGAATCTGGCGCAAACGAGTCGCTGACAGCCATTCGCATTCGCGTGGTGGATGCGTGGTTCGGCTTCAAGCTGCTGGACTTTACGGTCCCGGCAGCCGAAGCCGGTCAATTCGAGACGATGGCGGCGGCTATCGCGCGACGCGTCTCGCCCCGGCTCAAGACCCTCCCGAAAGATCCGGCAAAGCTCCGCTTGGTGGGGGTGGGACCTTTCCGCAGCGAGGAACCCGCAGCCCGCTCTTGGGATTATCTGGGCGAGTCAATCCGCGCCGGAGTGGAGCGTTGCTTGGCGCAATATCAGGGCGTGATTGTTCTGGAGCGCGACAAACTCGGCGCTCTCAACGGGGAACGAACGCTGGTCGAGGGGTTGCCCGAAAAGCTGCAAACCTCCGGCATTTTTGTGGACGGAGCGTTTGCGCTGGACCGTGCGGCAGGATCGGGCCACTTGAAGGTTTACGTGCGCAGCCGCAACTCGGCCGGCCAACCTCAGGAGAAGGAACTCTCCAGCGAGGTCAGACAGATTGAAGTTCTGTGCCACCAGATCGCTAAAGACGTGGTCGGAGAATTCGCCAGCCTTACCTCGACCAACCTTGATGCCTCGATCGAGTCCAAATTGCTGGCATTGGAAGCCGAATACTATCTACGCCAAGGGGAGGCGCTCGCGGCCACGGGACCGGCGGAATCGGCTTTGGCCCTCGATCCCGCGAATCCCCACAACAAGCTGCTCGTCCTGCGAAGCCTTAAGGCTCTAACCGATTATGTTTTCGACGGTGAAAAGGACGTCGCCGGACTACTCTGCCGCTGGCGTGAAACCTATGACCGCATGTTCGACCTCGCGGACGAGTTGGTCGAGCACACGCCGGCGGGGCCGTTTTACGGCGAGGTTCACGGGCCGGCGGCGGCGCTGCTGGGGCCGTTGCCCACCGGCAACATTTCTCGCGGAAACACCCCCGCTCTCGATGTTTATCGCCAACTCCAAGCGCGGCAGCGCTCGCTTTATGAACACATATACGCCGACGCGGACAAGCATCCGGTAATGCCGGAGTTCCAGCGCGCGTGGCTGCTGCTAGCCGCTGTCCAGTCCGGCGGTGACTGGCACACCACTGCGGCCGCCACTCTCGCCGCGCGACGCGCGGCTTATGAAAAGGCCGCCGATTTCGTCATGAAGAATCACACCGGATCGAGCGTCGCCGAGAGTGCTCTTTTCAATGCCACACGCGGCTATAGCAACCACCCGCTCTGGGATGTTATTGAGCGTGCCGACGCGCTCACGGATAAATTTTACAGCGAACTTTCGGAGAGTTCCAATTTCTGGCTCCGCGCCGCTGCCGCGCAGACGCTGGCGTTGCGGCAGGAACAACTCCGCGAGAAAGCCGACTACGCCGCGGCACGCCGCTACGTCGAACAACTCGCCCAAATCGCCACCGAACAGATTTTTTCGACCTATCCACAGGACATCGACGCCATCCATGCGATGATCTGGCCCACCTTCGTCAATGGCCGGTTCGACGCCGACCCGAAGGCCAGCGAAGCCTTCAAACACGAATTGCTGAAGCGCTATTACAGCCGCGCGCCCGCGCAGGCCGAAATCGGGCGTCCGCACCCGCCCGCGCCACCGGTCCCGCCTTCGCCGGCCGATTACCACTGGCAGAAACTGGTTTCTCTCAAGGAGTGTCAGATGCTGCCCGGAGCTGAAAACGCGGGCGCCAACTTCCGACGCATCATCCACACCGAAGGCAAGCTGGCTGTGGTCTGCGCTCTCGGATATGTGATGCAAAAGCGTCCCGTGAAGCTGGGACTCGTCTGGCTGAATCCTGAAACGGGCCGGCCCGAGCAGGGCCAGAGCTATCCGGTCGAGTTGACGCCCTGGCCGCAGTGCGCGTTTTTTCTCGAGAACGGTCCCGATTGGGCTGCGGCTGGCGGGGAGATTTATCTGGCTACGCCCAACAACGGTTTGCTGGTCTTCTCGCCAGCGCACTCGCCGCGGGTGCTGGACATGGAACAAAGCCTGGTCGCCAACTCGGTCTGGCAGCCCGCAATCATCGGTCACAAGCTCTACGCACTGGTCAATCCGAACTGGCGCTCTGAATACGAAGGGGTCATGGAACTCGACTTAAGCAACAACGTCTCGCGCACACTTTTTTCCACTCGTGACAAACAACGGACTGGGCTGTTGAGCGGCACTGTCCTGCTCGGCCTGGCCGCCGACCCGAACGCCAACGTGCTTTGGCTGCTGAAACCCAATCAAATCTGCACGCACGATCTGGCCACCGGCACTGACCGGGCTGAGAGTTTTCCTTCGCTCGAGAACCGAAGGACTAACATGTTCGCCGATGTTTATGATTTCCGCGGATATGGAGAAACCCTCGTGAACAATTTCCTGCGCTGGCCGTCGCTTATTCGCATGAGGTCGCGCCAGATTGTCGAACTACCGGGTGATTTTGGCCACTACCATTATCTTAATGGCCGGGTGATTCCAGTTGGTGACGGTGCGGTAGGTTACAACGCCAACACCCTAGTGGCTTGGCAGCCCGGATCAACCGCGGTCATTGATGTGCTCGCCCGCTCGACCGGACGCGACACCGGCGCACTGCGCGACATCTGCCCCACCCCGGACGGGTTGCTGGCGCTCACCGAAAACGTGCTCTACCGGGTTCCCGAATTGCGATGAAAGACGTAACGGAGACACATTATTATCAAAGGCGTTGACGCCGTGAATGGTCGTACAAAGTAAAATGAAATATCTGAACACATGGACGTTGATGATTACTTGTTGCTGGACTGGTGTGGCCAAGGCGCAATTGCAACTGCTGCCCGACAAGGAATCGCAATGTGTATTTGCCGGTGATGCGCGGAAAATCACCGTCGTGTTTCGCAATCCCGGCAGCGAGCCAGCGAAGGTCGACTTGCGCGCCCGGCTCTACCAGACCGCCACCGCGACCGCTGTTCTCACGAGCGAGTGTCCGTGGAAGGAACTGCAGGTGCTGGCCGGCCAGACCGTCGTCGAATCCGCGCCGTTGGTTTTTCCGCTGGTGAAAGCCGAAACGCCCTTTTTGGTTCAGTGGATGGAAGGCACGCATCGCGTCATCGGCAAAACCGAGGCGCTGGTGTATCCGACGAATCTGCTGGCGGAATTGAAACCGTTGGCGGATGAGAATCAGCCCATCGGCGTGTTCGATCCGGGCAACGTGCTCAAGCCGTTGCTCCGAGCGGTCGGGGTCGAGTTTGAGGATTTGGCAGATTCTGGCATCGCGAGCTTTCACGGCAAGCTGGCTATCATCGGCCCATTCACCTCACGCGAGCAGATGCCCGGCGACCTGACCGAGCGCATTGAAAAGCTCGCCCGCAAAGGCATTGGCGTGGTCTGGATTCAGCCGCCGTTTGGTCCGCACGACAAGTTGAAGCCCTCGTTTTACACGGTGCCGTCCGGCACGAATGTCATCGTTGTTGCGCAGTCCAGCCTCCTCGCCAATCTCGCGGAACAGCCGCAATCGCAACTCAGGCTACTACAACTTTGTCGGCTGGCGCTGCACCCGGAGCCACTCGCTTTGCCCACATCTATAATTCAACCGTAAGGAGAAAATGATTATGAAACCAAACGAACTCACCGCCAAAACTACTGCGCCATCACAGTGCAACAGCCCGAAGAAGGGTTTTCAAAAACCTGTGGCGGGCACTGAAGCGAAGGAGATATTCAAAAAGTTCCAGTGCCTGCCCCCGATGGCTGCCAAAATTGTGAAGATTGCCCAGGAGACAAATACTATGAGACTGAACTGCACCACACTACTCGCAACCCTGCTCTTGGCAGTCGCCACATTCGCTCATGCCGCAACGAACGACGTGCTCACCGTCGCCGTGTTCGACTTCGAGTCGAAGGACGAAGCCGTGCGCGATCTCGGACCGAAAGTCGCCACGCTCGTCAACGCCAACCTGTCCGCCGACCCGCAGCTCATCACCGTGGAGCGCGCGGAATTGGAGAAGGTGCTCGGCGAACAGGAACTGGGCTTGTCCGGCACCGTCTCGCCCGACACCGCCGCCAAGGTCGGCCACCTGACCGGCGCGAAGGTGCTCGTCACGGGCCGCGTCTTCAAAGCCGACAAGGAACTGCTCATCGTCGCCAAGGTCATCGGCACGGAGACGAGCCGCGTGTTTGGCGAACTGGTGAAAGGCGCGCCCACCGCCTCCATCAGCGACCTCTCAGCCGAGCTGGCGAAGAAGATCGCCGCAACGATCCAGCAGAAAGGCGAAACGCTGGTGGCGAAGGTGGAAACGCGCGAGCAGCTCGTTGAGAAAATCAAGAAAGCGCTCAAGGACAAGACGCTCCCGACGGTTTCCGTGAAGCTCGCCGAGCGACATTACGGCGGGCCGACGATTGACCCGGCGGCGGAGACGGAGCTGGGCAAGATTTTGCAAGAATGCGGCTTCAAGCTGGTGGACGACAAATCGCCGGAGAAGGCCGAGGTGGAGATCACCGGTGAAGCATTCAGCGCATTTGGGATGCGGAAGGGCAACCTGATTTCGTGCAAGGCGCGCGTGGAACTCAAGGCGCACAAGCGCACGGGCGAGTTGCTGGTGGTGGACCGGCAAACCAGCGTGGCGGTGGACGTGGCGGAGCAAACTGCCGCCAAGACCTCGCTGCAAAATGCGGCGGCGGAACTCGCGGCAAGACTTTTGCCTGCTGTCGTGCGGTAATACGCTGACTGCGGGCAACGCTTTATCGCCATGAAAAAGAGACTCCTCTTCCTGACAGTGGGGTTGTTGGCCGCTGGCGGCTTGGTCGCATGGATCGTATTCAGATACGTCGAGTCCGGCGCCACATTGCCTGCGTTTTCTGATCAGGAAACCGCGCGATTCCGGGCCAAGATGGAAGGCGCGCCAACGGTGGCTCAACCGACGGTTAAGCGTCTCGATCTTTCGCAACCGTTACGCTTTGCCATCGGCAGCGTCGGATTGGTTGGTGATGAAAACAACCGGCGCGTTAGTGACCTGGTGCTTGCGAAGCTCTCGACCGCGAAGGGATTGCAAATGGTGGAGCGCCAATCGTTGGACTTGGTTTTGAAAGAGCTTCGAATGAGCATGGCGGGGTTGGTTCGCGCGAAGGATGCGGTGCGCGTCGGCAAACTGGTCCAGGCGGATTGGTTCCTGTTGGGGACAGGAACACAGATCAACGGAGCAAACTCGCTGGTTCTGCGGATTGTGGATGCTCACACGGGTATCCTGCGCGAAGCCAGCGTTTTTGCAGCCGATGAATCGCCGCCCAAGCTTGCGTCGCAAATCGCAGGCTTTGTCCGCCGCAGCCGGGAGAACGCCGCGCTGGCAAAACCCACAGTCTATCTTGCCATCGGATCGTTCGAGGACTTGAGCCTGAACAGTCGGGAGCAAAGTTTACCGGGCCAGTTGCGCTCGTATTTGATATCGGCGTTTCAGGGGAAAGGTTTGACGCTCTTGGAGCGCGAAGCGGCCGGAACTTTGCTCAAGGAGATTCAGTTGGATCTGGCAGGTCTTGCGGAGGGTGGGAGCGGAAGTCCTCCTCAACCTCTGCTTTCGGCGTACTGGGTCGTCGGAGGCTATTATCAGTCGGTAGGGGACGCTCGTCCCGAGGTGGAGCTGGTTCTGCAGATCAGGCGAATGTTCGGCAAGCGAACTCAATTAACATTGCGCGAACGATCCGGGGAGCCGCTCTTCCGTCGAGTCCGCGATGAACTTGACTCCGTTCTGGATCGGGACCGTGAGGCCGTGGTTTTGTCCTGGGTAACGGAAATGAAGGAGCAGATGAGGATCGGGATTGAAATGGCGGACCTAGGATTCGGGGGTGTGCAAGGTCCGGTCATGTACAGCCGAGAGAGCAGTGAGGTCTCTGCGAAAAACCGCCGAAACACCGAGGAAGCGATTCAGGCATTTGAAACCGTCTTGCTGCTCTCTCCAACCAACCGTGAAGCTAAGATGTATCTTGCTGGCTGTTATCTGAATCCAAGCATCCGGCGCTACGATGAAGCCCGCAGTTACTACCGACAAGTGCTGGAAGAACCGGTGAGCGATGCCTGGTCCAGGTCAGCTCGAAGCGCTTTGCTTGTTTCATTCCACTTCTCAGATGCTGAAGAGAGAATGAGGTGGTTCCAAGGTGCGGCACAAACAACAACGAATGCGGCATTGGCTGCGTTTTATCGCGAGCAATCCGAAAGCGCTGAACTGGATGTAACAATCAGGCGTGGCGGTGGCAACAGAGCCCTCGCAGCTGCGGAAAAGCGTTTGTTCGAGCAAGTGAAATCCACAGCGGTCGTCATGCGGGGTGGGAGTGGAACGGCGTATGGAGGCTACGGCATATCGAGTTTCATCGCAGCTTTCGGGAACGATCGCACGGCTGCCGAGAAACAATTGGTGGAAATCCTCCCGCGTCTGCAAGCCGCATTCCCAGACATAGCGCCCCACCTCGCGGTCGCGGCCCTTGAGTTCCAATCCGACACGAATACCCCGGTTCTAGCCGCTGTGGAGACGGCCATGGAAACCTGCCTCGCAGGTACGCAAAAGGTCACCAGATCCGAGACGTTCTGGGGATTGCTGCGGGGCACGGGTATTCGCTGGGCCATGGAGCAAAAACAACCCGCGGTGACGGTGAGGTGGATGGACGCGTACGAGAGGGCGGTTCAATTGAAGCAGGCTACACCGTTGGGCGAGGGCGGTCGCGTGGGCCTTGCCTATGTTTACATGGCGGCGGGGAAGTGGGAACAGGCGCTCGCCATCTTTGAGGCGCTCACCAATCGTCCGGTCTTGATGTCAAGCGGTGGCCCTTGGGGACGGGCCTGGATGCCTGTACTCCCTCGGGAAGGGGTCGCTTTCTGTCGGGAAAAGTTAGGGCTGCCGAAATTGGAGGACCGTCGAGAATTGCGCGTGGCCACAAACCAGATTTGCGTTCATTCAGGCTCTGCCATGGCTGCGGCCACCGACGGCTTGTGGCTTGGGACGGGCAACCTGTTGCTCAAATTGGATCTCAATGCGCACACAAATTCCACTGCCGTCCTCCCCAAAGGGCCTGAATCGTCGGTTAGTGCGATTCTCGCCATGCCTTCCACCATCTGGATCGCGACGAGTGAAGAAGGGCTCATTGAATTTGACAAGGCGACCAGGAAATGTCGGCAGTACACCGTCCGCGATGGGTTGGTGATGAATGGAGTTTCGAGCCTGCACCTGCAGGACGACACGTTGTGGATTGGATACGGTCGGAAGGACGGATACAAACTGACACGCGAAGGCGGCGGCTTGGGGCGACTCGACTTGTCCGAGCGGCGATTTCACTCCCATGCCTTGTCTCTTGCCAGCGGAGCGGCACCGCTCAAGTCCAGAGAACGTAACCGTGTTTCGGAGCCTCTCGATCAGCCAACGCATCAGGCCATTCGCGCCATGATTTCTGCCGGTCGTGGTGAACTCTGGTTCGTTACTGGCCTCGATCCGCTGAGACGGTTTAGACTCCAAGAGAATGTCTGGAGCTACGAACCACGGATTGAACGGAATCGTAGTCTGGCGACTGCTTCCGGGAAGTTATTCGTGTCACATTACTCGGATTATTCGGACGGCCTCATGCCTGGCCCGATTGGAGTGACTATGCTGGATCTTCAATCTCGCCAATGCTCGAATCTCAGGGCTTTTGACGGCTTTCCGGCAGGTGTCGCGAGCGCGGTTTATCCGTCTGACCCCGGACTATGGATCGGCGGACTGGGTTACCTCGCATTGGTGGATCCAAAGCGAGATGAAATGCTGAGGTACGCCTATGTCTGTGCCCGGGAAGTTGACCAGTTGGTCGCGACTGACAGCGTGTTGTGGGCGATTTACGACAAGCACCTCCACTGGGCGCGACTGGATGGCACGAACTGAATGCTCGCGTCAGTTGCCAATCGGACAAAGCAACAGCGTTGAGAAGCTATCGCGCCACGACACGGCCAACCAAAGGACAATGAAACAGATCCGGACTCGAATCGCGGCGCTGTGGCCGCTGGCCCTGCTGCTCCTCTGGAGCGCGGCGGCCATCGGCGCGGAAACCGTCCGGCTGGCGATCATTCCGGAGGAGCCGGCGCTGGCGGCGGTGGCGGATTTGTTTACAGTGACGCTCTCAACCAATCGGCAGGTGGCGCTCGTGGAGCGGGAACAGTTGGATCGGGTCTTGCGCGAACAGGCCATCGCTTCGGCCAACGGCAGGGACTTCATCAAGCTCGGCCAGTTGCTCGGCGCGGATGGTTTAGTACGCACCGGACGAGCCGGGTTGCGCCGTCAGTATTTCGGCACGCTCGGATCAATCTCATGGGCCCACGCGAGGATCCCGCCGCGGACGCTTTTCACGGACTTGAAGCCTTGTTGCTTGAGGAACTGCACCGCTTTGAGCGAGCGCACGCCGCGCTTGCAGTGGAGGTAAATCGTCTGCTCCGGATTCAACTCGCCGAAGCGCCGCTCCAGTTCGCTCAACGGCAGCAACGTCGTGCCGGTCACGCGGGCGATTGGGAGTTCGTCCGGCTCGCGCACGTCCACGACCTGGATGCCGAGGCCCGGATTATCGAGCGCCTTCTTCATGTCCTGCACCGTGACTTCGTCGGGATGGGCCTGCGGTGCTGCTGTTTCGGCGGGTGCGGGTTGGATGCCGCAGAATTGTTCGTAGTCAATCAGCTTGGTGATGGTGGGGCGCTCGCCGCACATAGGACACGCCGGGTCGCGGCGCACTTTGATTTCGCGGAAGCGCATGGCCAGCGCGTCGTACAGCAGCAGCCGGCCCAGCAATGATTCGCCGGCGCCAGTGATGAGTTTCAAGACTTCCGTGGCCTGAATGCAGCCGATGACGCCAGGCAACACGCCCAGCACGCCACCTTCGGCGCAACTCGGCACGGTGCCGGGCGGCGGCGGTTCGGGATACAGGCAGCGATAGCACGGGCCGCCCAGGTGGGGCGCGAACAAACCGGCCTGGCCTTCGAAGCGGAAGATCGAACCGTAAACATTGGGTTTCCGCAGCAGGACACAAGCGTCGTTCGTGAGATAGCGCGTTGGGAAATTGTCCGTGCCGTCCACGACGATGTCGTAGGGGCGCAAGATGTCGAGCGCGTTGGCGCTGGTCAGACGCGTTTGATGCACGACGACTTCGACTTCCGGATTGATCCGTCGGAGCGACTCGCGCGAGGATTCCGTCTTGGGCCGGCCGAGCTTGTCCGTGCCGTGCAGAATCTGGCGTTGGAGGTTCGACAAATCCACGGCGTCGAAATCCACGATGCCGAGCTTGCCCACGCCAGCGGCGGCGAGGTAGAGCAGGACGGGCGAGCCGAGGCCGCCGGCGCCGATGCAGAGCACGCGGGCGGCGCAAATTTTCTTTTGGCCCGCAAGGCCGATTTCGGGCAGATTCAAGTGTCGCGCGTAGCGGCGCAACGCGTCTCGGGTCAGTTCCATCATGCGTGGCGCCGGGAAACTAAGTGCTCGCCAGCTTGAAAGCAAGTGGGGCGCGGCCACGGTGACAGGCGTCATGGCGAATCGAATCATCACGCGGAAAGCGCGGGACGACGCCGCGTTTGCGGCGGAGCGGCTGCGCCAGCGGCTGGGCCGGGCGTTGCGGGTGCCCGCGCGGCTTGGCTTCGTGCTCGGCAGCGGATTTCAAGGCGTCACGACAGCAATGCGCGGGGCGCGGCGGATTCCTTACACGGAGCTGCCGGGGTTTCCGCCGGTGGGCGTGAGTGGGCATGCGGGCGAACTGCTTGCCGGGGAACTCGGTGGCACGCCGGTGTTGGTGCTCAGCGGCCGGGCGCACTATTACGAGGGGTACGCGATGGAAGCGGTGACGTTCGCCGTGCGGGTGCTGGCGCGGTGCGGCGTGACGGATTTGTTGCTGACCAACGCGGCGGGCGGCGTGAACCGGAAATTCGCACCCGGCGATTTCATGGCGCTGACGGACCACATCAATTTCATGGGCACGAATCCGCTGCGCGGGCCAGTGGTCGAGGGACGGCCGCGCTTCGTGGATTTGACGCGGACCTACGATCCCGCGCTGACGGCCTTGCTGCGGCGCGCGGCGAAATCCGCCGGCGTCAGGCTGCACGAAGGCGTTTATGCCGCGGTGGGCGGGCCGACTTACGAAACGTCGGCGGAGGTGCGGGCGTTGGCCCGGCTGGGCGCGGATGCGGTGGGCATGAGCACGGTGCCGGAGGCGATTGTGGCGCGGCAATGCGCCGTGCGGGTGGCCGCGGTTGCCTGCATCACGAACCGGGCGGCGGGCCGGAGCAAGCAGCCGTTGTCCCATGCAGAAGTGCTGAAGGTGGCGGCGCGGGTGGGAGAACGGGCGACCGTGTTCCTGGAGACTTTTGCGAGTCTTTATGGTAAGAAGGCGTGAGGTGAAATCCGAAATCCGAAATCCGAAGTCCGAAAGAAATCCGAAGCGCGAAATTCGAATGCCTGGACGGCGCGGAGCCGGGATTCAGGCCCAGCTCGTTGCGGCGGCAGCCCGCGCGCGGCGGCGAGCCGTGGCGCCGTATTCAAAATTCAAAGTGGGCGCGGCGCTGCTCACCCGCTCCGGCGAGATCATCACGGGCGCGAACGTGGAGAGCGCGAGTTATGGCTTGACGTGTTGCGCGGAACGCGTGGCGTTGTTCAAAGCGCTGACGGAGGGCGCGTGGGATTTCGTGGCGGTGGCGGTGGTGACGCGGGCGCCGGGGGGCGCCATGCCGTGTGGAGCGTGCCGACAGTTGCTGGCCGAATACGCCCCGGCGGCCCAAGTCTGGGTTGCCGACTGCCGAAACGTATCGAAGGTCAGAGCGTTCGGGGTGGAGCAGTTGCTTCCCGGCGCGTTCCGGCGGGTGCCGTGAAAAACAGGTTGAGAAACGCGGGCGCATCCCTAAGCTTAGGGTCGAGTTGTTGACGATGAAACCAGACGCCACCTTTGCGTTGGAGAATGCCGGCTGGCCCGCGCTTTTGCTGGACGAGGCCAGTACAGTGCTGCGCGCCAACGGGTCGGCGGTCCGGTTGTTAGGTTCGGCGCTTGAGGGGGCTTCGGCCCAATTGGGGGCCATCTGGGCGGCGGGGAACGCCCTGCCGGCGGATCAATTCCTGGCACACTGGGAGCGGTCGCCCGCGCCAACGGTTTCCTTGAAGTTCAGAATCCGCGGCGGGAATGTCGTGGCTTTCACGGCCTGGCTCAGTTCGTTCACGCGCGACGAGCAGCGGTTTTTCCTGCTGCAACTGCCGCCGGACGCTGGGCAGGCCGCTGACGGCAGCGCGGCACACAAGCAGAAACTGGATTGTGCCCTGCAGTTGGCGCGGACGGTGTCGCTGGATTTCAACAACGCACTGACGAGTGTCCTGGGACATACGTCGTTCGTGTTGAGCAAGATGGAGGTGAATCATCCTTGGCGCGCGTCGCTGCTGGAAGTGGAGAAGTCGGCGGCGAAGGCGGCGGAGATCGCGAACGATCTGGGCACGTTCAGCCGGCAGGACAAGGAGGCGCGAACGCAGGCGGCGGGCAACCTGAACGAGCTCCTCCAGCGCACGGTGGAGTTTTTCCAGCACAACGCCGCTGGGCAGGAGGTCGCGTGGTCCCTGCTCTTCGAGCGGCGGCTTTACACGACGAAGTTCGACGAGGCGAAGCTGCAGCAGGTCTTCATAAAGATTTTGGAGAATTCGCTTCAGGCAATAGCCGGGAAGGGCCGGATCACGGTGCAGACGCGCAACTTGGAGCTCACGGTGCCGACGCAGGACCGCAACGTGCACCTGGCCGCCGGGGCGTATGTTTGCGCGGAAATCACAGACAACGGCTGCGGCATTGGGGCGGATGTGCTCCCGCGGATTTTCGAGCCGTTCTTTACGACCAAGAAGACCACGGGGCATCGTGGATTGGGGCTGGCCTGGGTGTACGGCATTGTCACGAACCACGGCGGCGGCGTGGCGGTGTCCAGCCAGCCGGGCGTGGGCACTTCCGTGCGGGTGTATCTGCCCGCCGAAGCGAAGGTTGTGCACGAATCCCCCGTCACCTGGGACGATCTGCGCGGCGACCAGACCATCCTGGTGGTGGACGATGAAGACCTCTTGCTGACAGTGGCGGAAACCATCCTCACCGGCTACGGCTACCGCGTGATCACGGCCAACAGCGCTCAGCGGGCGCTCGAGGTGCTGTCGAAGAACGACCGCGCGGTGGATTTGGTGATGACGGACCTGGTGATGCCCGGGATGAGCGGACGGGAGCTGGTGGAGACTATTCAGCAGCAATGGCCCGGCTTGCGTGTCTTGCTGAGCAGCGGCTACGCCCGGCCGGTGAACTCGGAGGAGGGGATCAACTATTTGCAGAAGCCTTTCACGAGCCAGGAGATGCTCTTGAAGGTGAAACAAATCTTGAGCAGCGAGTCAAGTTGAGTTGACTCATTGAGCCAATTAGCGTTTAATTGCCCCATGCAAATCGAAAGTCTCAAGGTCTTTTGTGATCTGACGGAAACCGAAAGCTTCACCAAGGCCGCCCAAATCAACGGCGTGACCCAGTCCGCCGTGAGCCAGCAGATCAGTTCGCTGGAGCGGCAGTTCAAGTCGCTGCTCATCGAGCGCAGCAAGAAAAAGTTTCGGCTGACGCGCGAAGGGCAGGTGCTGTACACCTACAGCAAGCAGATCATCGCCAACTACGAGTCCTTGCACAACCGGCTGCAGGAACTCAAGGACATCATCTCCGGCACCATTCGCGTGGCCACGATTTACAGCATCGGACTGCACGACCTGCCGCCGTACATCAAGCGCTTCCTGAAAAGCTATCCGACCGTGAACGTCCATGTGGAGTACCGCCGCGCAAACCAGGTCTATGAAGACGTCCTGGGCAACGTGGTGGATATGGGCTTGGTCGCCTATCCCTCGAAGGACAGCAAGCTGGAGATCGTCGCGCTCCGCAAAGACCCGATGGTGCTGATCTGCAATCCGCAGCATCCCTTTGCGAAGCTGAAGAGCGTCAAGCTCAAAGCGCTCAGCGGACAGAAGTTCGTGGGCTTCGAACCGGACATCCCCACGCGCAAGGCGTTGGACCGGGCCTTCCGCGAGCACGGGGTGGATGTGCTGCACGTGATGGAGTTTGACAACATCGAGACGGTGAAGCGCGCCGTGGAGATTGATGCGGGCATCGCGGTGGTGCCACAGACAACCATCACCCAGGAAGTCAGTGATCAGACGCTCGCGGCCGTGCCGATTGACGACGGCGGCCTGCAACGTCCGCTCGCCGCCATTTACAAGAAGACCAAAGTGTTGTCGCCCGCCATGAAGCAGTTGCTCGCACTGCTCAAGGAAGACCAATAGGGGTCTGTTGGACTTTTTTTGAGTGAAGTTTCACGTGAATTGAACACCGTTGGGGTGGAAGGATCGAGGTAGGCAGTATGGCCCACCTCTTCAAGCACGGCGACCGTACCGCACCGCTGCTCCTGCCTCGCGATCAGGGCGACTGGGTGACCGAGGATGATTTGATCCACTTCGTCATCAGCGCCGTCGAACGCTTCCCGCTGTGCACCTTCGCCGTCAATCACAAGGGCCGCGGCGAGGAGCAGTAGCCGCCCCACCTGATCCTCGCGTTGCTGATTTACTGCCATGCCAACCGCCTTTTCAGTGCCCGCCGCATTGAGCAAAGCCATTTACCGGGAGGCGGCTGTGCGCCACCTTGCCGCCCAACCCGCCACCACCGCTGCTGGCGGGCGACGATGCCACCGCTTCCGACCATCTGCCCGTGCAAATGGTGTTCAACAATCCGTATGACAAACCGTTTCGCCTCCGGTCCGTCACGCGCAGCAACGCGACGGTGACGTTGGTGTGGGATTCCGTGCGCGGCCGGCCGTATCGCGTGGACACTTCCACCAACCTGGACGCCTGGAGCACGCTGGCGGGCAACCTCCTCACCACGAGTTCAACCTTCACCTACAGCACCAACCTCGACGATCCCGCCCGCTTTTTCCGCGTTTATCGCATGCCGTAAGCCGGGGCCTGGCCAAAGCAATTCCCCCTGCTTCGCGCCGCCACCCGCAAAAGGTCAGTCATCCGCATGCCGTTGCTTCAACATGGCCTCAAATCTCGCCGCTTTCGTTTTCTGCCGGAGACTCACGCTCGGCTTCGTGTAATAACGCCGCCGCTTCAACTGCTGGAAGATGCCCTCGCGTAACATCTGCTTTTTCAGCCGGCGCAGACCCTTTTCCACCGGCTCATGTCTTCTCAGTTGGACTTCAATCAATGGATGCTCACTTTCTCTCGGATGGTTCACGTCGCAAGTGGCTGCCGGTGCGTTCGAGGACGCGATGGAGTTCGACAACGACAGAGGTCGGGAGCCACTTGAAATTGTTGTCGAACAGGAACCGGTTCATGCCAGCCGTATAACAGGTCCCGGCAGCATCGGCGAGACAAATTCGAGTTCGTGTTGTAAACAAGTGAAGTGACCGGTGTGGGGACGAGTGAAGTGACCGCTTGGCCGGTGTGGATGGGGGCGGGCAGGATGGGGGATGAAGCGATATGGATTGGACGAACCGTTG
>Ga0315277_10002390_pt1 | contig 26242 bp, 18 predicted proteins | sample YL17G05_15_MG_FD_203695 | JGI IMG/M metagenome (GOLD analysis project Ga0315277, IMG submission 203695) | Sediment microbial communities from Yellowstone Lake, YNP, Wyoming, USA - YL17G05_15 | ecosystem: Environmental > Aquatic > Freshwater > Lake > Sediment | place: USA: Wyoming | collected... | reverse complement strand
GGCTGTTGTTCTCGTGCATCTGGATGCTCTTGGCGTCCGGCTCGAAGGTCTGCCACAGCGGGGCGGGCTTGCCATCGGCAAAGTCATCGACCGGCAAGTCCCAGAACAGCCGCGGATAGTCCCGGCCGTCCATGATCCACCAGAGGTCCGCCGTGCCGTTGGACTGTTCGTTGGTGAAATCCCAGCCGGCACGCAGGTACGTCTCGGCCATCTGCATCTGCGCCGTCGCCAGGCCGGTTCCGCCGTCGCTGGTCCGCTGCCCGCTGGCGTCCGCGTCCCAGTAGCAGGCGGCCACGTAGCCCTCGTCATTTCCGATAAGCCCGCCGGTCGTCCCGTCGCCGCGGACCGTGGCGCTGCTGTAACACTGGGTCACGACACCAAAATTGCTGTAGTTGCGCCCAATCAGACCACCGACATCGGAAGTGCCGGCCACGGCGCCGCCTCTTGCGCAGGAATCCGTGACGGCGTCAGCATTTCCGCCCACCAGGCCCCCGACGGATGAGGTGCCGCTGACATTTGCGCTGCTGTAGCAGCCGGTCACGAAGCCGTACCAGTTATACCCGACCAGCCCGCCGACATTGGAATGGCTGCTGCTGACTGCGCCGCTGCTGCAGCAGTTGACCACGTAACCTCCATTGTTCCCGCCCGCCAGTGCGCCGACGAAGCGGCCGGTAGCCACGACGTTGACATCCGCGATCCGCAGTTGCCTGACCTCGGCCCCGGGTCCCAGCAGACTGAACAGACCCAGGCAGTCGCCGCCCTGGACCGTCACGTGCGAAACGGTGCGGCCGCCGCCGTCGAAGACGCCCGTGAAGGGGACGCCCTGAAAGCCCGATGTGGTCGCGACGCCCGCGCCGATCATCTTGAATGCCGGCCTGCCCTGCTTGCCGTCGAAGGCGGACATGTCGATGTCGGCCATGAGCTTGAACTGCGCATCCCAGTCGTTGGGCTCGTTGCCGATGAAGTTCATCTGCTCGGCGGTGTAAATCAGGTAAGGATCGTTCGGCTCTCCCGTGCCCCTGCCGTAGGCGTATTGGGCCAATGCGTCCAGGCTGAAGTTGAAGCAGTCCCAGCAGCCCGGGCTCGTGATCGTGCCGGTCAGGTACGCCCCCTCGGCGGTGAGCGTGAGAGTCAGCTTGATTTGCTGGATCGTGCCGCTGCCGTGCTGGCCCTGAAAGTCGATGGTCGTGTCGTTCGCCACCGTTCCGGCCAGCTCAGTCAGCGCAAAGAGCCCGCCCAGGTCCCGGTTCTGAAGAAACGCGCTTTCCCGGGTCAGCTCCGCGTCCACCGACTCCAGGGATGCCGTCGCCGTATTCGGATCGATGGTCAGCCGGAATTGTCCCTGGATGGGATACGTCTCGTGGACCCCGGCGAATCCGCCCGTCTGGGTGACCGCACTTTGGTCGGTGACAAATGTAAAGACGCTCATCTCGCCGGCCTGCGAAAGACTGCCCGGACCGCCGTACGCCAACTGCCCGGAAACCGCCAGCACGCACCCGGCTACTACAAAAAGCAGAGTTCTCATGATCCATCCTCCAATTCCGAAGGTAGAGACATATCATCCCCTTGACTCGGATACATTATACCGTCCCGCCCCCCCCTCTGCAACTATTACAGGCCCCTGCGGCTGAAATAGGTGCGGTCGGCATAGGTGGCGTCGAGCGTAATCACCCCCAAAACAAGCCCGCCGAGCCAGGATTTGCTCGCCTCGCAGGTCCCGCCGTACGCGCCCATATTGATCCGGCCGCCGTTGGGGACAGGCTCATCGCCGATAGGACTATTCGGGTCGCCTGCATCGATGCACGGGCTCGTCACATCATCCAGCACCCAGGTCCCGGTGACCGGGTCCCATCGACCCGCCTGGGACTTCAGGTGATAGTCCCCGTCCACCCAGACATCGTCACTGAGATTCTCAGGAGTGCCGTTGTCGTCCCAATGGCCGGGGTCAGCGAAGGACGGGTCGGCATCGATATTGCCGGAGCCCCAGAGCAGTCCGTCATAGGGGTCGTATGTGCTGCTCTGTAGATCGCGAACATCGCTGCGGCCGACTGTAATCATCGAGCCATCGGCGTTCCAGATCTGGTTGCCGTCATCCCACACGATACAGTTGCCCAGCTCGAGGCGGCTCGGGGCGGCGTTGGAATCGCAGGCCAGACTGCTCCCGCCCTGTGCCGAGTTCGAAGCGAAGGTACACTGGGTCCAATGTCCCTCGGTGGGCCCCGCGATATAGACGGCGCCCCCGCGGGCAAGTTCTTCGTCCTGGCTCACGATCGCGCCGCCCTCAGGCGCGCCGCCCGGAGACTGCGGTTCCGCGACCGTCCACGGATGGCGGTCGGCCCAGTTGCCGGCGAAGAGACAACTTGCCGCATCGAATACGTGCGGGCCCCCTTCCGCCGGTCCCTGCACGAGCACCGCGCCCCCGCGCCCGGCGCGGTTTGCGCGCAACGTGCAGCCGGTCAGCGCAGTCCGCCGGACACTGGTGGCGTACACAGCGCCTCCATATCGGGCCCGGTTGTCCGCAAGGACGCATGAGGCCAGATTCGCGGTTCCGCCCAGCATCCCATCGACCTCGATTGCACCGCCGTTGGCCGCATAGTTGCCTTTGAACTCGCAGCCGATCACCGTCAGATTCGCGGCGGCGCGGTGGTAGATTGCCCCTCCCGATTGGCCCGACGAATTCGCCTCGAAAGAACAGTCGATCACGATGACATCCGAGGACCCGTCCGGGCTGTCGGCATTGCTGTGCAATCCGCCCCCGCGCCGGATCGGCGAGAAGCACGGGAAGACGTCGTTGTCTTCCCCGTTGCCGCCGGTAACGGTAAAGCTGTCAAGCACGGCGGGACCGGCGGGACTGTGACGAACGGTGACGATGTGGTAGCTGTTGTCGGTACGCGTCGGGTGGCCCATGAGAAGAAGCGGGTCAGTGAGGTCGGCATCATTGCCCTTGAGATCGCCGCTGAGGATTGTCCGGTATCGGCGTACGTCCCGTGCGTTGGGGTCCGCTTCGCCGGGGCCGGCGTAGCCCCCTCGCAACGTGACGCCGCCGGCGAGAGAGAATGTGAACTCGCGAGGATTGGCCCCTCGCGTCGGGCGTCCCTGGTCCGGCCTGTAGACTCCCCCGCCCACACGGATTTCGACGGGCTTCGCGGACTCGTCTGCATCGGCCAGAGCAGCCTGAAGATGCTTGTAAGCATCGGCCCAGCTTGTACCATCGTTGGCCCCCGCGGCGTTACCGTCCACATAGATGACCTTGCGGGGCGGGTAGTTGAGACAGGACTTGCTCGCCTGGCGGGTCCCGCCGTATGCACCCATATTGATCCGGCCGCCATTGGGCGCAGGTTCATCGCCGATGGGACTATTCGGATCGCCCGCATCGATGCACGGGCTGCATATCTCGTCCTGCACCCAGGTTTTGACGCCGGGGTCCCACCGGCCCTCGCGGGATTTGAGATGCCAGTCTCCCGCGTTCGGATGGGCGAACAACGGATCGACGTGAATATTGTTGGCGTCCACCGCCTGGGCGGCGATGTCGTTGTACAGAATTTTCGCAGAACTCTCGCCGTCGCAGTCGATGTCCTCCATGATGTTGTTGGCGACCAGGGCCTCGGCCCCACGCCAGATCGTGACATCGGCCTCATTGGCGTTGTCCCAGATCGTGTTGTTGACGATGACGCTACGCGTTGCTGAGGGATAGGTGAGGAAGATGCCCGCACAGCGATTGCCGCAGATGATATTGTTGCGAACGACGACGGCTGAGCGAATGGCGTTGATGCCGCTCCAGGTACAGTCCTTGATGACGTTGTTGGAGACGGTGAAGTTGTTCACATCCTGGCAGTAGACGCCGTCGATGTCGTCATCGATGTAGCCGGTGACCGTAAAGCCGTCGAGCCGGCAGTCATCCGCGCCTGTCACGACGGCCAGGTGCGTCGGGACATCGATCACCGTATCGGCGGGTCCGGCGCCCTGCAAGCTCACGCCCGCCCTCATCCTGACAGCTTCCCGGTATGTGCCCGGCGCGACCTTGACCGTGTCTCCCGGACCAGCGGCATCAATCGCCACCTGGATACGGCTGAAGTCCGCCGGCCCATCGTCATCCACGTAGATGATCTTGGCGAAACCAGCCGCGGTGAAGATCAGACTGATGGCCCAGGCGACAATCGTGAATCGAAACCGTAGGCTTGTCTCCATATTCCGCTCTCCTTCAATACGCGATGGCCGCCAACGCTCTTTGGCCCTTCCTGCAATCGTCGTGCAGCGGTGCCATTGGCCGGCCTGCGAAGGCGGGCGGATATGAAGATGCTATGAGAATGATGATGACGGCCAGGAATATGATCGATCCGCGGCCCGCCTTGGTCAGTTATCTCTCATTCCGGCGGATTTTACCAGAATATCCCCTGACCATGCAAGCCTTTTCACAGCAGATTCATCCGGAAGAAACGCCTACGAGTCTGACTCGCCGGTAGGAGAAGTCACCAGGTGGCAGTGCAAAACGCCTCGCGGCAACGCGATTCCCTGCTCCGCCGGGGGACATCGAAATCGCATCAAGTCGCTGCCGGGAAAGACCGATACAGTGGGAGTGCGTGAATTCCACCTATCGAAATGGCCGATAGGCAACCCCAGGTGCGGAATCAGGAGTAGGCGCCTTATGGGAAACCAGATTGGTCAGTCCTATGTCGTGGCCTCCAAGACCCAACGGTTCGTGAACTATTTTCTCGACGTGATATTCATCATTGTGCTGTCGTTTGCACTCGGGTTCGTGCTCGGGCTCCTCGCCCTGGAACTGCACCTGACAGGTGCTCGGTTCCTGCAGTTTCTTCAGAATCCGGTCGGACGATTCCTCACGGGCTTCGTCATCCACCTTCTCTACTTCCTAGTCTGTGAGAGCCTCTGGCAGCGAACCGCTGGGAAATTCGTCACAGGGACGATAGTCGTCACGCGGAACGGCGACAGGCCCGCCTTCGGCGACATCGCCGTACGGACTCTTTCTCGCTTCTGCCCGTTCGAGCCGTTTTCGTTCTTGACGAGCCGGTCTGGCGGATGGCATGACTGGTGGTCCGGCACAGTCGTGGTCCGTGTAGCCGCCGCCGGCGCGCGGGCAAACCTCGGCGTTCCCTATGCGAGTGTTGTCTCTGGCGAACCCATGGGTCAAGGGACGGTTGCGACTGAGCCAATAGGCACGGCTGTCGCGGCGGGCATCCCGGATACAGGATCCAGCAGGAGAGCGCAGTGGGTTGTCTTAGCCATATTGGCGGTGATTTGCGCGGGAGCGTTCGCCTACAAGCTCTGTCGGCCCATCGTAACGGCAAAGGGGTTCAGCCAATTCGGTCCAGCCGATTGCGCCTATGACCTGGAAGCCGCGCCCACTGCCCGTCCGGTCGACACCCCATAGCCTGCATCCACACCTGCACAGCCGGCGTCCAGCCTGCCCGAGACCATTCACGTAGAGTCTGCGATATGGCGCGATGGGGGGATCGTGATAACCAGTGATCTCGGAGAATTCAGACAAGGCCAATACGTGCGCGGCTGGATAGTCGAGCTCGTCACAGCCCGCAAGATCGTTTTGAGGAACGGCTCCGAAACGCGCACGTATCCCGTGCCCGAATCGGCTACACAGCCAAAGAAAGTGGGGACAATCCCGCATGATCGACCGCCTGCGCCTTCGGCCCCGGTCGCGCCGTCCACCCGTCCGGTCGACACCTCACAGCCTGCGCCCGCGCCTACACAGCCTCTGCCCGCAGTTATTCAGGTAAAGGGTTCCTCCAGTTATAAGGGGAAGATCGTGGTATACAGCGATCTGGGAGAATTGTCAGCGGGCCAAGAGGTGCGTGGCTGGAAGGTGGAGCTCGTCACACGCGAACAGGTCCTTTTCAGCAACGGCTCCACAGTGCACAAGTGCCGATTCGATTGTCCCCACCACTGCCATAGGGACCGCAAGCAGTGAAGAAATAGCTGTTATGCGCGAGAGTCGGGCGCCTATGGCTTTGCGGCCCGCGGCAGGCCCAACTCCTTGCTCACTTCGGCGAATTTCTCGATGGCGAAGTCGAGGTCCTCGCGGGTGTGCGCGGCACAGACCTGGGTGCGGATGCGGGCCTTGCCCTGCGGGACCACCGGGTAGGAGAAGCCGATGACGTAGAGACCCTTGAGCAGGAGGCGTCGGGCCATTTCCTGGGCCAGGGCGGCGTCGCCGAGCATGATCGGGGTGATCGGGTGGTCGCCCGGCAGGACAGTCAGGCCGGTCTCGCCGATCCGCTGGCGGAAATAGCGGGTGTTCTCGCGGAGGCGGTCGATCAGTTCGGTGGAGCGGTTGATCAGCTCCAGGGCCTTCAGCGAGCCGGCGGCAATCGCCGGGGCCAGCGTATTGGAGAACAGGTACGGCCGGCTGCGCTGGCGGAGCATCTGGATAATCTCTTTTCGGCCGGAGGTGAACCCGCCGCTGGCGCCGCCGAGGGCCTTGCCGAACGTGCCGGTGATGATATCCACGCGGCCCATGACGCCGCGATATTCGGGCGTGCCTCGTCCCGTTTCTCCGATGACGCCTGTGGCGTGGCAGTCGTCGATCATCACCATCGCGTCGTACTTGTCGGCCAGCTCGCAGATGTCGTCCAGTTTGGCGACGTAGCCGTCCATGGAGAAGACACCGTCGGTCGCAATCAGCCGGAACCTGGCGGATTTGGCGGCCTTGAGCTGCTCTTCGAGGTCCTTCATATCGCTGTTGTTGAAGCGCAGCCGCTGGGCCTTGGAGAACCTCACGCCGTCGATGATGCTGGCGTGGTTCAACTGGTCGCTGATGATGGCATCCTCCGTTCCGAGCAGCGTCTCGAACAGGCCGCCGTTGGCGTCGAAGCACGAGCCGTAGATGATCGTGTCCTCAGTCCCGAGGAATCGCGTGACGGCGGCTTCGAGGTCCTTGTGAATCTGCTGCGTGCCGCAGATGAATCGGACGGAGGCCAGGCCGAAGCCCCAATCCTTGTAGCTCTCGCGTGCCGCGCGCACCACCTCCGGATGGTTGCCCAAGCCGAGGTAATTATTCGCACACATGTTCACGACGGACTGCCCGGTCGAGACGGTGATCCGGCTGCCCTGCGGGCTGGTGATGATCCGCTCGGGCTTCTCCAGTCCCGCCCCGCGAATCTCCTCAAGCTGCTGCGACAGATAGCTTCTCACATTTCCGTACACGTTGATATCCTCCTGCAAAGGCAACATGCTCGATCATCACTCATGCTTCCAGGTGAGCACGACTTTTCCGGAGTTGCCGGAGCGCATCGCGTCGAAGCCCTTCTGGAAGTCGCGGTAGTTGAACCGATGCGTGATCAGCGGCAGGATGTCGAGCCCGCCCTGGATGAGCATCGTCATCTTATACCAGGTCTCGTACATCTCCCGGCCGTAGATGCCTTTGATCGTCAGGCCGTTGAAGACGACGAAATCCCAGTCGATTTCTGTACGCGGCAGGATGCCGAGCAGTGCGATCTTGCCGCCGTGCGCCATGTTCGCGATCATCTCGCGCAGGGCCTGCGGGCTGCCTGACATCTCCATGCCCACATCGAAGCCCTCTTTCATCCCGAGGTGTTTCTGGGCATCGGCGATGCGCTCGGTCTTTGCATCGAGCGTCAGGGTCGCCCCCATCTTCTTCGCGAGCTCCAGCCGGTACGGATTGAGGTCGCTCACAACGACGTGCCGGGCGCCGACCCTCCGGGCGATCCCGGCCGCCATGCAGCCGATGGGTCCGGCCCCGGTGATCAGGACGTCCTCGCCGACGAGGTTGAAGCTCAGGGCCGTATGGGCCGCGTTGCCCAGCGGATCGAAGCAGCTCAGCACATCCGTCGGGATCGCCGTATCGCAGTACCAGATGTTCGTGACCGGCACGGAGATGTACTCGGCGAAAGCCCCGTCGCGATTGACGCCAATGCCGCTCGGCGAGCTGCACAGGTGCCGCCGGCCCGCCAGGCAGTTCCGGCAGTGCCCGCAGACCACGTGCCCCTCCGCGCTGACCAGGTCGCCCACCTGGAAATCGTGCACATTGCTTCCGATCTCGACGATCCGCCCGACGAACTCGTGACCGATCGTCATCGGCACTTTGATCGTCTTCTGCGCCCAGGCGTCCCAGTTGTAGATGTGCACGTCCGTGCCGCAGATCGAGGTCTTCATCACCCCGATCAGCACGTCGTTGATTCCGATCCGGGGAACCGGCACATCCTCCATCCAAAGCCCGACCTCCGCCTTGCTCTTAACCAGTGCCTTCATTCAAATATACCTCCGTGCATTGCAGGATCAGAAAGCCCGCCGCAGAAATCCTACGCGGCTCATCCATCGCTCAACTGAACGCCTTTCGCAGGACGGCGAGGCTCTTGGGGATGGCGGTTTTCCAGTCCTCGTCGCCTTCGAATTCGAGGGAGACGTAGCCGTGGAAGTTGCTCTTCTTCATGATGCCCGCGATGCGGCCGTAGTCCAGGTCGAGGCTGTACCAGAGACCGCCGCCGTAGTAGGTCTTCGCGTGCATGTAGACGACGCGGGGCGCGCAGGCCTCGATCTTCTGATAGGGGTCTTCGAGGAAGTTGCCGGTGTCGAGAATCACCCGGAGCCAAGGCGAATCGATACTCTTGAGGATGCGGAAGATACCTTCGGGGGTCCGCGCCATGCCCCAGTGGTTCTCCAGGCCCAGGACAACGCCGCACCGCTCGGCTGCGGGCAGGCACTTCTGGATGCTGTCGATGGTCCACTTGAAACCGTCGTCCTCAGTATAGCCAGGCAAGGGCGGCTCGATACCTCGCTTGGCCATCAGGTCGTCGAAGCTCCCGGTCGTGCCCCAGCGGCCGGTGTTGATGCGGATGATCGGGATGCCGAGCTTGTAGGCGATCTCGATGTAGCGGATCGTGTCGTCGACGCCTTTCTGCCGCTTGGCCTCGTCGGGGGTGACGAAACCCTGGTGGGCGGACATGCAGCACAGGTCGACGCCGTTGATGAGCGCCCGGCGTTTGAGATTCTGCAGATAGCCGTTCTCTTCGCCCTCCATCTGCATGTGGAGGATCTCGACGCCGTCGAATCCCATGCGGGCGGCCTCGTCGATGCACGTCTCGATGGGCAGCTTCAGACCGTCCTTGAATCGCCAGAAGGAGTAGGTGGAGACGGCGATCGGATTGCCTGGACGCGCGCCATCGTCTTTCGGTCCGGCACCCGAGGCCCCTCCCGCCGCACCACCTGTCACACTGATCCCCGCCAACGCCGCCGCGGAACCGGCCATAAATGCTCTGCGATCTACCTGCACCATTTTCCTGCTCCTTTCGTCAAGACCCGTACATGATGCCACGCGTGCTGCATCCAGACTCATCCGCGTTCATCGGAAGTACTCCGGCCGCCGGGTGGCACCGCCAAACTTGTTTGACGGTGCTCATCATGTTGCGCTCCATTCCCAGCACTCCATGGGCAAACGAGTTTGCCCGTGCCACCCATGATTGGCACGTGTGGCGGCAATATGTTAGGTCAATTGTGGGGGTCTGACAAGGGCGCCGGTGCGGATTTGTGCGGCGATCTGCATGAATCGCGGCAGGGCATAATCGAAGAATTGGCGATAGCTTTCGCAGAAGTAACTCTGCCCGACCCCGCCGTCGCCAGTGCCTTCCGACTTGACGCTGCCATTCATGGCAGCCGGGATCCGGTCTTTCATGCATCCGCCGCGACACAGGGCCAGGTGCCGGCAGACGAGACACTTGTTGGAGATCGTCTGCTTCCTGCGTGCGAAAGCCTTCTTCTGTTCGCAGGCGGCGAGTTGCTCAATCGGCGTTTCGAGGATGTTGCCCAGCCGCCACGCCGGGTCGACGAAGAAGTCACAGGGGAAGACGTCGCCCGTGTGCTCGATCACGATGTACTGGCTGCACTGCCTGTCGAACGTGCAGAGGTTGTGGTGGCCGCCGATGCAGAAGGTCAGGATCGAGTCGAAGTCACGGATACTGAGCCTCTGCGGCCCAAACTGGATCCATCGGTCAAAGACCCGGCACAGGAAGTCCCCGTACTGCTTCGGCGAGACGGAAAACTCCGCGATCCCGCCGGTCTGCGGGTCCACTTCGACGCACGGGATGAATTGCAGATATCGGCTGCCCAGCTCGATCAGGAAATCGAAGACCTCGTCGGCGTGGTCGGCCGTCAGATGATTCACCAGCGTGAGCGTGTTGAACTCGACCCTGTGCCCTTTGCAGCATTCGACGGCCCGCATGACGCGGTCCCACGTGCCGTGGCCGCCGAGGTCAAGCCGGTAGTGGTCGTGCAACTCCTTCGGGCCATCGATGCTCACGCCGACCAGGAACTTATTCTCGTGCAGGAACCTGCACCAGTCGGCGTTGTCCAAGAGGATCGCGTTCGTCTGTAGCGAATTGCCGACTTCCTGGCCGGCCACGCCGTACTTCTTCTGCAGCTCGACCGCCCTCTTGTAGAAGTCCAGGCCCATCAACGTCGGCTCGCCCCCCTGCCAGGCAAACCCCGACAGTTGAAACCGCAGACCCATGTAATCCTTGACGAGTCTTTCGAGCACGGCGCCGCTCATCCGCTGCCGGCCCGTGCCGACTTGGGCGGAGCGGCACTTGTAGAAGCAGTACGCGCAATCGACATTGCAGTCGGAACCTGAGGGTTTGATCAGAAGCGTAAACGGCTGTGCCATGAATAGAATCAATCAACTTTCGCCGGCTCGATTCGCAGGGTCCAGGTGTCCTGCAGGGCGGGCTTCTCGGCCTTCAGGAGGATTCGCGTCAACTGCCCGGACCACACCGAGCGAAGATGGCCATCCTCAACAGGGATCGTCTCCAGAGCCGCTTTCAATTCGTTTCCATCGTACACTATGCGCACAGTCGCTGGAGGTTCGTTTGCATCGGAGGCATCCAGCAGCAACCGGCCTTCATTTTGCATCGTGGCCTTGCAGGGTGTCATCAGGCTTAGCGTGATTTCGCTAGCCGGCTGGTCAAGTGCGTAATTTTCCGTGACGACGATATCCCTGCCGCGATTCAGGCGGATGGTGCGAATCCATGATTTGAGATTTGCCTGCTTGGGATAGGTCCGGGCGATATCGAGCTGAAGCTGGGCGTGATCGTCGTCGGCCTCATAATGTACATCGCGGGCGGCGAACTCGCGGCCGGGGCTTTGCATGACGCCATCGATCGTCGGCAGATTGTGATAGGCCGACTGCATCGTCCAGATCTCATATCGCTGCGAGCTGAACGTCTTACGGCTGTAGGTCTCGACGCCGACATCAATGAGGATCGGCCGGCCGTCATGATAGACGATGAAGCTCCCGACATCGTTGTGGTTGTGGCTCTCGGCGTTGTGCCCACCCTTAGCGGCAATGAAGAAACCATCGGCAGTCCCGTCCCTGCAGCGGGCCGTCATCACCTGAATGCCGTCCAGCCAGACATCGCGCACCAGCGCGGGTTTCGCCGGCGCCGACACGAGTTCGGCCGCGTGAAAGATTTCAGGCAGGTACCGGCCTATTGTGTATTCGCCCCCGCCGGCAAAGCCGTTGCCCCGCTGTTTGCTGAACATGTAGGCGCCAAACGCGGCGAGTTGCGCGTCGCCGATCCGCACGCCGTAGCGGTTCACGAGCTCGCCGGCCGGGCTTGCCTTGGCGGACGCATCAGCGAAGTTCACGAAGTAGTCGCCTGCGATGTGGACGCGGCAGATGTAGCGGCCGATCTCCTTGACGAGCGGCCGGTCATACACGTCGATGGCGCCGTTGGTGACGCCGTGCAGCAGCTCGAGGCAGTCGAACAAAGAGCCGCCGGCGCGACTCCAGTAGCCGGGACCTTCATCGCAACCGCCGTCATCATCGTAGGCATCGAAGAAATTGTCCAGGCTCTGCACGATTTTGGCGACGGCGGCGACTCGCCGGCTCTGGTCCGGTTCCGTCAGCAGCGTGCAGGCGAGCCAATTTGAGTTGCACCATGGGTTCCAATTGTTGACGCGCCCGCCGGCAAAGCCCATCCATCCGAAATCATCTCGTTCGAGGCACGGCGCCAGAATGCGGCGGCCGATCTCCCGCTGAATCCGCTGGCGAATCAGAGGCGAGACGCGATCCAGCCGGTCGCCCAGCAGATAGAAGGTCCACGCCAGGCTCTCGCCCGTCTCGGCGGCGAACAGATCGACAATCGGCTCTTCGAAATCGGGCAGGCCGGAGCCCGCTTTCTGCACGCTGATGTGCGCGGGCAGGCCCCAGAACGACTCCTCGCAGATCGCCCAGACCCCGTTGGCGATATCGTCGAGGAAGCGGTCCTTGCCTTCGACGCACTCCGCAACGATCAGGTCGGTCAGGGCGGTGCGGCGGGCGAAATGCTCGTGCTCGTATCGGCTGCGGTTGCCCTCGCGGGCGTATTCCAGGAACAGCGTCGCCGGCAGGTCCGGCCACTTGTAGCCGAGATACCGCTCGCCGTTGGCGATCAGGTCCCTCCGCACCGGCTCGGCCAAGCTCTGCCACGCCTGGCGGTCGCTCCAGTTCGGCCACGGATGCCACTGCTCCTGCGGGATGAGCACCCTCTCGATCTTCTCCCGCGGGTACAACTCGCGAAGTTTGAATCTGTTCTCCTGAGCCGCGACATCGCTCTGGAGAACAGTCGCGATCGACAGAGTCAACAAGAATGCGCTCGATGCTCTCATATCTTGCCCTTGCATAAACCAGGTCGTGCGGCCCATGATAACACGAGAGCGGAGAGCCGGCCAGCATCTTGAGAGGCTCCATTTGAGGTCTGACATACAGGTGCGAGACAAGATCGTGGCGAGGTCAGCGTGACATTGCGCGTGGCATCGTCAAGCGCAGTCTGCTTGTAGTGTGCCCGTAAGGGCATGAAAGAAACGCCTTACGGCGTCACTACAAACGGGCCTGTGGTCTTGATGCTGCTACTTGTCGAACTCGCGGGCCGACGCTATTGCGTCACTGGCCGTCGCAGGACGGGCCCTCAATGGGTTCGTCGAAACCGTACAGGCGTGTCGATGGCGGCGTGTCCTCTTTTTCGGTCGCCCGGCACTCGCGCGCGCCGGTTGTGAAATAGATCAGCCGGACGTTCTTCGCCCGGAGCTCGTCGAGGATCTGCGGCGAAATCCCGGGCTCCAAGGCGGGCTCGAACAGAAAGTTCTTCGGGCACAGGTGCGACCCGCCGCCCACGCTCTGCGAGAAGAAGCCGGTCAGCACGATGGGCTCGGCGGTCAATCCTTCGATCCGCGTTTGTCCGAATTGAATTGAGGTCGCTCCCGTGCCCCAGGCCCAGCGGACATAGAGGCGGGTCACGACGGACACGCCTGTGTTGGGATCGCTGAAGGAACACTCTTCCGGGATATCCTGGTCCGTCGGCTCCCAGGGCACATAGAGCGGCGCGATATCCGTAGTCGCGGTGTTCGAGTCGCTGATCGCCACGGGGGCAGCGTAATCCACTTCGATCCTCAGCCGCAGGTCGTTGAGCGTCACCACAGGATCGGGCACAACGGCCTGGAACATCGGCGACGTCTGCAACCGATAGGTCCGCGGATTGCACAGGTCCGCGAAACGCCATCGATCCGTCAGGTCGGGCCGGTCGTACTCCCACTCCGGGGCCACATAGGTGTGTGCCGCATCCGGCAGCGACGCCAACTCACTGGTGACCTGCCGGACCTTCCCATCGCTGACGTATTCGACAGTCACTTCGCCGAACATGCAGCTCCTCAGATTTTCCTCGCTGAGCCAAATGTTCTTCGGTTTGAGCGTCCAGCGCGACTTGAGCCGGTGGTCGGTGAAGACGTTGCTGCCGCGGCCCTGGAGCGAGCAGTACTGCCTGGCCTCGCCGAACAGGAACGGCGTGGCATACCCGGCGCCGCCCGCCTGCGGAATCTGGCGAATCTGCTTGAGCTCCAGCTTGCCATTCGGCGCCGTCTTCTTGTACTCGAAATCGAGCACAACGTCGTCTTTCCGTGTCACCTTGCAATATTCGTTGCCGGCGGTGACCAGCAGATTGTACAGCGCGATGTATTCGCCGTCCCAGGCGAGCACCGTGTTCTCGCGCAGGGGAACCAGGCTGGAGCGCCGAACCAGCCACGGGCTCGGACCGTTCCAACCGGCGTTGATCGTCACTTCCTCGGGCACGGCATCGACGGGCGGATTCGTTACGGAGATCGCCCCCTTCTGGCTGACGACATTCACGTTCCAGCCGGACCCCCTGTTGCGCTCCATGGTCGCCACGCCGTTGGCCAGCTCGGTCTCGTCGGGGAATGAGTGGTGTACGAGCAAAGCCATTCCGACCTCCGCCTCGTTCACGTCATGCTTGAGCCGCTCCAGGAAAGCGTTGTCGTTATAGAAACTGGCGAACACCTTGCGTATCGCGCGGAAGACCCCGCGTTCCTTATCCTCCGCCGAGTCGCACGTACAGGGCCCGGTGCTGTCGGCATCGAGGTCGTCCGCCAGACAGCCGCTGAAGCTGTCGTACAGACCCGCGCCGGTGAACTGATCGCTGTCCTCAACGTTTGTGGAGCTGCGAAAACGAATGTTCACGTTCGGATCGAACCCGAACGTCTGAAGAGCTCCGATGACAGCCGACTGCAAGTCGGGGCTGAAGACGGTCACTGTCGTACCTGTGAACATGCCTCGAATCACGGTCAGGTCGGCGGCCAGCGCCTTCAGATTGGCCGGCGGATACGTCGTGTACTTGGACAGGCGCGAGGCAATCTCGTTCCGCAGAGTCGGCCCGGTGAACGAGCCGGGCAGCGGCTGGTCCAGGTATGCATTCCATAAGTCGAAGGAGAACGCCATCGCCCGTGGCGAGTCATTCGGAAGGGCCTGACGCAGAATGCCATAATTCGACGCCTTGCCTCCGAAGCAGCCGATGTCCGCCGGGCGCAGATCGTTTGTGTCGGCCCAATAGGAGCCTCGGGGCTTCATCGCCTGGATGACCAGCGGCGGCGACTTCTTGAGCGCCAGCAGCGACGATTTCTCCGCCTCGCCGAGCGACTGCATGTCGAGCAGCTTGACCTCGGGCGATCCACCCATGCTCTCCGTGACGGCCAGGTACACGCTATGGCCGACAAGCGACCGGCCAAGATCCGCGTCGGCCTGGATCGCCAGATACGTGAACGGCACGCCCTGGGAGCGGCAGAGAATCGCGACGTGCGAGTTCGGCGTCGACGGCATCAACGAGATAATGCCCGCGACCGAGGGGACCTCCGCCGGCACGCCGTCCGTCAGGAGAATGTCCGTGGGCAGCAGCTTGCCGGCAGTGTACTCTGTCTGAATCTCGGTGCCCGTGACGAACTTAAGTGTCCCCAGGGCCCACCCCTGCGAGTAGCTCGCGTTACCTTCGGACCACTGGCCCGTGGAGCCGACTCGTATCCCCTGACTCTCGAACCATTCGCGGTTCTGCTGGGCGACGGGGTATTGCTCGTAGGTGGGGAAGTACCAGGCCGTGACGTTCGGGTCGGCGATCACGGTGCTCTTGACCAGGTTGAAGAACTTGGCCACTTCCTCTTTCGTGTACGGATCGTTGCGGACCAGTTGTATGCCGTACTCGCGGAACGGCGGATCGTGCCAGGGCGGCAGAATCACGGCGCCCAGCACCGCCTGCTGATTGGCCGCGTGCAGCGTCACCTCGTCGAATTGCTCCACCGTCAGGCCGATGAACGGCGGCAGGCTCTCCAACGCAAAACTGAAATGGAACTCGTAGCGTCCGGACTCCTGATAGTAGACCGTGTTCGGATCAAAGCCCTCCTTCGTAATGATCGTGAATTTGACGTATGGCGGGGACGACCAGCTTTGAAACGGCTCATCCGGAAAACTGATCTGATTCTTCCACGGCAGTTGCGGCTGATCATCCTGCGCGAACACAACCGCCGGGACCAGCACTATGGACAACAGGACAAATGTCTTGAGATACACGATTATCACCCTTTCCCTGCATGACCAACGTCGGGCCCGCCACACCCCACAGATGCGGCCTGAATTCTTGTGACATTATACCAGAACGGCAGGTATTACTCAACCGCTAATATCCGCCGTTCCCGACAGGAATGATGGGAATACGAGGATTTACGATGACTCGCTGCCGGGTGGATGATGCCGGCGCAGCCAGTCGGTTGCCCACCGCATGGCCTGCTCGCGCGTTCGGACATCCCCTTCCAGTTGGGCCACGTACAGTTCCTCGACCAGTTGGCCGAGGGCCGGGCCGGGGACCGCGCCGAGATGCATCAGGTCGTGTCCATCCAATAGGGGCTTGGGCTTGACCTCCACGTTTCCGAGGTCCCGGATTCGCCGGCGCAGCTTGATTAGCGGAACCACCCCCTGATTCCCGGCCGTCGCCCTTTGAATCGCGCGATCCAACTCGTACAGGTCCCGGAAGTACGGCTCGGCCAGGAGCTTCTTGAGGCGGGCCAGAGGCATGTCCCACTCCAGCAGACGCCCCCGGTGTACGAGCAGGAATCGCAGGTGCTTGAGCTGATGCCTGCTGAGCTTCAGGATCTCGCATCTGTCCAGGGCAAACTCCGCCGGGCAGTCGGCGAAGAAGGCGGCCAGGGCCAGGGGGAAACTCACCTTCTTTCGCAATCGAGCGAGCACATCGACGCCGCGTCGTGCGCGATCGCCGGCAAAGCCCGGGAAAACCGCCTCAGCAAGTCCGGTTTCGATCAGCATGGCCGCACCGGCGGCGCGGTTCGGGTGAACGAAGATCCCCTCCAGCTCGACGGCAATCCGCTCCCCGCTGATCCTGGCGATGTTCGCCGCGTTGCGGCCGACGGCGGAATACGTCTGCGGCTCGATCTGGAAGCCGAGCTGCGTCGAGAACCGGATCGCGCGGAGCATCCGCAGGTAATCCTCGCCGAACCGCTCATCCGGGTCGCCGATCGTCCGTATGATGTGTCTGCCCAGATCGGCCTGTCCGCCGACGTAGTCGATGACCTGCTCTTTGAGCGGATCGTAGAACATGCCGTTGATGGTGAAGTCGCGGCGGCTCGCATCCTCGGCGGCGCTGGTGAAATCCACCCGCGTGGGATGGCGGCCGTCTTCGTATCCCACCTCCGAGCGGAACGTCGCCACCTCCACCTGCTGGCCCCGGGTCAGCACGATGACGACCCCGAACTTGGCGCCGACTTTCAGGGTGCGGTGGAACAATCGTATGACGTCGTCCGGCCGGGCGTCGGTGGCCACATCGTAGTCCTTGGCAGGCCGGCCAAGCAGCATGTCCCGCACGCAGCCGCCCGCCAGCAACGCCTGGTAGCCGTGCCGCTGCAACTCCTCGATCACTTCAGTCGCCGCCTGCTTGTTGCTCATGCACTCCCGCCTGCAACAGCACCACCGCCATCGTCCCCCACCGCCGCCTGTCCACCGCGTGAAACGCCCCGTACTCGTCCAGCACGGCCACGTCACGATGAGTCCGGACCACCACGATGCCGCGAGGAACTACCTGTCCCTCCAGGATCGTCAGCAGGTCCGCCAGCGACGAGCCCTCGCCCACCTCGCGCGTGGAGGCGTACGGCGGATCGACAAAGACCAGGTCGTATCGCTCGCCCGCGGGGCCCACCGGGGCTCCGACCCGAAAGGCGCTGGCGCGCACGACCCGCGATTGCCTGCTGAAGTCGGCCTTGCTGATGTTTCTCTCCAGGACTTCGAGGACCTCGGCGTTCATCTCCACGAAGGTGACGAACGCCGCACCGCGGCTCAGCGCCTCCAGGCCCAGCGAGCCCACGCCGCAGAACAAGTCCGCCACCCGTGCGCCGGCAAGCAGATCATAGTTCTCAAGCACATCGAAAAGCGACTGCTTGACCCGGTCGGTGATCGGGCGGCTATCTTGCGTCTTGGGACTGAGAAGTCTCATCCCCCGTTTTGTACCCGCGATGATTCGCATTCATCCTTCGTAGGCGGCATCGTCAAGCGAAGTCCTTTGGTCGTGCGCCCGTAAGGGCATTTGTAGAGACGCAACATCTTGCGTCTCTACGGCCGGGTGCCACATCTAGACCTGCGTAGACATGTCGGATTCGGTGGGCAATGCATGCTTACGCAAAGCGTAGGCATGGCACCCGGCGCCCAGCCATCGGCGAAATCCTTCATCAGAACTCGACCGGACTCTCGACACCGGTGTTCTTCCGCGATTATTGAAGAGCCGCGGCGGGCGCAGTCGCTTCGGTTTCCACCCTGACGGCCGTCACGTACTTGTCCGAGTGAACGACGACACAGCCAGCCAGCAACATCGAAAGCACCGCTAACAGCACCAGATAGCGCACCATCCTGTATGCACCTCCAAGGCCATCACAAATCCAACTTGTGCACGAGCCCTGGATTCTACCGGGCCGGTCGAACCTCGTCCATACCAAACACTCCAAAAACCAGGCCAAACGCAGAGTGGCGAAAATGCATGTGTTGAAAGCGTCAGCCGGGTGGCATCGTCAAGGCCGAAGGCCTTGGCGATGGTCCTGCGCACGCGAAATCGCCATCGCCAAGCTGCGCTTGACGATGCCACCCACCATGTTGGGTGACTTTGGGTCTGTCTTGGCCTCCAAGAAAATGGGCGGCGCGAGGAAGGCGCCGCCCGGGACTGCGAGAGAGAGTGTTTTGTCTATCCGGCCGCTGCGATCTGGACCTTCCTGGGCTTGGCCTGCTCGGCCTTCTTCATGTGAACCTTGAGGACCACGGAATCGCCGACCACGGTCAGGTCCAACTGCTCGGGTCTGACCCCGGGGACTTCGGCCATCAGGACAATCCCGTCGTCCTGCTCGTAGATATTGACGGCCGGAAACGTGCCGCGCGGGACGCTCCGCAATTCGAGCGGCTGGCCCATGTCAAAGAAAGGGAACCATCTGTCAACGACCATATCCGACTACCTCCTTTCTCAAACCTGCCCGGTCACCGCGCGACCGGATCATTCAAAATCTCTTCGTCCATACGGATTAGCAAACTGCGTCCCAGACGACAGCGGCATCAGTAAATGCCTGTCAGACAATCACTTACAAGCGTCACAACCACATTGTGCCGTGTTGAGCCGTGTCATTTCTGCAACCAATCCCGGACAAGCAGTGTCAACTTGGCAGATCGCAAATGCGATACCCCGGACCACCAGGGTCTTTTGAGCGTAGCACGGGCATCCTGCCCGTGTGTATCACGGGCGTCTCGTCCGTAGGAAGGACAAGTCCGGCAGGGCCAAGATGGCCCTGCGACTCATGGGCAAGATGCCCATGCTACGATGAATCGACCTTTCAACCATTCTTCTCCGGGGCCCTGCATCGCTGACGGCGGATTTACGCGGAATTCGGGATTGACACACGTAGGCGGACGTGGTATACTGATAATCGCCGACAAACAACCAGCGTGGAATTATAGGATTTGAGGGTGTGCTGCGGGTTTCCGCTCCCTGCGGCAGTTCCCGACGGCGATTGGACCGTGCAGATTCTGCGAGGAGTTGTTTGAAGACGATCCAGCCAATTACCGCTTCCCACCGCCGCAGCCATCCGTTCGCCCGTCTTTTCGGACCGACCGGCCGATATCCGCGGTCTATCGTCGAACGGGGAGGTATTACGCATTTCCATATCACCGGCGTGATGCGCAACCTCGGAGTCGCCGACGCGGGTTGGACTAGCCGCGATGCTTATTCCAAGGGCATATCAGTCCGATATGGGGAACAAGGCAGAATCTGTACACGAGCCGGCAATGAGCTTACGGAGCAGATATGAAAAGCAATCGATTGAAGAAGACGGTGGCGCCATCGCAAGCGGCAACACGCAGCATGCCGAACAAGGGCAGGTTTGAATGGCCGCTTCTGATCTTTCCGGTGGCGGTAGTGGTCACCCTCATCGTTCTCTATGCGGTGAATCGCTCGATCAAGAACGAGATACCGGTCCGTCCCGCGTCCAGGGACACCGTGTCTCGCAGAGCACCTGTCGCGCCTTTGACGCAGAAATCCGATCAGACGGCGAGTGACGACAACATGAGGATTCCCCCCGAAGCCATGCTCGATGCAGAGCGGCCGGACACAGAGCGTAGTACGCCGGATCGTCCGCCCGTGGCAACGGATGACAAAGACTCCCGCATCCCGGCCCGTGACGTGCCCGTTCGGGACGGCGATAACAGGCGCATGGGTGCGGAAGGCCTGGATGGCTCCGAGGCAATCATCGTCATCCTGCGCCAAGCGGTCGAAGAGAAAGATCACGCGAAGATCAAACAATGCCTGGATGATCTCGTCGCACTGGGCGATCAGGCGGTTGCCCCGCTGACTCAACTGATCTCGAACGAAGGAGGCGAGGCGGGTATCTGGGCGGCTGAGGCGCTGGCCCGGATCGGCACGCCTGCGGCCACCAGCACCCTGCTCGACACGCTTGCGGCGATCAAGGAGGGCCGGTACAAGGAGGAACTGGGCAAGCGGGTTGCGGGGATCAGCAACCACGAGAGCTGGCCGGTCCTTCTCGAAAACATCCTGGATACGGGCGATTCGACGGTTCTGCGGGCCGCCGCCGCCTCGCTTTCAAGAATGGCCGACGCCCCGATCGTCGATGAGCTGCTCGCCCGGTACGACGGCGCGACAAGCGAGCGGGATATTCAGCGTATCACACAGGCCATCAGTGATATCCAGTCGTCCAAAGCAACGGAGCCCCTGCTGGCGCTGGCGGGCGACGTCGCCTCGTCGCCTCAGGACCCTCTGCAGCAGGCCGCAGTGGATGCTCTGGGCAAGATCGGCGACCCGCAGGCGATCAGCTATCTGCTGCGCAAGCTCGAAGCCGCACCTCCGGGCGAGGACGGCTATCTCGTCAACACGATCTCGCAGATCAATCAGCCTGAGGCCCAGGCCTCGCTGCTCTACGCGGCGGCAGGCAACAAGGAAGTCTCCGCCGAGCACGGCCGGACGGCTGCCATTTACGCCCTGCGGAACTACCCGGACGGGCGGACGCTCGCCCTGCTCGAGCGGATCGTTGCCGAGGAGCAAAATGCAAAGGTTTCCGCTGCCGCCGTGAGGACAATCGAGGACATCCACCGGACATCGCCGCACGTCGTCGCCAAGGCGGAGTCACTGGTCAAGACGGATTCGGTCCTGCCCCAGCGGCTTCAAAAATAATCGGGCATCGGCATTTTACTTACGTTAAGGACTTGCAAACTTTTCGCTCCTGTGCTCTAATGCAACCAGCAGCCGAAAACGCGAGTGTTCTTGCTGGTTTTGCGAACTATCTCAACGCCGCTTGAGCCGGGAGGTGAAAGATGAGCAAGACAAATCTATCTGCGGGCGGGAGCATACTACTGACGCTGGTCATCATCGCTTTTCCAGTGACGGCCGGACATGCCGCTGATCCGAACAAGCCACCCGATCCCAATGCCTCTGCCACCGGCAAGAAATCTGTGGCGAAAGCATTGGCACGGTCTTCCATGACCACGCCGGCGCCGTTCGCCGTGAACACACCGGCGCCGCCTGTGAAACGCACGCCCGCCTCGTTCACGCGAGACATGTCCTTCAGCGAAGCGATTGACATCCTGCGCAACTGCACGACGCCGCCGCTGAATATCGTCGTGCTCTGGAAGGAGATTGAAGAGAACGCGGGGGTATACAAAGACACAGCTATCGGTCTCGACGGCATTCCCGGGCTCCGCGTCCGGCAGTACATAGAGATGCTTGTGCTCTCGCTGTCGGGCGGGGCTTCGGCCAAGCTGGGCTACGTGGTGAACAACGGTGTGGTGACAATTGGCACGATAGATTCCCTGCCGGTGCCGAAGAGAGTCACGCGAGTTTACGACATCAGCGATCTGGTGGCCGAGCCGGCCAATTATTTCTTTCCGCCGATGGGCTTTGGCATGGGTTTTGGCAGTCCGATGATGGGCCAGTTCGGTGGATACGGCAATCCGATGACGGGTCAGTTCGGCGGCTACGGCAATCCGATGACGGGTCAGTTCGGCGGCTACGGCAATCCGATGATGGGTCAGTCCGGTGGATACGGCGGAGGGCTCGGGGGCGGATACGGTTACAGTCCCGGGATGTCGTATATATCCACCGGTCCCTATGGTCCCACGCGCGATGCGGGCCTCTCCGGCGTGGTCGGCAATGTCAACGGCCGCACAAGACAGCCGAACGCAATCCGCCGACGATAAGCCGGCACCAAAAAAAATTTGAGCATTTTGCCGCTTGACAGCGGCACAGGTATCTCGTAGCATCCGCACAAGTTCACAAGCTCAAGCTCTTTGCGAAGTGCATATTCCGACTGCAGGTCTCGAAGTCGTTTGGGATACTCAAATGGGAACGCGGTGAAAATCCGCGACGGTCGCGCCGCTGTAAGCGTCTGCTCCGTTCTCTTCGGAAGTCCGAGAGGCGTTGTCCACTGTTCGCTGCGTGCGAATGGGAAGGAGCCTCGAGGTAAGATGCGAGTCAGAAAACCTGCCTGTGGCTGGTCGCACATGGTGTTGTGTTCTCGCGATCTGGAACGCACGCGTGATTTAGCTGGGACCATCAGGGCAGGGTTTGCAGCAAATCGCCAATCAAAGCCGTCGCTCCTTTCGCGAGAACGACGGTTTTTTTATTGGCGGCAGACGGTCTCGCGATCCGGGCCGGCTGCCCAACAAGGAGGACCCAGAAATGAAGCACGCACACCCCACCCCCCACGCAGTATCCCCGATCACACCCTTTATATCGACCCGCACCCGATTCCGGGTGCCATGCCCACGCTCGCGTAACTACGTGTTTAGCGTAGAGCCTCCCGTCCGCCGGGTGGCACCGCCAAACTTGTTTGACGGTGCTCCTTCGACGGGGCTTGCTCAGTCGAGACTCCACGGGCAAACGAGTTTGCCCGTGCCACCCGAGATTGGCCTTTCCAGGCTAAACAGGTACTCACGTAAGCGTGCCTTTGCTGGAGCCAGCATGTTCACGCACGCGCCGAAGCGCCAACCGACCAAACTGCTTTGTCTATGGAGCGTGTGCCTGGCCATTCTGACGATGGCGGCAACGGCGGATGCCGCAATCGCAACGTTCGAGAATCTGAAACTGCCGCCGCAATCCTACTGGAACGGCTCCGACAATTCAGGCGGTTTTGCCAGCGGCGGCGCCTTCTTCAAGAACAACTACTATCGCGCCGACCAGTACGAGTGGTGGGACGGGTTCGCCTACTCGAACCGGGCCGATACGCTCACGCAAGGCATGGATGGTCAGTACAACGCGATCACCGGCCGCGGACAAGGCAAATCCGCGACGTATGGCATCGCGTATGTCGGCTGGCAGCAGCCCCCTACGATGAAACTCAGCACCGCCCAGATTCTCCGCGGACTTTACGTCACCAACGACAACTTCACCTACTACGCCATGCGCGACGGCACCCTGTTCTCCGACAAATTCGGCGGCAGCACCGGCGATATTCCGGACTGGTTCAAGCTGTCCATCAAAGGCAAAGATGTTGCAGGAAACGTCACGGGCACCGTCGATTTCTACCTCGCCGATTTCCAATTCATCGACAACAGCCAGGATTATATCGTCGATACGTGGCGGTTCGTCGATCTGACGTCTCTCGGCGAGGTGAAAACCCTGGAGTTCACCCTCACGTCGAGCGACACGCAGCCGGACGTCGGCATGAACACGCCGGCGTACTTCTGCCTCGATACGGTCGTGCCTGAGCCGGCCACCGTCCTGCTGCTGGGCCTGGGCACGCTGCTGGCCGTACGGCGGAGAAGATGATGAGACCTGCTGAGAATATCGTCTCTGAACATCGGCAATGGAGAGCAGCCATGTTGAGGCAATCGGCAACATCGTTCGTCATCGTCCTCGCGGCGGCAGCGGCACGTGCCGGGCCGTACACGGAACCCGGCGTCAATGGCTACATCGACCCGGCCACCTGGCGGCACGCCGATCCCCTGGGCCCGAACGCCGTACTCAATCCGCTCTTTCGAGGCTGGGCGACGGGGGTCGTCGAATATGCACCATCAGACCAGACCTGGTCAGGCCCCGGCGTGTGGAACGATCCGAACAAGGCCCTCGGTCCGGCTACGGGGCAAAACTTCGATATCGTCAGCCTCGGCGAACTGACCCGCGAGGAGATCGACCGCGGCGATCCGCCGGGGCATGTCACACTCGTCTTCGGCGACCCCTGCGATCCCAACGACCAAAGCGGCATCCGCGATGGGGCGGGTTATGACTTCGCCGTATTTGAGAATGCGTTCGTGTCGAAACTCGCCACGCCCCTGGGCTCCTTCGAGGGTCAGATGATCGCCGAGCTGGCCTACGTCGAAGTATCGTCGGACGGCCGGATTTTCGCACGATTCCCTTGCGTCTCGCTGACCCCGAAGCCTCTTGGGCTCTACGGAACGATCGAGGTCGGCAACGTGTACAACCTCGCGGGCAAGCACCCCAACGCCAACGGCACGTGCACCGGAACGCCCTTCGACCTGGAGGAACTCAGAAACCATCCTGACGTCGTTTCCGGCCTGGTCGATCTCAATGACGTTCGATATGTGCGGATCGTGGACATCCCCGGCGCCGGCGACTTCCAGGACGACGCGACGAGCCAGACCGACCCGAATACCTGGCCGCAGTGGGGCCCCTACACGGAGCGTCACCCGATTTGCGATGCCTGGCCGACCTGGGGCTCCGGCGGCTTCGATCTGGAGGCCGTCGGCGTCCTCCACGAGCAGCAGTACTCCGCCGACATCAATCTCGATGGCACGGTGGACCTGCTCGACCTGATGCTGCTCAGCTCCGCGTGGCACAGTCATTTCGGCCAGAAGCAATGGATCGAACGATGCGATCTGGCCCGACCCAGGGACCTGTTCATCGATGGCCGCGACTTTGCGGTCTTCGCGGCACAGTGGCGCCGCATTGAGTCCTGGCGGCTAGAACCCAAACACGAGTGAGAACGGCGATGGTGATACGACAACATCCGAGAGCAAGCGCACGGCGCCATGCCGGCGGAGCATTCACGCTGATCGAGGTCCTCGTCACAATCTCCGTCCTGGCGCTGCTGATAGCGATGGTGATGCCCGCACTGGCCGGCGCCCGGTCGCAGGCGCGAGGGCTGGTGTGCCGGTCGAACGTGCGGCAACTCGTGCTGGCGGGCATGGGCTATGCCAGTGAGAACGACGGCTTCCACGTCTGCGCTGCCGAGGATATGTGGGACAATTCGGGCCTGCGTCGCTGGCACGGGGTTCGCCGTAGTCTCAATGAGCGTTTTGATCCGTCGAGGAGTCCCCTCGTCGGCTACCTCGCCGACGGCCGCATCAAGGAGTGTCCCGCCAGGATCGACTTTGTCAAGGCCGAGGACTGGAATACCAGCTTCGAGCAAGGCGCCGGCGGCTACGGCTACAATATGGCCTACATCGGCAGCCGGCTGTGGGACAAGAGCATCAGCGGACCCCAGGCGTTTCAGCAGGCATATGCGAGGACCACCTCCTCCGGCGAGATTGCCAGCCCGGGCCAAACCGTGATGTTCGCCGACACCGCGATGGCCAACAACGGAACGTCCCTGATCGAATACTCGTTCGTCGAGCCGCCGTTCGCGGTCTTCGCCGGACAGGTGATGGCCGGCCTTTACATGTCGCCATCCATGCACTTTCGTCACGGCGATCGCGCGAGCGTCGGCTGGGCGGACGGCCACGTCGGGTCCGAGCCGATGGCAGACTTCAAGACCGTCAACGCGTACGGCGTCAATCCGGCCGCTCTGAAACTCGGCTGGTTCGGACCTGTGGACAATACTCCATTCGATCTGCGGTAGAAGGTCGGACGATGGGAACTAAGGCGGTACTGGCGTGGAGCGGCGGAAAAGACAGCGCGATGGCATTTCATGAAATCTGCCGGGCCGGCGTATACACGATCGAGAGACTTTTGACGACTGTGACGCAGGACTACGACCGCGTGTGTATGCACGGCGTGAGAACCACACTCGTTGAACGACAGGCAGCGGAGCTGGGATTGCCCCTCGACAAGGTCTATCTTGCCGCGAACGACTCACAAGAAGGGTACGACGCGAAAATGCACGGCTACTTGACAGGCTGCCGCCAACAAGGCGTGGAGGCGGTAGTTTTTGGAGATCTCTTCCTGGAGGACGTCAGGCAATATCGAGAAAGGAGCCTCTCTCGCGTGAACATGCAGGCAGTCTTTCCTCTCTGGCAGAGAGACACCAAGGCATTGGCGAGGACGTTCCTGGAGACCGGCTTCAAGGCGATCATTACGTGTGTTGACTCGGAGGTTCTACTGATCGCGGCATAAATACGATCAAGTATTGTCAAGGGTTAATCCGGCTTGAGCAAAGAAGGACTGGACAAGATGCGGCTTGTGACGAAGACGCCCGACGGCCAGATGGAACTGCTCGT
>Ga0315277_10002389_pt1 | contig 26244 bp, 20 predicted proteins | sample YL17G05_15_MG_FD_203695 | JGI IMG/M metagenome (GOLD analysis project Ga0315277, IMG submission 203695) | Sediment microbial communities from Yellowstone Lake, YNP, Wyoming, USA - YL17G05_15 | ecosystem: Environmental > Aquatic > Freshwater > Lake > Sediment | place: USA: Wyoming | collected... | reverse complement strand
ATCGGGGACATTCCGAATTTCCCGACTTGCTCAGCGGAATCGGACGGATCAACCAGCGGTTGATCTTTTCTATTCAGCGGGGGAAAGCTGGAAATTCGGAATGTCCCCGATTTTTTCACAGCTTCTGACGGATGGGTGGCGATTGCTGATTGGAAGGATTAGCCTTGGGGGCCACCACCCAACACCGCGTAAACGATGCGATTGGCCAGCGAGTCTTGAATCGGTGCCGACTCGAATTCGGCGGCAATAACCGTTACCGGATCGTCCGGAGGTGTCTCAGGAAGGCCAGAGAAGATTAGCTGCGTCCCTTTTTGCGCTATATCCAGGTTTTTGCCCGAAACCGCCAACTTTGCCCACTTGGGTTTCTTCTCGATGCCACCGATCGTTATTGACTTTCCTGGCCAGGATGTAAGGTGAATATAGATTGTGCTGTTCTTTCGAGTGAATAGCGCTCCGCTTGCCAGGTTCACCCACGACTTCCGCGGGCCTGTTGGCTGTACAGACCCCAGTGGATGAACATGCCGAACTTCGCATCGCGCCACCATTGCATGCGGCGCTCGTGATCCGGAAACGCTTCAGTCGCGGGTTTCGAGAGGGGGGTCTTGTCCTCCTGATTTCGGCCGAATCCGGCCATTGATGCAGCCGAGACGCCGGCACCGGCGGCCAGCATCTGCAAACATGCTCAACGTGATGATCTTGAAGATTTCATGACATGCCTCCCTAGGGAATTCGAGCTGTCACAGGTCACTTGCCTGAAACTGCGACATTCACAGTCCTGCCCGCAGGCAGCTCAGCAAGCACCCGGATCGTGTCGCGCCCGAGATGAGAGCAATCGATTGATATCAGATCCCGAATTGCATGCATATCATGTATCGATGCGATAATGGCACTTGTTGCGGGCCTATCCCGGAGAAGCATGGGAGATTGCCTTTATTTTCCTCGGATTTTGATAATGCTCGGCAATTAATTCCGGACCCGGTAGTGAGGTTTTTTGTGGCCGGTAAGGTCTATACCCTATCGGCCGTCCACCCATGAGTTCTCAGATCCACGCAAATCCGGTCATAGACTGACTGGGCTTCGGATATGGCCGATATGGCGTCCGATTCATCTGCTTCTGGCCAATTACCAGGATATCTGGCCTCAACAGCCCACTCGGTTAAATCGGATAGATCGGGATGCATGGTTTTAATCTCCCAATCATCTGGAATGAGGTTTCTTAGGGCATCGAGAGCGTGCCGGCGTGGAAAATCTATTTGCATAAAGACAAGAATTGCTTTGAGCGATTTCTCGGCACATTGCTGTGCGAATCAACAGATTTGACGCGGTTCAATATCCGGGTTTGCTGCCAGGGCCCGCGCGGCGAGAAGGTCCTGCCGGGCGTATTCGAGCCATCGTCCGACTTCCCTATCACGCTCAGTTTCGTTCATATAGGACTTTCCCTTCGCGGAGAGCCGGGCGCAGTATGGTGCCCACAAGATCGCCGCGCTGCTGTATTTCCTCAGGAGTCGTTACAATGATGTCCTTGCATATGGGGAGTCCGGCAAGGTGCCGGCGAATCCGTAAGGCGGCCTTGCGCTTGTCATCCACCACGGGTAAAACCACTAACAGATCAATGTCACTATCCGGCCCTGGGTTGCCGCGAGCTTGCGACCCGAAGAGAATGACCTTCAACGGGTGGAACTCGCGCACAATCATTTCCATTGCAATCGGAATATATTCAGCGGCGTTCATTTCGCTTCAGGGCTCTTCGGGTCGGATGTATCAGTCAAACTAAACGTAATGCGTGCGATTTACATCATGCTTTGCGTCAAGGAAATTATCATACCACAGCATGCGAAGCTCCGGGAAACAGCCCCAGGTGCCGCCCGCTGTCGCCGCACCGCGTCGCCTTGTTTGCCTGATCTCCGCATTGAGATTCACCGGCATCGGCACTCAGCTTCCACACCAGGTCTGGATTGTGATTGACCGCCGTGCACGCCGGCTCCAGTAAATATGGATCCAGGCATCATGATGCTGGCTTGGTTTTTTGCACCCGTTCTCCAGGCAACAAGTTAAGGGTGTGACTTCCGACAGCTTTACTCGCCAAGAGCACAATTCCCTCGCTCATTCTGCCAAGGAGGCTAGGCAGCTACCAGGGCAGAATAGAGGAACTTCGCGGTCACATCGATGATCTCGTCCATATGTTCCATTGGAGTGTGCGCCGCGCCCGGAATGGGATGCAGGAGGTGCCGCACTCCTTTCTCCTTCAATCGCGCCGCCAGTTGTTCGCTCTGGCCGAACGCCACCGACTGGTCTGCCGTGCCGTGAACGATCACAGTAGGAGGGAAACGCGTGCCGATTTCATCCGGCATCAAGAGGGAATTCGGGCTTCCCCAAAGGTCCATGAGAGCAAAGACCCCGGATTTCCTCGCAGCGTCGTTTTCAACGGATGCCAAGTTGACAGCGACCATCCCTCCGGCGGAGCCGCCTCCGATCGCGATCCGGGCCGGGTTTACACCGTATGCCTGGCTGTTTTCGCGTAGCCAGGCCAGCGCAGCACGGCAATCATCCAGCGCATCCTGAAGGGTTGCCTTCCGATCCTCGTCGGGCCGCTCCCGGACCCGGTAGTCCGTCGATACGCACACATACCCCCTCCGAGCGAATTCCGTGGCCATCCGGACGATATACGTCTGCGTCTTGTCGTTGCCGGGCCTGAATCCCCCTCCGTGGATCCAGAGGATCGCGGGCCGGGCGCGCTCGTTGTCACCGGCCGGAAGGTAGACGTCAAGACGCAAGTCCACGGAGATTCCGCTCCGGGTGGTGGCGGTCCGGAAGACGATATTCTCCTTCCGCTCGACATCATTGAACACGGGCGACCGATAACGGGAGCCTTCCTGCCCCAGCGCGCCGCCGCTGGCCGCCGCGACGAAGAAGGGAAGAAGAACGATCAGCAAATCCAAAACTCGCCTGTTCATGGGAGGCTCCTTTTTAGATGCAACCGCAACGACTCTATAACCGGATGATATTATCTTCGCATCCTCGAGTCTTTGCGGTTTTTTCATTGTGTAACTATAGCGGAGCGGGCCTCGCGGAAATACCGTAGTTGCGTTTCTCGTGGCCGCAGGGAACTGGAACAAGTGTGCTTTGGTCGTCCGCTGGTCTGACGAGCGTAGTCCCAGGGCGAGAATCCTATTACTATATCTTCGGGCAAACCGATACTGGCCGACATTTGTTCTCAGTCATCATCCAGTTTCCTGACGGCAGAGGATATCCGGTGACCGCCTGGGCCATGACCAACATAGAAAAGCGCCGATACCGGCGGTGGAAGGAGCAATGAAGACTCAACGAATGCCAAAGACCGATTCGAGTACTGGCCCGGTTTTGGGACACGCATGACCTTGCAGGTTTTAAAGACCAATTAGAGGAGGTCACCGAGCCAATCTTCAAACGGCGGACAGTGATCCCGCTGAAGCTAAGATCGGTTGATGCCGAAGCCGTGAGGAAGATTGCCAAAGCCAAGGGAATTGCGGACGCGGAACTCATTCGCGGATGGATTGGGGAGAAGATACACGCCCATTGACCTAACAACGGGCTGAATCGGATTGCGGAGGCCAGACGTGGACAAGCGTTGTGCAGGCCTCCGACCTTGCCGGAGGTTTCTGACTTTTCAAGATGCTTCGAATGTGCCTGTCACCTATGACCATCACGTGGTCCAGACACTTTCGCCGAATCTGTGCCGCTGCCTGTCCTACGCTGCTGGAAGAAACGGATTTGGCTTCCAGTACGCGCCCGGCAGGTACGGGAACCTCTCCGACAAGCCTGGCTTGATTTCCATGCCGAAACCCGGCTTGTTGGGCAGATCCATGTGACCATTCTTCACCACCAGCGGATCCTTGAAAATTTCCTCCTTGAAGGGATTGTAAGTCTGGTTCAGCTCCAGCACGAGGCGATTCGGAATCGCGGCGACCAGTGCGGCGTTGGCCATGGTGGTCAGACCGCCGTGCCAGTTGTGCGGGCAGCAGTATTTTCCCTTCAAGTGCGCCATCCTGGCGATGTGCTAGGCCTCGGTGATGCCGGTGACGTTGCAGTCCGGCTGCACGATGTCATAGGCGTTGCGGTCGATCCATTCTTTGAAGGAGAAGCGATCACCGCGTGATTCACCGCCGGAGACCATGGCCTTCTTGAGCGCGGACCTGATCTGGAGATGTTGCCCGATCGCGTCCGGCAGATTGGTGCGCACCGGTTCCTCGAGCCATAAAAAGCCCAACTCCTCGAGCACCGGGCAAAGCTCGAGGCACTCCTCGAGCAAAAGGCCCATGTTAATTTCCTGTATCAGATCCATATCCGGACCCACGGCTCTCCGGAGCTTGTACAAGTAAGGGATATACTTCTTTGTGGTCATCCCGCTGTTGCGCCACTCGGTACCGATGCGGAACTTGAACGCTGTATAGCCCTCTTCCTTGTGGCGCATGGCTTCGTCGATCAGGTCATCAGGCCGCTTGTACCACGCATATTCGACTCCGCCTGAGGCGTACAGCCGGAGGTGGGATTGCGGCGGCTCGTCGGTGGCAAGCAGCCTGTAGACAGGCAGGCCCTTGGCCTTGCCGATGATGTCCCACATGGCCGCATCGACACCAGCCCAGGCGATGTAATTGGGCCGCTGCCCGGACCATGCTGTAGCCAGGTGCTCGACATCAAATGGACTCTTGCCGATGAGCGTGGGCCTGACGAATTCCTCGATAGTCTTTTTCACCCACTCCGGCCCGCCGTAAGGGCTAGATTCGCCGATGCCGACGATGCCCTTGTCTGTAAAGACCTCAACGAGCACGCAGTCGGACTTCCAGATCAACTGCGTCGCCGTGACCCAGGCCTTGTCTTTCAGTTCATGCGACAGGAGAGTCACCTTCACGTCGGTGATCTCGATCTTGTCGCGAACAATGCCCTCCAGCGGATGAGTGCGCCGGCGAAATGGAGCTTCAGGCTTTGGCGGTTTGGTCTTAAGACCGGCCAGGACGGGAGCAGCCGCTGTTGCGTGAATCAAGGATCTGCGGGAAATCGTCGACATAGTCTATGGCTCCATTCTGCCATGAGGGAAATTGGGGACAGCCACGAGCGGCACCTGGATAGGGATGTTTCGCCTGCTCCTCCCGCCAATATGCATAGGAAATCAACCACCGTAGCAAATGACGAATGTCGAATGACGAATTCCCTGTGCTGGTCTACTCGTCATTCGACATTCGTAATTAGTCATTCTTTTCTTTGCCGGGCGATGGAACGACTGCATTCGAAACATTATCAACGATATATGTATTAACGAAGCGCCGTTCGGGACAGTCACCTTTTTCGACGCCCGGCTTTTGATGCCGTAAGGAACGAACAGACCCTTAGGGCTGTATTGCCGAAAACTGGTACTCTCCAGAGCCGGTTTCGAGCACCACGTAGCCATCTTCATTGCGCAGCCATTTCAGTGCTTCCGAACCTGTAACCGGCCTGCCGCCTTCTTTGACGTTTTCCAGGCCTGTTGCCGGAATGTAAACCGTGGCCGTCGTGTTCACTGGCACGGTGATATTGTAGAGGAACACGCCCTTCGGGTCATGGGGGTCGTCATGGGGGTCGGACCACAACAAAATGGGGTCGTCATGGGGCTCGGACCACAACAAAATGTTGACCAAACATAGGATGAGATCGTTTGTAGGGCATGAATATGAACTTGCGGTCGATTTTTGACGCCATTTTCTGCATTCCAGCTGCGTGCGATTGGAGGTGTGACATATGCCTCGTGCGAACCGTTGTATCCTTCCAGGAGAGATCTATCATCTGACCCACCGCTGTCATAATGGAGCCTTTCTCCTGCGCTTCGGACTGGACCGCACCGAGTACTGCAACCGGCTGAGGGCGTCCGTGAAACGGCACCGGATATCGCTCCTGGATTATTCCGTGACATGCAACCACACACACCTGTTGGTTGTATCAAATGCCCCGAAAGATATCAGCGCTATGATGCAGCAACTGGAGGGAGAGTTCGCAGCTTACTACAATCGGCGGAAAGATCACTGCGGAAGTTTTTGGGGTGACCGTTTCCACTGCACGATGGTGGAAGACGGAATCCACCTGTGGAATTGTCTGCAGTACATTGATTTGAACATGGTGCGTGCAGGCGCGGTGTCTCATCCTCGGGAATGGTGTTGGTGTGGGTACCAGGAGTTGATGGGATTGCGGCAGAGGTTTTGCCTCCTGGACATTAGCCGATTGCTGGACTTGCTCGATATGAGGGATCTGACTGTGTTCAAAGAGATTCATGAAGCAAAGATTGATTCGGCAATCCAGCAGGGGCGGCTCAATCGAGAGTCTCAATGGACGGAGGCTATTGCTGTTGGGAGCGAAGACTATGTCCGGCTGGTGGCGAAACGGATGCATCGGCGAAAAAGGTTGCGAATGCAGTCGACGGAAGAAGGGGCGTGGTATGTTCGGGAGAGCGGGATTTATTATGGCGAGGCAGGTGCAGGGTTGGTGGTACAAATCCCCGAGACCTTCGCCCAAAGTTGCGGTCTGGATTTGGTGAAAGGAAAATGGTGCCAAAAATCGGTCGCAAGGGGAGCTGCGGCTGCCTCCGATTGGCACTTTCTATCAAGAATCCAACACTTTATCGTGGTGCGACCCCGTTCCAACCCCGTTCCCCGACCCCGTTCCCCCCCGTTCCCCAAGCTGCAGGAGGCAGAACGCCGTGAGCAAGGTCATCAAGCCCCTCTTCTATGAGGCCCTCTTGAGCCGATATGCCTGGTTCAAATCCCACGCCTGTTGGAGGTTCAGCCAGAATTCGGGTGTGGTATCCAGCACCTGCGTCAAGTCAATGGCAGTGGATGCAGTGATATTTCTTTTCCCCTTGATGATCTCGTTCAGCTTGCGGGGTGTCCATCCGAGCTGCCGCGCAAAACCCCTCTGCGAGAGCTTCTTCGGCTCGAGGAACTCCTCGAGCAGGATCTCTCCAGGGTGAAACGGATCCGAAAAACGCTTGAATTTCATCGATGGTAGTCCTCCACACGGACATTCTCGGCATTGCCTCCCGCAAAGTGAAAGACAATGCGCCACTTGTCGTTGATCCTCATCGAGTAATCCTCCCTGCGTTCTCCCTTGAGTCTCTCCAGCCTGTTCCCCGGAGGTGAGAGCAGATCTCGCAGTTCTTTAGCAGCGTGCAACATGGCGAGTTTTTTTCGCGCCGCCCTGATCAATGCGGCAACATCGCAATAAGATGGCTGGCCTGGCCGCGGCTGATCTGGGGCGGAGGACTCACGTGGGCTCGTTTCAGCCGCTCGAGTTGTTTCTCGGTGGCCGGTCTGCTGCGCCACGCAGCCTGCAGATCCACGAGATCGTGCGCGCGCGGGCGCGTATGCCTGACGTAATCCTCCACCTTCGCGATTGCGGCTGCGAGTTGACGTTCTGTGGCTACGATGGTCCCGTCCACCTCGGGGTGACGCGAACCGAGCACGATTTCCCACCGTTCCAGCAGGGTCAGCGCGCACGTCAGGTATTCGCCCTCGCCCAATCCCAATCGATAGCAGTTCCGCCCAATTACGGCCCATGCAAATCGCGCGACGCCTCCGAGTTCGTCGGGAAGGCGCAATTCCAGGAGGTCCACCTGGGTGCTTCGAAGCCGAAGGTCGTCTAAATCGGTTGCCAGGTCGGTCTTGACCCAGGGACGGTTGCTCTCGACCCATCGAATTGCGCGCTCCACCTCGCTCGTTGTCTTGCCTTTGAGATTGAAATTCGCTGCCAGGCCGAATAGTGACGGCAGCGTGACCAGACGGTGCTTGCTTGAATTGTCGACCACGTCCACCACGGTCACGTCGGTCTTGCCCGGGTGCAGCCTGGTGCCGCGGCCGATCATCTGAGTATAGAGCAGCGCCGATTTCGTGGGCCGCGCAAGGATGATCCCGTCCACTGTCGGTTCGTCGTACCCTTCCGTAAGCACCATGCAGTTGGTCAAAACCTGAATCCGGCCGGATGAAAAGGCGGCCAGGGTCTGGCTGCGCTCGTCTGCCGGGGTGTCGCCGGTGATCGCCGCCGCCGTGATCCCATAGTGCCTGAATGCCGCGGCCAAGTCGAGCGCGTGGGCGACGTCGACGCCGAACACCAGCGTTCGCCTGTCCGGAACCAGCTCGCGAAAGGCTTTGACAACCAGTGCGTTGCGGCTTTCGATATTGACCGCATCGGACAATTGAGAAACAACGAAATCGCCCATGCTTGTCTTGACTCGCGACAGATCGATGTCGGTCTCGACCCGATAACCCGCCACCGGCGCAAGATAACCAGCGTGCATCATCTCGGGAATGGTTCGTGAGTAGGAAATCTCTTCAAATATGGCGTCGAGCCCGATCCCATCGCTGCGCTTCGGCGTTGCCGTGAAACCTACGAGGAGTTTTTTCGTATCGGATTGCATCACTCCCAGGTATTCGACGATGCGTCGATAGCTTTCGGCTGTTGCGTGGTGAGCTTCATCAATCACGACAATCGAGAACTGGTCGGGATCGACTCCGGCGAGGCGTCGAGACCCGCGCCGGCCGACGGTGGGAACCGAGGCGACAACGACATCGCTGCTCTCCGATGCGGTTTGCGCGGCTTGCTCGATCCCCACTTTGAGCGCAGGATTGGCCGCAAGCAGTTTGTCCCGAGCCTGATTGAGCAGCTCCGCGCGATGGGCAAGGACGAGCATGCGCCGCTTCATGCGGAAAAACGACGGAAACTGGGCGAAGATGACGGTCTTGCCGGTGCCGGTTGGAAGACAGACGAGTTGACGCCGTGCGCCCGCCTTGTAGCGATTGAAAATCGCAGCGAGGCACTCCCGTTGATAATCGCGCAGATTGATTTGCGCCTGCATGACGTTGAGTATACCTGATTCTCTGCGGCGGTTCAGGCCGTGGTTATTGCATGTACGATGGATCGGAGATATGAGGACGCAATACTTATCTACGGCTGGAATCACTCACCATTGAATCAGAACGAATTAAATATTGCGTCCCCAAATCCCTTTTAGCCCAAAACTATCTTGGATATCTCTCGGCAGGTTACCGCGCGGACGCCGGGGCGGACGCTTGTCACGGTTGTGTCCGCTTCGCCCTCAAGATATACGAGCACCGAATCGACCGAATAGCCGGATATGGATTTTTTCAACCGGCTCAAAGACTCGGCCGCTTCGGGCCTGACGGTGCGAGTGGCTTTGGCCTCCATGAGTATAAGCCGGCGGCCACTTCCGGGAACGAGGAAATCGACCTCCAGTCCCTGCCGGTCCCGGAAAAAGTAAAGATCCTTTCTCTTCCCATTGTGAATCTGGGCCTTGACGATCTCGGAAGCGACGAAGCTCTCGAACAACGGACCATAAAACGTCGACTTCGCCAGCAGCCGTTCGCTTTCCAGGCCGAGCAGGTGGGCGGCCAGGCCCGTGTCCGCGAAATAGAGCTTGGGCGACTTGACCAGGCGCTTCCCGAAATTCTCATAATAAGGGGGGACGAGGAGAATCTGGTGGGTGGATTCCAGGATATTCAGCCATTCAGAAACTGTTGGAACCGAGACCCCGAGAGGCGTGGCCAGATCGCTCCGGTTGAGCGTCTGACCGATTCGGCTGGCGGCCAGAGAGAGGAAGCGCCGGAAGGTGGTCAGATCCCGGATCGAGCTGATCGAGCGCACGTCCCGTTCCAGATAGGTTTGAATGTAGGAACGGAACCAGACCTCGGCGATCGCGGGATTGGCCAGGACTTCCGGAAACCCGCCTCTCTGGAGAGTTACCCGCGAGGATTCCCCCAGAGACAGGGGGAGAAGCTGAAAGATCGCAGCCCGGCCGGCCATGGATTCCGAGACGCCCTTCATGAGGGCGGGTTCCTGCGAACCCGTGAGATACCACCCTCCTCCTTTTTTCCCCCATAAATCGACTCTTGATCGGATGTAGTTAAAGAGCTCCGGCACATTCTGGATCTCGTCGAGGATGGCGGGCAGACGGATCGCTTCCAGAAAGGATCGGGGGTCGCTCCGGACCCGGCCGACGACATCCGGGTCTTCGAGCAGATGATAGGATGCCTTTGGGAAACACCGGAGAAGAAGGGTCGTCTTGCCCGAACGCCTCGGGCCGGTCAGGATGAGAACCGGAAAATGGGATGCCGCTTCCTTCAGCGGCCCGGCAAGAGTGCGAGGATGTAACGCATATGACATTTTTAAACTTATACTTTAGAAATGTCAAGATGCAGGTTACGTCCGCGTGCTCAGCGGCAAGAAAATGAGGACAGGCCTGCCCCTGTTTTTCGGTCGAGTTGCCCATGAACGGGCGCCAGATCTCGACGCTGCTCAGGATGCTGCCGGGCGCCGAAGGAGGCGACGGCCGCCGGATGTTCGGCGCCATGGACACGGCGCAGGAATGGATTATCGACGGAGTGCCGGTTCAGGACTACCGATGGAACATGGTCTTGGACAGTTACAATCCAGGGGTGGGCGCAATCCAGGAGTTCTCTGTGAATTCCAGCGCCGTCAGCGCCAAAGACAGCCGCCCTTCCAACCTGATCGTGGCCACCAAGAGCGGCACGAATAGCTTCCACGGCGCCGCCTGTGAGACCACCAGGAACAGTGGTTTGGGCGTGGCACGCGCCCGCACCGACTATTTTGATAAACCCCCGCATCTCGTCCGGCACGAGTTCGGATTCAACGCCGGCGGTCCCGTTATTATCCCAGGGCTCTACAATGGCAAGGACAAGACTTTCTGGTTTTTCAACTACGAGGGATACCGTCTACGCCAACCCACAACCAGAGGTTACAGCGTTCCCACGCTTGCGATGCGTAACGGTGACTTCAGCGAGTTGAAGGACTCTCAGGGCCGGCTGTTGACGCTCTACGATCCCTGGACCACCGATCCAAAGACCTGGGCGCGCCAGCCATTTTCCTACGGTGGCAAGCTGAACGTGATCGATCCAAGCCGGGAGAGCCCGGTGGCCAAGTACTTGTTCAGCATCACGCCGCTGCCTACCGCTCCCGCGAATCCCCTGCTCGATACCAACCTGTGGATCCAGACACCCTATAATTGGGACAAGGCATCATATGTCACTCGAATTGACCACCGATTTTCCAATCGGGATAGTGTGTTCGACTGGCTGACCTATCTCCCGCTCACGAACATTGCCACCTACACCATCAATGGCTGGAACATGCCATACCTCAATAACGTGGCCGGATGGAAGTACTCCAAGGACACCGAGTATCACGTTGGGATAACCTGGATTCACACCTTCTCCCCGACCTTCTTCAACGAACTGGTGTTGGAGAAGAACTGGTTCGACGAACTGAAAATGCCCAATCCCTTCCACGCCAATGACTGGCCCCAGTTTACCGGCACGGGTTTGAGCAGCTACAACGTCACGGCCTCCGGCAAGGGCATAGCCGACCAGCTATCGGACGGCCGCTGAAATCTCCGGCCCCTGGACACCATGGACCGAGTTGCAGACCGATCCGCCCTCGGCAGGCAATGTCAAATCGAGGCGAAACGCCTTGCCGCTCTCCTTTTTGACCGACACCCCGACCATCGAACCTTGCCGTTCATAGCTCACGCTGAAGCGCTCAATTCCCATCGGGAAATCGCTCCATCTGAAGCCATTGCCAAGCAAGGGGGAAGGAGCGAATTTCAGCGTCCTGTCCGGCGCATCATAACTCACCCCAAGATAACGCGAAAGAAATACGGCTGTGTGCACGCCGGCAAACCAGCCGGCCTTGCCGGGAATGTTGAGTCGAACCGCATTGTCGTAGTTCCACGCCGGTGGATTGCTGTTCCAACCAAACGGCCACCACCAGATAGAGCCGTCCGCATCGGTGATTCTGCGAACCTCGCTATAATAGCCATGCTCACCGAACAGCGCCTGGAAATCGTTGCCGAGCGCGAGGCCCTTCATATATCCCGGCGCAGTGGATAGGACGCGGTCGTATAGCGGTGTTGCAGGACCGCCGGCCCACGTGATGGCCCGTACTTTCGGCTGGCAGGCCTGGTTGTGCTCGGACATCGAGAAGCGCATGTAGTGGAGATACACATCGTTGTCGTAGGGCAAGAATCCATAAAAGGGCATCAGGGTTGTGTCCGATTCCTCGCCGTCGCTGACCATGCGCGGCGGCCTCCCATTTTTGTCCACCCCCTCAATGAACTGCTTTCCGAACGGACCATCGATGACCGTCTTCGCCAATACGGCGTCGCGGACCTTGTCCGCGGTTTCAATATAGCGCCGCCCCCGCTGAGTATCGCCAAACACCTCATTGAGCAACCGCGAGTAGGCCTTAAGTGCGCGCCACGCGACCACATTCGTGCGCTCGATCCAGAACAGCTTTCCCCACGGCTGGCTCATAGCTTCACCGATGCTTATCAAACTAGGGCTGAGCGGCGAAACAGCAACCTGTTGGGCTCGACCCGGAAGGGCAAGAGCAAGAAGGGCAGCCGAAACGAATCTTATTATCATTTCCAATCACCCTGCCAGCTCGCGCAGGTAATCGGCCATCAGCGGCCATAAGCGCTGGTATTTGACAAAGCGTTCATCGTACAGACGCTGCTTTTTGGGGCAGGGCTCAAACGTCCGATCCAATCGGACCATCGCCTCAACGCCAGCTTTTAGCGAGAGAAACACGCCGCTACCAACGCCAGCAAGGATCGCTGCTCCCAATGCACCAGCCTCAATGATACTGGGGCGCACGAAGGGCCGCCCCAGGATATCGGCGCAAATCTGAATCCACACATCCGACTTGCTGCCACCTCCGGCAGCGCGGAAATCTGTAATCTCAATGCCTGCCCCTGGCAGCGTTTCAAAGCTCTCACGCAGGTAGAAAGTGGTCGCTTCGAGCAGGCCCTTCAAGATCTCGCCGCGCGATGTTTCCAGCTTCACACCGGCGATCACACCGCACGAATCGGTGATGAACTGCGGCGGACCGGTGGCGGTGAAATGGGGCAACACGATCACCGGGCTAGGAGCATCAGGCATCTCTGCCAGAAGCGCAGAATACAGATCTTGCCCGGACGCTTTGGCCTGCCGGCGCTCGGCGAATGCAAAGGTATCTCGGAACCACTTGACCAACACGCCGCCCTGGTTGTAGATGAAGCTGACATATTGCCCTGGCGCAACATGATGCTCGGTATTCAGGCCGCGTGCGATCATGGCAGCCGCTTCGGGTCGCCGTTCGAAAACCGGCATCATACAAAGATACGTGCCCATGCCATACATCGCCTGCCCCGGTTCGATCACGCCACAACCGACGCCGTTGCAGCATTGATCATGTCCACCACTGATGATGGGGATACCCGCCGGCAAACCTAACGCATCGGCGATGGTACGCCCCACCGTCCCGATCGCCGTGCCGGCTGGGACCGTGGGAGGCAGCTTGTCCGGCTCGATGTGTGCCAGCCCAAGAAGCTCATTGGACCAATCGGCACGTTCGAGATCGAACAGCAAAGTGCGATTAGCCAGCGAGTAATCCACGCGGGCCTCCGCTCCCAGCATGAACGAGACGAAGCCGCTCCAATGCAGGAAGGTTTTGGCTTTGCAGTACAACTCCGACTGATGCTGCTTGAGCCACTTCAGCTTCGTCAAAGAATACTGATTGCCCAGGGTGTTGCCGTTGATCCGGTATAGCCGATCATCGGATATCTCACCCTGTAATTCGCTGAGATATTCCGCGCCGCGAACATCGAAATTCAATAGCGAGGGACCGAGAATTTTTCGGTCGGCGCTTACCGGGACAAGGGCCTCGCCTAATGAGGAGACGCACAGCGCTTTGAGCGGATCGCCGTCGGGGTTAGCTGCCGCCCTGCGGATCGTTCGTTTGATCTGTTCCCAAACCCACGGGGTATCCAGCTCCGCCCAGCCTGACTTCGGATGCTGATAATCGTACTCCTCGTAGGCCAGGCCCAACAGCCGTCCATCTTCGGAGAAAAGCGCAGCTTTGCAGCCGCTCGTGCCGACGTCAATGCCCAGGAGACTCATTTAATCCACCATGGCCTTTCGGATTCCCGCGATCTCGAGGAACTCCTGCAGCACCCATCGGGTCCGATCGTACACAGCTTCCTGTGCCCGGGCGACACTGCCACTTTCTTTCAGCACAGCCTCATAGGGCTGGCGGATTTCGGTTGCCACATTGATCTTGGCAATGCCGAGCTTCATAGCCGCGCGCACGTTATCCTGTTTGATGCCGGAACCGCCGTGCAGCACAAGGGGAATTCTCATCGCCTGGTTCAATTGCTCCAATCGGGTCAGATTCAGGTGCGCTTCGATTTTCTTCTGGTCTTTGCGGCCTGCTGCAATCGCACCATGTATGTTGCCAATCGCCACTGACAACCAGTCACATTCCGTATTGCGCGTAAAACGCCTGGCCTCGTCCACATCGGTGAAGCCTTTCCCCGAGGCGAATAGGTCTTCATACGATGGCAACGGACCAGCTTCGTGTCCCATCACCACGCCTAGCTCTGCTTCCACCGGAACCCCTGCAGCATGCGCCAGCACGACGATCCGGCGTGTGGCCTGGATATTCTCTTCGAGCGGCAGGCGCGAACCGTCGATCATCACCGATTCATAGCCCAATGCCAGTGCTTCTCGGAAGATTGGCAAATAATCCACCGGCAGGTTGTCCTCGTCCAATACCGGCACGTGGTCGAGGTGCAGGCGAACGTGATCGGGCTTGCGCCACCTGGCGAACTCTTCCGCCACGAAGGCAACGCCCTTGCTCTGGAACTTGATCCACTCCAGCCGCGCTGTGTCTATCAAAGCAAATGAATCCACGTCAACAACTGCCTGCACCACCGGCTCCATCATCGGCAGGTAAGGGATATTGAACGCAGGGATTGCCACGCCCAAACGGTAGGCCTTCTGAATGATCTCTGCGGCCGTTCGCATGGAGACATCTCCCTAGTTCTGCGGCAGTGACACTTCAAAGTTGAGGTAATGCCCCAGGGCTTCGCGCAGCGGAGCTTGCACTCGGCCTGGGGTGACGCTGACATGATGGCGATGCCCGTTGGTGCCCACATGCAGCAGCACATCCTGCAGGTTGCGAATCTCCGCCACACCCGCCACTCCGAAGAAGTTGTCCGGCACTGGATCATGTGTGAAGCGGCCTTCGCCCAGATACATCTTCACTTTGCCTTCGTCGGTCATCAAGCTGCCAAAGGTGAAGTGCATCGGCTTGATGCGCCCAACGTTCAGCGAGGGACTGCGTGCGCACCGATGTCCGGTTTTGCTCCGGCCGCGACAGGAGTGCCCCAGAAATCCCGCCCTCCATTATCGGTAATGATTGCGCCGGCGCCGATGCAGGGGGAGCCCGCCGCAAGCTTGTAGGCATCCAGGGTTTCCCTGCCGGCCCCGCCACCACCGGGTTTGACGAGCAAGGGATTGTGCATCAGGGCATGCGGATCCGAGGGCGGATTAACGTGATTTCCGAAAAAGACGTTCGCATCGAAAACGTTATTGCGGCTGCTGCCGAAGTCGTAACGCGCGCGGCCGTCCACATAAAAGATGTTGTTTTGGAACCGGATGTCTTCGGCCCAGTCTCCTCCCCAATTGCCGTGCAGTACCGCCAGGATGTCCAGGGACTTTTCTACGTAGAAATCGTTGTTGTATATCCGGACTCCGCGGACTGGTCCGGTGATATGAAACAGACGTGCGCCGTCATTCTGGCTGATGTTATAGCGGATGATGGTGTCGCTGTTGCCGATATTCCAGGGCATTTTGGTGCCGCCATCGGAACAGATCAGCATGAAACCACCTTCGTTGTCGTGACTGTAATTGTACTGGAACAGAGAGTTGCGACAGTTCCAATCCGAGTCGTAGCCTTGGCCGTCCTTGGTGCCTTTCATGCCGCTGACTTCATTGAACTGCACAACCGTGTTGTCGCAGCTCCAAGGCCAGATGCCCGCGGCGTAGTCGTCGGCACGCTGTCGCCCTCCGCGCAGGATGTTTCGCTCAACCAAGGCACCATCGCAGCCAATGGGCACGATGCCGTCGCCGCCGATATCCTCCAGGAGGTTGCCGCGAATGACGACATTCAGACTGGGATTCCACCGGTCCCGTGACCAGTGGGCGCTAGATCCGATGATCCCGTTACGGTCGGTGCGCACCAGATGGCAGTTTTCGATCAGGATGTCGTTGAATTTCGACGGGACCCGGTCGCCCTCATTCCACCACTCGATCCCCGCGCCGCCTCCTTGATCTTTCACATTGCTGCCGTTCACGTCATGAATATAAAGGTTGCTCAGCACAATGTGGTTTGCCGTGCCGAAGTCTTTGGCGTGAATCGAAACGCCTTTGCGTTTGGGAACCCGAGTTCCGCCGCTATTGGTTATCTCGAGGTTCCTTAATTCCCACTGCTCCACGTTGTACAGCAATACCGTTTCCAGCACCTGCCCCCCACCATCGATGCGCGGCAGTGCACCTTCACCGTACTTGTCGACGAGGATTGGCTTTCCCGCTCCCCCGGAGCCCTGGGGTTTGAATTGCCCGGCGTAAAGGGTGCCTGCCCTGAAAAAAATCCTGTCTCCCGGGCCGAAAATCCGCTCATTTAAGCGTTCAATGCTTTTCCAGGCCGAGTCCTGCGAGGTGCCGTTGCTCTGGTCGCTGCCGCGCTCGCTGTCGATGTAATAGATTATCCCCGCCGGCGGACCGATCGCCTCCAGGCTGACGAGCTTTATGGCGAAACCGTTTCCGTCGGCAAAATGAGGGAAGTAAAAGACCTTGGCTGTGACAGGGGGGACAAGCAAGAGAGGAATCAAGGCGCTCCAAAATCTCATGGCCGCTCCTTCGACTTTTCCGGTACCCGGCGCGCAAGCCCCGGATCCAGCTTCAGGGCGGTTCTCATGTGCTCGGCCGCCTCTGCTTTCTTTCCGGCAGAGCTCAAGACCTGGGCAAGCAGAAAATGAGCAGTTGCGTTATTCCGGTCGAGGCTCACGGCCTTGCGAACCGCAGTCTCCGCCTCTTTCCAGTTCTGCAATTGGGCGTACAGCTGCCCTAAATTCTGCCAGCCAGCAGCATAGCTGGGGCGCGTCGTGAGGGTCAATCGGAGCTCCGCCAATGCGGCATCGGTCTTTCCCTGCGCCGCGTAGATGCCTGCCAGGTTGTTCCGGGATCGATAGTCCTGGGGATCGTTTGCCACCACGCGCTGGAATTCCCGCTCCGCCTCATTCATCCGTCCCATCCGCAGGAGCAGATTAGCGTAGCCGGCGCGGGCAATGTTGTTCCCTGGTTCGATTTCCAAGCCTTGAAGGTATTTTCGCTGAGCTTCCGGAATGCGCCCGAGCGCTTCGAAAGCCTGAGCTTCCAGAAAACCAAGGCTTCGCACTTCGGGCGCTATCTTCCGCAAGGCTTCGAGTCGATCCAACATCCTGGCCTGGATGTTCCGGGAGCCGATCTCATTCAGAATGTCGTGGTAGCTTTCAAAAGCTTTGATGCGATCCTTCGGGTCCACTCCCTTCCCAAAATCGCCCCTTGTTTTTGGTGCGCTCAATTGCACATACCCAAGGGCAGCGAGCTTCTCCCTCGCCTCTAAGACGGGTCCTGCAAGAGCGCTCGTCCCGGGCCGCGCCTGGTACCGGGCGGTGAATTCCTCCATGCGAACACGATACTGCCTCGCGAGGGCCAGGTTTTGCGAGATGACGTTCAACGTCTGGCCCGGATCCGCCTCAATATTGTAGAGCTCGGGGCGCGGGGCATCTATGAGCACGTAGTGTCCCAGGCGATAGCTCCGCAGCGGGCTCCAGCCGAATTGCAGCTGGGGAATGTAGGTCTCGGCATATTGCCCGGCTTCGGCCGTGTCCTTCCCCAACATCATCCTGAGGAGGCCTCTACCCTGGAGATGAGCCGGCGCCCGCAACCCAGCTATCTGCAGAACCGTCGGCATGATGTCGGCGAGCGATGCCGATTGCTTCACCACCCGTGGTGGAAAAGCGGCGCTTGTGGCCGGCCGCACTATCAGAGGCACGCGGAGAGTAGAGTCATAGAGAAAAAAACCATGCCCCGATTCCCCGTGCTCCCCCAGAGATTCGCCGTGATCGCTCACGAAAAATATGTGGGTCTTTTCGAGAATGTTCGAGTCCCGAAGAAAGGCATCGATTCTGCCGATGCTCCGATCAACGCGCGACACCTCCCGGTCATAGCCGTTGGGACAAGGCGCATGAGGATCGTAGAAATGAACAAATGCGAAGAACTTGCTTGTGCGATGCTTATCCAGCCAAGCCAGGAGGTTATCCGTCACCTTCTCGGCAGGTCGGCGGAGCGCAGTGGCTGCATTGACTTTTTCAAAGGGAATCCCGAAGTCCTCGTCATAAGTTTCAAATCCTTGCCCAATTCCAAACTGTGAAGCAAGCACATAGGAACCGATAAAACCCGCAGTGGCAAAACCATTTCTCTTCAGGATCTCGGCAAGTGTCACCTGGTCAGCGGCGAGAGAAAAGCCGACATTTTCCCGAACTCCGTGATAAAGGGGATACGTGCCCGTGAGCAAGGTTGAGTGTGCAGGGAGCGTCAATGGATATTCAGAATAAGCTCTCTCGAAGCGTATTCCCTCGGCAGCCCACCGGTCGATTGCAGGCGTTCTGTTCGCCCGATAGCCGTAACAACTCAGGCGATCAGCTCGCAGTGTGTCGACACTGATCAGGAGAATGTTCTCCCCGTAAAGGGGTTTGAGGAAAACAGCCAGAAGGCAAGTCAGGCAGCAAAGGAGTTTCATAGACAGGCCTTTATATGACGGATCGCGATTATGAAGCAATGTCCGCGTTTAGGGCTCGCGCAAGAATTACTTGGCATTTTGGCGCGAGCCCTTAGCGGGGCTGAGTGCCTGCGGCCAGATCATCCGGTATGATGCGGGCACCAACCAATGAGGCTTTCCCGGGGACGTAGTTTTCGACTGTGGTTTGGAGGAGAACCTGGAAGTATCTGGGCGTTGTCCTCCTGTCTGGCGATAGATCTGCAAGCGCCTTGCGAAGTTCCATCAGGCGCTCTTCACTGGTCACATATTCGATCGCGGCCTGAGAACCTTGGGTATAGATGCCGTAAATAAGCAGGATGCGTTGGTTTTTCTTCTCGTTTGCGAGCATCAAGACGAGAGCGTAGTCCTTGCGCAGGCTATTTGTGATCGGATCGAACTCGGGTTTGTAAACCGGCAGTTCACCAGACCGGGGGCCTTTGTTGGTAATGACGCCAGCATGAAACCAGAAACCCTCAGGGTAAAGGAAGATGCGGCCGCTCCAGGACTGGTTTCCTCCCAGCAGGATCGTGTTTCCTCTTTTAACCATTTCATAGTCAACCAGCCGCGATTCCTTCACGCGCACTCTCAGTCCCACCCTGGTGAACAGTTCATAAAAGTTCAACAATCCCAAAGCCTCGCCGACCGCCGTGAAATCGGTCATTGAAGTGACGAAATGGAACTCCTTGAGTTCGCGAAAGTGGATGGTGTCGCGGAACTCGGGCAGCTTCTCTTTGGGAATTGAGGTGCTCTGCGCCATGGTGGCAGAACTGTCCCCGTCGTGCCCCAATCGAAGCATGGGATGGTTTGGAATCACGATCAGTGGCGGTTCGGCGGGAGGCAGGAACGGGTCCCAAAACCATGTCATGCTTTCCGGCAGGAGGATGGGTACTTTGGGGGTGACGTGCTGAACGAAGTATCTTTCCCGGACCAGAAGCGCGGCGAGCAATATACAGATGAAAGCTAAGGCGAGGACGAACTTGTTATGGCGGAAAAAACTCTCCCTTGGAACGGGAGGCTGTGCTGTTTCATGGCTAGATAGCGGCAGCTCCGAAACCGTGGGCAAGGAATCAGAGCGGGAAAACATCGGCACGTAGTGCCCGGGCGGGAAATCCACCCTCAGGGGATCGTCTTTCCCTTCATCCTGGTAGTACTCCTTCAACCTCCGCCGGATTTCGTAAGCCTGCACGCGAACGATGGCGTCCTGTTGGGGATCGAAGTCAGGTCCCCGCTCATAAATCTCGACGCCGATCAGATACTCGTTCAGTTTCTCCGAATTGCCCAGGAAAGCCTGCTCGCAGACAAACTCCAGAAAACGACCCACTCTTTTAGTTTTGGCAAAATGTTTGCTTTGTAGGAGCCGCTTTAGCGCTTCCCGTTTCTCGTAAAGCGAGATTGTGTCCATTTGGGGACCCCGCCGCTTTCCCGGAGCTTCAGGACTTCATCGAGTATAAATCAGGCGGGCGGAAACTGAAAACACAATTCATCCCTACCCATGGATCCCCACTAACCGTTAGCGGTCGCGTTATCAGACGGTATCTTCGCAAAGAGATTTCGCCGTGCTAAGTTGCAAATTCGAGACAACCGGCCTTTAAAAACGTGATTCTCAAAGAAAAATCAGGATGTGGCCTCTCAGGCGCTTGATATCGGTTTGCGATGCACCCCCACAGATCCTGGCAAATTGAAATATTTGAATGTTTTACGATACATTAGCTTTTAGGCACAGCGAGTCTTAACATTGCCAATAACAGAAATAGCCTTGTCCGCGACACAGCCCGAGATCCATGGTAGATGCACAGGATGGTAGTATGTCGTTTTTCCGGCATTAGATGTTCGAGGGGCAGGCTAAATCTGCGATGGCCCGCTATCAGAAAGAATTAACATGCAAAGCCGTAACTGCCCGCCGCGGTACCGAAATGTGAGTTGGACGGGCATGACTTTTATTGAGCAGCGGAAACCAACCCCATTTCTGTTTCGTTGGAAATCGCTTTCCGGTTGCCAGAGAGCTCGGCAATTCGCTGCCTGCCACGAGTTCTTGCCGTATTTCTTCCCTCACCTTCCCTCTTTCCTCTTGTGCCCCCGGATAGAAATGCCTATAAAGAAAAAAGATTCACGCCAAAGCGAATCGAAAGCAGACTGGAGCCTGGTCATGTTGAAAATAAAATATCCCGTGCTGATTATGGCATTCGCAGCTGTAATCCTGGGCCTGTCCGGGACCACTTGCCGCTCGGGCGGGTACGCTGTGAAACTCTGGGAGGAAGCAGTCGCTCTGCCAACCTATCTGATAGGGGAGCCGCTGACGACTCCCATGTTCTACCACGGCAGGGCATACCAAGGCGCGCAGGGGCACTTTTACCCTTATCCCGTTCAGGACAAGTTGACCTATGTCCGCAAGGATAAGATGTACAAAATGCTTTACCTGGAAAACAGGTATGTGAAGATCGGTGTTCTTCCCGAGATCGGCGGCCGCGTCTTCTACGCCCTGGACAAGACAAACAACTACAAATTTTTTTACAGCGCAAGCGCGGTCAAGCCCGGACTGGTAGGCATGCTTGGAGCATGGTTGGACGGGGGCATCGAATGGAATATTCCCCATCATCACCGACCATCCGCTTATCTGCCTGTGCAGCACAAACTGGAGGATAATCCGGACGGCAGCAAGACGATCTGGGTGGGCGAGATGGAAATAAATCACCGGATGAGATGGGTTGTCGGGTTGACGTTACATCCCGACAGGTCCTATGTGGAGGCAACCTTCCGGCTCATCAACCAGACCCCTGCCTCCAATTCGTTTTTATACTTCGCCAATGTGGGGGTTCATGCCAATTCAAATTACCAGGTGATTTTTCCCCCGAGCACCGAAATCGGCACCTACCACTCGAAGAAGGAATTCGTACGCTGGCCCGTTGCCGACGGCGGTTTCCAGGGAAAGAACTTTTCGGGGCAGGACGTCTCCTGGTGGAAAACTCATGTGGATTGGATATCCATTTTCGCCCACGAGTGCACGGAGGACTTTTTCGGGGGCTACGATCACGGCAAAAAAGCCGGCGTTCTCTACGTGGCCGATCATAACATCTCGCCCGGCAAGAAATTCTGGACGTGGGGATCCGGCGATGAGGGCAAGATGTGGGACAAGCTCCTCACCGAGGGGGCCGATGGGCCTGTCATGGAACTCATGGCAGGATCCTACTCCGATAATCAGCCGGATTACAGCTGGGTCCAGCCTTACGAGGTAAAGACAGTCAAGCAATACTGGTATCCTTTTCAGCAGCTTGGCGTCGTCAAGAATGCCAACCTCAAAGCCGCGGTGAATCTTGAAGTCACTGCTGCGCATGTTGCCAGGATAGGGTTTCAGTCAACTGCCGAGCATCGTGATGCGAGGGTGTTGCTTGCTGCCGGAGGAAAGAGCCTCTTCGAACAGGCTATTACCATCGATCCCGGCAAGCCGTTTCTCAAAGAGATCACGCTGCCGGACGATGTGGCGGAGAAAGATCTCAAAGTCTCACTGTTCGCCGGCGCAGAGGAGTTGATTTCCTACACGCCCTACCAGCGAAAGAATCCGCCCCTGCCGTCGCCCGCCGCGCCTCCCCCCGCTCCCGCGGAAGCAAAATCCAATGAGGAGGCTTACCGTGCCGGATTAAGGCTCCAGCAATTTCACAGCCCGGCCGCGGAACCCTATCCCTGGTACGACGAGGTGTTGAAACGGGACCCCGGCGATCAGAGGGTCAACACAGAGCTGGGAATCCTCTATTGGAAGCGTGGCATGTTCACGGAGGCAGAGGAGAAGCTGCGAGTCGCGGCCGAGCGAGCGACGCACAATTACACGCGTCCCAGGGACGGAGAGCCTCTCTATTACCTGGGACTTGTGCTCAAGGCCCAGGGCAAGCATGACGCAGCCTACAAAGCGTTCTACGATGCGACTTGGAGTTATGCGTGGCACACTGCGGGTTACTTTGCCTTGGCCGAGCTTGCCTGCATGAAGAGCGATTTTGACAGGGCATTGGAGTTTCTCGACCGTTCTCTCGCAACCAACGCATCAAACACCAGGGCATTGAACCTGAAAGCGGTTATCTTGCGGAAGCGGGGACGATTGGATGAAGCCGGAAGGGCTGCTTCGGCAGCGCTTGCCGTTGATCCGTTGGATTTATGGGCGCAAAGAGAAGGCGCCAAAGCGGGAAAAGAAAAACCGCACCCCATCTATTTTGCGCCGGACTTGTGGAACGATGACGTTCAACTCTATCTGGAAATGGCAATCGGCATGGCCGGTGCCGGTCTGTGGGAGGAAGGCTCCGCAGTTCTAGAGGAGCTGGCCGGCGCTTATCCGGACAAGTCGCGAGTCAATCCGATGGTCTACTGCTGGCTCGGCTATTTGAAAGAGAGGGGCGGCAGGGAACAGGAAGCCTCCCGCAGCTATGAGCTGGCCGGCAAGATGCCTCCGGACTACTGTTTTCCGTTTCGGGTTGAGTCGATCGCAGTGCTCAACCAAGCCATGCGAAAGAACCCGGGAGACGCTCGTGCCCCCTATTACCTCGGGAATCTCCTTTATGACCGTCAACCCGGAGAGGCGATCAAGGCGTGGGAAAGGGCGAGAAGACTGGACGGCAAATTCGCGATGGTGCATCGGAATCTGGCGGATGCCTACGCATGGACCGAGGGAAACTATCGCAAGGGAATCGACAGTCTCGAAATAGCGGTTTCGCTGCAGCCGCACCCGAAATTCCTGGCCGAGTTGGACGAGCTTTACGAGAGGGCGGGAGTGTCTCCGCAGAAGAGACTCGAGAATCTGGAGAAACATCAGCAGGCTGTCCTGGAGCGCGACGACGTCCTTACGCGGCAGATCGCGCTTTATGTTCTGCGCGGCAACTACGACAGGGCGCTCGAGCTGCTCCTGGGCGGGCGCCATTTCACCGTGTGGGAGGGCGGCCGCCGATATTCCGCTCATGGGTCCTATCAAGATGCCAACCTTCTAAAGGGCCACTTGTATCTAAAGGCCGGGAATAACCAGGAGGCGCTCAGGCATTATAAGGCTGCAGCGGAGTATCCGGAAAACTTCTCAACCGGAAGGCCGCGCGATGGTGGGCGGGCTCCCGTGATCGACTACTTCATTGGCATGGCCCACGAGGGTCTGGGGGATGGCGGAATGGCCAGGGCATCTTTTGAGAAATCTGCCGCTGTGCCGTCGACCGATATCGAAGCCAGTCGTTCAAGCCGGAGCTATGCGCCGGAGATCCTCTATTATCGCGGATGCTCGCTGCGCAAGCTTGGACGAGCAGCCGAAGCCGGGCAGATATTCGACGGTCTCATCAAGTCGGGGCAGGAGGCGTTGCGGACCGGTGGAACCGGCCGTCCCGATTACTTCGCCAAGTTTGGAGAAAGGGAATCCCGGGAGACGCAGTTGGCTCAGGGGCACTATGTGCTGGCGCTCGGTTACCTGGGATCCGGCAGACGGCAGAAGGCGAAGGCCGAACTGGAACAAGCAGTCAAGTTAAACGGGAACCATCTGGAAGCTCAATATCACTTGTCGGCACTGGCGGAGTAGGCCGGACACTTGCCGCCGTCAAACTTGCTCGCGACGGCAGTGCCCGAGCACAACCCCGAAGCCTGGAGGCACACATGAGCATGAGACTGTTGGCGTCCGTCCTGGTCCTGGCATGCGGCGCAATCATCGGCGCGTCGCCCGGCATCGACTATTACGTCAGCCCTGCCGGCGATGACGCGGCTCCCGGTGGACTGAGGAGGCCCTGGAAAACCATAGAGCGCGTGAATCGCGCGGCTCTCAAGCCCGGGGATCGTGTGCTGTTTGAAGGTGGAAAGACTTTCGGGGGCATGATCCGGCTCGACGGCGGCGATCGCGGCAGCGCCGCGCGGAAAGTAATGCTCGGATCTTATGGACAGAGCAAAGCGACGATTGACGGAGGAAACGGCCGCGCTCTTACGGTCGAAGGCTGTGATTACCTTCAGATTCGGGGCCTGAGGTTCCTGGGTTCCGGCCGTAAGACCGGCAATACCGAATCCGGCCTCTATCTTTCTCATGCCGCAGGGATCGAGATCGATGACGTTGAAGTCGCCGGCTTCCGCAGCGCAGGTATTCACATCAACGGCGTGCAAGGCGCTCGCATCACTCGAGCGCGTGTGTATGAGAACGGGTATGCCGGCATAACGTCGGACGGTGATTTATCGCGCGACCTTTATGTCGCGCGCTGCCTCGCCGAGAACAATCCCGGCGATCCGTCGATCAAAAACAATCACAGCGGAAACGGAATCGTTCTCGGGAAGGTGCAGGATGCGGTCATTGAGTACTGCGAAGCGCGCTACAACGGATGGGATATGCCCAGAAAAGGGAACGGCCCCGTGGGTATCTGGACCTGGGCGGCAGATCGTGTGACGATCCAGTTCTGCATCTCCCACCACAATCGAAGCACCGGTACCGATGGGGGCGGTTTTGATTTCGACGGGGGAGTGACCAATTCAGTGCTCCAGTACAATTACTCCCACGACAATCACGGCAGCGGCTACCTCATTTGTCAATATAGGGGCGCGACGGCTTTCCGGAACAACATCGTGCGCTACAACATCAGCCAGGATGACGGCTTGACCAACCACAATGCCGGCATCTACGTTTGGGTTGGGGGCGCGAACATGGAAAGCACGGATGTTTATAACAACACGATTTTCAACAGCAAGGGCGCGGCAGTGGCCTTCGGCAGCGATCCGAAGTACGCAAAGCCGCGGCCCAGGATGACTTTTCGAAACAATATTTTTGTGAGCGGGGAAGCCCAGATCGAGGGGGGCTCCGACAACGGGCGTTTCGAAGGGAACCTCTACTGGGCGATGGGCGACGGAGGATTCCTCGTGGATGGGTACAAGAACTTTGAAGCCTGGACAGCCGCCACCGGACAGGAAATGATCGGCGGCACCCTCGCTGGCCGCTACGCGGATCCTCTGCTCCGGAAGAATGGGACCGGTCTTCTCACCGACCCCGCTCACCTTCCCAACCTGCCTGAATATCAGATTCTGCCGGGCTCTCCTGCGATTGACGCAGGTTTGGATCTGCGCGAGCTGTTTAAAATGGATCCGGGGAAGCGGGATTTTTACGGCACCGCCATTCCCCGCGGAACACGGTTCGATATCGGTGCGCATGAATACACGGGACAGCCCGCAGGGCAAATCGCTGTGCAGTGGATTCAACCGTTCCCGGGGGACAATGCCTACACGGACTTCCTTACGCGCCACGGCGACGGTGTGTTTGGTCTTGTTCACCGGGCGCCCAGCCGCGAAGCACTCCAGGTAGAGATCAAACGGCTGAAAGCGCTGGGAATCGGCATTTTGCAACCCGAAACCATGCCGGCGAGCACGGGGACGACGAAGCGCACCTTTCTGGATACCGAACCGCAGGGGAAGTACGCGCTCGGGTTAGGGCCTGTCAATGAATAACGTTTGCACTTTGGCGCGAGCGCCGGGCGGGCAGATGCGAGGCGCCGCGACGCAGGCGATGTCAGTGTGCATCGTCGAGGAGCGGCAACGAAGCAGATG
>Ga0315277_10002388_pt1 | contig 26247 bp, 50 predicted proteins | sample YL17G05_15_MG_FD_203695 | JGI IMG/M metagenome (GOLD analysis project Ga0315277, IMG submission 203695) | Sediment microbial communities from Yellowstone Lake, YNP, Wyoming, USA - YL17G05_15 | ecosystem: Environmental > Aquatic > Freshwater > Lake > Sediment | place: USA: Wyoming | collected... | reverse complement strand
AGTTCCTTACCCTTTTCCCTAGGATAACGGAGGAGTCTAGACGACTTGTGGTTGAGACTCCCGTGATCGTGAGGAAGCCCGAACCTGAAGGGGAGGGACCTGAAGAGTTTCTAGCGTCTTTTCCTAACTTGGAACGACATGAGGTTTTTGTTGAACCTGTTCGATTCCAAGCACAGGATTTCGCCAATTTTGATCCGGCCCCTCCGGATGAAAAGCTTGAATTGAACTTACTTACGCAGCTCCTTAGTCGCGGCCCTTTTTCTTTGGACGCTTTGAAGCACTCTAGACCGTTTCAAGGGCAAGGGTTTTACGCCCTCTTCTACCAGGGATCCTTGGAGGTGTATTTTCCGATCCGTTCTCCGGCCTCGTTGTGCCCTATTTATGTGGGTAAGTCGGAGCAGAATGGAAAACGTAAAGGGGCACGAACTGAAAATCCCTACGCTGTCTTTAAGCGCTTGTCAGAGCACGCTCGGTCTATCAGTAAGACGACAACGCTAGCCCCCCAAGACTTCACGTTCCGTTTCGTGCTGCTTCCCCCGCAATGGGTGTCTTTTGCGGAAAGCACTGCGATCCAATTCTTCCAGCCCCTTTGGAATGTAGCTTTAGATGGCTTTGGGAATCACGCCACGGGTTCGCGACGGCAAAACCAGTTCAGTTCCGAGTGGGACACTTACCACCCGGGCCGTTCTGGGATGGGGGAGCCCCGCCCCGTTAATGAAATTCAAACCAAGCTGGATCTTTGGCTGCCTCATTGTGCCCGAGAGGCTTTAAAAGTTGCTACATTGCTTCAAAGCGTTCCATGACGGCACGTTTCGGATGCGGCTCGCCACTCTCCCAAAACGCGGCGGGTTCATCCGATGTGCTTCAACTTGTGTTGTCCATTGGGATGAAGCATGACCACGAAGCCTGACTTCAAGGAAACCAGATTCAAGTCTGAGATCGCTTTAGAGATCATCTTTGCTGTTTGGTTATCCTTGTAGGCCGCTGATGGGTCCAAGAACGGTAGGGCCTCTAGGCCGATGATTCCGTAGTCGAACACTGGAGCATCGGACAAGAAATCCTTGGTGTTTTTGGTCACGAGGATTCGATGGGAAAGCAGGGTCTCTTTGATATCTGGGTCAAGCAAACCTTTTGTCGGCGTGAGGACTCGGAAGTTAGCTTCCTTGAGAGGGGCCACCAAGAATGCCACGTTTTCATCGACCACCAAGGTAGCCCGTGCCATTCCAGATTTATCTGTTGCAGCAGACTTGAATCTAGCAAGAACACGTTGAATGATGTCGTCAGGGGATGGCATGTGGCCCTATTCTAGATCAACTTGCTCTAGCTGGCAATATCCGGGGTCGGGACGATTTGATTGAAGAAGAGGCTGGCCTTTAGCTCGTTTCGGTGTAACCCGTACCATGATCAAAGCTGGCGGTATGGGCAAGGACGGTAAGCCGGTGGTGATCCTGGGGCTCTCGGAAGGGAACCTTGGGGAGCTTCGTAAGGGTCACCCCATAGTGATTGAGCTAGCGCCGTTTGGGCTTGAAGGGCGGGTGCTCTTGATGTGGGGCGAGACTGAGCAGGCGATCACTCAAGAGCTTGCGAAGCATTTCACGTTACCGGCTTAGGCAACATGGTCACAAAGTCGCTGATTCGTCAGGTTGGTATAACCACGGAGGGGAAGCCGGTGGTGGCTCAAGTCTATAGAGAGTACGAGACGAGCGGGGTCCCGCTGGAGGTCTTACTCTCTATCTTGAACGATCGGGGTATGGTGGTCTGTTGGATCTCTCTTTACCGTGAAGCACGGCTGGGAGGCATGAAGCATTCCAGGATTTTGTCTATGCTCGATACGGCAGTCTCGGATAGTTATGGCGGTCTGGTGCGGGATGAGGTTCTTCGAGTGTTGCGTCTGTTGCACGACAAGCAACACCCGTGTCTGAGCTAGTGTTGAAAAGCACTTCACGACGGTGTACAGGCCCTTATGGCGAGGCTTCCAAGATCCAGGAAGAGCTGGACGAATTGGTTGACGCTGAGGCCCAGCAAAACAAGATCTTGGCGATGGTCGAGTTGTCGGACCTCTATGGTGCCTTGGAGGCTGTGACGGTTCGTTACGGCCTCTCGATGGATGATCTCAAGGCGATGTCCCATGCGACCGCCAGGGCCTTTCAGGATGGGAGTCGCAAGTGATCACGCTGCCCATGTGGCGGAATCTGGCTTGGATGGGGGAATACTACGCTGGTCTGGGGTTTCAAGACTTACCGCAGCCGTGGGTAGCTTCCCTGGAGGCGCTACACGTCACGATCCCTAGAGGCGTGACGCCCAACGACTTGGATGGTCTGCATCTGGTGGGGAGCGCCGAGCAGGCCTTTATTGACTGCATGCTCTCGGGGCGAATGCAGCCGGGTCGGTGGCAAGCCATCACACCCTGCTTTCGTAAAGAGCCTGTCTACGATGATCTGCACCGGCCGTACTTCATGAAGTTGGAGTTGATCCACTACATGCCAGATATGGCCGCCGCAGCGGCTCTTGAGACGTTGATTACGCAGGCACACGAGGCACTCGGGACATTGCTTCCCTGTGGGGGTCCTGAGATCCTGGTTGAGAAGACTGAGATCGGCCTGGACCTCACGTTACGTGGGCAAGAGATCGGTAGCTATGGTATCCGGGAGCATGCGGGGCACCAGTGGGTCTACGGCACGGGTCTTGCCGAGCCCCGCTTCACGACAATGCTCGGTCCTTTGCTTGCGGTGGTGTAGTAAGGGGCATGGGAAAAGAACCGACACGAACACTGGCAGTGCAGCTTCCGCTCAAGTACCACAAGGCCATGCGTCTCTATGGGGCCGAGCATGACTTGGGCAACCTAGAGGTTGTGATGCGGGCCATCGACGCTCTCTTGGCTCGGGACAAGAAGTTGGTTGAGTGTGCGGAGTTTTGTGGCGACCTTTGAGCAGCGACAGGCTTGGTGGCGGCGGGCTGGAAGGAAGTATCAGAACCGCTTATTGACAGAAGCATTGCTTGCGGAGGATCCTTTGGGGCTACTGGAAGCGGCCCCAATCCTTACCAGTCAGCTTCATGGGGTTGTGGGCGGCTGGTCTGTGGCGTGTCCTGAGCAAGCTCTTTACTGCAAGGAGCTTGCTGTTCTATTCTCTGCTGCCAAGTTGCCTCAAACCCATGTACTCTTGTCGCGTCTTTTTGGGTACACGCACCAGGAGATTGGGTATATGCTTGATGTATCAAGGGCACGTGCTCACCAGGTGGAGCAAGAGGGGTGGGCAGCTTTTAGGCGGTACCTTGAAAACCCCAGCCAAATCAGTTTGCCTATGTCACCGGAGGAGGCAGCAGCCATAGTTGAGCATGAGAGCATGAAGGCGATCGAGCGTGAGGTCAGGAAGTCTACTAAGGTCAGAGTCCGTTTTCGGTTTAGAAAACCCCCAATATACGTACTGGATTCTGTGTCTCTCGCTGAAATTGAGTCGGTCAGGGCACGGCTCACTGCACACTACTTCACGGTAATGATCAGCCCTGGGAAGGTCCTTTATTGGTCAAGGGCTCACCCTGATGCTCGTTTAGTTTCGATCTGTTCTACCCCTATTCAGGAGCACTTTGGACGTTTAGCTAGTAAGCGTATGTTTTCTCGTTTACAGGGTTGGTCGCTGCGGGATTGTTTGGTGGCAAGTCCCGCTTGGTGGTGTAAGCACCTGGGTCTTGTGTTATCCGAACAGGTGGTTCAGATTCTTAGCAAGCATGAGTTGTACCCATTGTGGCCAAACTTCTTAGAGGAGTTGCGTAGTCAACGGTAAAGGCCGCTTGGTAACGGAGGCACCAAATGAGCATTGAATTGAGAGAACCTGGGCAAGTCACGAGGCGTCGATTCCTTGACCTGGCTACCAAGGCGGTGGCAGCTCTTGCGGTGGCGGCCACTACGGGGAAGCTCTTGGTTGAAGAGGCTCAAGAGATCGTTGGGGCGATTCGCTACAACGTGGCGGCTCGGTGGGACATGGTCGGGTGGGAGATCGGGGCCTACCATCCCAGTAGTGGTTTCGTGCCTGGACCTTCCAGCGCGATGGAAGCCACGCAGATCTTGCCCGATTTCGTTTCGGTGTTTGAGGAAGCTACGCAGATCTTGCCCGACCAGAATTCTTCGTCAGGGGAGGGGCTGTGATAGTCTTTGGCGGTACCTCGGCTACCCCCATCCTCGTAGAAGATCCTCAGGCGGAGATCCCTGTTGGTGGTCTTGGTCTGTTTGAGGGTTCCGATGGGAAGGTGATGGTACGTAGATCGGACGGTTCAACATCGGATGCCACCATGCAGGACGTTCTTCGCATGGTTGTTGGTCTAGTGGTTGACCGGCACCTATGAGCGAGTTCAAGCGGCTGATTGCTGCGTACCAGGAAGCCCAAGAGGACCGTGAGAGTGGTCTGCATTGGCCTCTTGGTGGGTTGGATTGGGCCATGGGGTATTTGGCTCAAACGGGCCAGGGGTTGAGTCCGCATCAGCAGGTTGTTCTGTGGGTGGCGGTTTATTGGTCCTACGCCTATGAAACAGACACCTTCGATTACGAGATAGGGCCCAAGATGTTCAAGAGTCCGGCTTGGAAGCTTGCTGCCAGGTTGCTCAAAAAGGCATTCATCAAGTGAACTATCGTCTCGGTCCACTCCCAGTGTTGAAAGCTTACACCCTCACGGGTCCCGCAACATTCACGGCGGAACCCGTGGTGTGGGTTCACCTGCAATGCACGGCCGACACAATGGACCTTGTTCACCGTCTCTTGGGGTTCATGTCAGAGCATAATATCTACCAAGAACCGTATGGGAGTCGAAGCGGTGGCGGTGTTTTCAGTGCTGCGTTTAAACCAGAAGACGCAGAACGCATTAAAGCGTGGCTACTCGAACAAGGTGCCCGACAACGCATTAAAGCGTGGTTGCTCGAACAAGGTGCCCGACAAGACCGAGGGGCGGACCGTGGGATCGGGGTTTGCCCTGTCTGCGAGGAACCGCAGTTCCTTTGTCCTGGTGGTCGGGCGTGTAAGAACGGGCACGGGTACTGAGTGAAGATCATTTCTACCCTGCGAGTGGCGTTACAAATGGCTGGGTTACCTCCTGAAGGTGCTCGGAAGCTTGCGGGAGCGCTCAAGAGATTGAAGTGGTCGTTTCGTCCTAGTTGGGAACCTGTTGTGTGGGAGAAAGCTTGGCCGGATCATGAGGCTGTCAAGCAGAAGCTGTTGGACCAGTATGACCCGAAGTCGGCGTACGCTCAGGAAACGATGACGTTTCTCTGCGTGGCTTGCCTGGAGAAACGTTTGGGGCGTGGTCTGCAAGTGAGCGACTTCGACTTGGGTTGGCCGATCAACAGCGGGATCAGGATCGGGCTCCAAGTTGCCAAGCAATCAGGGGAGTGCAAGTGAAGATACGTCGTTGGACACTCGAAGATACGGCTACGGGCAGAGAGCTGCTTCGTGAGGCGTTTCTGTCTATGGACCGTGCCCGGTTGGAGGTGTTCTACGACTGGGTGGGCTGCAATGTCCGCGTAAACATAGGGTACTTTCGCGAGACTATGGATCGCCTGTTCCGTTACAACGATGCAGATAGGGCCCAGCGAATGTACGACGCGATGATGTTTGGCTACAACCCCCGCAGGGAAGCGGTGGGTGTGTTGCTAGTGGTTGCGTTGAGGGTACTCCTGTTGGCGGGGGCCATCGGGGGCTGTGTATACCTGTGGCGTGCCTGTTAGCCCACTACCGTCGGCTTTGACAAAACCTCCTGAAATGCGAACATTTACAGTTCAACTGGTTGAGCAACGTTTGGTTGTCACAGCTTCGGATGGCTTGGAGGTCTCGCCTGAGGAAGAGAAGGCTGCCCTCATTGCCGATGGTTGGGAGCTTGTCCCTGAAGAGGACATCCAAGCGATTCAGAGCAAACTTGTTCGACGTGATCACTGAGGGCTACATGGCGATAGATGAGAAACGATTTGAGAAGGGTTCACCCTTACCCCAAGCCCAGGGATCTTTGGGACCCTGGGTGGTCCTTATCGGTATTCTTACGATCCATCCCGATAATCAGATACTTTGACAGGGTTGCCGCGATTCAAGGGAAGACTAGGCCACCGGCCTACCGCAAGGGTTACCCCAACCGGGCCAGTGGGACTGCATCCAACAGCGTTGGCACACTGTCACTTCCCTCCCGTCCTCTAGTTGAGTTGTGGGCAAGTGAGGTCGGTGAGGGAGACTGCTTCTTTGCTGTGCCGCAATCTTGGCTACCTGAACCTTGCAGGTCCGGCATCGCTTGCTGTACCCATTGATTACCGACCTGGCGTTCGGGGAGAATTCCTGACCGCAGCCGGTGCAGCGTGCTCGAAAATAGACCGGACGATTGATCTCTGCCAGCGATACGATCACGCCCAGCACTTCCCACCCGTGGATGGTGGTGTCCACATACGAGTTGTAATCGTGCCTCTTGAGGGGCTTTCTTGTCACTGTAACCACGGGGGCTGTGGTGGAGTGAAGCCCGCTACAGTCTTACCGCAGCGTGTGCAGGTACCGGGCACAGGGTCGTTGACGTTCACCGTCAGATCCCAGCGCCAACGGTGCCCATCACGAGGTACCGAGGTGAGCGTCCAGGACAGCACGCATTCCAGCCAACAAATGAGACGCATGAGATGCATATTAGCGCTTCGGGCCTTCGTTGCGGGAAGGGGCGTCGAACGGGCCACCCGATGGCTTCACCACACGAGGCTTGGCTGACTTCACCAAAACTAGTTGCTCAACATCGAAGTACACGGATTCGAGGGGTGCACCGGCCTTCAGTTTTAGGTTCAGTCGTACGCAGCCATTCAAGAAATAGGCGACGGTTGTGACTACGCCCTGGAAACCCGTGATGGTGTCCTTTGCGATGTCCCCGAGTCCGATCTGGTTGGTTTTCTTCATCTTGTCTCCGTGTGAAGTTACTCTTTACACCGATTACGCCCGCTCCCGTTGTCCATGTGTTGACCTTTAGCGCCGTCCGGTGTAACAAGCCTTGTCATGCCAGCGAATATGGAAGTCTTGTCCGAAGCGTTGAGACTTGACGGTTGGGAGTCTGTAGACACCGCCAAGGATCTATCGAGGGTGCCCCGAGTAGGGCCTCAAACTGTTATGTCTGACAAAGCCGCCATCGTTGTTTTGGATTCACTGCCCCCTGCCACCACGGTAGAGGCGGCGGTGGAGGACACTATCGAGCTTGGTCAATGGTACTGGGTCAAAAGGGACACCACCTACGAAGATGATGAAGACTGGCTCGGATGCGTGATCCATGTTGGGTCAAACTACGTGGAATTGACGAGCGTCCAAGACCATCAAATGCGTAGTACGCCTGAAACACGGGATGACTCTGAACTATGAAGGCACCGCCAAACCTCGATAAGGCTACCTTGGAGTGGGTGAGCCTTATGATCGAAGGGGAGATTGAGGATCTGGATACCGGTATCCAGTTGAGTGGGGATCGTTACGATCACGTGATGGCAGCCAAGTATGAGGAATGCCAGAAAGCTATGGGGAGATTTGATCGTCGCTTGCAAAGAGACAGTCAGGGCTCCTTGTCGAATACAACACAGAGCGACACCCTACAACTCATCGCCTCAATCTCATGGTTGGCGATGGACGTGGCGTGGTTGTCCCAGAGTCACTTGGCAGTGTTGTTCTCTGTCCCCACGGTGTTGTGCTCTTGCTGGGCGGTCTGGTTCGAGGCTCAGCCCCAGATGCGGGCCGTTACGGCCGCTATGGCGAGCTGGGCGGTCATGAACACCCTGTGGATGCTACACGACCTGTCGGTCTATCAAGGGCTGCCTGGGGCCTATGTGGCGTTTGGGGTGGAGGTCCTTTGCCTAGTGACTGCCGCCGCCTTGAGTGGTACCTTGCGGACTGGGCTAGCCAAGCACTTTCACAGGTTCCGCCGATGATGCCTTGTCGAGAGCAGCGGGAGTTACACGCATTGATGTGGGATTATTCGTACTGCAATTCATTCGGACCTGACTGCGATCCTCCCGTTGCCGAAGGAATGAAACCATGACCCCTCGTGAATGGTTAGACGGCTTCCATAGAGGGCGGTGTGCAGCCAGAATGGCCGAAGCACAGGCCAACACGAGACCGACTACTAATACCACTAACACCATGATCTTTGATAAGCCACTGAATTGGGTTGCTACGAGTGCTGATACGACGGAAGTGGAGAACTTCATCCGTAGTCTTGGCGCTAAACCAGTTGCGGTCCCACATGAGTGACGGCACCGATCTACACACCAGGAACGCCGCCAAGATGTTCGGCGTACCCGAGTCAGAAGTAACCAGGGAACAGCGATCCGAGGCTAAGACCACCGCATTCGCGACCCACTACGGTTCGCAGCGAGGTATTGTGAAAACCTACGAAGTCATCATCGCCAAGGTGCACGAGCACCTTTACCCGAGCTTCATCCACGGGCACAAAGGCACCACTCAGGATGACAAGGTCCGCTCCCACATGATCGTGACCTACGGCAAAGACGACCTTTGGGTTGACCCCAGGCATATCGAGACGCTACAGCCCATCTGACCCTCTTATCGAACCCGTGTGGTGTAGAGGGCAACATGCAAATCGAGTTCCTAAACGCTCAGGGCATGTGGTTCACGTACTATGGGCTTGATCCCGTGACGGGTAAGCCCTGCTATTGTGACGCCACTGGTCAAGCTGTTCCTTCGGTTCCGTCAGAGCACCCAACCGCAGCCTTGTCATGCCGCATCGGTCCTACGCCTTCGGCCCTAGACTTCCCGATGTTGTCGGCGGGTCGCCTGTACATTTCGTCGGGAGCACCTCTGTTTCTGACGGTGGGCCCCCAGGGAACCGTGATCCCGCCGAGTCCCGCAGATCCGAGTGGCCCCAACTACAACACCCCGTGGGACTTCTTTGAAGTGACCTACATCCCGGTCGGTCAGGATGGGCTCTTCAACTTCAACCTGTCCAACGTGCAGAGCGCTGGCCTGCCGTTGGCCTTCCATGTGGCGGGCCAAGAGCCCAGTACCCGACAACCCGTGGACTACGAGCGTGGGTGGCTTCTGGGTGGCTACGACAAGTTCCTTGCAGGCATACGTGCCAATCCTGCTTTCAAGGGGCTCTTTCTTGCGGACACCGATCGTGTGCTTGCCCCTGGAACCGCTATCACGGCCTTCGAGCAGAAGGTCATTCCGACGTCTCGCTTCGATACCCAGTACCTCAAGCAGTACATCGATCAGGTGTGGGAACGCTTCGAGGCGATTGACTTGACCTTCGTGGGTGATCCGCCACCAGGCTCCAACACTTTCGTTACGTGGGGTGGACGTGTTCAAGACGGGCTGTTCACGTTCACTACGAACGACTTGCCCCTTGAGCCGATCGTTCTGAGCGTCCCTTCGACCCAGGACTTGTTTGAGAACAACTTCCTGTTCTGTGTCTCAGGGCGTGGGGAGCCAGGGTCCCTCCAAGAGAATTACGCGCTTCAGTTGTTCGGTACGCTTTGTGCAGCCTTCAATCGTTCGGTGATGCTCTTGACCGACAAGCTGGCCAACTCTTCGGACTGTCAGTGGTGTAAGGACAAGGCTCAGTTCTATCAGGACCCCACCACCAACCACTACTCCCAGGGCATCCACGCGAACTGTCGTGGGGGCCTCGCGTATGCTTTCCAGTCCGACGACCACTGCGACGTGAGTAGCTACGTCTCTGTGCTCAATCCGACGTTGTTTCGGGTTATCGTTTCGGTGTAGTCTAGGCTGTGCTGACGTTCCCCCACGATAGACTTCCAGCTCAAGAGCTAGAGCCTGGGGATCTTTGGGTGCATCTTGGGCAAGGACCCTCGGAGCTATTTCCTCCGGGCCTGATACGTCTGAAGGGCGACGCTTACGCAGCCAAAAAAGTAGCGGCTGACACCAGGTGTGTGGTGCTTCTTGAGATCAGGGCCAGCGGTTACGCACTCAGAGATGCTCAACGCAACGGGGGTCAGTTTTTGATCGGGGCACTCCCCCTGGATGTGGTGAAAGTGGCCGATTTCATCACGACAGGCTTTGTGTCAGGTCAAGGGGTGATGATCGGGCACCTCAAGAATCGCCACGGTGCCCCCACACCGCCCCCTTTCATGCACTATTCAAGAAACTCGAACCTACTGTGGGAGCTTTTGGAGCCAGAATGCCTGACAACAAAACCACAGTAGTCGCGACAGGCCAACGGTGGAAGCTCGCCATCCCAAAGAGTGCCATATGGCGGGTGGTCAGCGTTTCGATCTCTGGCGAAGTGGGTTTGTCTGGGCCAGGACCGATGCGAAGCTACAAGCAAGTGACACTGGATGAGCTGGAACGTCTGTGGGTGTTGGTTAAACCAAGCAAGGGAAGCTCACTCCCCAAGAGTGACAAAGAGGGTTAATGGGGTACGCACCGATCTCGAATTGGAAGAACACACAGCCAGGTCAAAGCATTGGTAAGAAGCGGTACCTGGAGATCCTTGATGATGCCATCATTCGATCCAAGTACCAGACGAACAAGTACCTTGTTCGTCCGTTAGGCAAGTGCGGCGCTACTGGCCTAGAGTTTAACGCTGGATCGCATCGTGACTTCGTTACCCCTGAATGCGGTTTGATGCCTGGACACGAAGGGTCGCATCACGACCACGTGTGGCAGAAGTGGTGGGGGTGAGCTTGGGGATGAAAGAGTCCGACTTTGCGTTCACGGTCGAGGCACGGGGGCACTTGTGGGACTGTTATCGCATTGAGAAGGGCGGCCAGCGTGGGATGCTGGCCTTCCGGCAGACAGACCCCAAGTCAGCGGCAACCCCTCACGGTAAGTGGGAGATCGGTTTCATGCGGGTTGGGGAGTTTACCGCCGATCAGGTTGCTGAGGCTCTCACGCAAGCGGAACATTAGATGCCTACCTGTACCGGTTGTGGTGTTGAGGTCGAAGACGAGTTGCACCTGAGAATGGGCGAGTGTTCGGACTGCCGTGACTACGAATACGAAGCAGAAACAACGCTTGAGGAAGACCCCTTGTTGGCGTACGCTTGTGTGTCCTGCGGAGAACGGTTCTCCGCGAGGATCTCTGCGGATGGCCGGATGCGTTCGGTGTGCGATGCGTGCTGGGACACCGAGGAACCGTTCCTGAGGACGATGCAAGTCGGGTCTCAGTCGGTGGACGGATGCCAAAGTTGCCCGTTCTGCTCTATCCAGAGATGCCTCAGACTGGCGGAAAGGCCGGTGCCCCCGAGCGGAACCCCCGGTTGGTGTCCCCTGCGGAACGCACCAGTGCTGGTCCAACTGAGCGATGAGGCAATGTTCGATGAGCCCAAGGAAGAGCCCCCGCCAACTTCCCTGTGGGATAAGTTAAACGACTCTTGAACCGCTCAGCTACTGGGTTGAAGTTCATCGTAAACCCGCTGACCCGCTTCAGTAACTCGCCAATGAGTGTGCTGTTTCCTGCCATAAATGTTCTTTCCGGTGTAGTAAGGGGGATGCTGAACTTGGTGAACCGCGACAAGCGTTCTTGGACCCTTGATGAGATGATCCGGCATCAGGCTCAGAACGTACGTTCTGATTCGGCCCATGTGGTGGCGGACTCCCTTTCGGTTGAGGGGATGTCTGGGGTGGTTGTCGGACCGCACTACACTCAGGCGTTACGGCAGTTCCGTAAACTCCGGCAGAGTGCTCGTTTGAGCAAGGTTATCCGGACTTTGGAAGCACAAGATAGGGAGATGCGTACTTTGGCAGCGATGCCAGTTAAGACTACGGAGGTCCAGGACACGCACGATATCTTGGCGTCCCAGCTACGTACAATGCTTCGCGGGGGCGACCACTACGAGAACTCGGATCAAGTGGTTCACACGATCGAGAAGCTGGTGCTTGCGTTGCTTTCGGAGAGAACCAAAGACGTTGTTACTGAGTCGGCCGTCCCCACACCTAAAACCACACCTAAAACCACATCTGAAACACGCTCTTTCCCACCGCGTCGAAGACAATGGCGTCGCGGGCAGATAAAAGGGTCTTGGGCTTCGCGTAGCCCCATGATTGAAGAGTGCTTATACGGGTCCGTTGTTGTGGGGTCTGTAGCGCTCGTGCGTTTGTCTGACGATAAAGACAGCGGGCTTTATGTTGCTTATTTTGGATCGCGAGGGTTGGAAGATCCCCTTCCTGGGCAACACACGATGGCCGTAGCTAAGCGACGTGTGGAAGATCGCTTCCAAGAGTGGTTGGAACGGTGTATCTAGACTTCCCCGTTGATTTGTAAGAGATCGAAGCTCATTCGAGACCCTAAAGGAAAGCAGAAGGAATCATGACCAAGACTGAATTTTTCTCCGCATTGCAGGCAAAGAACCCATCCCTCACCAAGCACGACCTCAACGGTGTGCTCGACACCATTCTGGAGATCGTCACTGAGGGTCTCAAGACCGGCGGCGAAGCAGCGATCCCAGGCATCGTGAAGTTCAAGGCGGTCAAGAAGGCAGCGACCGCAGAGCGTCAAGGGATCAACCCGTTCACCAAGCAAGCGGTGACGATCGCTGCCAAGCCAGAGTCCACGAAGGTCAAGGTGTCGCCCGCCAAGCAGCTTAAGGATGCTGTTGTCTGATGAGTGAGAGCGAGCAAGAAAGCCCGTACGTCGAGGATCTGACAACAGCGGATGGTGCGGTCAGAGCTGCACAGCGATTGTTACGGGCTTCCTTGTCCGACACAAACTTGTGCCTAGAGCTGAGTCGTCTCGGCTGGGACGTGGTACCCAAAGCACCACGATTCGAGTTCCCCTGTAATGTATGTGGTAAACCTCTCAAGGTACCAGGGGCTCTGTACTTTGGGCCGCCTTACGGTAACGGTGAAGTGCGGAAGCGGCACATTTGTGTCGAGTGCTCGCCTGTGGTTGAGGCGTTGCTACGGAGGTAACGATGGATTGGTCAGTTCGTGCCAAAGAACGGCACGCAGCCCATGAGCAGATTGCTCTAGAATTTTGGCAGGACATTGCCCAGAATTCATTGCTTTCGATCCAATTGGTGGGGTGATAAGTGGTTGACGAGACTCTCGAACAAGAACTGGCACACCAACTGCGTGAGATCGCGAAGAAGATCCGCACAGAAGCGTTGCATGAAGCCGCCGGTATCGCGGGAGCGTTGACCAACGCCCTTGACGGGGTCATATCCAACGCCCCCGTATGCACGGTAGTTGTGACCCTAGGAAACGATACAGTCGTAGAGGACTGGTTGTTGCACCCTGAAGTGCCACCCGCCGTGCTGTACGAGATGGTGGGCCGTTTACAGGCGATTTCCCTACGCCTGATAGCTTTGGCTTCACACCGAGAATCCCACGAAGAGGAAGACGGATCAGACCATACTGGTCATGGGTGTGAGCTTGACCCTACGGTAGGGCGGCCCAAGATTCCGTCGAGTGTGAACTGACCCTATTCTAGGTCGTAGCCCATCTTGTTGTGTGGCTTCACCAGAGACTCGACCTGATCCCCTACCTTAGGTCACGAAGGTCTGGATGGCCCGAGGAATGTCTTCCCGAGAAATCCCTTTTTCTAGTGCGGCGGTACGCAGCGCCTCTTGAAATGCTTTGACGGTCGGGTACTACTTCGTATGTTGTTGTGACTTTCATCGCTTCTCGCCCCCTTGGCACGCTGCGTCTTCTTCCGCTGCATCCTTGCTCGACCAAGTGCTATAGCAGAAACCCGTTTCCGAGCCGAAAACGCCGTAGTCCCCGCCATCTTCATCCACTGCTTCCGCGTAGAAGGTCCCCTTCCCGGAGTCCAGCAAGTACGCGGTCCGACCATCAAGAGCTTTGGTTGCCTTTGCCATGCAGGTACTACACGGCAACCTAGACAAACTCCAAACGGAGGTAATGCAAGGGGCTTATTCGGAATCTTTTTCGTTGGATTCTTTTTGCGGCGGTTTGCGGTCCAGGCCCTTACGAACCCAGGTTGCGATTGAACGCCATGTGGGGCGCTTCTTTCGTGTTGTGACCGCCGTAACGACCGTCAATGTAGCGCCCACGACGATGAAGAATGCGATGGGGTTCATAGTGCGGCTTCAACCGAAGATGATGACTTTAGGCAGCATCCGATCATGGATACCAGAGAGATCAATGATAGCTGAGCCGTGATCCAACCCCATGGATGGATCGTAGGTTGCCTGGATCTGAACCCCACCAGCCCCAATCGCGGAGACAGTGATCCCGTTGGCTTTCAATAGGGCCGCAATTTCTTGCGACTCTTGAACCAAGCGTTCTGGAGTCGAGATAACCACCACATACGATCCTTCACGGTCACACGCGAAGTCATGAGTTTCCCCGTCCCCTGAATCGGTGGTCTTGTGGCCCGCTGCGTTCAGCATGCTCACAGTGAGACGAATTCCTGGATTGAGATCGGTCATGGCGCTGTATACACCAAAATGGCTAGTCCCCCAATAGATCCCACAGGGTCCGCTTCACCTGCGTGAGTTCCATATTTAGGCCAAGGTCAAGCATCAGCGTTTGGCCGCCGATGGGGGCAACGATCAAGATGTCATCATCGAGCAGCACTGAGACGATGCGGTTGTTGGCCCCGTCGTTCGATACACAATAGTCCCAGACGTGCCCGCAGTAGTATTTGTGCCCCCGAGCCTGGCTGAGGGGTACAGCGGTACGGATCATCCCCTCTTGAACTTGCCAGCACGACTCAACCAAGACGTGCTTTGTGCCACCTTGCTGCTCATACACAAGGCCGTCGTGTACCGCAGCCACAGCACCCTTGGGTCTCGTGTCCCTGGTCAAGAAGCTGAGTTCATCCTGGTCCACGTACGGGTGCAGGATGATCGGGCCAAGTAGGTTGATTAGCACTAGGCAGAGTACACCGGCTTGGTGGAGTTGTTTTCAGGCACTGGCGGCGTATCGGACGCAACCTGATCTTCCGCGTGATCTTGGACCGACGGGATTTCGCGGTGTCGCCCATTAGCGTTGTATTCACGCATTAGAGCTTGAGCGCAAAGAGGTAGATCTCGATGGGGGCGTTCCGAGGCAATTCACCGGCCTCCACACGGGCCTTTAGCGCCTTCATGTAGGCTCCAAACTCCGGCCCAGGCTGCATTCCCAGCCGTTGCATCAACACGTCCCCAAGCCCTGTGGGGAGCGCCGGGGGCACCGCATCCAAGGCCTTGATGGTTTCCATACGGGTCTTGATCTCGTGAACCCTGTTGATTTGCTTGAGGCGCTTCTCAGGACGAGCTGTGGTGCAGTCCGCTTCTGCTACCGCGATCACAGCCTCAAGGTGGGTACCGAGTTCCTTGGCTAGACGACGCACCGCTGCGTCAGTCCAGTTGGACTCGTAGGCTTCTACATGTCCAAGGTGACGGATCACGAACGTGATCTCAGCGGTCTCGGCTGGCGTAAACAGTCCAGTTTCACGTGCAACCCGCTTGAAAATGCTGGCAGAGGCTTCCTCGTGGTGGTGGAAAGCGATCTTACCCTCCACCCGAGTGAACGACTGAGGCTTGCCCACATCGTGGAATAGGGCCATCCAGCGGTATACTGCCTGCGGGACTGTCTGGATCACAACTTGCTTGGTGTGCGCCCACAGGTCCTTGTGCCCCTGGTCTCCCCCACCGAAGCCCACGAGCTTCTGCAACGCCGGGAATGTGGCTTGGAGGGTTCCGTCCTGTTGAAGGTCCTCAAGACGCTCGTCGGCATCCTGAGCGTTCAGGAGGGCGTCCCAATCGTGGCGTTGTAGGGGGGTCATAACCTTGTGAGCTTACACCAAATGCAATCTAACCGTAGTGGTAGCCGCCCGATTCCCACTGTCGGCCGTTCACCCAGTTCTGACGCATGCCCTCGATGTGACGAGGAACCTCTCCTTCGTACGACTTGTCAAGGTCGAGTACGCTAGGGGAGAGATTGCCTTCCTTCTCGAAGGCTGTTGCGAACATGGATAAGGCTTCTCCATGAGAGTCGGCTTCGCAATCCAACGAAAACATGTACTCCATGCTTGACCCAATTACGTGATACTTGGTCATTCTCGCTCATTGCTTTCTGGCGTCTGGCCAACACTGATAGCCTCGCACGCTTCGTATCGGGCCACCGTTTCCTCCACCGCTTCACGAATCTCCGGTGGGAAGGCGTCCAGGCTTGCTTCACCACGCATGACCTGGAGTACCGCCTTCATGACTTCGATGTTGTTGTTTGACATGCAGGTACTACAACCGAGTGGGTATAAACTCCAAGAAATCGGACTTGGTGTATAGTGCTTGTTCACGCCATGACCTTCCGTCAAACGATCCGTAAGCTACTTGAGGTTCCAGGCCCCCAAGCCCTGGGGATGTCCACTAGTGATGCCTTGGGTTCCCGGAAATTGACGCCTTTTCAAGAGGGTCCGACGTGGGAAGATTGGAATGAGCGGGTCAAGCGTGACTACCCGGTCCGTTACTTCTTGTCTGAAGTGCTTGGCCGGTGGATCTCCCTTCAAGCCAGCTTCATGGTGAACCGCTTACGGCGGTTCACGTCCCGTTGGATCAACCGCGACCACCTGATCGACCTTCGAGGGGTCGATAACCTGTGGCCGTACGAGTACGACCACTTGCTGCCCTCTGCCATTATGTGGCTCGCGTCATGGAAGGCGTTGATGCTCTACATTGAGCAGGAAAAGCCCAAAGATCCGGCGCTCAAGGGGTACACTGATGAGGCCAAAGCCGAACCTTGGTACGCAGAAGACAAGGCTCGCTACGATGAGGCTCAAGCGCTCTACCGGTATTGGACGGTTGAGCGGAAAGCCGAACACGACGCCGACAATAGGATGCACGACGCGGTAGAGAGGGCGGGGATAGCTCGTGACCGTGAGGGTTACGAGATCCTAAAGAATAAGTGGCTGGAGCACTACCGGGAAACAGAGAAGCGTGAAGCGGAGATGTTTCAACGCCTCACGGCACTACAGCCGTTCCTAGTCTTTGCTCTTTAAGGTGGCAAAGCTACCATTAGCCCTAAGATCGTTGATCGATTCACCTTTGTCAATAGCACTGAGGTCAAGAAATGCCGGACATAAGCATCGTGGTTGAAGCCCCCGCCATGCACTGTCCGCAGTGCATGGCTGAATACGTGAGTCACCAGCACCCCATGAAGCCACCGGGGGTGGTCATGATGCGGACGTGTCGATGTGAGCCTGTGACACATGCCATCCCAGGCGGCACCATCACCGTCATGGTTCCGCCTGAGTTGCTCCCATGACCTGGCTATGGGTGGTGTTTGGTGCCTTGGTTGTGCTGGTCTGGCTGCTTGGGCCGCGTAAGCGATCGACCAAGAAGGACTCGTGGTCTGTCTCGGTTACTGACGATGCGGTCGTCGAGGGTGCCTCATAGACATTGTTCGTCTATTGACATCGACACTGACGACTGATCGATCAGACCGGCTGCGGGTCCCATTGAGAGCCACAATCAACGCACACGAAGGAACCTGCGACGAACGCTTTCACACCGCTGCTTTCAACCCCCTCTGTCGTGTTGCAGTGGGGGCAGAGCCTGCTTTGAGGCAGGGGCCGCAACATTCGGTGGGAGAGCTTCTCCGTGTCTTCGTTTGTTTGAGTCATTGCAGTGCCTAGGAGAGTCGAGTGATCTTGGTGTCTGGATCGCCACCCTCTGTGGCGAGTGTCCAGTTAAGCACCCCACCAACGGTTAGAGCACGGATGGCTTGAACCAGTTGCGGATCATTCTTGTTGTTGTTCTCGATGTGCTCAAGGCTGAAAGTGTCTTGATCTTCCCACGGGTACCCGATCCCCTCGAAGCGGTATGTGGCTTGGAGCTTTGATCTCTCGGTATCCTGTGCCAAGGGAGGAGCACCAAAGTATTCTTGGATCTCTTGGTCCAAGTTTTGCTTATCCTGTTCGGAAAGTTGCTTGACCTTCTTAAACGGCACCGTGAAAAATCCTTGCCGTTTATACTCTTTCGTTTGAGGTGTGAGTACGCCATCCTTTGCCGTCAGGGTGACCTTTGGGTAGATGAAGGTATGATCCTTCCCATGAGCTATGACCATCCCTTCTACAAAGGGTCCAGCCGGTGGAACGCCAAACGCCGAGATCCCCGTGCTGTAGGGTACGACTGTCTTGATCGTCCAATGGATCGGGCGAAGCACTGCTCTAACCGCATCCTTCTCTGCGGCGTACCTAAACCCCTGGAGGCGGCTAACCTTCCAGAAAAGGAAGAGGTTGAGAATCAGGCTCAAGCCGAGTAACACGTCAATCATCTGGGTACCCTACACCGAACTGGTGTATTGTGAGCTATGGAAAACATCGTTCTGCTCATTCTGCTTTTTGCGTCAGTTACCGGTTGTCTTGTGCTCTACCATCGTGTCAGGCAGCAGACTCTGGCTTCTTTCGGGTTCGAGGAAGACACAGAGGGGAATGATCAACCCATCCCACCTGTGTCTGTCCCGATCAGGTCGGGAGGGCAAAAGTCAAAATCGGTGGGGGCCAAAGCAAGAGCTTCGGTACACCCGCCAACGGGACAACAGTTCTCTGATTCCACAGATCTGTTGCTCTTGAACACCCTACAGGCCCCAGAGCCCGTGCATCACCAGCATCACGTTTCGACACACCACGATCCAAGCCCTGCACACCACGATCACTCTTCCTCGTCTCACGATTCTTCAAGCTACTCCCACGATTCGTCACCTTCCTACGACAGTGGTGGTAGCGATGGTGGCGGTGGCTTCGATGGCGGCGGCGATTGAGTGGTGTAATTGAAACCTATGAACACCTCTCATGCACGGCGTCTCCTGGATCACTACGACTCACGGGTCACTGCCACCTTCCCTGGTGCGCCAGTTTCCCGTAAACCCGATGCGGTGATCCCCATTCTAGGGGAGGCGGGCCACTTGCGCTGGATGATCGCGGAAACACGGGGAGCGTTGGAGCAAGGGCGCTTGGACCGAGCGGCCCGTTGGCTCGGTTTCATTGAGGGCACCTTGGTGCAACTTGGGCTGGCGACCCTGGAGGACATCCAAATGCTCGACGTAGAAAGTTCCTTTCCCGTGGCATAGTGGACACCCGTTGACGAGGTCTTGCACATGAACGAGAGTGAAGGACCCAAGCCAACGGGACGAGAACCAAGTGCCGTCACACTCACGGGCGCTGTATTCCCGTGGTCTGGGACAGAACCCGTCTTTCTCCGGCTGCCGGGCAGTCCGTCTCTGTATTTGCCGTGCTTTTCCTCCCCTGAACAGCTCGAAAGTGTGCTGGAAGAGGGGGACATTGCGTGGGAAACCATCAAGCTGATTCAAGACGAGTCTGAGTTCCTGGCGTCAGTTTACGAACGCCAGGACGTGAAGGTCATCCTCGATCTTCACCGTACCCCAGAGGGTATGGTACGGTTCACTGAGGTTCAGCGGTTACTGCACTAGAGGTCGTGATATGAAACGTCGCTCGTTCTTGAAGCTGTTTACTGGGGGCGCGGTCGCCGCTGTGGTGTAACTCTTAGTCCAGCCACCCTCGCCAACACCATCATCTACGCAGCGTCTATCCAGCACGAAGGGGCTGAGGCCCACGTGATTGGGTATCAGAACAAGGCCAACTCTCGGGGGCCCATCGCGATGATTCTGCCGATCCCGACCCTTGAGGCCATGGGGCCCCACAACCTCGTGGACACCCGGGCGACCCCTTGGCTTCTCGAAGACATGGACATGATGTGCCGGATGCGGTGCTAGCCGAAGAAGTTATTGCGGAACGGTGGCTCCGGACCCTGTGACCCTTTGGGACCACCTCGAAGACGACTAGCTCCACTTGCTCTCGGCCATCTCTAGGAGCAGGTGGTACTTTTCGTCGTAGGGGTCTTGGGCCTTGCGTAGTCGCTTTTCTTTCTGCGCCATCGATCGCACGGGCACCAAGTTCTGGGTGACCACTAGGTACTCGCCCTCTCGCTCCACGCCGGGGATGCCATCGATCTCCATCAGGTCGTGGTAGCCCTCACCGTTGTAGAGCTTGTCGCCATTGTCCTTGGCGATCTGTAACGCCACGCGAGTGGTCAAGTCGGCAAAGGCCCGGTCGTACTCGATGCGGAACAGGTACACACCCACAGCGGCATCACGGAAGAAACCGAACCCGTGGATGAATTTCTCATCGGGCTCGTCCAGGAACGCCCGGTCATAGACCACAAAGGAAATGTCGTCCGCGAACACCAGGATGTCCCCGGTCGGCTTAACGGTCTTGTCTTCGGGCTCAGGCCGTACAGAAGGGCGCTGTCCGATACCCGCGAGGATCTCTTTCACTCGGCTGAGAGTCAGGTCCCCACGCTTGATCAGGTCCGAGTACCACCCCCGGGCACTGAATTCACGAACGCGGTCGGCCCACAAGGCAAGGTCGTTACGCTCCCCAGCGCTAGTGAACCCACCCGAGGAAAAGTTCGGGTTGTACTCGTACCAGTAGTTCCCGATGACTTTACCCAGCCCGCGTCCACGGTACTCCCGGGCGACCACAAAGAGGGTCGCCCCCCACTCGTTGCTGGCTTGAGCCACGATGAAGCCCTCGGAGTTGAAGACCGCAAGGGAGTCACCGTGATCAGGTTGCGGTTGTTTCTCCGCACGGACCGTCATAGGCTCGCCCTTGACTTTGATGTGCTGGAGAACGACCGGGAAGCGGCCCTCGTTCAACTTGGCGACGGGGCTAACCAGGGGCATTATCTCGGAGAGGTACTTGACCTGCTTGACCCTATCGAAGTCTAGGTTGACTTGGCTGTTGCGATCGAACGCCACCCTTGGGATCTTGTTCTTCATGCTGGGGTCCGCGTAGTACGCAACCCCCCGGTGAATGATCGCTACCGTCTTCTTGTCTTGGGTGATCGTGTACCCGTGGTGGTACTTGAAGATCTCGTAGCGCGCACTGCCTGAACCGGCACCGCCCAAACTGATCGGGCGGTCCTCGTTCATTTGGACCAGATCGAAATCGTAGGCGTCCGACGAATGGTGCTTGTCTTTAGGGTTACGGAACGCCAGCAACTCGTCCCGGGTCATCAACCCGATCTCGTGCTTCGGAAAGGACTTGGGTAGCTCCGTGGTCCACGCGAAGCGTCGGTCGTAGCTGTAGTTCACCCAAGAGCACAGCTATCAGAGAGAAACCGACTAGCGCTACTTCCGGCCAATTCGGCTGAGATAGCGCGTGGTGCAGGGTAGACATGGTTCACGGCTTGCCTTCAAGGATCGCCTGAAGGTGTTGAAGGCTTCGTTGACACCTCGGACGTCACCTCAGCGGTGTAACCTGTCCCATGGATCTTCTCTTAGAACTAGCTAGAAAACAGCTAGAAAACCAATTCCTCACTGGGGGTGCCGTTCTCGTGGTGTTCACGGGGTTGTTGGCGCTGTTGAGGAACGTGCCCAGGCACCTCTGGGCTTGGGCGTTACGGAACTTCGTAACAACCGTTGACATTGCTGATCACGACCCTGCGTTCTACTGGGTGCAGCAATGGTTGGGGAAGCAACCCTACACGGAAAAACGAGCTAGGTTGTTGACTGCCTCGACTCGGACGAGGCCAGTTAACCAACAAACTAGGGACATAGAGGAACCAAGAGAGCGTAAGCGTAACATCACGGAAGTGGTGTTCAGCCCCGCCCCAGGGCATCACCTGATCCGGTTCCAAGGGCACTACATCCTATTGACTCGGGTTCGTCGAGAAGGCGACAGTGTTATGGGTGAGGTGGCGTACCATGAGTCTATGGTGTTCCAGACGTTTTCTCGGGAGGTTATTCGAGATCTGATCTTTGCGGCGCGTGCTATAGCCTTCCCGCCTGCGGATAACCGCATTGCAATCCTGCGGGCTAACTACAATGGTTGGCGTGTTGTTCAACGACGCCCGCCGCGATCATGCGACTCTGTTGTTCTCTACGGGGACACGTTGAGTGAGATCAGGCAGGACCTGGTATCCTTCTTTGAGTCTAAGCAGTGGTACACGGATCACGGGATACCTTATCAACGGGGCTATCTGCTTTTAGGGCCACCGGGTAGCGGTAAGACCTCTACCGTGATCGCTCTCGCGAGCTTGTTCGATAGGGACATCCACATCATATCCCTTTCCATGCTGTCAGATAACCAGTTGGTGCAGCTCATCTCTGAGTTACCCGAGCACGCCCTGGTGTTGGTGGAGGACGTTGACTGTCTGTTCAACCAACGGGAACGTAAGGCAGAGGTGAGCGACAAAGTGTCGTTCTCAGGCTTCATCAATGCGATCGACGGGGTGTCAGCGCCACCCGGTCGTGTGCTGTTCATGACCACGAATCACGTCGAGAATCTGGACGCTGCGTTGCTTAGACCAGGGCGTGTGGATCGTCGTTTCGAGTTCAAGGACGCTGATTCTGATATGGCTCAACGGTTGTTTTTGCGGTTCTTCCCAGGGATGGGCACGCTGGCCCAGCAGTTCGGGGATCAGGTCCAGGGGAACGGGCTGTCGATGGCGGTCTTGCAAGAACACCTGTTGCTCAATCGCAACTCAGCCGTGGCGGCAGCCAACCTGATCAAGGACGGGCGTAGGGGTGGCGAAGAAGCCGCAGCCACCTGAGCCCAAGACCCAGCGGGGTGCAGGTCCGGCTAGACGACGACACCTGTGTCCGCTTTCCGTTGGTCGTGTACGCAAACGGGCACTCCAAACGGGCCATCGAGATCGGGACCCCGGTGCTCATCATTTTCAAGCCCGATGGTTCCGTGTTGAGCGCTCACCGGCTGCTCGACTGAAAAATGTTTCTGCGTACCGCGATTCTTGGTGTAGGCCCTTTGCGTGGCTAGATTCGCATCCGGCACCCAACGTTGGGTGGTCTACGTTAGAAGTAAGGGACGGTGTAGTGTTTGCGCCAAGCCGTTAGAGAACGCATTTCATGTGGATCACCACATACCCTTTAGTCGAGGTGGTGCCACTAAACTGTGGAACCTTAGAGCGACCTGCCCCAGATGTAATTTAGAGAAAGGTGCCAGAATGCCAGAATTCGCCGTACTACCCGAAGGTCGTCATTATGCCCCGTGGTTAAAGTTGCCGGTTGGCCCCGAAAGCTACATACCGCGTCCTGGCCAGACACAGTGTTGGAACTGTGTTGCGACGGCCCCCGACAGCAAAAAGGATTTTTTGTTCGAGTTACCGACGGGCTACGGCAAGACAGATATTTTGATCGGGTGCTATGGCGTCAGTCGGAGCAAGGGTGCGGTCAATCGGTTGCTGATTATCGTCTCTAACAGGACCCAACGTCGGCAGATGCAGAAGGATATCCTTCTAGAAGGCCGATCCTTGTACCTGGGGGTGCAGTTCGGTGGTGTGGACACCATCGATAAGAAGCAGCACCACACTCTTTCAGAGTGTCGCCGGGGCCTAACAGAAGTGGTCATTGTGACCTACACCATGCTGCTCAAAGATTGGGGTTGGTTTGAGGAGCTACTTGCGACAGGCGATTGGATGGTTGTACGTGATGAAGTGCATCATTCCGCTCAAGACAACCCCTGGGGCGAGGCATCCGATAAGGTTTGCAACCTGCCGTCTGTACGGCGGGTGATGAATCTGAGTGCTACGCCAATTCGCGCTGACAACAAGATACTCAGTGGTGTTTCCTATACTGACCCGTCTCCGGACGGGTACTTCACGGCAATCGCTGATGTTACGGTGAGTCGGGGAACGGCTATTCGAGAAGGGGCCATTAGGCCCCCCATTGGCTTTATCAGCAACTATAAATTCCATGCCGTGATTGACGGGCGTGACGTGGAGATGTCCACGGAGTTCTTAAAGTCTGAGGGGATCACAGACTACCAAGCGTTTGAGACAAAGCGTCAAGTTCGTTATCAAACGAAGTACGTCGATCGTATGCTGCGCGATGCCATCGAGGAGTTGAATCGTCGTTTGACTCTGTACCCAGGACAGCATCAAGGGATCATTTGGTCGATGTCCCAAGCCCATGCTAATTCTAACGCATGTACGCTCAACGAGATGTACAAGGAGGCGGGGTACCCACACCCCGTTGCCGATTGGGTTGGTGTTAGTCGCTCGGATGCTGACAATGATGCTGTCATGGATCGCTACACAAGCAACAAGTTGCTGTGGTTGGTCCAGGTGAACAAGGCCGGGGAGGGCTTCAACAACCCGTTATCTTCGGTACTGGTGTTTATGAATCTCGTGGAGTCCCGTCCCGCGACCATCCAAAACGTCGGTCGGGGGATGAGGCGTAACAAGAGTATCCCACGAGAGCAGGACACCTGTGCGGTGTTCGCGTCGTCTGACTCCTCTATCGCAGATGTTGTTCGTGAACTTGAGGAAGAGGCTGGGATGCGTCTCAGTGACCGGCAAGAAAAGTCTGGCGGGGGCCGGGGCGTGGATGGTGAACCTCCTCTGGTAGAGTTCCCGGAAGTTCAAGTGATAGACCTTGACTACGATCGTACAGACATCATCCACCCCACAGGGTTGGATGATGTCTTAGAGTCGAACCAAGTGCGAATTGCTTTCAACGCTGCGGGGATCACTCTTCCTCCAGGGGTTACAGATCAGCAGTTACAAGACCTTAGGCGACAGTTGCTTTGCCTGAACCCCCAGCAGACGAACCATCAGGACGCTCAAACCGCTCAAGTCGCTCCGGTGTCACAAGGGACTGTTCGAGATGTGAAAGAGGACAGGGAGATAGCGTCTACCCGTGTGAGAATGTTGACTCAAAGCATTACACACAAAGTGATGAAGTTGGAACGGACAGATTCGGCAGATCGTCGCGGGCAGGTTATACGGTTCCTACATACTCGCTGGGTGGAACAAAAGGGTCTAAAACATGAGGAGATGTCAGCCGGGCAGTTGCGCACCAAAGCGGCTTGGTTGCACCAAGTGGACCGTGAGATCGTTATCAACAAGAGAGTCCCATCATGGTTGAGGTAAGAACACCGTCGTTGGTAACAGGTACCGAAGAATGGGCGCGAATAGCTCCGAGCTATGTTGCAGAGGCCCTCAAAGGTATTATGGGGGATTTGAGCCCCCTGCCTGTGCTCTGTCACGACTTCATACAACACCAAGTGTGGCGTCTCGTGGGTGAGTCATCTTGGGAAACGTTCTGTGTGAACGTCTTGGGGACGACCCCGGAGCTTTTACAGAACTTGCTCGTTCTCCTGCAACAACTGCAACCGGCACTGCAAGGGCAACAACCTGTGGTTAACCCTGACCTTACACAGGGGGTTCCAGCAGCTACTGAAATTCTTCGGCGCTTAGCGGAAGCTACGCGGTGTTTGGAAGAGGCAACTCTAAGTGTAGCGTCGCTTGAGGCTGAGCAAACGCGGCTATGGGGGTGTCTTCAACGAGTTGCTGAAAGAAGTCAGAACTCTGCGGTCCTCCCTAGAGAAAACCCGATCCCACAAGCGGGCAAAGCCGATCAAGGCCCGTCGCAAGCCGATCAAGAAGACGAGCAAGACCCCCCGCCGCAAGCTCAAGAAGATCCCGATCAAGGGGGTGAAAGTGGGGAAAGTAGTCGCGAAGCGGCGAAAGTGAGAAGACCCCACGGTACAGTTATACCAGCTATCTTAGCCTTCGTTCGTGAACACCCTACTGGTGTGTCTGCCACCCAGATTCAGAATGCGCTACATACAGGTAACACAGTACCGTATGATTTAGCCAAAAAAGGGGTGCTCATCAAAGTCGGGGGCTTATTCCAGTTGCCGTTGCCGAGCCCTTAGATGCCCCCACCCGTCTTCTCGCTCACTCCGACCCAACTACGGGCGCTTGAAGCGTTGAACTGGCTCTACAGCGAGAAAGACCACAATCGCCGTACAGGGCGTTCTAGGGTCTTGGCGCTATACGTTTGGCTGAGGGGGCACATGTGTCCCCTCAGATGCTGAGAGCCCTTACCGAGTTCGGGGATCATTCTCGTGCACCGGACCATCTTGATGCTGCACCAAAGCGAGTGACAGTGACTCTCTGGGACCAGCTTGTCAAAGAGGACGGTTAGCGTCTGTTCTGTTCGTTGAAAAGCCAGTTGGCCGCAACACTTTCATGCGTTACAGCCTGGACAGCGAACGCCTGAACAACACCCATCGGCGCAAGCCTGTTCCGTCATACCGGAGCCCCCACACAATGAACAACAATCGCGTTCCGCCACACAAGCCGGAAACTCACAGGGCTCCGAGTCGGGACAACCGTGTCCGACTAAGCAACCGCAAGTCGCACACTGCTCTGCTGGACAATCGTTGGTAGTAGGCATGCGGGTACTACACGTCAGAACGGGGTAACTCTAGTTTTTGGTTACGGACAACCTCTTGGGTGGTCCAATGATCGTCACTTTGGACGTGATCTTTGCGAACCCACTTAGCTACCG
>Ga0315277_10002387_pt1 | contig 26252 bp, 24 predicted proteins | sample YL17G05_15_MG_FD_203695 | JGI IMG/M metagenome (GOLD analysis project Ga0315277, IMG submission 203695) | Sediment microbial communities from Yellowstone Lake, YNP, Wyoming, USA - YL17G05_15 | ecosystem: Environmental > Aquatic > Freshwater > Lake > Sediment | place: USA: Wyoming | collected... | reverse complement strand
GGGGTTCGTTATGCTAGCCAGCGCGTAGATCGCGGTGAGGGAATCGATGACGACGATCTCGACCGCCTCGTTCTCGACTTTCTTCCTGAGATATTCCTTGAGTATCTTGAACCAGTCACGGCCGACGTCCGCATCAGTGTGTTCGAGCCTCAGCCGGCCTATGTCGACAATGAAGAACTTGCTCTCGTCTATGGCGCCAAAGCCGAGCATGCCCAGCGCGGTCAAAAGGCTCTCCTTACTCTCCTCGATGCTGACGTAGAGGACGTTGACGCCCCGCTTTTTGACGTTGTTGTAGAGGATGTTGAGGGCGATCGAAGATTTCATCGTGCCGGGCGTTCCAGCTATGAGCACAACGTGTCCCTTCTTTATTCCTCCACCGATCTTGTTGTCGAAGCCGTCGATGAAGGTCTGTATCCTGTCGGATGAATCGTTCTGCCCGGACTCCATTAGAGGTTCTCCTAACGCTGAGATTGTCTAGAGATTGCCGTGTGCTATTAAAAAGGATTTGTGCATCGTTATCAGAAGCAATAATGACCATTTTGGGAAACCGGTTCCCTGTCGGACCGCAATACTGGCCTACCTGTGCTCAATATGCTTATAAGGCGAAAAGCTGTCCCTTAATCGTTGGCAGACCACAAGATCGTGCACGATTCCGTCCATGGCAGCATACGATTGGACGGCGTTTTCTTATCACTGCTCGAGGTCCCGGAGCTCCAGCGGCTTCATAGCATACACCAGCTTGGCCTTGCGTATCTGGTCTACCCAGGGGCAAACCATACGAGGTTCGAACACTCCTTGGGAACGTTCGCAGTTGCCCGCAGGATATGCTCCTCGCTTCAGATGGACCCGAACGAAGCGGCGTTGGTGCAGTGCGCGGCCCTCCTGCACGATGTCGGGCACCTTCCGTATTCGCACACGCTGGAATTCGTCCTCCATGAGAGGTTCGGCATTGACCATGAGGATGTGTCCAGGCGGCTCATCAGAGGGGAGGAGTCGGTGCTGTCTCCTTCCGACAAGAGGATCCTGGGGAGGTACTCCTCGATCCCGGAGGTGCTGGAGAGGTATGGGATAGACCCGATCGATGTGGCCGGCCTGTTGGGACGGAAGGCAGCATCTCCGGGCCCTCAGAAGACCTTGACAAGGACGAAAGGTCAGACCCACTTCAACGCCAAGAGGTACCTGTCACAGATCATCAACGGTCCCGTTGATTCGGACCAGCTGGACTACCTGAAGAGGGATGCGCACTACACGGGTGTGGCATTCGGTGTCATCGACCTTGACCGGCTTTTCGGGACACTGCAGATCTTCAACGGCGATCTCGTGGTCGAAAGGGGAGGCTTGAGCGCCATCGAAGGGATGCTCGTCGCCAGAGCGTTGATGTTCTCATCGGTTTACTTCCACAAAACAGTCCGAATATCGGAGCTGATGCTCGCGAAGGCCGTCGAGCAGCTGGGGACGGAAGAGATCGATAGGATGCATAGCATGACCGACTCAAGCCTGCTCGCGTATCTTGTCGCCAAGGGCGGTTACTACGAGGAGATCGCTACTCTGATCAAGTACCGCCGGCTTTTCAAGAAAGCGTACGCCGTCAGAGCTTCCGACATTATGCCTGAGAAATGGGACGGGATAGACTCCCTAGGAGCCATAGACGAACGAAGGTCCTTGGAAGAGGACATCGCCAGGAGGGCAGGGGTCGACCCTGGCTATGTTGTGGTCGACGTGCCTTCGAGCGAACTCTCGATATCAGAACCCCGCATCGCCCTGACCGAGGTCCGCGTCCTGGACGGCGGCAAGGTGAAGCTGTTGCCGAGGATAAGCTCGATAGCCGCTTCACTGCAGGTCAGAAGAGCGCACGAATGGGCGATCATGGTCGCGTGCCCCGAACGGTTCAGAGACAGGGTGGGAAAGGCCGCGCAGAAGGTCATCGATCTCTAGCCTTTCATCACGCCCAGAGGCTTCAGCCTCGCGACCATCTTGGATATCCCAGCCCCATGGGCTATCCTCACGACATCGTCCACATCCTTGTAGGCTCCGGGCGCCTCCTCAACTATGCCGTCTTTCGATGCCGCCCGGATGTATATCCCTCTGCTCTGCAGCATCCCGACCACGTCGTTCGCTGTGAATCGATGGGCAGCAGAGGTCCTTGACATCAGCCGGCCTGCTCCGTGACATGTGGAGCCGAAGGTCTCTGACATCGCGTGGGATGTACCTACCAGCACATAGCTCGCTGTTCCCATGTCTCCTGGTATCAGCACGGGTTGACCGACACCCCGGTATTTCTCGGGCACTTCCGATCTCGTCTTGTCGAACGCCCTCGTCGCTCCTTTCCTGTGGACATAGAGCTTCCGGCGCTTCCCGTCCACCACGTGCTCCTCGAGCTTGCAGATGTTGTGGCATACGTCGTATACGCACTTCATTCCAAGGTCCTCGGCACTTCTGTTCAGGACCTTCTCGAAGGACTCTCTGACCCAGTGGAGGATCAGTTGCCTGTTCGCCCACGCGTAGTTGGCGCCTGCGCTCATGGCTTTGAAGCAGTCCTGCCCTTCAACGGATGTCACCGGGGCGCACGCGAGCTGCCGGTCGGGAACGTTGATGTTGTACTTCCTGATGGCCGACTCCATCACACGGATGTAGTCGCTTGCGATCTGGTGCCCGCAGCCTCTGGACCCCGAGTGGATGCTGACCATGATCTGATCAACAGAATTGATGCCGAAGGCCTTTGCAGCGTCGGCGTCGAATATCTTCTCGACCTTCTGTATCTCAAGGAAATGGTTGCCTCCGCCTAGAGTCCCCAGCTGGGGAGCGCCTCTCTGTTTGGCCCTACCGTCCACCTTCGAGGAATCAGCTGTTGGCATGCAGCCACCTTCCTCGCAAGAAGCAAGGTCGTCTTCCCAGCCGTAGCCCTGAGAGACCGCCCATTTCGCCCCATCCTGGAGGACGTCATCCATCTGTCCGATCGACAATCTGAGCTTCCCCTTCTCTCCGACGCCCGAAGGGACGTTGTCGAACATCGCGTCGATGAGCTTCTTCACGTCGCGCTCGACATCTTTGAATGTCAGATTGGTACGAACGAGCTTCACGCCGCAGTTGATGTCGTAGCCGATGCCGCCGGGCGATATCACGCCCTTCTCCGCATCGAATGCGGCGACTCCGCCGATTGGAAACCCATAACCCCAATGAATGTCTGGCATTGCAAGCGATTTGCCCACGATTCCGGGAAGACATGCAACGTTTGCTGCCTGTTCAGGCGCGTTGTCCATCTTTACCGATTGAATCATCTTGTCATCGGCGAAGATGACCGCGGAAGTGGACATGCAGGGCTTGAACGATCTTGGTATCTCGAACCTGTAGTCATCAATCCTGTTCAGCGGGCCCGACCATGCCAATCCAATCCACCAGTTCGCGCCAGAATGTTGTTACTATATTAAGATTCCGCGGAACGCGCGATGCTGGCTGTTGTTACCCATCTCATATGTCACACATCCATATCGTCGAGAGCGTGCGCATGACCGTGCTCCAGGACAGCCGCCTCGCTAGAGTATATATATAGGCACAAACTAATAACAACATCCAAGCGAATCCAGCAACTGGCACGTCAATGAGCGAGCGCCGGCGCATCATCTTGCGATCCCCCCCGAGGTGTTGAGAGTTTGACCGAGGACCCTTCGATATACTGTCCACTATGTGGAAATAGGGTGCCTCCTGGTCTGTCTAAGTGCCCCATATGCGCGACATCGCTTCAGAGTGTCATTGAGAAGCGAGCTCCCGCGAAGACCGATTTTGATGACCAGCAGATCGATGACTACTTGCACAAGGAACTCCCGAAGGTCGATATGCCGGAGGCGAAGCACGCTTGTCCCTTCTGCGCCATGGAACTCCAGGGTGGAGAGGCGAAGTGTCCGAGGTGTGGAATCCCACTGATCAGCGAGAGCGAAATGCTAGAGTGCCCAGAGTGCGGTGCCTTTGCTCCGCAAGGCGCAAAAGCATGTCCGAGTTGCGGCGTGGGTTTCGAGGAAGAGCCTCAAGTTCCGGGTCCTCCGCCTATCGAGGAGATGCCCCCTGCGCCGACTCCCGAGAGACTCTTTCCACCGACCAAACCGGTCGAGCCCACCCCGGAAGTCGTCACAACCGTTCCGGCGGGGATCCCGGCGTCTATGAGCGAAGGGCTGGTCAACGGTAGGGGCGCGATCAACGGCACGGGTCTCGTCAACGGCAGAGGCGCTGTTAACGGAACAGGCCTTGTGAACGGCACGGGCATGACCAATGGTACCAGGATCGAAGGGCACCTCACTCCTGGCCGCCGTGGAGGACTGCAGGTCATGAGGAGATGGCAGTTCTTAGCCGTCCTCGTCGCGCTCGCGATCATCATCCCGACTTTCATCTACATCTCTTATTCCCAGGAGACCAGCCCGGTCACCGTTGATGGCAAGTTTGGTGAGTGGGCGCACATCGACAAGTACGGTATGTACCAGACAGGTGGGTCCGCGCAGATCGCCGTCGACCAATGGGCGGTCGAGACAGATGGTGCGAAGCTATTCCTGTATGTGAAGACACAGGGCGAGCTCATGGCTTCTTCCGATGTCAACAGCCTCTATCTATTCGTCGACTCCGACAGCTCAGGCACTACTGGTTATCGGGTGTCTGGCATTGGTGCGGACTACTTGCTCGAGCTTGACGGGTGGAACGGGTCCGTGCAATCCTCGTCGATCTCTCATTATGAACCCCAATCCTCGACGGACCAGTACGCTTGGAGTGCTTGGGTCAAGGTCGGATCGCTCATCTCCGAGGTCTCGGGAAACCAACTCGAGGCGATGGCCGACCTGCCAGATGCACCAAGCCTCAATGCTAGATTCCTCCTATTCACCCAGGACGACATCGGGAGCTCGGTGAGCTACCCTGCTCCAGAGACGGGCGGTCTGCTAGTCGTGAAGCAGGACCAGGGCTCTGGCATAGATGCCGCAGGAATCGTCGCACAATCCGCCAGTGTGTCGATCCTGAGATTGACCCTCACTTGTGAGGGTCAGAGCGGCACTGTTGGGAGCGTTACGCCGATGGTACTCGGGGCAAGCCTGGCCACAACATTCCAGGATATCCCTCTGACAATCGGACAGGAACGCGTTCTGGATGTCCTGGTCGACACGTCGCTATTGGCTTCGGGATCTTCCGTGACTGTCTGGCTGACTTCATCAGGCATATCTTCCACATTCGCGGAGGTGGCGATTGTCGGCGAACCTGCGAGAGCGTACGTGGCTGCCAAACCCACGACGATCCAGATCGATGGCGCGTTCGGTGACTGGACTGGGAGGACCTCTGCCGATGTCGATTCAATTCCAGTTGGGAACGAGAACGTCGACATGGATGCTGCGGGAGCAGTGAACTCCACCGACTCGTCCTACTTCTACGTGAGCGTGGTCGGGCAGATGTGCGGCGGCTCATACGTCCCAATGATCGTCACAAAGCCCTCAGGTGGCGGAGGTGGAGGAGGCGGCATCTTCACTCCCGCGAGGAAGACTGGTGAGGATGTTTTGAGGATCTACATCGACAGCGACCTCTCACAGACCTCCGGATACCTGATGTCGACCCCATCGAAGACAATCGGCGCCGACTACATGGTCGAGATCAAGGGGTTGGATGGCGAGATAAGATCCAAGACTATGATGTCATATGGCTCCGGCCGGTGGAACTTTGTTGGCGGATCAGTCGTTGACGCTGCAAACGATCTTCACCAGCTCGAAGTCGGAGTACTGGCAGCGGATATTTCCGGAAGCTCCTCCTGGGACTACATCGTCGAAACGACCGATTGGAGTGGCAGACGAGACCTAGCCTCTTCCGTGCCTATCGGAACGCGTGGATGGCCGGTCGAATCCGGGCTCCCGTTGCAGGGGTTGGACGCGACCTCATATCCAGGTCAGAGGAAGATATTCTTCGACGGCACGAACCATTGGAGCTTCTACTTCAATGGGGCAAACACAGTGTACAGATACAGCACCAATGGTGGCCAGACCTGGAGTCTTGGCGTTCGTCCGTTCGTGCATACGACTGGCGTCAAGTTCGCCTCGATTTGGTACGACTCGGCGAATGGCGCGGTCTATGTGGTCGGTGACAAATCGTCCCCTGGCAAGGACATCTGGGTCATCAACGGCACCGTGAACCCCGCGACGCACACGATATCATGGCTGCCGGGAGGAGAACTGACTCTCGCGGTCTCGACCTTCAACGATGCAGCGAAGTACGCATACATCTGCAAGGACGCTTCCGGATACCTATGGATCATGTCGAGTAACGCGACCACCGGTACAGGACCGTGGAATCTGTCCGTGTTCAAGAGCGTTTCCCCAGGCGACGTGACGGCCTGGGTCAATACCGGCAATATGATCACGGGGGGTTACACAAATGCGGCGGTCAAGGGATCTATTGTCCCGGCCGGAACTGGGAGCCAAGTATGGGCGATCTACACTTACGGCGGGAATGTGGCTTGCAGGATGTATACAACGTCTTGGTCCGGCCAGGTCCTGATTCAGACTGGGAGTGGAACTCAGAATGGCCCGATGTTTCTGGCACCTCCATCTGCTGTCGTCGACTCTCGAAAGGTGGTGCATGTTGTCTATGGCAGCTGCAATGAGAGCGGGACTGCAAAGCCCCATGTGATGTACGCTCACAACCTGACCGCATCGACCGCATTCACTTCGGGCCTCGATCTTGACCCTACGATTCCGCAGAACGTCGGTGACGTCTCCCCGTCCATCTCTCTCGATTCTTCCACGGGCAATCTCTTCGCCTTCTGGATAAGGACGGATGCCTCGGACATCGGCATGACGATCATGGGGAAGAAGAACGTGAGCGGCACATGGACGTCCCAAAACTTCGCCAGCGATACTACCACGCAGAAGCGGGACCTCACGTCGATATACTCGTCTCCGAGCGAGACGTACATCAGCTGGCAGTGGACACAAAATGCCACTGCGGGCGCAATCGAGATGCAGTTCGAAAGTAAGATTCCGGAGCTCCCGAGTGTCGTCATGCCGGTGATCTTCATTGTCGGCGTGTTTATGTGTCTCTCTCGAAGGAAGCTACGTAGAAAGGCATAGGGCGTCCGTGACTGTTCCTGTGCCAGTCCGTCAAGTTAGACTACTTATGTTATCGACACTGCCAATGGTTCGATTGCACGGTTCTTGAGGGAATAATCGGTGCTCGCGTTTGCCCCTAGGCGTGATGAGACCGGCGCAAACCCCTTTCCTTTTTCCAAGTTTATGGTGATGTAGACATTCTTCGTGCCGAGAGGTCCAACATCGTATGCACAGGTGAAATCTGCTGCGTCAAGACCTTCTGTGTAGTAACACTCGCTTGAGAACCATCCTGCTGGATGATAGACTCAATAGCCTCTGTCAATCTGTATGGTATGAGTTCCAGCATCAACTGACCCTACTCCTACTATCGAAGTCCTTGGAGACACTCGTATCGAACCTTTCAGAACTCCGTCAATGTAGACATCCCCGCCAATTGAACTGCATTCGCTATGGGTGATTATCACATTGATCTTGGAGTAGAGCATTGAATACTCAAGAACCGGAATCATTTCGATGGCATTTTCTACGAGTATGACGCAGACTACTACCCATTCAGGTGTTTCTCGAGAACGTGGCCACTAGAGTTGTTCTGAATACGCTCGGCGACCTTTCGGAAGAAGATACTGGTTCAAACGAACTCCTAGCATTTTGGTGTCACGTATTCGCGAGAAGAATACGAATGCAATCTGTGTTCAAATTGTTCCAACGTCAAGCACAGGCCAAATCCACCCATGAGACTCTGGTACGCCTTCGCATTCCCAGTCGAGATCCAGAACCCGGCAGCTCAGAGGCTATCTGCATCAGCAGCGCTCGACCAACTAGGTGTGAACAGCGTTCTACACAAGATTCCCGAAGAAACGGGCATCCATTCGGGAATACTCTCTGATTGCGGAAAGAGAAATGAAGATAAGCAAGCATCTGCTCATTTGTCACCTCTCTGCCCCGTACCATAGACGTCAGTCGCAGATTGCCACGGATTTCCTTCTGTCGAAGCAAGAGTGATAGCACGACTGAGGAAAGCAAAGGGGAAAGAAGATTGAATAGCACAGTTGCTCCATATGGGATGAGGACAGTAGCAGTGAAAGAAATGAATCAAATGAACATTGTAATGACAAGCATATTCAAGCCCACCCAAGCTGTCGTGGATTTCTCATTGAAACAGAGGTTCAATCTTGTGGTGGTTGGTGACAAGAAGACTCCAAACGGGTGGTCCCTTCGCGGAGCCGAGTACCTCTCTATTGGCTGGCAAGAGGACTGTGGCTACCACATAGCCAAACATGTTCCTTTCAACCATTATTCGAGAAAAATGTTCGGCTATATCTATTCAATTAGGAATGGCGCGAACATCATAATTGATTCTGATGATGACAACATACCTTATGATGATTGGAGCATACCAGACTTCGCAGGCCAGTACTTGGCAACGAAAGAGAATCTGGGTTTTGTCAATGTCTATAGGTATTTCACTGATTCGGATATTTGGCCAAGAGGCTTCCCCCTGAGGATGCTGAGAGAAGAAGGGTCGATCCTGGACGAAAAAGAGTTTGCAAGGAATCGGACGAAAGTTGGCATTTGGCAAGGACTTGCGGATATCGACCCCGATGTTGATGCCATCTATCGACTCATCATTAACAAGCCATGCACTTTCTGGGATAGAGAACCCATTGTTCTAGGCAAGGGAACATTGTGTCCGATCAACTCTCAGAACACTGCTTTCGCAAAGGACTTGTTCCCACTGCTTTACTTGCCGTGTTTCGTGACTTTCAGATTCACGGACATCCTCAGAGGGCTTGTTGCACAACCAATTCTTTGGGCAAAAGGATACAGAGTCGGATTCTCGAAGGCCAGTGTGTATCAGAAGAGAAACGCCCATGATCATATCAAGGACTTCGAGTCGGAAATTCCATGTTATTTGCACTCGGAAAAAGTCGTGGAGATAGTGAGCAAGGTTGTTGATGAAGAGATGTCAGTCGCAGATAACCTGCTGAAGTCGTATGAAGCGCTGTCAAGAAATGGAATTGTGACAAAGAAGGAAATATGCGTTGTGAAAGGATGGCTTGCGGATTTGGCAATTGAATAGACTCTTACATGGCGTTCTCTTCCAGGTCAACGGCGAGGCACCCCGCAAACGTGACTCGAAGTGGTCATCTGTGCTAGGCCATCTCTCAAGGGAAGTCACACATTCTTCAGGAACCTGTCCACAAACGCCCTTGTCGTGTATTCTCTCGTAGCTCTGTTGTAGGCATTCCGAATGATATCAGAATAGGAATCGAAGTTTCTCAGGATATCATTCAGCTGGTCCTGAAGCTCGTTGGGCTCGAAGTAGATGAATTCACGATCTGGTTTGAAGAAGTTCTCGATTACGTTGAATGAATCATTTCTGCATAATATCAATGACTGGCAGAACGCTGCTTCAAACACTCTTGATTTTATGTGTGGAACAACCGGTCCAGCTCCGAGAACACCACCCACTATACTCTCCATACTCGTCCTCCCAGCAACAAGCCTGAAAGCATCGTTGTCTTTGAAGTCCTTGATTTTCTGCAGATTCCGAACTTCCTTGCGTCTAGGAAACAGCAGATTGTGGGTCAAGCAGACTCTAGACCGCGATATCAGATCAATCTTCCGAGAATAGGACACACCCCTATCAGTCACCAATGGACTTGCGGAATTTGACACAATTCTGTAGTTGTATCTTCTCAGATCCTTCAACATCTTATGAATCGGACGAGAGAGTATGTGTCCTGTGTAAATGACATCGAATTCCTTCTCTCTGACTGGCGGAATGTGGTCTTCATTGAAGGGAAAGAATATCGGTACTCTCTTATCGTCTTCGTACCTCGCATTGAGCCATTTGGCCGTGTATGGACACAGAGTGAACACCTTGTAGAGCGTCCCTTCGTATTCGAAATGATTGAAGTTCGGATCTGAAGAGAAGAATCTGTTCGGTTCATCAAATTCGAGATATACTATTCTCTCGTCTGGATAGTTCTTCAGTTCCCTGAAATCAATATAGCCTTCGACGAGGAGAAAATCTCCACAGACGTCCTCGAAACGACGAAAATCGAAATTCCTCGTTGGGTCTTGAGGATATGACCTTCTACCTTCTTGCAGGACTTTCATTTCCGACCTACCGCTATGCCCGAGATGAAGGAGAATGAGTAAGATAAAGGTGTTAATGAATGTTTCTTGGTCTATCGTTTGACAGCGAACCAGCCAGGCGTGCATCAATTGACAAAGAGCGGATGATGAAATGCATATTCACAACGGAATCCCAGCCAATCCGAGCATGAGCAAAGCCGTTCCCGCCATATTCCACAGAAGCCTGACAAGTCTGCCTTTGGCAACGGATCCAGTTGGCGAAAGACCGTCGGACTGCGCCTCAGTAGCATTCTCTATGGTGACCGGTGACCTGGTTAAGGCTAATTCGCGAAGCCCGACAAGCCCTTTTCTCGCGCCTACAGACAATACTTCCGAATGAGTGGACAGAGAGTGTTCGGGAGGGGGAGGAGCCAATTCGTTTCAGGCAGAGTCTCTTCCAGTTACTGTTGGATGCGGAGATCTGGTCAATGTTGAAGCGCATTATTTGATGCCGCGGTCATCTATGACGCTGGGGTCACGATTGCTGCGGAAGGAGATCTGAGCCCGCGCCGAGCCAGCTCCAGCCCCATTGTACGCGAATGGCAACCTGAGAGAGAAGGTACTAGCGAAGTACCTTGATGGGGAAACTGAGGACTCGAAGCTGGAGAAGATGCTCTCCCTCATCGACCATGAGCAGATTGCGCCAAGGCCAAACTCGATAGCGGGATACCAATAGGCACAAACCCCTTTCATTCTCTTGCGTGATGAATTCTGAAAGTTATCAGGCCAGCAAGAAAGAGGACAGCACCTGCTAGTAGCAAGGGACCAGGGACGGCCCCCAGCCAGTATAGCACCGCAAGAAGAATGCCAACTATGCACATCAAGAAACCTAGCATCCAGAGCTTCGGCAACTTCGTCTCAGTGGTGTCAAACCCTGCCATCTGATACGCACACTTCTGACAGTACTCAACTGAATCTGGATTCTCACTTCCGCAATTCGGACACTCCGTCGCCTTTCCCCGTACCTCTATCGCCTCACCTCCCCTATGGTCTTTTCCGATAGTCGGCCCATGAATCGTTAGGATTCATGTGCATGCTTTTTCTATCGTTTCGCGGTCAGACATTTTCAGATGAGCGCGTAATAACGAGCTATGTCCAGATGTGTTGCGTTCGATAGCCATCTGCGGTTGTCCAACTTATATAATGGATAATACTATTCCTGACTCGATGGAAGAAGCGCACAAGGACATATTCCTAAGCTGCTTCAAATGTGGGCGCATTGTACGGTCCAGCGACACCGAGTGCCCTCGATGCGGCCTGCAGTTCGGGCCGGGAACCTTGTTCGAGTGCCCGTTCTGTTGCGGACTCATTTGGCGCAGCGCGACCGTCTGCACTACATGCGGCATCGACCTCACGAAGTTCTCCGAGAGCGTTGAGAAATCCAGCTCAGGCTTCGATATGGACCAGTTCGTAGACAGCATCATCTCGACCGAGGTCAAGGAGCTCAAGGAATCGATACGCCGGGTTGCTTGTCCGGGCTGCGGCCTGATGATCCGCGGTGATGAAGACAAGTGCCCGAGGTGCGACCTTCCTCTCGAAGAGGCTCAGGTCGATTGCCCTATCTGCGGGGAGAAGCTGTCAATCATGTCAGAGTCGTGCACCAACTGCGGGGCAGTGTTCGTGGAGAAACCCCTGAAGGAGTCCGAAGCATGCGGTGCATCGAAGGAGCGGGAGGACGCTGTCAAGGCTTCCGATGGAGAAGCGAAAGCGCCGAAGAAGCCAGCTCCGCCGAAGAAGGCGACCAAGAAGACCTCCAAGGCAAAGCCGAAGAAATCCAAGTAGAAATACTCTGGGATGAGGTCGAGACACCGTCTTTTCCAGATTCTGCTATGATTTAAATAACCGTAATCGCATGTTTGAGTCATGGGCGAGGAATCCCTGCCAGTCTTCGTTTTTGGATGCATGGTCTGCGGCAAGACTGTCGCAGGCAACGAGGTGAGTTGCCCTCGATGCGGTGCGAGCTTCGAAGACGTCAGGTTCGAGTGCCCGTTCTGCGGAGATTTGACATCCCCTACGCAGCGCCGCTGCAGTGTCTGCGGGACCGAATTCGGCGCATTCGCAGAGGAGGTCTCCGAGACCGCTGTTGTTGATTTGGACTGCTCTCTCAACGTTCCGCACGGAGATACGGTTCCGGACAAGGACCGCAGTGTCGAAGAAATGGAATACGAGTGTCCGAACTGTGGCAAACCGGTCTCCGAGGGCGACGCAAAGTGCCCTCACTGTGGTGCTGTTTTCTCGTAGGACTGCTTGAGAAAAGCTTCTATGGGGCCGGGACCGGGAATTGAACCCGGGTCAAGGGATCCACAGTCCCCAAGGATACCACTACCCCACCCCGGCCATTGACATTCCTCCATATCCTTTCCGTAGATAAACGTTGTCAGGCGTAGCCAGTCAGAATTTCTTTTCGGTCAATCAACATTGATTCGGCCATCTATTGGTTCTTCGCATACCTGTTCAGGGTATCGATTGCAGCGCCGGTGATCCACTGGTCCTTCTGCGCATGGGGTCTGTCCGATTGCCACCAGAAACCATCCGAATGTCTGGCATTCAGCAGCCATCGGATAGGCTTCTCCATCCTCTCATCGTCAGGCCCGTAGCCGAGGATTGTGAGCAGATAGAGGGCGCTGAGACCATTCCCGAGATAGGGTGGGTATTTGAGCTGGGTCCAGCTCCTCTCTGAATGATAGTGAGCATTGTGAGGATTCTTCCTGAAGAATCTGTCGAGGAAGAAGTCTGCACCCCTCAGGATCTCTCTTCGACGGCTGTACTCCTTGCCCCTGGCTAGTCCGCGAATAACCATCATGGTTGTCCAGATGCAGCTCGGGACATCCTTGAATCCCTTCGGATCGGACTCTGGGGTATCGCCCTTCCGCACGAGATCTAGGAATTCCTGCATCCTCATCCGTTTGTACTCAGGCAAGTACCTGACATCTTCTTGGTATGGAATCACCCAACCACCGTCGTGCCTCTGGATGCTCAGGAGCCAGTCAGCCAGTCTCTTCACTCTGGGATCACCCTCCATTCCATAGATGAAGAGGTTCCTTACGGCGTACCCGTTGTAGTGTGGGAGCGGGAAGATATCGTGCTTGGGTCCCAGTATGTAGCCTTCCTTCTTCTGCCAGCTTAGAATCCTCTCGAGGGCTGAGGCGATGAAGCCTTCGCTCCTCTCTGAGCGGCAATCCTCCAGCAATTGGAGGTTCCTGAGCATTGTGATGTATGTCCATCCAACTGGAGGACCGGGGCCGGCGTCCTCCGCTGCTTTCCTGGCCTTAGATATCGGCCATGTCCCATCCTCCCTTAGAGTCCTGAGTAGTTTCAGCCTTGGAAGGTACGTCATGCACTCGGCGATGGTCCTCTGCAAAAGTGGATCGCGTTCATCCTTTTCGAGAGTGTCCACCAACAGCCAGTACTTGACTGGCGGAACAGACACCTGTAGTAGTTTCCTGGCAGATTCTTGAACCACTCTGTCGATCTCAGAAAGCGGAATCAACGGCAGCGGTGATTGGTCTATGGGATGTTATTACTTACGCACCGGGAGAGTGGAGTCGCGGGAATTTGCCTTCCGGCCCAGAGCATTCATCAGCTCTCAGCGAGGCGGTGTTTTGATGTGTGCGACAAACACTGACGGCGGCCGGTCGAACTACACTCTAGATGGCAAAGACGGTGCAGGATTCTATTCCTCGATGGCAGTTGATAGTAACGACAAAGTCCATGTCAGCCATAACACTGCCAACTTCACAAGTGAGCAATGAAGAAGAGAAAGGGGTTTGAGCCGAGCCGTCAATCATCGTTGATTGAGACCTCGGAAAATACCTTAGGCAAGAAATGGCGACGGCCGTCTGCAGAAAAGGAAATATGCAGGGCGGCCAATTCCCATCGAATGCAATCTGACAAGCCCGAAGTAAAGAGGAAATGGAATGTTCGAGGGCGCTGGGCTTTCATTACTGCCGTTGCTGGCATCTTGATCGTCTCTTTCGTGGCTGCAACAAGGGGAACATATGGCGCGTGGATGTTATGGATTGCCGTTCCACTGCTGATGATAAGCCTGGGATACATTTACGTGATCTATGCGCTGGCAGGTATCACAGCCATAGATGTGCACAATCAGCTGCTGAGAGAACAGGAAGAGGAGCACCCCAAAGAATGAAATGCATACGGGTTCTTGCTCCGACCAGAATTACTGCCGGTCCAAATCGCATCTCCGCCGCTTGGTTGGTCGTTGTTTCAAATCCCTTCGGTTCGATATGATTCTCGGAAAAGAGCATAGGCATGGGAATCTGGTGGTGGATGATGAGGCGAATCAGGCTTCCTTCTAGTGTCCGGCCATACCATTTCCGAATCCCAAGGAGAGTACTTCGGTCGTCGTGCTCCAACAAATGCCGGTTCTGGCTTCGCGAGCAGAAATCATTATCACCTCTAAGGTGTTTTCATGAGGATGGAGGAGTCTACATTGGCTGAAGAGAAGAAGCTATCCAAGGCTGAAGTGAAGAGGACCATCGCGACATCTCTGGCAGCGGCCTTTGGGTTCGTTATCGCGCTGCTCTGGAACCAGGTCGTTACAGGTGGCCTGAAAGTGGCTGGCGTCGACACGACCTTTGTGACAATCGATCTAGTAGGGTGGATTGGGTACTTGATCACGGCGCTCGTAATCACGCTCGTCATGATTGTGCTCATCATCGTGATTGGTCGCTGGGGCAGCAAGTAGCAGTCTCAGGCATTTCGACCGAGCAAGAAGCCCCCAAATTACTCCAGCTTGGGCTCTAGCGCTATTACATATCGCAGAGTTCGTCCTTGTGTCTGTCGTTCAAGAGTGAGTCAGAGCCTTTGCTGCACTTTCGGCAACCTCCCCCGTTAAGAATGAAGTCAACAAGAGTCATGCGTTGACCAGGGAGGGAGGCATTTGAATTTGGGATTGAGAAAGAGGATTCCATCAGACTTCCGAGACGATGCATGCCCCGAATGCGGGGGGACCTTGGCCCATGTTTCGGGGTGTGATCTCTGTCTGAGTTGTGGCCATTCCCGTTGTTGGGATTGAATTGGACCTCCAGTGCACGGCAAGCATCTCGAGTGCCCTAAAAAGACTTAATACTGAACAGGCTCTTGCAGAATTTGGTGGTCGGTCTGAAGCGTGACATCATATCCGTCATGGACATGAAGGACGATTTTGAGGACATTCTTGCTAGCGCTGTGAAGATGAAGAAGGAGCCCAAGAAGGGTTCGAAGCAGGACTTCCTGAAGGGGAAAGTCCTCGGCATGGTATTCGAGAAGCCGAGCTTGAGGACCAGAATCTCATTCGAAGTGGGCATGACCCAACTGGGCGGGAAGGCGCTCTACATCGGACCTGACGAGGTCAGCATAGGCAGGAGAGAGTCTGTCTCCGACGTGGCCAACGTCCTGAGCAGGTATGTGAACGCAATCATGTACAGAGCATTCAGCAATCAGACTATGCGGGAGCTAGCAAAACACGCTTCTGTTCCTGTCATCAACGGACTCGACGATCTCGAGCACCCCTGTCAGTGTGCCGCCGATCTCCTCACCGTGCTGGAGAAGAAGGGGAAGTTGAAGGGTCTGCAGCTTGTGTATGTCGGTGACGGCAACAACGTTTGCAATTCGTTGCTCTTGGGATGCGCTCTCACGGGAATGAACATGCGTGCCGCGACGCCGAAGGACTTCAAGCCCAACGCGGGTATCTTGGCGAAGGCCCAGGAGATAGCAAAGGAAAAGGGCGGAAGAATCGAGACGTTGTCCAACCCATATCAGGCGGTCGAGGGCGCGGATGTCATCTACACAGACACATGGGTCTCAATGGGCCAGGAATCTGAGAAACAAATGCGTGAGAAGACATTCCTCCCGTACCAGGTCAACGACAAGTTGGCGGAGAAGGCCAACAAGGACTACCTCTTCCTGCACTGTCTGCCAGCTCACAGAGGTCTCGAAGTCTCCGCGGAAGTGATCGATGGTACGCACAGCGTCGTCTTCGACGAGGCCGAGAACAGGATGCACGCTCAGAAGGCTATCCTCGTTGCCGTACTCGGGAAGTGATTTGCGAGCCGACAATCTCATCGAGATCGCTGAGGAATTCGTCCCTCTTGTCTGCTGGGATGGTCGCGCCAGCGGCGATATTGTGCCCACCGCCCACTCCCCCGACCTTCTCCGCAGCTTTCCTGATTGCGACGGAGAGGTCCAGACCTCTCGCGACCAGATCCTGTGTCCCTCTCGAGGACGCCTTCACTCTTGGTGTGTCCGAGTACTCGGTAGATTCGGCGAATGCGACCATCGGCGCGCTCCTGTCTGCACCCTCGCTCCCCAGGAGCATCCCCGCAACAGTTCCGACAATCGTCTCCTCGATCTCGTCTCCGGCATCGAAGAACTGTATGTTCTTCAGCCTGATGATGCCGCTGCCTTTCGCCCAAGTCAGGGCCTTGCTCAGGGCAGACCGGTGATCTCGCAGGAGAACCATGCCGTCCGACATTGCCTCTCCCCTGTCCCCAGCACATATCTTCAATCCGACATCCGCTTTGCCGTGTCTCCCGCACGCGTTGAGCAGAGTCGCGAACTCCTTTGCGTCTCTGACAGGAGTCCCCTTCTGCTCCTTCTGCAGGACATAGACCTCTCCTACGAGCCTCTCGATGGTCTCGGGCTTCCGGCGGGAATCGCGTAGATGGTCCTTCAGGGCGTCGACTATCGTCTTCTTCTCGGAGGCAGTGAGGTCAACCCAAGTCCTCCACCTGTCGTCGTCCTTCAGTTCGATCCCGAGCTCCAGGAGGAAACCAAGTGCCCCTTCTTCGCTGCCGCTTATTCTTGGCACGAATGGATCGCTTGAGAATTCGAGCAGCTTGTGAATCGGTCTCGTCTCTCTGCCGAAGTATCTGATGTCCTCCACAGCTTCGATCGTTCCCTCTTCGATTGCGGCTGAGAGGAGTGCTCTGTTCAGCCCCTCGAGACGCCGCGTCTTCTGGTCCTGGAGGTCTCCGATTGCGCCCAAGACAGCGAGGTGTGCGAGGTCGATATTCCGTGGATCGAGCGCCAATGCTGCGAGGAATGTGCTTCCTGCGCCGCTGAGCTCGTTCGCTCCGGAGATTCCATGTAGCTGTGGATTGACGTGGACTACTGTGCTGAAATCCGTGAGCGCGGTTTGCCCGCTCATATTCTGAGTTCCCGAAGTAGGGTCTGGCATGTGGTGGTCAGTCACAACTGCTTTCATTCGTTCGATCTTAGAGAGCGAACCACTGCCGAGGTCCGTGAACCATGTCGTATCAGCGCTCTGCTCTGACAATTTCTTGATCGCAGGTCCATCAAGCTTCTTGAAGAACTCCAAGCTGGATTTGATGCCAGACCGACCCAATGCCAATTGGGCGATCGCCGCAGAGGATATACCATCCGCATCGATGTGAGAGGCGATCATGACCCGGCCGCAACGCTTGAGAGCATCGCCTGCCCTCTGCGCTGACGCCCAAAGGCTTGAAGGGATAGATGATATCAGATCCGTGCTGCCCACCTTCTCACCCCAAAAACCCAAGGGTCTTCAGTACGAACGCCGCGATCACCAGGACGCCGATGAACATGATGGTCTTGACTGCTCTTGTCACAACAAATATGAATATGGCGAATACGACCATGGCAATGATCAGCAGTAAGAGTCCGTCCATCCCATCTCCCTAACAATGCCACCCATATTCAATCTTTCCAGGATCGGACTGTGGCGTCGAAAGTGTTCTTCTTAAGCGAGCGATACGCGAACTCCGACAGGGCTTTCAGATTGACACAATCTTCGGAATTGTACTCGAGCAGGAGGTCGAGCGCGTTTCTGTTGCTCTGTTTCTCCCATAGTCGCCAAAGGTAGACCGCATCCTCACCGGTCATGTACTCGACCCTTCGGTCTCGCTGGATATCGAGCTCCCTCTCAATCCTCTTCAAGCCGCCAGTGAGTCCTATTCTCCGCAACGAGTGCTTGAGATCGACGTGGAGGATGCGAGGGACAGTCCCGGGGAATTGCGATTCTATCATTGGTAGGTCAAAGCTTGAGCCATTGAACGTGACAAGCACGCTCACCGACCCAAGGACCGCCTTCAGGTTCGACCATGTGAGGTCACGCCCGCGCACGAGAGAGTGCATGCGCGTCCCGTCGTAGATGCCGACAACGGTGATGGGCGACCTCAGGGAGATGCCAGTGGTTTCGATGTCCAGAAAAGCCACGGACTTGCGGAACTCGGGAAGGCATCGCCATTGGTCCCTTGCCCGCATCCGGGAGGCAAAATACGACGAGTCCTCGTCGGCCAACTTCCTACCGGCATTGAGCAGTTCATCGTCCATCAATGCCTTCCTCGGTTCGGATATGCCCTTTGCCCTAGACTCGCTGAGGAAATCGTCCCATGTCTCGATGCCGGACCTCCAGAGTGAGGCCTCGCGTTGTTGCCCAACGCCATCTAGCAGCACGAAGCTATTCTTCAGCATCCAGAGATGAAACCTGTCAATCCCTTATTTAAGAGAATCAAAGGATGTGGGAAAGTAGTCTGCCGCCCCAAACATAGTTTATACCGGTAGACGATTTGAATCCGGTGACGACCAAAGGATATAGAGTGAACGACGAGATGGAGCTGTATCCAGGCGGAGCAGTCCTTCTGACGTCCGAGAACGTACTCGTCGTTGCTGACCTGCATCTCGGCTGCGAAGCCGCCCTAGAGTACGAGGGCCTGAGCATCCCGCGAGTCCAAACGAAGAAGATCAGGCAGTACTTGAGGAGAACGATCGAGCAGATATCCCCCCGAAGGCTCGTCATCGCTGGTGATTTCAAACACAATTTCTCGAGGAATCTAGTCCAGGAATGGGACGATGTGTCCAGGTTCGTCGAGGAGCTGAAGGGGCTCGTCCCTATAGAGGCCGTCAAGGGGAATCACGACAACTACCTAGGTGTCATACTGTCGGAATACGGGGTGCCGTTTCGCAAGGAGGTGCTCATAGGCGGGGTTCGCGTGGCCCACGGGCATTCGGGTGACAGGAGGAGGTGTCCGACGGTGATCGGCCACATACACCCTTCAATTAGGATCAGGGACAAAGTCGGTGCCTCTGTTAAGGATGTGTGCTTTCTCTATGATCCAGGGTCTGAAATGGTTGTCTTGCCCGCTCTCAGCCTCGTCGCGTCTGGACTCGATGTCGTTCGCAATGTGGACTCTGACCGAGCCTCTCCTCTTTTGCCGGTGACGGGCCTCTCGTCCTTCCTGCCCATAGTGTTTGCGCAAGAGAAACCTCTCAGATTCCCCCCGATCGGTAAGCTACGAGAGCTGAACCAGCAGGGATGATTCAGTTTCTTTTCGCGGCAGTCGGCACAAGTCCCATGATATTCCAGCGCTCTCCAGGCCCGAAAAGGCTTATGTATCGGCATAAGCATCCGCACTCTGGCAGGTGCGAGAATTGTCCAGAGGCATTTATGTCAGCGATGCTGACGTCGAGATGTCAAAAGACGTCGAGAGCCTTAGGATAGACCGCCATTTGGTTTCCGACCTGTCGTCGCGCATGCCCGGTCGAAAGCGCAGGATGCTCGACCGCATAGAAGAGTATGGCGGGAAGAACCCTCTCGCGGTCATACCCATTCTTGTCAAGCATTATGACGACGAGGTCCCGAAGGTCAGGAAGCAGATCCGCGCCAGCCTCGAGCGTCTGACCCAGTCAGAACTTGGCGAGCTCGCGCTCATGGAATGCATGTTCAGCAGGAATCCATCGATCGCGACTACGGCCGCTTCGATTCTTGAGAACCGGGGTCACAACAGCGTGAACCTGCTCTCATACTACAGGCAGACCGAGAGCCTCATCAACCAGGCTCGGAAGCTGGACATCTTCTGCAAGGATGTCGAGGAGCTTATATCCGACTCGATTGAAACCTACAAGGAGGGCAGGTTCGACCAGGCAATGACCAACATGATGATGGCCAAAGACTTGCTCGAGGATAGACTCGAATGGCACGGGCACCTCAGAGGCTATATCCAGGACGTGCTGAAGTTGACCCCGACGCTTGGCCGAAGCGGGGTTCAGGTCGATGCTATTCAGGACTCTATCAGGAATGCCTCGAAGGCGATGCAGTCTAGGGAGTACAGTGATGCGAAGACCCTGCTGGATCTCAGGCGACAGGAGACCCATCTGTGGAAGCAGCTCTGGAGCCTCGAGGAGTTCATAACCAAGCGCATCAAGGTCAAGCCGATCACGGAGCTCATGGTTCTTCACGAGTCCGACAAGCGGCTCTTGGCAGCGTTCAACAAGATGGGTGGCGACGTCAACGAGATCGTTCAGGAGGGGAAGATGGTAGATGCCCTCAAGACCGTCGAAGAGTTCGTCAGAGACGACGTCTCCACCGACTATCTATCGAAGGAAGGAAAGAGGCTAGACACGAAAGATGAGGCCGCGTGGTACGCCATGTGGTCCGTTGGATTGGGCCTGCTCAAGCTGGTCGCCCCGATCACTCCGAACCTTTCTGAGGAGTTCTATCAGCAGTACTACAGGGACAGGGAGGGCTCGCCCAGCATACATTCGGTCCCGTGGCCGGAAGCGTTCTCTCAATTCCAGGAGGCTCCAGCGTACACAGAGAAGCCAGCGAAAAGGCAGAGGCAGAGCTCCAAGTGACGGCCGATGGTCGTCAGCCCTGCGTAGGGCACCAGAACTTTGCCCCTTTCTTCTTCTTGTCCCAGCCGATGAGTATGCGCATGGCCTCGACGCCCACCTTGATGCAGTCGGCCATGTTCTGCTCGAAGTCGACCACCTTCTCTGTGGGGTGCCAAGGGACCACATCAGACACAGCGCATATCGCACCAGCCCGGAGACCGAACAACGAGCAGAGAGTGAATATGGTCCCGTTCTCCATCTCGATGTTCTTCACACCCATCTTCTTCGCGTCGGAGAGCCTGTTCACCATGAACGACGGCATGTAGCCCGTCTGAGACATTGGCGCGACGTTGCCATCCTTGATGACCTTGTTCTCGCTATAGAATCCGTCGACAGACAAGCTTATGCCAACATCGAACTTCGCTTTCGATTTGTAGGCGCTGGTAACGAGCGCAAGGACAACCTCATGATGCGCTGAAGCTGGATACTCGGGCCACGTGTAGCTCTTGCTCGTGCCATCGGCCCTGACCGCACCCGATGAAATCACGAAGTCTCCCTTGTCCAAACCATCCGCGATCCCGCCGCTTGTACCTATCCTTATGAACGTCCTAGAGCCGAGGTTGGTCAGTTCCTCAATGAGGATCGCGGTGGACGGTCCTCCTATCCCTGTCGACGCCACTGTCACTGGCGTGCCATCGAGAGAGCCTGAATATACGCAGAATTCTCTCTTCTGGGCGACCTTCTTAGGTCCGGAGAGATGCGCCGCGATCTTGGGGACTCTCTCGGGCTCGCCGCAGAGGAACACATACTCGGAGACATCGCCTGACTCCAGTTCGGTGATTAGCTGTTTTCCCAAATGCTTCAGCTCCTATGTCCGTTCCACGAATGCTCATAATCCTAGATAAGTCCAATGGACTCCCCCTTGTCGAGCCCCTCATCGAAGAGCCAGGAGGATGACCGAGGCTACCATCCCAAAGTATGTGCTCAAAAGGACTACCCCTCCGAGCTGGCTCACCCTCATACCCTTGACCATGAACACAAGCATGAGGAATGTCCCGAGGTTCAGCACTACAATCATCGGCATGACGTCCGGGATGGAGAATCCAAAGGGCTGGATTATTCCCATTAGCCCGAGCGTGAGCAACAGACCCACTATGTTCGCACCTATCCCTTCTCCCAGGGCGAGATCTCCGAAGCCTCTTTTCGCAGCATGATACGCAGCCGCGATGTCTGGCAGGGTCGTCCCAAGGGCGACGACCGTGATGCTCAAGAGCCACGGGTCGAGGCCGAAGTCGTTGACCACTCCCATGGAACCTCTCACCACGAGCTCGGCACCCACAACAGTCCAGATGATGCCGAACACGAGCCACTGGATCCCCGCTCGGACCTGAATCTTCCTGCCAAATAGATGCCCCATGAGCTCAAGCTGGATCGTGCCATCCTCCATGGTCTCCTCGAGCTCCTTGGGATCCGTCGATCTCTTCATCAGAAGAAGGTTCATGGTGTAGGGCACGAACAGGATCATGAGGGCTATGCCCTCAAGGAATGTCAGGTTGCCGTCCAAGAGCAAGACCGATGCGACGATAGTGAAGGTCATCAGGAAGACCGCGTCACGCATGATGATCTCTCTGGTGACCTTCAGAGGCACTATGACTGCGGCAAGGCCCACAACGAAAGCGATCGTAACGACGCTCGACCCTAGGCTGTTGCCTAGGGCGATCGTTTCCGCCCCTTCCTCGAGCGCAAACAGCGACACAACCACTTCCGGCATGGCGGCAAGGGTGGACACCACTAGCATCCCGATGACGAAGCGGCTCACGCCGAAGTTGCGTGACACGGCCACAGCATTGTCAGTCACGAACTTCGCCCCCTGGTTCAGTACTATGAACCCGGCTGCGACTATGGGCAAGAGGGCTAGCGATCCAGCATCTACCATATCCCATCCCGAGCGCTGTCTAGCGACCTAGACATGGATTCCACCGATATATGGCTTTTTGACAGAAGTCACAGATCTCCGAGGCTGGGGCAATGTTAATGTGATGCAGTGTCTTCGTATGTTCGATGCGAGGAGCCTATTGTCTGATGATCGAGGTCCCCGAGGAAAGGAAGATTGTAGTCGGCAGTCTCGGATCACACCGGTGTCAGCGTGGAGTCTATGCGTACGTGGGTTCGGCTCTCGCAGGCGTGGAGCAACGCGTGGGAAGACACAAGTCTCAGAAGAAGCGATTGAGATGGCATATAGACTACCTGCTGGCAAACGCTGATATCCTGGCCACCGTGGCAATTCCAGGCGAGCGAAAAGAAGTTGAATGCGGAATGGCCCAAGCGCTTCAGCGATGTGAAGGTGCCAGCATTCCCGTCCCAGGGTTCGGGGCATCTGATTGCAGGTGCAAGTCGCATCTGCTGTATTTTGGCGATGTGGATCCTGAATTGGTCTCGGAGACGATCATGATGCGACTCTCAATGCTAGAGTGCATATACCCTCGAAGAACTGCAAGAAAGCCCAATCCGAAGACAAAAGGGGAATAGGATTTTATCGCATGTGCGTGGTTACCATCCTGGAATGGCGCAGGAGATAGACCCGGTTCTGTTGGCTCTAGTCATCTCTGGTCTAGCCCTGCTGCTGTTCTTCCTCTATGTGTCATCCATAGAGAAGGTCTTCGAGAGGATCGGTTTCTCGAGACAGGAGGCGACGTCCATACTGACGGTTACGCTCCTTCTCGGATGGATCAGCATCCCGATGTTCCCTTACAACGGCTGGTGGGTGGGGATCAGCATCGGCGGAGGGATCGCCCCTCTGATCGTGTGCTATGTGTTGCTCAGATCGAAACGCGTTCATATGGCGGAGGCGAGCATCGGCATAGTGATTGTTGCAGTGGTCACGTATTTCATCACGAGAGCAGAGGAGGGAGTCGGCATTGTCGCTGACCTGCCGTTCGCGATTGCACCGGCTTTGGCAGGCGGTCTATATGCTCTGTCTACCTTCTGGATAGATATCAGGAAGGCCGCTCCGCTCGCGTATTTCTCAGGGGTTGTGGGGACGTTAATTGGGGCGGATGTCTTCCATCTGACAGAGATCCTCTCCTTCAAAGCCCCGGCCGAGGGCTTTCCCATGCTCAGCATCGGAGGCGCCAACATCTTCGACATGGTGTATCTGTCTGGCATCGTTGCAGTCGGTGTCGATATCGTTGTGTTTTGGGTCCTGCAGCAGGAGAAGAAACGCGGTTTCGGAAGGGTCCTGACGGAATGGGAGCAGGGGGCCGAGGGGCTCCCGTATGCGCGCGACCTCCAGGCTGAACCGACTCTCAGACCCGGGAAGAAAGGTCGGATTCAGTAGGCTTGAGATTGCTCCGATTTCTTCGGGATAGGTTCTTTGAGAACATTGTGAGTGCCGACGCAGCCGCAAGGATGGCTACTATGACGAAGGCGTAATCAGGGTTGTCCAAAGCATCTGCGACGATGCCGCAGACGTAGACCACGAACGCACCTCCACCGAGCTGGAATCCGAAAAGGAGGCCGAAGGCGGTGCCCCTCTCAGATTCGTCGGTGACATCGTAGATGATCGAGAACAAGGCTGGATACGTGACGAAGAGGAATGCGCCGTAGATCAGGAGGACCGGCGCTATGATGTACCAATCTAGAGCGAAGGCAAGGATTACTACAGCAATTGCGGATACGAGATATCCCGCCAGAAGGAGTCTCGTCTTCCCGAACCGGTAGCTCATCGCACCAAAGTAGTATGAGGTGATGGTTCCGATTCCTATCCACATTGCGAAGATCAGGTCTGCGCTGCCGGCAGACCAGTCAGCAGCCTTCGTGAGGCGGACGGGTCCGAAGTAGCTTGTGACCTGATACAGGGCTCCTCCTGCGATGATGGGGATGACCAGGAACCACATCTTCGAAAGAGTATTCTTCGAGGGCACGCGCTTAGTCTGCTTGGCGACCCGCGTTTTGATCCCATCCTCTTTGATCAGAGCGAGACCTAGAAGCACCGCAGCGAAGTTCAGCCCCGCCCACAACAGACAGGGCGCCTTCCACGTGAACATCTCACCTAGGAACCCCGACGTCCCCAAAGCTATGATCACTCCGAAATTGCCGACCCCGCTCTGAATCCCGAGAGCCGTTTCCACGTACTTGCCTGCATACTCCCTAGTTATCCAACTCGTGCCCACTGGATGATAGAAGGCCGCACCGATTCTCATGGATATGACCGCGAGGAACAGGCCCGCGAAATCGCTGACGAAAAGCAAGAGTACGAACGAGGCTCCCATCAGCAGCGCGCCGATCTCAAGAAGGTTCCTCGAGAAGATCCTGTCTGCGAATCTCCCAACGGCATATTGAACCACGACCGTTATGATGAGTCCGAACCCGAGGAATCCGACATCGTAGTATGAGAGGTTCATCTCCTTGACGAGGATCGGTATGAGTGCAATGAGTGCCATTAGCGTTCCGTCGTTGCAGGCATGATGGAAACTGATCATCCAGAGCAGTCTTGGAGTCTTGGCCATCGCTGGTATCAAGCGCCCTCAACGTGTATCTCCCATAAGTCGGTTTGCGAAAAACATATTGAACTCGTCGGAGTTACTGCTCTCGTGCTTAGGTTCCCTCATGGAATGAGGCCTTCCTCCTTGGAGGAGAGGTTTTCGTTCTACAAACACGAATTCGATGTCTCGGCTGTCTCGAGATGGATAGGCGATCGAGCCAATTCGATGAAGTTCGCGATGATACCTGGCAGGCATACCGGTATCGTGGCTCCAGCTCATGCTAAGGACAAGGACAATGTCGCCATCATTGACACATGGACTAAGGTAGCGGACATCAGGGAATTCGCGCTCGAGTATCTCCCGGAGGGCTTGTACTACGACCGGAACAGGTATTCTGACGTGCGAGTGTGTGCGGAATGCCATGAGAACAAACCGAGGTGCGACGAGTGCTACAACTATGATGGCCAGCAGCTCGCATTCGACCTCGACCCTGAGAACATCGATTGCCCGTATCACGGTCATATCGGGGAGAAGATACAGCGAGGCAGAGGACTGTCTTTCTGCATGTACGAATTCAAGGCCGTGCGGAGGCAGGCCATCGAGCTCCGCATTGAACTCGACGACATCTACGAGAGAGTCAATACTGTGTTCTCTGGAAGAGGATTCCATGTCGTGGTGGATGACGAGTCCGCCTACCTTCTCTCGAGAAAAGAGCGGCGGTCGATTTCACGGAGGTACGGTCGAAGGTATGCGATCGATGAGTGGGTCACAGTCGGAGGATCGAGACTCATGCGCCTTCCCTGTTCACTGAACGGCTTGGTTTCAAGGAAATGCATGACGGTCAAAGAAATAAGGGGTATGTTGGAGTTTGATCCGCGTTCTTCAAAGCTGGTGTTGCCAGCCTTTCTGAAGTCAGCGTGATTTGGAGGCTCGGATTTCCTTTCCTTGGTAGTAACTCTTCTTCTTT
>Ga0315277_10002386_pt1 | contig 26255 bp, 18 predicted proteins | sample YL17G05_15_MG_FD_203695 | JGI IMG/M metagenome (GOLD analysis project Ga0315277, IMG submission 203695) | Sediment microbial communities from Yellowstone Lake, YNP, Wyoming, USA - YL17G05_15 | ecosystem: Environmental > Aquatic > Freshwater > Lake > Sediment | place: USA: Wyoming | collected... | reverse complement strand
AGCAGCTTTCGGTTCGTCCGGAACACCTGCCCGCGATCCGACACCACATCGCCCCGTGAGAGTGTCAAGCTCGCACTCACGACGACATTGCTTTGGATGGAGAACAGAATCTCGCCATCCGGCATCACCTGCACGGCATCCAGGCCGGCGTCCGGCTGGACGGCCGGCAGGCCGAACGCCGCCAGAAGCTCCTGATTGCGCTTCACGATCCGGCCCTGGTCCGAGAGCAGGTCCCCGTGCTGAATCTGCCCGAGGGTTTCGCTCCAGACAGATTGGGGAATGGAAAAAAGGATTTCGCCCCGGCGTGTGACCTGCACGGCATCCAGCCCCAAGTCCGGCACGGGCGGCATCACGCCAAGTCGAACCACGAGATCAAGGTTGCGCCGGACCACCCGACCACGGCTGGACAGCAAGTCGCCGGGACTGATCTGCTGGCTCGCCCCCGGCTCGTTGGTGGACGTCAGTGACTGGGTGATGGAAAACCAAACCTCCCGCAGTGGCGTGGCAAACAGATGCACCGAAAACGTCTGCAACAATGTTCCGTTGGTCTGCGTCAGGTCGATTTCGATGAGCGCAAACGGCCGTTGCACGACGCTGGAACCGCTAGCAAAGAACGCCACACGATTCGTGAAGGCATTCTGAACCACTGTCGCCAACTCCAGGCTCTGCACGACGGCAAACTCCTCCATGCGCTGGTAAGTCCCTTCCCCGGTAATGCGCACTTCGCCGGCAAACCCCGGGCTGGCGGTGAAGTCAATGTTTCGCACTGCATACCTGCGGAACGGAGGCGTGTCCTGCACCAGCACCAGGTCGAACGTGCCGCGCAACGGTTGCAGGAGGGTGGGCCGGCCGCAGATCAGGCAGTCGTCCACGAAACAACTCCCCTCCAGTAACGCATAGCGAGTGGCAGGCGGCGGATAGGTGGACGGGTCTGTCCCTTGCGCTCTCCCTACGAGCGCCAACGCGCTCAAAGCGAACATCAATGCCGCAGTTCGTTTCATGGCTGGACCAGCACTCTTACTCTGACGTATGACCGGCGGCGGCACAAGACCAAACCGGGGTTGAAGCCGGACAAATCGGCTCAGGCACAAACCCGACAAGGACGCGAAACCCATGACCCGATTTCCCGCGCGATTGAGCGCAAGCTTTATAACCCTTGAAGGGATGACAGGGGCATGTCACGCCAAAGGGACGACGCTGGATGCCCACCATCATCACAAACGAAACCACCGAGGACTGAACAACCTCACGTCAGGGACACACATGCGACACTGCCCGCATGAACACAATGCACGTTCTTGAATTCCCCCACCGCCAGCGCGGCGAACTCATTGCCAGTTGGGGCGAGGCGGAACTGCTGCGCTAGCTCGACGGCCATTACGAACCGTGCGGCGGCACCCCGGAAGACCGGCAAGCCGCCCGCGAATGGTGTTCCCTGTTCCTTCACCAAGCCGCCGTCACCGCATGAAGACCACTCCCCCGCTTCAACCATTCAACGTTTCCACGTTTCAACGGCCCACCGAAACACGGAAGCACCGAAATACCAGCGCCGCCCCTCCCTTCGACCACTGGCTGCCCGCATTGCTGCACCGCCGCTCCCGCCACCGTACCCTCTTCGACCTGCCGTTGGCCTTTGCGGCTCGGATGCCCAAGTGGATGACCACCGGCACGCCCGTTTTCCGACGTTGATAGCTGAGCGTCTTAGCTTCCTAGTCCACATCCTCGCCCTTGAGACTTGCGATGTCGCCCTGGTTTGCCCCGAGATGCCAGCACAACTGGTAGAACGCTTTCCGCTCCGGGTTCACCTCGGCAGCGAGAATCTTCTGGTGCTCCTCGGACGTGATGGCGCGCTTTTCCTTGAACCGCACCGGAGGCCATTGCCGCTTCGGAATCACAGGCCAGGGCAGCCAGTTCATGTCGAGACAGAAGTTGTGCAACTTCCGCAGATGCATGTTGGTCGAGACGGTCCCCCTTTCCAGCACGCGGAGGAAATGTTCCGCCTGCGTTTCAATCAGCCTCACCCCGCGAAGGGAATCCAAGGCCTTGTCCTTGATGGCGGTCTGCCAGCGCTGCTGGGTTGCGCCCTGCTTCGTTTTGACGATCTCCTCCAGCGTGTGCTGCCAGGTACGCTGGGCCACCATCGGGTCACTATGTTTGAGATACACGCGCGCCAGACTGAGGTTCATGGCCGGTTGCGCGCAGGCCTCGTTCAGCGCGGTGACGAGCCGGGCGGCCTCGGGTTTCTCTTTGGTTTTGAGGCTTTCGAAGCGCCGTGTCAGCGTGTCGAAGGCGTAGTAAACGCTCTGCCGACGGAGGAACAGGCGATAACGCTTTTTCATAATTCGTGCGTTATCGAGCCTATCTGGAGGACGATTCTAACGGTTGGGAATTCTGGCGCAATAGTGCCAGAAGAGTGGCGCAATTCTGGACGAATAGTCCGAAGTGTTAGCCAAACCGTTAGCCACGGGCTTTCCCAGCCTCCTAATTCCTTGCTGCACCCGCAGTTAGAGCTGGAGGGGGGTCGGAATCGGGCGGACACCTTTCGATCTTCGGCCGCGTCCCGAGCCTCTCGATCTCCATGCAGATCAAGCTTCTATGCTCGTCCCTCAGTGGAATCAAGCCTTCCACAGCCGTTTTTCAAGCGCAAGCACTATTCTGTCACTCTGCCGAAACTCTTCTTTCACTCTGCCGGAACTCTTCCGGCACTCTGCATTTACTGGAGCTTTTCCTAGAGGTCGATTACACGAATTCGCTGTAAGATTGGGCGTGGGTGTTCCTGTTGGGCAGGACCAGAGAGTCAACTTTTTTGGAAATTCAACCCTATCGTGAAAAATGAAACACCCGCCTGATGTTGCCAAAGATGCGTGCCGCGCAGAGCGGCCGACCGAATGGGCCGTTTGAAATCGTTGAACGGGAAGATTACCAACGCGTCGCCGGCCGGTTGCGGATCAAAGTCCAGGCCTTTGGGCAAGGGGATGCACTCCGCCTCTGGAGATCGATCGACGCGGAAGCTCACTGCTTCTTGAGCAACCATACTTCCGCGACTAGGGGACCAAAGCGCGTCCCGGGCGCGCGGGCCTCCTTGGGGTCGCCCCAATCAACGACGAGCCGGCGGTCCTTCAACAACTCTTGCGGGATCGGGAAGTCAGTGAACTGCGGGCTGATTTTCGGGCGCGGCGACTGCGCGGCGGTCTGCGACTCGCTAGACGAGCGCGGCGTTTCTGGGCTCCAGACTGGCTCGACTTTTTTCTGGTTCACAAACAAGGACATTTCCCCTCTCCCGTTGATTCGAATTACATAGTTTCCGCTAGGGTCAATGTTTTCATAAACCATTTGCGCAGGCCTCAGGCCGCCCTGCCACGACAGCCTCAGGCGGCTGTAGCCGCCTTGATCCCAAACGAACCCGGGCACACTCGTGCCACGCAACGGGATGAGCGGATCCGTGTTGAGTTCCGGGCCGCGGACGAGGTGGGGCGACTTTGCCAGGTTGCCGAGGTCATCATAATAACTGCCCGGGCCGGGATGCTCCCAATGGGCGAGCGCGTCCAACCGCGCCACCTTCTCTTGCTCGGTCGGCATGCTGCGGATCGCCGCGAATTCGTCTTCGAGCCACCAGCGGTTATTCAGCGGGTAATCCAGAGAATCGAGCAGGCAGCCACGCTCCGATTCACTCGCTTGGAAACGTTTCACGCTGGTCTGGAGCTTGACGGAATCAAAGAGCACCTGGCAAAGGGACTCGACCCGGGCGCGCAGATCTTTGCGGCACGGCTGCGTTTCGGCTCGTTGCAGCACTGCCTGGGCGTCCTTCATGGCGGCCTCCGCCCCGCGCGTGTTGGCCTGCGCCATGATTTCGTTCGCCTCGTCCTCCAATTTGGTTTCGTACATCTGCCGATGGCGAATGTAGGCGTCGTAGTTGGCGCGCAGCAGGCAAAGCTGCCAGCGCCAGTTGTCCTTCAACTCCGGTTTCTGTTTCTCCAGTTGCTGCCAAAGGGCCAGCGTCGAGTCCACCGTCGGGTTGGTGACCAGCGGCCCGACCCAGTTCTTCTCGAAAGCCATGATGCCATCCGCCGCCGCTTCCGCGACGTCCGGCCCGAAGAAAAACCGCGCGTAATCCATCAGTGTGTCGCGCGGATCGGCGGCCGGATTCACGCCCAGCAAATTCCAGATCACCTTGTTCACGTCGTCGTGGCAGCCGTCCGAGTAGCTGATGAAGCCCGCTGTGCCCGGCGCCGTTTGCCGATGGACATGTGTGTAGAAGAGCGGTCGCGGATTGCAGCACTCGCGTCCCAGCGTGAAATTGAACGCCGGGTCCCACCACAGCACTGGATACTGGCAACGCACCGTGTGCGTGATGTCCGGGTAGTCGCGCAGCGGATACGCCTCCGGGATGCGCGACCGCAGCACCGGCGGCGACGCGGCTTGCGGCCCGGCCACGATGCCGCCCAACCAGGCTGGTTTTTGCTCTTGGAGGTACTTCACAACGTAATCGAGCTTCGGGCCGTTGAAGCCCTGCATGGAAACCCAGACCTTTCCTTCCGGATGGTACTTCGCCAGCAGTTTCGCCACGTCTTCGAGAAACGGCAGGACGAGTTCCGGCGGATTTTTCCCCGGGTCGGCGCCGGGAAAGAACACGCCGTTCAGCCGCGGACAATCGCGATAGAACGTCTCGTGCATTTTCAACTCCTCCGCGCGGAGTTTTTGATCGCTGAGATCGAACGACGCCGGCGTCCAAACCCAGTAATCCACGTCGTAGTGATCGCAGATTTCGCTCATCTGGCGATTCATCACCGCCCGTGGCACCGGCCAATGCGGACTCACATGCGAGTCCTCGAAAGGGATATTCTCAACGCTGTTGGCGCCGAAAATGACCAGCTCGCGGATGTATTGCTCGTATTGCTTCTTGTCCCAGCCGTCGTAGGAATTCGCCCGCGCGCGGTAGCCGAGTTGATGGCCACGGATGGGATACGCCGGCGCCGCCGCCACGTCCAGCGACGCTGGAATGCGTGCGGTGCCGCGCGCCCACTCCACCGTTCGCAGCAAGCGGCCCACGCCAAACAACGCTCCGCGCGGATCAGCTCCTACCACCCAAACGGCGTTCGATCCCTCGACGAACACGCGGTAACCTTCTGGTCGCGTCTCGGGCCGCTCGCCCGTCTCGCGCTTGGGCAAGGCATGGCCCCAGGCGCCATCCGCCTTCCCCGAAGTCACGACCACCACGACGCCGTCCTTGGGCCACGACGTGGAAACCGGCAGACGTTTGCCGATCCGTTTCTCCAATTCTTCGACCAACACTTGCGCCGCGGCTTGTTCGGCTTTGGGCAATTGGCCGGCGCGGATGACGACTGTGGCGTTGGCGAGTTCAATGGGAGCTTGGGCCGGTGCGTTGCTCGCGAGTAGAAACATCAAGCCCGCAAGCAGACAGAACACTAGGCGCGCCGGTTTCGCATCAAATGCATCCTCGAGGTTTAGGTGGCTCAGTTTCATAAACGCGCATCCCGATGAACTGTACTATCCCCTTCGTCCGGCAGTCGTCTTTCGATTCGTGATTTCAACAGCGGACTGCGTGTGACTCTTTTTCTCCTCGTCCGACTTTGCGGCCAGTGCCTGTTCAAGTTCATAAATGGCGCCAGGGAGATTGCGGAGCGGAGAATCGAGCTTGAAGTAGCCCAGGTTGCGGTCGCCGTGGAGTTGGTTGCTCTCGTCGCCGAGTCGGCCGGCTTCGTCGCGAAACTGCTTCATTTCGTCCGTTTCGGTCGGTTCGCGCAGGATGGCTATCGCTTGCTTGATCGCGGCATCGTATTGGCCAGGTTTGGTCTCACCGAGGACTCCGCGCACGCGCCGCTCCTTGTCCAACTCGTTCCTCAGCTTGTATTGCAGATACTGGTCGAGCGCCGCTTTTTGCATGTGCAACCGCCACCGGTAGTCGCGTTGCATCCGCCACGCAGGCATTTTCGCACCCGCTTCCTTGACCAACGCATAGTAGCGCGCGATCCCCGGATTGGTGTCGAGCGGGGTGACGAGATTCTCCTCCAGTTGGAACAACGCCTGGACCATGAGGTCGGCGGAGGCTTCGCCGAAGTGGAGCACGCAGTACTCGCGCATCACGTCCTCCAATTCGCGGTTCGGATCCCAGAGCAGACGCGCCCACAGATACTGGTGAAATTCATCGTGATTTCCTTCGGAATAAATGATGTCGCCTTCGGAGAACGGCATGATGGCCTGGAAGATTTGGTACATGGCCTTCGGTCGCGCGTGGAACATCCGCCGGTTGTAAGCTTTGACGATGTGCGGCTCCGGGTTGTCAATCTGGTATTGCGACCGAATCCAGTGTGTGATGTCCGAGTAGTGCATGATGTGCTGATCCATGGGCAACTCATGCAGCATCTCGGCCAAGTATCGGTCCACGGGACCTTTGCCAGGATAGACGAAGAGGTCGTCGCGAAGGTCCTTGTCCCGGAAATAGCGCGACAACGGATTGCTCCCCGGACCATAGGCTATGCCATAGGACCACGGGCGGGGTTTCTCGCGGTAGTAATCGAAGATGGCCCGCTCGCCGGCGTTGTCCAATCCCTGGTTCGCGATCAGCACAATGCTCTTGGGATGATACTTGAGCCAGATGGCGGCCATCTCCTCGCATAGTTTGACAAAAGTTTTTCCCCACGGCTCGCAGCGCGCGTCGTTACAGCCCCCAGGATCGCCGGCATAGAAACGCATCACGTCATGGTCACCGCGCTGGGCGAAGTCCTTGTCCCACTGGGCCAAGAGCGCGGCGCGCGCCTCGGGGATGGACGGACAAACCCATTGGTTGCCCTCCCAGGCTTCGCGTCCGCCCGCATCCCACTCTTTTGGATGCGCGCCCAAAAGCTGATTCGGACGCGCGCCGGTCGTCGTCATCAGCGAAAGCAATTTTGCCTCGTCTCCCGCATAGAAACAGTTGCCGCCCGCCAGAGCGTAATCCAGCATCACGCCACGCGCTTCGGCCTCCGTCCAAGGACGCGCTTTGGTTGCCGTCCGCATCGTGCCACCCTGGTTCGCCGAGAACCCCCGGAAACGGAACCCGGGCGAGGTGCTCACGTCAACGGCCGGGAGTTCAACCTGATCCGCCTCGAACCGCAATCGGCGCAGGATTTCCCCGACGGCATAAAGCACGCCCCGGTCATCGGCCCCCACGGCGATCACGACCCGGTCCTGTCCATCCTGAACGGTCTTGACGGCGAAGCCTTCGGGGTTCGGCTTTTCCTTGCCCGGTGGTTTGACCGAATGGTCTTTGCAAAGATCGTGAAGTGCGCCGGACGCACGCATCTTGCCGAGGTGGACGTACAGGTCCGCTCCTGGATTGCGTTTCTGGCTCACTTCGATTGTGACAGGCGTGCGGCTGACAATTTGGGTCTTGAGCACTTCCGCGATGCGCTGTTCGACCGGTGACGCCTCAACGTCCTGCACAATGACAATGGAATGGATCGCGGTGAACTTGGCGGCTTCCCCGTAACCTCTGCTGATACTCCCGAACAAAATCAAGCCGCTGCCAAGGAAAACACAGCCCAAACGCCAAAATCCCTGATCTGCAAAACTCTTCACACTTACCGAGGTGGACACTGTCAGTCGTGTAATTTGCATGGCCGTTGCCCTTCCATAAGGAAGTACGCTCCAAGAAATATAGACCTGGCGCACGCGACTCAAGGAGCAAAGCTGGGGAAAGGTGCGGGAGGTTCTTCCGCTAGTCACTTTCCATCTGGCTTCCAATGAATTACGTGGCCATAAGACTGTGAAAAACCGATGGCTTTGGAGTTTGTTGGCAAGTATAACAGAAACATTATGAGAAGAAAAGAATGGACTCGAATGAGCGGATGGTTGGCGATCGCCCTATTGTGCTTCACCTGGTCAAGCGCGCAAGCCGTCGAAGCTAGCGTGTTGCGGATCATTGTGTTCGGGGCGCACCCGGACGACTGCGAGCTCAAGGCGGGAGGGGTGGCGGCCTTATGGGCGGCCAAAGGTCATAAAGTCAAATTCGTCTCGGCCACCAACGGGGATATCGGTCACGCCCACGAGGCCGGCGGGTCGCTGGCCAAACGCCGGATGGCCGAGGTCCGGCGGGCCGCCAAAATCCTGGGTGTTGAAACCGAGGTGCTTGATATTCACGACGGCGAACTAATGCCAACCCTCGAGAATCGCCGCACGTTCACTCGGTTGATCCGCGAATGGAGGGCCGACATTGTCATGGGACCGCGTCCGTATGATTACCATCCGGACCACCGCTACACCGGGATCCTGATCCAAGACGCCGCGTTCATGGTTACCGTGCCCTCGTTTTGTCCGGGAACGCCACACCTGGCCAGGAACCCGGTCTTCCTGTTCGTTGCGGACAATTTCCAGAAACCGTATCCGTTTACCCCGGCGGTCGTTGTTTCCATCGATTCGGTCCTGGACCAGAAAGCGGAAGCCATCTGGCAGCTGGAGTCTCAAATCGAAAGCCTGTGGGTCAAGGGCGATTTTGAGCGGGTCGTGCCAGTGCCCAAGGACCCGTTGGCGCGCGAGGCGCGGCAGTTGGAGGTGCGGGAGCGCACTGAAAAACGTCATGCCAACACAGCCAACCAACACCGCGAACTCCTGGTCAAATTCTACGGTGAGGAGAAAGGCCGAGCAGTAAAGTATGCGGAGGCTTTTGAGGTGTGCGAGTACGGTCGCCCGCCCTCGCCAGACGAGCTCAAACAGTTGTTCCCTTTTTTCGCGCAAAAGTGAGGCGGCTCAAGCTGGCCCACCTGCACGATACGTCTGCGCACCTGTCCAAAGAGCCCCTCTGCCTCCTGTGCATGGCGAATTCTTACCCACGCGGCGGTCGGAAGCTCGGAAAGCCCCTTCCATCGGGACTGCTAAGTGTAAATTGATAATCAGGAGTTGCTATTTGAGCTGCAGTTACTCGGCGACTACCGCTTTCCTCAGGTTCAAGCAGCGTGGCCAACGGGCCCCGCAAATGCGCGAGCAGCGCGAGTAAGTCTCTCATCACAGGAGGCTCATACGCGGAGCTCTCCCCAGCGACAAGACCGCCAAGCGCATCTTCTGAACACGGTGATGATCAATTCGCCCTGCACACCTACCCCAGCAACCCTGGAGAAGGCCCTTTCAGCCACTGACCTGCGCCTCTCTGAGTGACACTCCTTACGCCTTCTCTTTCTCTACGCTTTCAAGGCGGAAGCGCCCCTGAGAGTGCGGGAAGCTCTCTCAGGTCAATCAGGGCCACCGTTTCGTGGGCACGGCCCGTGTGGAATTGCACAAAGTGGCCCAGACGGTCGAAGGATGGATGGGGGTGAACCGGGATTTTCGCCCGCAGTCCTGTGGCTAGCAGGCGCGTGTTTCCCGTCGCAGTTTCCGCAAGCCAAAGCCTCCCCTGCTGATCATCCAGGACAATGAACTTGCCATCGGGGCGCGGGGCTGCGTGCCAATAGTTGCCTTTCAGAACGAGGCGGGCGCCGCCATCCTTGTTGACAAGCATCACGCCGAGCTTGTCGTTCACCATGGTCATTTCCCCTGTGTCTTTGACCCAAGCTTCGTGGGTGACCCATTCCTTCAGGGACGTGAGCCAATCCTTCGAATTGGTTATGGCGTAGAACGGCCGGTTGCCGGAGCCGTCGGTATTCACCAGCCACGAGCGCTGCGGCGCATAGCCGCCAGTCTCCCAGACGTAGAAGATCACGGAATCCGTCGGACTGTGCTGAACATGGGCGATCCGGAAGCCTTGCGTGAGCACTGTCCGGTACTGGCCGGTTTCGGCGTTCATCAGGCCGATCTCCCAATTGGCTTCATCGCGTTGCTTGCCGAGCGCGATCCATTTGCCATCCCCGCTGAGCGAGGGTTGGAGAAAACCGCCGGCGTGGGGCCTCGGAATTTCGCCGACCTTGCGAACGGCGAAGTCGTGGATGTCCACCGCGACGACTTCCGGTCCTCGCAGGCAGTAAAGCCGCCCGGGGTTCAGGTGGTCCGGGCAGGCGGTGTGGGCATTGATTTCGCGGTCGTCCGTGAGTTGGACGATGCGGCCTGTCTCGACCTCGGCGCGGAAAAGCTGGCGTGAGCCGGTGCGGTCGGACACAAAAATCAAATAGCGGTTATCGGCTGTGAAGTTGGAGATGTGGAAGTACAAATTATCGGCCACGTTCGTGCCTTTGGTCATCTCCCAGACGCGCACGCCACTGACCGGGTCGAGGTACGGCTCGCGTTCAACGCCCCAATCCTTGCCGGCCTGCGTTGCGCCAGCCAGTGCCGCCATCAGATTGAAAGTTACGATCCACAACGGTTTCACGGTTGTCCTGAGTGAGGATTTACTGATCATCGGAACGATGCTCATCAGCCGGAGGAAAAGGGTCAAGCCGTGTTGAGTGACAATTTTCACAATCCGGCCTAGTTCGGTTCATCCCGAACTCCGAAATGGAATTGCCGCAAAAGAACACAGCGCGGAGAAACGCAGAGAAGATATTTCCAGAATGGTATGCGCCGCTTTACGGCCACGACCTCTGCGCTAAAAAAGCTCTCGCCGCATTCGCCCACCATCTCAGCTTGTCCAGTCTTGACTTGCTTACGCTCAATCGTAACCTGCGGGCCGCTTCTGCGTCATGAGAATCTTCGCCGCCACCATCTTCTTCGGGGCGTTTCTGCTGTTTTCGCTACAGCCGATGATGGGAAAATACATCCTGCCGTGGTTTGGTGGTGGGACTGCGGTGTGGAGCGCTTGTCTGCTTTTCTTCCAGATCGTTCTGCTCGCCGGGTACGCCTACGCCCATTTCAGCGCGCGTTGGTTTCGCCCCAAAACTCAAGCGCTGGTGCATGCGGCGTTGGTGTTTTCCGCCCTCCTCTGCCTGCCGGTCATTCCCAACGCCCGGTGGCAACCAGATGCTGCCACGAATCCAACGTTGAGGATTCTGCTGCTGTTGACTGCTACCGTGGGACTCCCCTATCTGATCCTGTCCACAACCGGGCCGTTGATGCAGCACTGGTTTAGCCTGATCCGACCGGACACTTCGCCTTACCGTCTGTACGCGCTTTCGAATGCGGGGTCGCTAGCCGCGTTGGTAAGCTATCCATTCCTCTTGGAACCCTTGTTCACCCGCAAAACACAGGTGGTCACCTGGTCTTGCGGGATGGGCCTTTACGCCATGTTTACTGCGGCGTGTGCCGTGAGGCTGTGGCGGGCGCGACCGACCCATGCAATCCCCAAATCGGCTTCCAACGCCGGGACGGCTGCTCCCAGCTTGGGAACGAAGGCACTCTGGCTATTATTGCCGGCCTGTGCTTCCGCGCTTCTGCTGGCAACCACGAACGAGATATGTCTCGACGTGACCGTGATGCCATTTCTATGGGTGTTGCCTTTGGCGGTCTATCTATTGAGCTTTGTCTGGAGCTTTACGGGACGCTACGTCAGGCGGCTTCAAGGTGGCGTGCTTGCATTTCCGTTGCTGTTGGTTTTGTTCATCCTGTATAACCCGCCGCGGGACTTGCGACTGCACGTATCGGTTCTGGTTTTTGCGCTCTACTATTGTTGCCTGGTTTGCCACGGAGAACTTTACAAGCTCAAGCCGGCGCCGCGCGACTTGACGGGTTTCTACCTGATGATTGCCACGGGTGGAGCGCTGGGAAGTGCATTCGTCACGGTCATCGCCCCGTTGATCTTTGATGATTACTTCGAACTTCATTGGAGTTTTGCGATGGTTCCAGTTTTGATGACAGTGATCCACTGGCGTGAGGGCGGCACGTTTGACTTGCGCGGTAGGCGTGTCTCCATCTGGCGGGTGGCGAGTGTCGCGGCCATCCTCTTTGGATTGATGCTTAATGGCCAGGTCAACGCGGCCAAAATGGGACGGGTCGCAGCGTTTCGCAACTTTTACGGTGTGCTCACACTGTCGGAAACGGCATCGGGCCATCCGTCTCAGCCGTTGGGGTTATATTGTGGCACCACATTGCACGGCTTCCAGATGATGCAACCTGGACTGGAAGAGGTTCCGACCTGCTATTATCACGAACGCAGCGGAGTTGGGTTGTTAATGAATTTTGTTCTCCGTGAAGAGGGCCGCCGCATCGGCGTCGCGGGTTTGGGAACAGGCACACTCGCGGCTTACGGGAGAACGAATGACGTGATTCGTTTTTACGAGATCAATCCCATGGATATCAAACTGGCAACTGAACGGTTCAGCTTTTTATCACGCTCCAAGGCGCGCACGGAAGTCGTTCGCGGTGACGCTCGTCTTTCGCTGGAGCGCGAGCCACCCCAGCAGTTTGACGTGCTCGTGCTCGACGCCTTCAACAGCGACGCGGTCCCGGTTCATCTATTGACCAAGGAGGCGTTTCAGGTTTACGACCGTCATTTGAAGCCCGAAAGCGTCATCGCCGTTCACATTAGCAGCAAACACCTGGATCTCGTCCCTTTGCTCGAAGCTCTGGCCACCGAGTTCAATCTGGGATGTGCCCTTATCGAATGGGCGCCGCTTCGAGAAATGCGCCAGGGGAACACGCAGGTCCAACCTTGGCAGGCATTCGGTTCCCAATGGTTTCTCCTCAGCCGTGACAAGGAATTCATAAACCAGACTGAAATCCGCGGCATCACCACGCCACCGCAGGCTGGGCACAAACCAATGCGCGCTTGGACCGATGACTACACCAGCCTATTCCCTCTGTTGATCTGGTAATCAATTGGATGGTGTCGAGAATTCAGTATTGCCCGCGAACGGGCGGATCCCGTCGTCTTCGGCCACACGCACAAGCCATTTTGCGAAATGATCGGTAGCGTGCTCTTTCTGAACCTCGGCTACGCTGGCAAACAACGCTTTGCCCTCGAACGCAGCGTGGCGATTCTGCATTGCGACAAAGGCGAAATCAGACCGGAGTTTCTGCCGCTCTGACGGATCACCTTAACGCAGAGGACACAGCGCAAAGAGCGGTGCGGAGGAGTGATTTCAGCAGGAGAACATTTGACCGCCATTCTGGATTCAGGACCACCCCGTCTTTCATTGTGTTCTTTGCGTTCTCTCGTGGCCAACTTCGGTTTTCGGGTTCATAGCTGATGCTCGTTGGTTGGTGGCTGCAGCGATCACGCGTCAGGGAGCGGGCCGCAGATTCTCCCACTTGACGACCCATTGTCCGTTGTTCGGAAATCCGGGCGTGTGGGTTTTGGGCGCGCCGTCCCAACCCGCGCACATCATTGCCGTCGCGTAGAGCAACGAGCCGTTGCCCGGCAGATAAATCGTCAGGCCGGATCGCTGATGGTTGTGGCCGTTGAGCCGATAGTGGTTTTTAGGTTGGTCCAGCAGCAGCGCGTCCACGGCGCGCTCTGGTTCGCCGAGTCGCGCGGCGGTTATCGCCGTCATCGGATAATCCCAGCCCCACGTGCGCGACCAGTTCCAGTTGCTCCAAATCCAATCCAGCGTGCGGCGCATCGTCTCGCGGTCCACACCCGGTCCGGGCAACACGCCAAACGCAGCGACCACCGACGGATGATCGTCCGTCCATTTCTTTTGCGAGTAAGTCGCGGTTGCGGTTTCGGCGAAGAGATATTTGTTGTCCTCGACGGGTGGTTTGGCGAGGTCCTTCAAAACGTGATCCCACTGCTCGACCCGCGGCAGGCCGAGCCGCTCGCGCCAACGCTGTGCCGTCTCCAAACCCCAGCGCCAGTAAGTCAGCTCAAACGTCGGATTCAGCGTTTTGTACTTCGGAAAGATTTCCTGCGCGCATTGCAACACCGGGCCGAGGACGTAACGCTGCGTCACCTCGTCCCATTCAGCGAAGGACGCCATGAACTTCGCCGACTCCATGACCACTTCCTTGAACTTCTCCAGCGTCGCGCGGTCGCCGTGCTCGCGATAGCACAACTCCGCGTAGAAGATCGGATGCGGCTGTTGCCAGATGAGGAAAGGGTTGATGGTCGAAGGCGATTCAGCGCCGGTCGGATCGGTCATCTTCGGCCAGCGCGCCCCCGTGTAGCCCTGGCGCTTCGCCGTGCCTTGCGCGCGCGCGAGGATGGTCGGGTAATAGCCCAGGCTTTTTTCGAGCATTGGCAACCGATTCCACAAGGCGAACTGCGCCGCGTGCCACCAGTGCATTTCGAGATGGAACTTTCCTTCCCATGAATTGAAAGTCAGCCCCGTCTCCTGCGGCGGCAGGCTGCCGGCACATTGAATCGCCGTGAGGTATTGCGACAGCACGATGCGCCGCTCCAGTTCGAACCAGCGCGGGTCTTTGCTGCCCGATAAATCAATCGCTCCGCTCGTGCTCCAGAACTTGTTCCAGTATTCGCGCGCGGCATCACGCGTTTGATCGAAGCCAGGCAAGTCTCCCGTGACTCGCTGGGACGAAAACGCGCACGTGAATTCCAGGCGATCGAGGTTTTCGGCGGCGGTGAGGAGGTATTTGTGTTTCGCCACCTGGGCCATCTTCCCGGCGGGTCTCCACTTCGCCGCGACCCAATAGGCATCGTTGTCCAGTGTGCGCGTGAAGACGGCCGAATTCTGGCCGGCCAGAATCAACTCGGTCTCGTGCGCCTCCGGCTTTGACCAGTCTGCGGTGACAGTCGAACCCGTGCCGTACGGGAAATGGAGTTGGATGGCAATGCGCCCTTGCTTCAGCAGCGGGGACGCAACCCTCACCGCAATCAAGTCGCGCCGGGGATGGCAAACGGTATGAACTTCGACTGGCTGACCTTCGAGTTTGAAGTTGCTGACGATCTCTCCGCTCCACAAATCCAGTGTTTGCTCAACATTCGTCAGGTCGTTCGTCCCCGCCGCGCTGCCGTCGGCTTTTTTGAGGGCGAACCCGATTTGGCCGAGATGCAGCCGGTGTGGATTGCTGCGCAACCAGTTGACTTCGGGGGTGCGCTGATTGCCCGGCACGTCGGCATAGCCCACCTTGCGTCCGAACACGTCAAACTCCTTGAACTGAAACTTCTCGATGCTCCAGTTGTTCGTGTTCGGGATCGTGTGCCAGCCCCACTGCGAGAGCGTCCCGAGCGGAATGGTGTCCGTGAACGCCTCTGGAAAAGTTTGAAGGCCGGTCGCGTCCACCGTGAACGCAAACTCGCCGTTCCCGACCGTGAGCGGGTTCTCCGGATCGAATTGCCGGAGCACGACGTTGTGCCGTGTGACGAGCGCGTGGCGGTTGATGCGCCCACTCGCTTCACCGGCCAACACAAGCGTCGCGACCAACCCAGCCGCCATCAGCCCGACCAGCCATTTACTTTGATTTGAGTTCCACATTTCAGCTCCTTCGCCTTCCCTATTGCCACGTTGGTTTCAGCCAGCTCGTTTCTCCAGCGCATCCTGCGCGTTCCGGCGGCAGCAGCGGGTTGCGCCCCGGGAAGGCGGGCGGGCAAAGCGGGCGGGCTTTGAAGCGGCTACGCCTGCACGGACTCATCCAAAAGATCGTCCACACCTTACAAATACTCCGTCACCGCATTGGGGCAACGGAGCCTGATCGCGGCGCTCAAAACTCAAGGAAGACCTCCTGCTCCCCACGCTCCTGACTCCCACCGCGACCGCGTGAATACCAGATCCATCGTGAGCAAGATTTTTCCGCCAGGGATTAATTCACTGGATAGGCGCGGTGGTTCGTTCCATAAACCACAGGGTGTCGTTCGGGCTAGCCCCGGGTTGACGTGGAGCTTGCTGTTTGGTCACGGGTTGCAACGTGGCCTTGTCCTTCCACTTATGGATCTCGGCGTGGCCGTCGGCAAAACCAATCCCACAGGCACCGGCGTGATAACTCGCCGCCAAATCTCCCCAGCCACCCCCGCCTGGCCATGAGTCGGTCAGCCAGCCGTCGTTGATGCTGTCGGGATGTTCATCCACAAACACCCACAAACCGGTCGGGGGAGGACGCTTGATATCGGAAAGCTTGTGGTATTCGTAACAGGGGGGAGTCTGCCTCGCGCCATAGCCTTCACTGGGGGAAACCCCAACAAAAGAGTTCATGGAGACACTGCGGACCCGAGGCAGGCTCATTTTTGCCATAATACAATTATAAATGTCCGCCGGGCACTTGTAGATGCCAATGTTCTTGGTGTAGGGGCCAATCTTGGCATTCGTCAGGAAAAGCGTATTGGTATTATCCGTCCAGCCAACGTCAAAATTCAACCAGCCATCCACCCAGCCTCCCCGGCTCCCGCTGCCGCTGGCGTTGGGCGGTACCCGGTCTTCGTGGTCGTCGGCGTACAACATCCAAGCCAGGGTCAGTTGCTTTTGATTGTTCATGCAGTAGATGGCCTGGGCCTTGACCTTGGCTTTGCTCAAAGCCGGCAGCAACATCCCGGCGAGAATCGCGATGATGGCAATGACAACCAGCAACTCGATCAGCGTGAAGCCACGGCGGTGCCCAACTCGGTGGCTTGCCGAGTGTGCCGCCAGGATTTGTGAGGCTTTGGCAGTGCATTTCATATCGCACCAAGGGAAATTGAACGTTCTTCAAGAACGGCCGGCCTGAAATTCCGGCCCACGACTACGCGCTCCATTCAAATCAAAACGAAGAAACTTCCGAACAATCGAGTCTTGCATGAGGCTCCATGGTCTTGGGATTAGCGACTGATTCACTGCAAGCCGGCGCTGGTTCGTTCAGTGACAAACCACAGGGTGTCGTTCGGGCTAGCCCCGGGTTGCCGTGGAGCTCGCCCTTGGGTCACGGGTTGTATTGTGGCCTTGTCTCTCCACTTATGGATCTCACTGTGCCCGTCGGCAAAACCAATGCCACAAGCGCCGGCGTGATAACTCGCCGGCAAATCTCCCCAGCCCCCCCCGCTTGGCCAGTAGGTGATCAGCCAAGCGTCGTTGATGCTGTCGGGATGTTCATCCACAAACACCCACAACATGGCCGGGGGAGGCCGCTTGATATCGGAGAGCTTCAGGTAAACGTAACAGGGGGGAGTCTGGTTCCGGCCATAGTCCGTTTCGGCACACCCAACATAGGCATTCATGGAGACGCTGCGGACCCGGGGCAAGCTGAGTTTTCCTATGGCACAATTATAAATGTCCGCCGGGCACTTGTAGATGCCAAGGTTCTTCGTGTAGGGGCCAAGCTTGGAGTCCCTCAGGAAAGCCGTGTTCGTATTATCCGTGTTGCCGGTTTCCCAACTGAGCTTGCCATACACCCAGCCTCCCTGGCCCGGGGCGTTGCCGCCGCTGGCGTTGGGCGGCAACCGGTCCTCGTGGTCGTCGGCGTACAACATCCAAGCCAGGGTCAGTTGCTTCTGATTGTTCATGCAGTAGATGGCCTGGGCCTTGACCTTGGCTTTGCTCAAAGCCGGCAGCAACATCCCGGCGAGAATCGCGATGATGGCAATGACGACCAGCAACTCGATCAACGTGAAGCCACGGCGGTGCTGAACTCGGCGGTTTGCCGAGTGTCCCGCCGCGGTTTCTGAAGCGTTCGCAACGTATTTCATACCGAACCAGGCAAAACTGAACCGCGAGGGTTTGGGCGGGACGCGGCTGGACGCCACGTCTCGCCAAGATTGTTACTTCTTGAGGCGGATGAAGAGCGTGCCCGTCCCGACAGGCACACTGACGGGCGGCGCCACATTCCCCGCCGTGAAGTCACCCCAGGTGCCAGAGGACACCACCGACGTGTTCGTTTGCACTGTGAACAGCCCGTTCTCCGGATTCCACGAGACGTTGAGATTGCCGCCCGACCGGGTCACGGTGATGAACGGCCACGGCTGCATGAAAATGGGGTTGGAGAATTGGCTGGTCATGGTCCGGCCAAGAGGCGTGCCGGGCGGATCCTTGGAATAATTGGCCGTGACGGTCACCTGGCCGTCTCCCAAATCCAAGCCGGACAGATTGACATTAAAGCTGCCCGAATTGGCCACCGGGAATGACTTGAGGTACTTCTTGCCCTGCGGGAAGCCGTTGGTGTAGGTCGAGTAGTCGGTCAACTCCGCAAGGGCGAACGCCTGGCCGAACGTCCAGCCGTACGGATCAAGCTGGTAAACGTCAATGATGACGTTGGTGTACTCACCAATACCCGGAGCAAAGGTGCCCACCAAGTTCGGGGAAACGCTGTTCGCGGCATCCAAACTGGGGATGACATTGCTGCTGGTATTCATGTACACCCCGAAGTAATTGGTGAATGCAGGCAGAGAAGTGCCAGCGTCATTGGCATAGGGGTAGGGCGCCAAGCCGTTGCCCACCATGACGTTTCCGCGGAGAGACACGAAAGCGTTAAGGCTCGGGAGGAGCACCATGCCCTCGCTCGGGCGTGGGTGTTCCATCATGAGGAAGGGAATAATGCCAGAGAGGGGGGTGGACGGCGGATCGCCGAAAAGCCCGATCGGGCAGTTATTGTAGATATGGTTTGCCTGGGCGGCAATGGTTGCCGCGCTGCGGCTGGAAGCGAAATCCGAGCCGATGAAGACCTTGGTGTTACCATCACGTTCATCATCCAAGTACAAACCACCGATAAAGAAGGCGCTGTTGGGCCAGAGCCTCCCGTCATTCCCGATCCCCCACCGGTTGCCGGCGATAAGAACGATATTGCTGGCGCTCCGCCAGTTATAAATCAACGCCGGACGGCGTGTCGTTTCAGATGCCAGCCCCGCCACGCCGCCAATCGGCATCCAGAGGTTGCACTCGTCGGCATCGTTGACGCCGTCCCCGTCGGTGCCAATGACCATCGGCTTACCCTCAGTAGGACTACTATTATAGGCCTCACCAAAACGGCCAAATGACACCGCACAATTCACCAATCTAAAGAGATTGGAGGACGCCGCACTCTCAGTGCTCATGTCATACGGCGTGACCCCGTCTGGCATGAAGCCGATGAAGTTACCCGAAATCCGCAAGCGAAGCGGTTCGCCTGTAAAAGCGTAGGCTGCTCCCACCATTACGTTGAACTCGGCCCGCGGATTGGCCGCGCCAGGCGCCACACCGATGGTCAGGCCCAATCCCGGAAGGTTCGGCCTACCAGAAACGTCGGGTGCCCATTTGTCGTTGCCTTTATGGCGGGGAAAGTTGATCCAAGCAACACTCTTGGTCACGCCGCTCTTCGTCACGTTGGTCGGATTGACGCCGAACCAGCAGCCGGCGATATGGGGGTTACGAACCTCGCCCAGCGGATAATCCAGCCCGTCCAAAATGTTCGTATCCAGTCCGTAATCATGCGCCAATGCGATGCCGTATTGCGCGCCGAGTCCAGCTACATAGTTCGTGGCGTCGTCGGCCAAAAAAGCCAGCCCCTTGATGGTGACATTGGTGGAGCGATAAACACCCAGGAGGGCATACTGAGCAGTGCTGAAACCGGGTCCTATAGTATCCGTGGTATTGTTGATCGGCGGGTCGCTCGTCGCCGGCGTGCCGTCGTAAGCGGCGTAGCCCATGTTGCGACCTCTTTGACTCCGTCCATCAATCACGATTCTAATTTGGGCGCTGTTGGACCCCGTGATCGGGTTGGTGTTCGCCAAAGAGCCCGGCTGGGTATAGCCGTCAATGGTGATCCGGTGTTTCTGGTAAATGAGCGGAAAACCGGCCGGCGGCACCTGGAGGAAGTGCGGACCCGCGCCCGGGATGTTGAAGGCGATGGTATCGCCCGGACTGCAATTGGTGATGGCCCAATAGAAGCTGCCAGGGGCACCGACGTTGCTGACTCCGTCATCCGCGTTGGTGACCGTGACGGTTGCCGCCTTTGCGGCGGCAAGGAAGGACAGCATGAGCGAAGCTGCCAAGACTTGGCGTGTGAGTTTCTTCAGCCATTGAAGGATTCGATTTTTCATACGTGAGGTTAGTGTGGTTACTTCAGTAGAAACCTATACGGAACGGCGATTCACTGTCAAGGGAAAAATCAAGAGGCTTATGCTGCCCACGGCCAATTCACGAAGCTCATCGGAAGCTTGGGCGGCGGGCTTGGAGCAGACCCAGGGCTCAGTGGCCGTGCTCGGCCGCCAGGGCGGCGGCGAAGTCCGTGGTCGTCCAATGCTGGGGCTTGCGTTGGTGGGAACGCCACTCTGCATGAACAGGCTGTTGGCCAGCCGCAGCAAGATGCCATGCACCCGCATCGCGTTGGGGTGACGGAGGCGGCAGGTGTCGTCGCGGTGGGAGATGTCCAGGCGCTCGGAGGGCAGATTGGTGAACAGTTCGACGAGTTCCGGTTGGTGCCCAAGTGGCGGCGGAGCCGAGCGGCTTGGGCGACCAGCGGGAAGCCGGCTTGTTCGGGGGTGATGGGCGGGCGAGGCTCAGTAGTGCGGACTTTCTTTGGCGTGCTCATCATCGCCGTGCTGAACTCCGGACTGGCGGCGGTCGGCGCAAAGAACGAAATAAAGCGGTTCGTGACCGGTGCCGTGATTGTCGCGGTGGTGATTCTCGAAGCGTCGCGGCATCCCCAGGCCGGCAGAAAATTCGCGTTGCTCAAGCGCATGCTTTCCTGGTCGCAACTGGGATGAGCCAGAAGCTGACCAACCGCCAGCTACTGGGGCTCCGCCCATTGAGATGGAAGGCAACCGAAAGGCTTGAAAGACTCCGGTCGCGTTGCAGCCTGCCTGACACCCAATCAGCTGGACTATTCCCACAGACCCCCGCACCCTTCAAAATCGCATGACCATCCCACCCAGCTTTAAGTTCCTCCCCGCGTATTATCAGCTAATTCCAGCTTGTGCCTCTGTTCGTCCAAGCGTCCACCTCCCGAACCAGACCGCGGTCAATTCCAAGAACCTTCCGTCCCCGGCGATTCCTTCACCGAAAACTTTATAAATCCCGGGTGCCTGGCAATCCGCATGGTTTACAGGCTGCCTGTCCCGCACCGTCGAAATGCTTATTGCTCAGCAGCGCCTATTGTTCGCGCGGATTATTTCGGCCGCCCCTCTTCCCCGCGCCCGTCCCTTGACGAAATGATTCGCACTTTTCGCCGGGAATGCTCTGCCCCTTCTGTTTACATCGCGCCAAGCCGCGGCATTGGCTCAACTGAACCCTGTAATGCCAAAAAACTCGGCCGACCTCGACGATTCACGAGTCATGCCGCCTCTCGATAATAGTAGTTTAACATTCCGACGAGCTGCTTTTCACACCGGACCCGGCCCACCTCGGGAAGCGACGCCGGTGGCTCGATGAGTTTGTTACCGATGCCTTGGTGGTTGCGCCGATGTCGATAATAGTCGGTGAAAATCGAGAGGGTCGTTCGGAGGTGGTCTATACCCAAGAAGACCAGTCGGCTTAAGCACTCTTCTTTTATCGAGCGAACAAAACGTTCCGCGTAAGCGTTGCATTGAGGAACGTGTGGAGGACAGAGCACGATCTTCACGCCCGCGGATTGGAGAGTTTGCCGGAACGCGTCGCAGTATTTGGTGTCACGGTCAATGATCAGGTGTGTCTTGCCCATGGCCAAGCCGTCTATCGAATCAACAAGTTGGCGGGCAGCCTGTTTCATCCAATCGGCGTTGGGAGACACCGTTGTGCCGCACACATGAACCGATCGCGAGCGCAGCTCAATGACGAAAAATGTGTAACACGTGACCAAGCCGTTCCGGGACAGCACCTCGGTGGTGAAGAAATCAGCTGCCATCAACGTGTCCCAATGCGCCTTCAGGAACCGTCTCCAAGTGGTGGATTTACCCCGGATTGGCGCCGGATCCAATCCGTTACGCCGGCGGATGTTGTCGACCGTCGAATCACTCAGGGTGTAGCCCAGATTGTCCAACGCACCGACGATGCGGTTGCTGCCCCAGGTCGGGTTTTCTTCGATCAGCTTGATGACGAGCTTTTCAAGCTCAGAATCCACACGCGGGCGGCCGAGTGGGCCGGTCCTGGCAAAGGTCCATTTCTTGGCGATGAGCATCCGGAACCAGCGAAGCAGAGTCTCAGGAGTGACGATGGTGGTGAGTTGTCCGAGGCGGTGCCGTCCGACCAGCTTGGCCTTGCGGGCTAACCGCATTCGCTGGGCATCAGTAAAACGTTTGGGATTGCCGCCGAGTTGCTCGAGAAGGACGCGATTCTCTTCCTGAAGATATTCAATGACGGCTTGCTGGTGCCGGTTTACCCAACCGGCGACGGCAAACAGGATGAGTTGCAGTTGAGTTGTCACCCGTGAAGAGAACACTGAAAAGTCCTTGCGCTTCAATCTCTCAAACCGCCCGATCTGACTTTTTTGGCACTACGGGCTCAGCGATGGCTTTGAGCCAGTCTCTGTCCCTCATTTGTTTCCCGATACACTGTGCTTACTTTTGTGCTTACTTTTGCGAAATCATCGAGCAGTTCGGTAAACGCCGCCTAAAATGCATTTCGACGCAGTAAACAGTGGCTGGTATAATATTTTTCGTATGCGCGGTGATACGCGAGGAGACGCGATAAAAACCCCTCAAATCGGCTTATGAGTCCTCTGCTCTACCCCTGAGCTACCCTGGCTGCCACGCGTTCTTCGAAAACTTCTGAGACGAATCGAATGATGAAACCTTTTTCTCGCACTCTGTATTGTCACCCGAGGAGGTAACAATCGGCCACCGAATCGCCCTGAATCATCCTCAGAGCTCGCGGTCCCCGTGCCGCCGAAAACCCGGATCGCCTCGAATCATCTGGCGTTTACTATGCCCATGTGAAACGCGGTCGCAAGCAGTTTCAACGCACCCAAAGCCACTGACCGCGCATTTGCCAAGCGGCGCTCAGACGATGTGCGGGCAAAAACCGGCGCCTGGGCCAATCAGGCCGCCGCCCTACTCACCCCGGACCCCGTGGCCGAGCGAGGGCTGGACCGCGCTCGCCCCGCCGTCAAGGAAAGCATTGCCACGCGCCGTTAAGCCGTTCTGACCGCTGCTTTCTCCGAGCTTTGGTGGTCTGAAAGAAAGCCTGCTGAGAATCCCGCCGGCCCAAGGCGCTTTGTTCCCGCTCTCGAACGCACGGCAGCGCTCGGTTTTGTTCACCCCACGATAGCACTTCGTCGAGGGTTGGTGCTGTGGGCTGTGACGAAGTTCAGCCTCGCACCATCGCGGGAAGCGAATTGGCCGTTTCTCGCCGTGAGCCTGTCGCCGGAAACCGCAAGATCCGCCGGAACGAGCCCCGCGTGAGCATTGTGCTAGGTTTCCCAGCTCACTTCTTTAGCGGGCTCGGAATCGCCACGAGGTCTGAGCGCGTCTTCCCGTTCTCGGTGATGCGCGGGAGCGTGTAAACCACGCCATCCTTGCCGACGGTGATGGCGTTCACGTAAAGCGGGCGCTGGCCGTTCTCGTAAAACACCGCGCCGTTGTCGGTGTATTTCAGCTTCTCAATGTCGTAGGTGACCAGGTGCAGGTCTTCCTGGCCCTTGGCTTCGCCCATCGCGGTCTTGGCCTTGCCGGCGAGGCGTTTCCCGTCAACGTAGATCGGCCCGCCTGTGAGATAATGAATCGTCTTGCCGTCCGGGCCGAGGCCGAAGCCGAGGTAGCCGTAGCTGAACTGGTCGAACATGCCGCAGCGTTTCGACGGCTCGGATGTAATGCGGTCGAGCACCTCGATGCGCGGCGCGCGCGGATCGAAGCGGAACAGGTAGCCGGAGTTGCCGTGGACGCCGTAAATCATTTTGTCCTTCGCGCGCCAGAAAGTTGATCGCCAGTTGTAACCCATGTGGCCGGGCGAAGTCGGATCATAAAGACCGAAGTAATCTTTCTTCATGTCCTCGCCTTCGACCGGCACGACGGTGTCGGTGGCGGCGTTGTAGCGAAGGATCGTGCCTTCGGACGTCGTGAAGTATGCCGAGCCGTTGTCGAGATCCACCGCGATCGAGCGGCAGACGGTGCGGTAGGTTGGGCCGACGCCATCCTCGCCGTCGGCGCATTGCTTGCCGAAGCTCTTCAGATTTCTGGTGGTGAGGTCGTAGCGGAAGAAGATGCCGCTGGGCCAGGTCAACCCGAATATGCGCCCGCGTTTGGTGTCCATTTTGAACGTGAGCACTCCTTCGCGGCCCGGTGCGATGCCGAAGTCCTCGAACTTGCCGGATTTCAAATCGTAGGACAGGAGGTGGCCGCCCGGATACGGTTTGTAACCGGCGGGCGGGATGCCCATCGTCTCCTTGCCCTCGACGATGCTGTAAACGCCGACGTGCGTGCCAAAATACAGCTTGCCGTTCATCTCCGCGAAGTTGACGTGGCTCTTGCCCTGCGGAATGGCTTTCGAGCCCTTTTCCCCGCACGCCTCAGTCAGGTCGCCGACTTCGGTCACTTTCTGCGTCTTAGGATCGAGGCAGAACATCTTCGCGCCTTGGTCAATGTTCTCCGAACTGAGGCAGTAGAAAATCCGGCCGTCGCTGGCCGTGCCCATCGCGTTGTAACTGTCGTGGCCGAGTGCGAAGCCCGAGTTGTACGTCTTGGCAGTGATCTTCTTTCCGGTGTAAGCGTGGCCATCGGGGATGACGAGTGGCTGCGCGGGCGAATAAACGGGCGTCGCCAGCCCAAGAAACAATCCCGCTGCCAGCAAACGGGCCATTCGGAATTCGGATTGCGAGTTTCCTTCAGATTTCAGATTTCGGATTTCGGATTCTGTCTTCATGTGCATCAGAGTTCAGTGGGCTGACTTTTCCGCCTGGTTCCGCCGCGCGAGCGCCACGCCCTGCGTCGTGACGAAATACTTTGCCAGCATGTTCGCCTTTTCCCAGGCTGGCAGTGCCTGCGGGTTCTGGACGTAATCCAAAAACCGTCGCGCGACCAGCACGAAATGTTCCTCGTGGCTGACACGGAATCGGTCGGGGATCAAGACGCGGACACGCCCAGGCTGTTCTTCGACCGCCACGCCCGGCCAATCCTTTTGCAGCGCGGCGGCACGCTTCTTCACCGCGGCCAGCACCGCGGCGCTTTCCGAGCCAGCGTTTGGCACAACATAGACCTCCGGCCGGTAATTCTCCTCCGCGCCCTGCCGCACCTCGATGTTCGCCCGGCTGCCGCGGAACACCGCCAGCTCCGTGTCCTTCTTGCCCGGCGGCGCGGCGAATTCCCACGTCGCCGCGAGTCGAACGTGCAAGCCGCGCAGCGTGTAGTCCACCGTGTTGTTGCAGAAATATTCGAGCTTGCCGTCTTTCAACGTCGGTCGAAGCGCCGCTGGAAATTCCTTTTCGCCGGTCACCCGCTGAAACTCCGCCAGCGCCAGCGTCGTGGGCCAGCGCTTGCCGCGCAGCACCTCGATCTCCCGCTTGTAGTTGATGACATGGTTGGGAAACAAAATCCACGGAACCATGTCCACGAGGTGCGTGCCCACATCGGTCAAGCCCTCGCCCTGTTCGGCGATGTCGAAAAACCACCGCGGGCGCAGGTTTGGCACGCCCGAGACTTCCTTGAAGAGGTAGTGCAGGCTTTGGAGGATTACCGCCGGATCTTCGAGCGAGCCAGTCAGCGGCTTGCCGAACACCTCCGCGTCGTTCACGAGCGCGCGCTGGAGGATGACCGTGATCTCGAACCGCTGTGTCATGGCGTCGAAAGCGATGACGCGCCGGGCGGCGGCAGCATCGAGCGCGGCGCCGAGCTTTGGCAAGTCTTCAGGCTCGAGGATCCACGGCTTGTCGGCGAGCACGTTCAAGCAGGCGCGCACGCAGCCGAGAATGCGGTCAATCTTGCCGCGGTTGCGGCCGGACATGACCACGATTTGCCCCGGGGGCTCGCGCAACATGCGCTCGAAGAAATCCGGCCCCGTGTAAACGCGCAGCCGCCAGCGTGTGGATTGGTCCTTGCGCAGGTTGAACTGGGCCACGCGGTTCAAATGGGCGGTGAGGTCCGGCCCGAGCGGCGCGTAAACGAACGCCTCCTCCGCGATGCCTGGCAGCATCTCGCGCTGGAACAGCGCCGCGTGGAAATGGCCGGGGTCGAGCGTAACGAGCGTGAGGTCCTTCGCGAACGCAGCATTCGAGAGCAAAGCCAGCGCAGCAAAGAGGGCCCGTTTCATGGCTGAACCGGCTCGTGCGGTTTGCGCCCAAACGCGCGTTCGTAGGCGCGGCCGAAAAGGCAAAACTTCCGTTCCACCTTGCTGACGAGCCAGAAGGCGAGGCCGCGCTGCTTGCGGCGCGCGTGCCGGCACACCGGGCAGTTCACACAGACACGGGCCAGAGTGGAAGGCTGGTTCGAGTTGGATTCAGGATTGGTCACGGTTCCCGCCACGGTCATCGCATGGCACAGGTTTTCGGATATTCCAATCCGCCCGGACCGGCAAGCAGAATGTCCGCTGCGTTTAGGGAAAGCTGGGTAGATCGTGACCCCTGTGGTTGGGCGGAGGCAAGTAAAGATGGTGACGTTTTGTGAGGTTGAGGGGGCGCCAGTTCAAGAGCGCCCCGGCGAGAGCCGGGGCTTTGGCATT
>Ga0315277_10002385_pt1 | contig 26259 bp, 20 predicted proteins | sample YL17G05_15_MG_FD_203695 | JGI IMG/M metagenome (GOLD analysis project Ga0315277, IMG submission 203695) | Sediment microbial communities from Yellowstone Lake, YNP, Wyoming, USA - YL17G05_15 | ecosystem: Environmental > Aquatic > Freshwater > Lake > Sediment | place: USA: Wyoming | collected... | reverse complement strand
TGCTAATCATAAACTTGCGATTCTTAGAAAACCGCGGATTGTCTTTGCCTAGAACGGTTTCGAATGTCCAGATTGGAATAACAACGTGAACCTCTTCTGATGCTCCAGCCCTTGGCCAAATCCTGGGTTGAATGTAAATGTTCGTGTTGAAACCATTGGCCCTAATAGTCTTCCTTGTGGCCTCCAAAAGCTCCTCGCTAGTAAAGGGAATCTTCAGCCCACAGACTGCGGCAGACCGGCGAAGACGATCAACGTGAGGTTTCCATTGAAAAATGCTAAGTCTTCCACTACTGTTGATATCATTTTCTACGTAAGCTTTTATTCCTTCGAAAATGCCGAGATGAATAGGCTCCATTGCAGAGACAAGCGCCTTCTTAGTCTCAACCGTCTCCCCGTTCATCCAACAGAACTCTGCACCATGAAATGCAACAGACATAAGCCGATACCCTCGAACAAACCTAAGCTCGCAAAGATCCATATTTATGAGTTTTGATATGAAACATGGTCTGGTCTAAGCTCGCGCGTTGATCCTGAGAAGGCCTGATTCGGCGTCATGCACGAGGGTGAACTAGTCTAGGCCTTAGGATGTCTACGGCTAGCGACTATTACCCCGTAAATGACTGCAGCTATTATGATCAGCCCGACTAGGATAAAAAATGAGGCCCATATTGTCTCGGCTCCGGCCCCGCCGACCAGCACCAAGTAGAACATTAAGCCAAAGAATATTAGGATCAAGCCGCCGACTAGCGGTCCTATGAAGACGTGTTCATGTTTCTCATGTTTCTCTGTCTTCTCCCACTCTGATCCTTCGCCTTTCTCGGTTTCCCATCTTTGCTGTCTTAATTGTTTCCTTCTTTCTCTCCATTCCCTTCGCATCTCTCTTCGACGTTCCCTCCAATCCACAGGTTGCTGAACTTGAAGAGGCGCACCACATTTCGAACAGAACGCCATCTTCTCATCCACATCTGCCCCGCATTTCGGACAATTCGGCACAGTCTTCACCTTCACTTGTGATCCATTCTGTGGAGCACATATTTAACACCTTTTTCAAGAAACCTCTGAAAAGCATTATATGCTTCTAACGTCAAATACGGCTCTTGAGGCTACGAAATTGAACCAGCAAGTTTGGACGCCGCATCGCTATTACAGAGAAGGCATCATCACAGCCATATCCGCAGGAGTCTTTTTCATCTTGGTAGGAATGATCTTCGTTACCAGACCAGGCCTTTACGGCAGTCTTCAAAACTTCTTCAGCGCAGGAGCATGGACAAACAGGACTATTGGAAATACCACTATAACGGTTCCTGTCCCAGCAAACCCAGCCGCCCACACTGAGGTTTACAATGCAGTGTTAGAATTCTGTCTAGCTTGGGGGTTCTTCCAAATTCTGATTCTGGTCTTCAGATTTGTTACCCCTTCACCACGGCAAAGGAAGGCCAGGACAATCTCAGGCGTAGTTTTCTGGTTTGGAACTGCTTACCTCATCAACACATACCTTAACGCGACGGCAACGCAAGATGCATGGTTTACCTTCTGGGCGGCTATAGTGGTGCTGATAGGCGTCACCTTAATCGTTAGAGCCATTGCATTGGCACTAATCAGAAAATAACGCATACTGACATTGCTTGACAGGGCAGAAAACATACAAAACGCGCCAAAATGCCCTTGCTGAAACCTAGAATTCGTGCCACGTTGTGCCCTAGCTCTTCAGAGTCTCTGGCAGTTCTTCGATTCTTATAGTGGTCTGTTCTCTTCTCTTTAGGTCTTTTAGGACTACTTTTCCTTGTTCGAGTTCTTTTTTGCCGACGATTACGGCATAATCGATTTTTCTCCTGTCTGCGTCTTCCAAGGCTTTGCTCATCTTTCGCCCCATGACTTCAAACTCGACTGCTGTCCTGGCACCTTTGAGAATGCGTGAGATTCTTAGAGCTTCAGCTTTAGTTTCGTCTCCAACTGAAATGACCATGACTTTCTTTTCTACGGTTTCTTTGAGGGTTACTTTCTGCCCTTGCATCGCCAGCATTATTCTGTCTGCTCCATTGGCGACGCCTACGGCTGGTGCAGGTTCTCCTCCGAACAGTTCAACAAGCTTGTCGTATCTTCCACCACCGCTCAACGCCACGTCAAGCTCGGGGACGTACACTTCAAAAATCAATCCCGTGTAATATTCAAGGCCTCTGGCAAAACCCGCTTCTACTCGCATACCGATTTTGCACCCGCTCTCTAGAACCAATCTCAGGATTTCATTCAAGTTTTCAACAGCGGCGACAGCCTTCTCATATGCCTCAACGTATTTCTTCATTTTTGTCACTGTTTGACAAACATCTTCGCCACGAAGCTCTACAAGGTTTCGAAGGACAGTCAAGCATTTTTCTGAGGCGCCTGAGTCCTTGACGAGCCTAAGCGAATCGTCATACTGTTTCTTGTCCATCAGTTGCAGAACCGCGTTCTGTGCCTTGTCGTCCAACCCTTCGTCAATCAAAACTCCTCTCAGGACTCCAACGTGGCCGATTTTGAAAACGCAATCTTTTAGCCCTACTTTATCCATCAAACTGCTCGTCACCATCAGCACTTCAGCGTCTGCTTCAGGTCTGCCAGACCCTATCAGCTCAAAGTTCGATTGCCAAAACTCCCTATAACGGCCTCTCTGTGGCTCGTCATAACGGTATAGGCTTCCAACGCAGAAGAGCCTCAAGGGTCTCGGCTCGTTCCTCAAAGTCGTTGCAACAACTCTAGCGATTGAAGGTGTAAACTCGGGTCGCAGTGCAACCATGCGTCCGCCAAGGTCTTTGAAGGCAAACATGCGCAGGCGAACTTCCTCGCCTGCTTTCGTAGCCAAAAGTTCGTATGACTCAACGAGCGGGGTCATGATTTCCTGGTATCCGAATGATTCTGCCACGTTTCTAGCCTTGTTTTCGACATACTTCATCATTCTCGTTTCTTCAGGCAGAAAATCTCTCATTCCACGAACCGTTTTGAATTCTGGCATCTTGCATTTTTCTCCTTCAGGCCAGAGTCAACTGGGAAACCGAGTAGTAAACTACTTCGCCTCTGCGGTTCATGACTGCTAGGATTAATTCTTTCTTTAGGCTCTGGCTCTGTTGCAAAGCGGTCGTCAAGTCCTGAAGAGAAACCGGTTTTCCCTCTTGAATGCTCAGAATCAGGTACTTGGCCGTATCCTTGCTGTATTCTCCTCTTTCGTAGGCTCGGAAATCAACGCCCAGACCGAACCCTTCCCTGACGACGTATCCTCGGCTTCTCAAGTCACGATAAGCGAGATACTTGACCCACGCCTCGCAATCGGCGGCTTCGTAGCACTGGAGTAGACATTGGAACTCTTGCTTGTTGCCTCGTTTGTCTTCAACTTCCAAGATTCTCTTTTCAACGAGGTAAAGGGCCTCGTAAAAGGCAAGAAATAGCTCTTTATCCTGGGGCACGCCGTATCCCCTGGAGGAAAGCTCATTCACGTCTGATTCTAGGGAGATTCTGACTCCTTTCTCCGCCAGCGAACCTTTGATCTTCAGCTCAGATTTGCCCGAGACGTTCTCATTGTTCATAATCATTCCATCGACCATTATCAGCGCTTGCGTTTATTCAAAGCAATTGCTCCCAAATTTACGGAAGTCGTCCTTATATAGAATGCCGCTTTCGCAGACAATTGCCGTTACGTAATCAAGCGGGGTCACGTCGAAAGCTGGATTCAGAGCGTTCACTCCTTCCGGAGCAATTCTCACTGAACCAATATGAGTGACCTCGTCGGGATTTCTCTCTTCAATAATGACGTCGGACGATCTTCTGGCCAAGTCGAACGTTGATTTCGGGGCCGCAACATAAAACGGAATGCCGTGCTTTTTGGCCAAGACTGCAACAGTGAAAGTGCCTATCTTGTTTATGACCGCATCGCTTACGATTCTGTCAGCTCCGACTATGACCTCATCGACCATCTTTCTGTACATAACGTATCCAACCATGTTGTCAGTTATCAAAGTGACGGGTATACCGTCTTTCTGAAGCTCATAAGCAGTCAATCTTGCTCCCTGCAGGAGTGGTCGAGTCTCGGTGGCCATGACTCTAAGCTTTTTTCCTTGTTCAGACGCGGCTCTTATCACGCCAAGAGCCGTGCCATAATCAACAGTTGCCAATGCTCCCGCATTGCAGTGAGTCAGGATTACATCGCCGTCGTGAATTAGTTCTGACCCATTCTTGCCGATCAAACGGTTCGCAGCTACGTCTTCGTCGGCGATTTTCTGGGCTTCTGCGATAACCAGCGCCACTATAGTCTGAACGTTTCCGTTTGATTCTTTTGCCCGGTTCAATATTCTGTCTATTCCCCAAAACAGATTGACAGCAGTGGGCCGCGTTTCTTTAAGAATTCTTGCCGACTGCTCCAACTCGCTGATTAGACTCTCCTTTGTTGTTGATTTTGAGTTTTGAGCGGTCAAAGCTAAACCGAACGCCGTGGCCACGCCCAGCAGCGGGGCGCCTCTTATCTTCATCTGTCTTATTGCTTCGGCAACTTCTCGGCAGTCTTCCATTTCAATCATGATTGTCTCGTTTGGAAGCCTTGTCTGATCTATAGTTATGATTTTTCCAGCATGCCACTCAATCGTGCGCATTTGCAGGCCTCGATAAACTGTTGTTATCCATAGGCTGTTGTGGATAAAAGCATATTCTCAGTGCCAAGAAAGGTTTGCCACGTGCCACGATTTAGCGCGCGCGGGGAGATATCTTCATTGACTTCGAAACGATCCTGCGCTTTTCCTTAACCTGTAAACCCTCAGTCAAGCCGACAAAAACAGCCATATTACTACCAGGCTCTATCACCGCAACAATCGAAGTAATCGCCAACAGCGCAAACTTCAAAGTCTCAATCATGCCAACCAACACGCAGGATTATCCGTGATATAGCACAAGGTAGCACATGAAGTATGAAGCTTTCGCCACCATGACTGTGAATATGCAATCGGTTCAACGTCATTATTGAAGAAAAAAGGCAGGGGCCATAAACCGTTTATGCTACCCAAACTTAGGATTTTCTGGAAAAAGGTAGAAACATGAAAATCGTGTCTCTTGAAGCTCTAGTTGATCGCTTTGGCAAGAGATACTCCGAAATCTTGGGCATAGACTTGCAAGGGGGAGGAGACAAGGAGGTTTTTAAATGGTTCTTGGCGTCTGTGCTTTTCGGAGCTCCAATAAGGGAAGAAACGGCTATCAAGACCTACACGTGCTTCAAGAAGTACAATATTTTGACGCCCGAGCGGATTCTTGAAACAGGATGGGACGGACTGGTCAAGATCTTAGATGAGGGGGGCTACACACGGTACGATTTCAAGACGGCAGACAAGCTTCTTGAAGTAATGCAAAACTTGGTCGGAAAGTACGAGGGAAGCCTGAAAGTTCTTCACGCAGAAACCTCTGACTCGCACGATTTGGAAAAAAGGCTTAAAGATCTAGGAAAGGGCATAGGCGACACCACCGTCAATATTTTCCTGAGGGAGCTACGCGACACTCTGGAAAAGGCTCGTCCAGAAGCCTCAAGTCTAGTTGTCCTTGCCGCCAAGAGCCTAGGAATAGCAAAGAAGGGAACATCTCAAGTCACCTTGGAAGATCTTGAAGCGTATTGGCGCAGAAACAAAATCGCAGGAGAATCATTCATGAATTTCGAGACGGCACTGCTCAGGCTGGGCAAAGATTTCTACAGAAGAGGAAGACCTGTCGTCTTTACTGTCACAAGCGAGCACTCGAGTCAAAAGGCGACTTGACATACGTTATGACTTCGATGGGAGATTCGCTGGTTGATTTTAGCCTCTTCTTCCATTCTTCACCTACTGCCACGAGAGTGAAGATTCCGGAGATTTCGGCCTTCGCTTTTCGAACAAGATTAACCAGGGCCGCCTGCGTTTCTCCTGTTTTGATCATGTCATCCACTATCAGGACACTGTCTCTCTTCTTGATTATCTCCTTCGGAACGTAAAGGGTCATCGTTACACCAGAGTCCCGGCCTAAGACGTATGTTTCCTCAAGAAAGGCTTTAACACCCACTTCTTTGCCCCTTTTAGCGATGACAAGGTTCACTCCAAGAGCGTTCCCCACCATAGTAGCCAATGGAATCCCGTCAACAGCAGCCGTCAACACCTTCGTCACACGTTTTCCCGCAAAGTCTGCAAGCGCATGGTTGGCCGCCTGCTCCAGAATGTTGAAGTCACCTACGATCTCGGTGTTGTCAAAATACCCATCCTCATCAAACTTTATTCTGCTACGAAGCTCAGGCTCCAAACCCACAAGCTTGGTCAACACTCGCCACAATTGCTTAGCCCTCGCCGTGTTCGGCAACACATGACCCTTCGCGTACCTGCTGAGAACAGTCACTGGCAAACCAGTCTTAGACGCCAATTCACGGTACGTAATATTCCTCTTATACTTCGCAGTTCTCAAAAGCTCAATAGTCATGAGACGAAGCTTCAAATCCTCCGCGTGCGTACTCATAAACATCCCTTAAACATCTATAAGTCAAACCTCAAAGCATTCTCCATTTATTATTGCCTTGACAATTTAAAATTTTCCGTTCTACCGACGAATACACATCCATGACACGCAAACCACAAGGCTCGCACTAATTCACCTTCAGTGGTCGAGCAAGCGTCCGATATCGCGCGCTAGTTTTCGCAGAACTGGGAAGAATGAGCTTGGCGGGTCCGCTGGGACTTGAAACCCACGGGGTGAATTTGTACTGTTTCCCTTTTTTTCTGTCGCAATGCACATGCCTTTATGTTCATGGCTCTGTCCTTATCATATTGGAGAAGCCATGATAGGCCTAACCTCTTAGCCCAGCCTTCTCGAAGATTTGCGCGCGATCTAGAACTGTAAGTTCGGCCAGCCTCACCACTCTGGAACTGAATATGTACCGCCTCCTCAATCATTTTCCCTTTCTTTATAATTTAACCGAGGCAAAGCATATGCTTCTGTTCTCCAATCTCGCTCGGGCGCTGGTTGCCGGTCTCTCCCGGGCTACCATCAAAACCGCTGTAATTTTATCGCATTTTCCGTGCGAATTGAGTGAGCCTATATTATTGTATCCATCCAGAAGGAACTTGAGCAGAAAGCTGTGGAACCATACCTCCGCTAACGGAGTGAGGACGGTGATTCCTTATGCTGTAAATCAACGTTGAAGAGAGAAGAGACTACTGAGAGTGGATAGATACTTCAGAACTCACGGCCCAGCCCGCGACAAGGGAACCCACAGACGAAAAGCAACTGTCGAACGGATGAATTCAAGGCTGAAAGCATCTGAGCCTAAAGAGACACAGGATCAGAGGTCTCAAAAACATCACCATTCATGCCCTGCTCTGCACGATCGCCATGCTCACCACAGCACTGGCTGCAGTAATGTGGGAACGAGTGGAAAAAGTCAGATTCATAACCCTACTCGGAAGCTGAGCAGAAATTGACACAAAGGAGTGCTTTAGCAACAGGCTAGCGCGCTACAAGGTAGGCTCTTGCGATTATACCTCTTATTATTCTCAACGCTTGGTTAGGAGACGATGATTATGGCTTGTTCGAAAATATCGAACAAAGTGTTTGAACGTATAGTATTAAATTAGAGAATGGCAATTTAGAGTGGAAAACGATAGCCGGGTTAAAGGATTGAGCGGAAGTAATGAAAATGACCGTTCAGAAATTGCGGGCAATACTTTGCGCACCTACTGGTATGTGCTAATAAAAAATCAAGACTGCGGAGTTAGAGAAATCCAAAGAGCCTTAAACTTCTCGAGTTCCAGCACTGCTCACTATCATCTCGAAAAATTAGTTGATAAAGGTCTTTTGGTCAAAGACACTTGTGGCAACTATAAACCAAGTGGCAAACGAAAAACCGGACTGATCGACCCATTCATTATAATTCATGGCGTTGTTTTTCCAAAGCAGCTATTGTACGCGGTTGCAACAAGCGCCATGTGCCTCTTTTTTATGGTATTTTTTTGGAATTTTCTCAATTTGACTGTCATACTTGCGTTGTCCCCTGGCATATTGGCTTGTGGAATTTTCTGGTTTGAAACCATACGGCTGTGGTCAAGTTTGCCAACCTTCAGGTAACTGTTCGATATTTTTCTAGAACTGTTCGAAACTGTAGATTAAATAGTTCGGAAAACGTTAATGTGGCTGTAGACGAAAAATGAAAGCCAAAATCTTTGTTCAATTAGTAACGTGTTTTCTTCTTTCGTTGATGATAAGTTGTGCATTGAGTCTTCCTTTCTCAATGACAGTGAAAGCTGAACTTAACGGGGAAGGTATTGACGTAAACTCGGAGTATTCTAGCGGGACCATAGGGTCGCCTAATGAAACCCTTTCGTTATGGTATGCATGGATCAATTGCAATGGCACACAAGTCATATATTTGACCTATCAATCAACCAGTGTTCGGCCACCTGTCATCACGTTTGTTGGTCAACGCTACATAACCGAGAACAATGAAGAAGTATTCGTTGGAAACACTTTGACCGGCATGGAAGTATACAACGACACAAATGGAAATGGAATATCCGATGGACCCAGTGAAATTCTATATAATTTTGCGGTCAATAGTTCTGCTAGTTTTGAAGCTACACCGATAAAAAAGTCGACAGTTCAAGGAATAGCTCATTACACATGGGGTGTACGCTATAATGACGTGGATGGATTCTTGCTTACCGACAACCAGGTCGAAAGTGCAAATGTTATTCTGGAATACCTCAACTTTTCGTTCGATTTCTCGATCCTAGGAAACAGGTCAATTCTGAAAACAAATTTTGGTATCGGACGGATAACAGATGTAACTAACTCAAACTTCAACTTAAGCCTCGATGGATTGAGCCTTTCACTTCTGTACGGAACCACTGTTCTTACACCTAAAAGCCATGAAACTTTGATCGATGGCTCATCATACAATTCCATGACTGCTCAGGCATCAACTGGGCCGGCAGAATCTGGACAAATCACCGTAGAAAACGTTACAGCCTACGAATTCCTGTTTGGCCAAAACTACACGCTTTTTACAGGTTCACAGAATCAGACCATTCCATCACTTACTGTTGGCGCGGCGCAACAAAGCGTGTCAGAGGGATTATACGTCTCTGTTGAATGGTTACTTTCTGATTTTGAAAATGTGCTAAATGATGTGTTTAGCAAAATCAGCACTATCAATGAACCGATTAATTTGGATTACACCAACTCCTCTTTCTTGTATAGAGTATGTTACTCTGAGTGGGGCGGGAATCCGATTGAACATGATCCAGAATATGTGGCTCATCTGACAACTGGCAATAGCGTCTTACCAACGACGGGTTTTCCATGGATCTTCCTAGTATCCGCTGTTATTATCAGCTCAGCGGTTTTGTTAGGTGCGATTTATGATTTAAAAAGAACAAGAAAGATCAGTTTCTTGAGAACATTAAACGTTTGGGGAAAAAGCTGAAGACTATTGGATCAGCCTTTTGTCGCGAAGGAAACGATTGCTTCTTCTACGATGGCATGCTTAATTCATGTTACCGTTAAAGTAAGGGCTTAGAGATATTCAAAGCGAGCTCTTTCGGCAAGTGCGCTGAGAAACCGTGGAAAGGTCAAACCAACCAACAAGTTTATTCTGTTGTGACGGAACAGCTCTCACCGTGCATTTTGACCTGAATGGTCGACTGCGCTTATACATCGAAAAGGCTTCTTGATGAAGTGACTTTGTAACATGAGGGAAGTACGGTTAAAGTTTGAAATGTCGATCACCTTGCTAACGTATTCAGTCGGTTTTGAAGGTCTCAAGAAAGGTTGAACCGTTACAGATAGGTTCAAGTGTGTTAAATGGGGATAGCCATTGTTTGATTAAAGTGGATAGTGGTTTCATCCACTGCCAAAATCCCAATCAATGTCTTTTCGTATACCTTAAAGGTAAAACGAAAATCAACATGATAATTTCCTGAAGCAGTCATTATGTACTGTCCATAAGCTAATGTACAGTTACTACCATAAAGATCGAATCCAAAAGTATTCAATGACTCAATACCCAATGGCGTAGATTTTACATCAAACTTAACCCCAACAAGGTCTACGCTTTGAGTGAAGAAACTCTTGTTTTCTTGGGTTTTAAAAACAAATATTTCCGCAACGCCCGTATTAGATCGGACTCCCCCTAACACAGGCAATGCCAATATGAGCAACCATTTAGCCCCATTACTTGAAAACGTGCACGTATCATTAATTATGGGTGTAGAACTCAGAGCGTAGTCAGAAGTTACGACTGGCAAGGTGTCAACTTGAACGTAAATATGAGCATAAACCTCGAAACAAACAAGCCCAACTAACACCACCGACAAAACTATAGCAAACCGCTTTCGAGTAAGCTTTCGAACCATCAATTCTCACCTCTCTCTTTCTCTACCTGAAAATGAGTGCAATAATACGCTTTATATGAACTTTTGCCCTATTTTACAATTTGACTGGCTAATAGACACTAATTATCCAAAGACAACGGCAAACCAAAACAAAAAGAGGGTGGAAAGAAGTTTTCCTCTATCACCTAGCGCGATGGTATGGGAAGTGTTAGCGGCGCGCGCTAACCGAAAAAAGTCGCCAATATGCCGTCCCACCGTTTAGACCAGTATCCAACGTTGTTGCCATCAGGATCGTTAGCACGGGTGGAGAAAGTATACAACTGGCCCTCCGCTCCTTGTATTCCCAATCCAGGTCCACCAGTCGGTGTCGCGGGGGTACGGGGTGGCCAATTCCATGCCGGGGTATCCGTTACGCTGGTATATAGGAGGGGACTGGTGTCTGGCCCTAGCCATCCCCAAAACCAGTTTGGCTCCTCGTATTGGGCTCCGTAAGCATCTAGTATAGACACAGACTGTTTTCCCCAGGACCAAAACCTGTTGGAAGTTCTCAGGTAAAACCGGGTGAGCAAGTATAATCTGCCGTTCCCGAAGCCGACTTTGGGACTACTACATGACCCCAGGCAGCGAGTCCCTCAAGTGGGATGGTCAGGCCGCATACGGATACATCTGAAATCGGGTAGGTATACGAATATCCCGCATTTACTGATGCGCCCTCCGATCCTGCTGAAACGCCAAGACTGACGCTAGCTGATGACACTCCTTGCGTGGTGGGTGGTCCGTGTGTTATGATTTAGTTTGAATTTCCATAGTAAGTTACGTTGTTCTCTTGCAATACCTCGCCAGTACACCGCTTACTGTTGTAGGCAATGAATCCAAGTGTGGACATAGTGGGCATCACGAGGGTGTACCAATCCTAGGTGTCGAATTCACCAGCCCAGCAGCAGAGACAGAAAACAGTCTCCTAAATTACTGCCTCGCAAAATGTTGCAACACAGAAGCGTCCTGAAAAAGCCAATCTTCCTTGTGGGTCTTGTTTTCCTAGGTGCTTGGCTTGCTATGTATCGGATTGATATTAGGACAAATGTTTAGACCGTGTCTTCTAATTGGATGCCGATTGTTTCCGGAAAATTGGCTGTCACTCTCAAGTCTGATAATCATTAAGTGGGAAAAAAGAAAAGTCAAGACAGCGATTGTCTAAACAAGCGCCAGCCACAGATCTACGAAATGTTGTGCGATTAGATTCTGTCTCAGCGCCGGCGAAACAGGTAAAACATTTATAGTACAGGCATACAAACACCTACATCGCAAAGAAAAGGTGAAGAAAATGAAGAATATGATAAAGACAAAAATAATTGCAATTTTATTCGCCACAATTGCTTTGATCGGATTAACGATCACAACGCCTACGCTTGCTAGCGCTACAGTTATCAAAAAAGGAACAGCATCAATTCGTGGAGCTGACTTACCTAATATAATTGGAACACCTGAAAACAACATTAGGTTTGCTCTATGGAACGGTACTGTTTGGTTTGAATTGCCTTTCTCCGTAAATGAAGCAAAAGTTCAGAAGAAGTTTACCGCTGATGCTAATGGAACAACAGTTGCTTCCGCTGTGTCAGCTGATTCAACAACAATCTCGGCAGCCGACGTGTTTTCAGTAAAAATTCCTGCTATGGTCGGCGTGAACGCTTCTTCCGGCGAATGGTGGGATATGGCTCTTGATTTAGATCTCTTAAATCGCTTATCAGTTCAACTCTCGGATGGTGCAGACTATTCGTGTATAATATTTATTTATTATCAAACGAGCGGATCTTGCCTTCCCCCGGATTACAGTTCTGACTATACTTTGCCACTATTTGCCTCGCCGGTCAATCAAACTCAAACAAATCAAACTGCCGAAGTAACAGCTGTCGCAACATCCTCTTATCCAATTGCAAAGTTTGGTGTCCAGAGCTTTTCAATGCCTCAAACTGCGAAAATGGTTGCAGCTTCACAGGACCCCCAAGTGTATAGCCTTCAGACTGTATTGGAACAAAGATTTGAAAACACTGGAAGCAATCCACAGCCCACATACCCAAGCCCGTTCTATTTGCCTGCACAAGGACAAGCAGTATCAGGAGTTATACTAAAGATTGAGTGGAATGATGTTGGTGATCCATATTGGCGCGCTCTTAATGCTTATATTAATAATCAAATAGTGTGGACTGATAACAACAATCAGGGATTATACATTGCGCCTGGTAGTTCTTCAGTGGAGAAAGATATTACAAACAAAATTGTTTGGTGGAGCTACCAAAATTCACTTTGGGTATACAACAATGCAAGTGTTGTTCTCACAACCTATGCAGGTTATGGTCACTGGGACGTTCGCGCCTACATTTATGTTGTGTACACTGCTGCCGTCCATTTCATAAGTGTAGCGGCAAATTGGGCACAATATTACAATATCCAGACTAACACTCAAAATACGATTGACTTTCCCACAGCGCTTCCTGATAACACTGCAAATCAAGGGGGCGCAGAAATGGTGTACATACATGCGAAGGCTAGTAACGATCCATGGGCTAGATATTTGGACCTTTATATCAATGATGTATTTGTCAAAAGGTGGACGATTAAATATGAGGCAGATGAGTCATTTGATATAACAAGCTATGTTCTTGGCGCACCTAGTGTTACGATAGGTATTCAACTGAATTGCGGAGTGGGCACATGGGGTATTGGTGGGGATATAACTACGCTGTATAGGCCTTCTGTGGCGCCTGATTTTGACCCATTTTGGACAAGCCCGACTAACCTTCAAACTCTAACAAGTCATGCAGGGAACATATACTTCAATTATGCCGGTCTGAACAATTTTGCTGGGACTTTTTCTACTGAAACAGAGGGTTTTGGAAGCAGCGCGAACCCATATTATTTCTATACCGGATTAACAGCAGCATACCCGCTTTGCACAGGATGCTTCCTTGTCGGTTCCATGCAAACGCACATAAGCATAACTGAACCTGATGGACATACGATACTTCCAAACGATCATTACTCGTACCAGGGCTTCAGTGGATCATCTAGCGGAAGCACAGAAGTGAACCCACTCGCAAACATGGGAGTAGCGCTTTTGACAGGGACTTCAATATGCCTGTCAGTAACCGATCCTGCGCTAGCGGCAATGCTAGCTTTGGCGGCTCTCGTAGTCCAGTATAGTTCACCCGCGCCTGCCTATTCAGTAACAACTGATTCCACAGGAATAGAAATGAATTACAACGGTCCAGATTATAGGCCTCAAAGTATGCTATTGAAATGGAGTGCGCTTTGGACTGGTTCGGGAGTATATACGGTGAATATAAAAACTACGGTGACAATGGAGTTGGATGTTGGGTATTATGCTACGATTGTGTTTACTGATACGTTCACTGTATACGTTCCAATCAGTGGGCTACCAACCCTAACTATTTCAGCTTCAAGCGGTGGAGCCAACCCTCCAACCAATCCTTCGCCAAGTACCTACACCTGTAGCTATGGCAGTTGCTATCCGGTGACAGCATATCCCGCCGCGAGTTACTATTTTGACCATTGGTCGCTTGATGGACAAATATATTCTACGTATCCAACAACCACAGTGACGATGGCATCAGACCATACCCTAACCGCGTACTTCAATCCAACTCTGACTATTTCGATAGGTTCAGGTTCAGGTTCAACCAGCCCCCCGCCAGGAACGCAGTCCTATAGCTACGGCTCTTCCGTTACGGTTACGGAAACTCCGTCGAACGGTTATGCTTTTGGGTTTTGGTTGCTTGACTCGACAGCGTTCTACTACACCACTTCAGTAACCGTGACAATGTGGGTTAGCCATTCGCTGACAGCGTATTTCTTCCTGGCAGGAGGTGGCGGAGGATGTCCCTACGTTGCAACTTGGAATGGTACTGGCTACGTGTTAGACAACAGCATCTTGCCAGATTCAGAGATGAGCAGTGGACGTGACGTCAAAGACTATTATAAGCTCGAGCAGCCACTCGTTCCAACTCTTCAAGACACCAAGAGATCGATATACTCTCTGAAGATCTGCGAGTTTGAACACGAACACGACTACATTGACCAGGCTCAACTCCTGGCTGTCGACCATCCTGATGACGTGAACGTTGCAGTCACATCCACGGGCGAGATCCTAACCTACAAGAAACCTGCCTCACCCATAAGCGCAAAAAGCAACGACGGTACAAACGTGCTACCACTACTGAACGCGGCTGACGGAAAATACTATCAAGGCTACAACGGAAGCTACGTAACCCTAACGTTCGCTGCCGCAGACGTTTCAGCCGGAGCCAAGCTCGTGGTAAGGGCAGACGACTTTTCGATCAAATGCCCAATCTACGTTCAAGTGCTCAACGCGACGGGACAATGGGACACCGTTGCAAGCTTCGACACGAGGGGCAACTGGGCAACGGACATAATCAACATGACGGGCCTTCTGCCAGACGCGCTGGGAAACCTGAGGGTTAGGCTGTGCTTCGTCTCAACCGACGAGATAGACTACGTAGGACTCGACACCACACCCCAAGCAAGCATACAAGTGCACAAGGCAGTATTGCTAAACGCGTTTAGCTCCTCGCAGGGCGACGTGACCAGTCTGCTCAAGGCAGACGATGAAAAGTACGCTGAACTAGTACCAGGCCAACAAATACGACTCACATTCCTACTACCCGCTAACCAAAGCGGCCAAAGAACATTCATATTCTACGCAGAAGGACACTACGAAACCATACCATGACCCACCACCCACAACTCTCTTCCACAACCCCTTTTTTCCATCTGTAACGACTAATGAAGCACGTTCCATTACTAAGTGATGCTAATTCACAATCGGAAGTTCACATAAGCCCTGGGAGTGTGCACGTGTTGGTTGTTCTTTTGAGAGAACGTGGTATTCCGCAGTCAGAGTTATTAGGTCAGAATGTTCATTCGCTACGTAGGGGGCTACAGGTTTGGTTAAAATGCTTGTTGTTGGGAGTTTCTTAGCTTTGATTCTTGGTGTTTTGGTTGGGATGCCCATTCTAAGGTCCTCAATGCAAACGGTCACTCTTGGGGAGCAGCCGAATACCTTAAGCTCTACATGGAGCAGAGAAGCCACGGATCCCCAGACGGAAGAAACCCACCTGAACCCCTGACAGAAGAGTCTCCCTTAATCAGAGATGCCACAAGCCACGCGCCACGCCCTGTAGGACCCAAGCAGATAAGAAAACTGGTTCATGAGCTCTACGTTAAAGCCGGTCTCGTCAAGCAGCCTAGAGGGCGCATGTACGAGTCGAGGGTGCACAGCCTACGCAAATACTTCAAAACCCAGCTTCTAGCGCTAGGCATCCAGCCCGACTACGTCGATTACATGATGGGCCACACGGTGGACACCTACCACGACATCCAAATGAAGGGAATCGACTTCCTACGCAACATGTACGCCGCCAGCGGCCTAGCCATCAAACCTAAAACACGTGTAAGCAAGATTGAAGCCCTCAAGGAGATCATCCGCGCCTGGGGACTCAACCCCGAGCAGATCCTCACTAGAGAAGCCCCGTCTCAACCAGCTGCAGTACACAGATTCTCAGCCGATCAGGAAAACATTGAGCTACAGGTCCTCAGCAAAACACTACACGACATCATCAGCAAAGAAGCCGTTAAAACCACACGACCTTAAATCAGTACAAATGCGCTCCGTGGGTGGCGGGTCCGCTGGGATTTGAACCCAGGACCTGCGGCTTTCTCCGATGCTGATCCTAGAAGGCCGCCGCGCTTTCTGGGACCTAGCCTATCCATGCTGCGCTACGGACCCCGCTGGAAAGTGATATCAATTGTCGAATATAGTTTTATCTGAGCCCGAAAAAGATGGACGTCAATGCCAACAAGAAAATCATGGTCGTGTCAATGCAGTCAAGAAGGAAAAGTGCAAACTCATATTGTGTGAAAGTCATGCTTCAAACCTGAAATGGGTTGACACACTGATTGAATTAGACGAACACTGGCGCCAGCAAGCGCGCCGTGAATTATCAAGGACGAAGGCCAGAAAAAACCTACCTAGGAGGGGGGTATCAACTGTTCGCGTGTTTTCAACCCAACATTTGGGTAGGTCCTGCCATCAGCAAGAGATTTCATGCTGGAAACCCATGGAGGACGCGAAAACCAGCCTAGGAGGGGGAGGTGCGTTTTTCGCTTGTTTTCAACCCAAAAACGCAGGTCGGCCCTCGTAATGTTCATGTATGTGAACACTCAAGGTGGAGACCAAGAAAACCAAGTAGCTTGAAAATTCATGTGCAAAACGTGCCAGAATAGACATTAAACATGCCCTTTACTGAGCAGTCTTCCTTAAACTTTTTAAATGTCGGTTTCGCTAATATATTAGGGAGAGGAGGAGAAGATGTCAGAAGTCGGGAATATTCCCATTCCTCTCGTGAACTATGTGAATCTAATAAGAGAGCGGAAGTCCCCTTACTATGAGATCGTAGAGTTTCTCATGAAAGACATGGAGATGCACTTCTACAAGACTGGTCAGGGAGCAGGGGCCGTGTACACGATCAACCCTAGAGTGCTGCAAGAAGAGATCGAGAAGAAGGTCACCGATGAAAAACTGACCTCTATAAACGTCTGCCGCACCGTTCTCGCCATGCTGCAAGGAGCCAAACTCAACGAAGAAAAGGACTACTTCGTAACCACGACGAGCAGCGGACGAAGAAACTATCACGTCAACGTTAACCCTCGAACTCTGACCCAGATGTCAAGAATGCTGTAACCCCTTTTTCCATTCAACGTAGCCCTCGCCAAATTGCCTGAAGACCTACGCAGCTCACGATTCGTCCCTTAGCATCGTAGCACTGCTCATGTTCGCATCGCAAACCATGCCCTCCGCGTGAAATCTATCAACCAAGTCCGCTTCTTGGCCGATAAAGGCAATGTTCTGATATGTTTTATTCTATGTAAATCGCGGGGCGGTAGGGTTTGGCAAGTTGCGCCCTCTGCTTCGGGTCGTGGCGTTCAGCGTCTTCTTCGTTGTAGACGTGGATTTCCGCGTTTAACTCTTTCTGGAAGAAGCCTTTTGCTTCTTCTAACGCTTTGGTCTCGTTCATAAGCCCGATTTGCAGTCGTCTCCGCTTGGTCTCTTCTGATGTTCTGTTGGTCTCTTCTGCGAGCGGGCCGGTGAACTTTGCCACCTTTTCAGCGTTTGCCCTCAAGTCTGGCTCTTGCATCAGCTTTTTCATGAGGTCTTTCTGCAGAACTCTTGTTGCGATCGACATCTCGACGGTCTTGAGGTAAGTGTTCCATTTCCATTTTGCAGCTGCATAATAGCATATTTTCTCAGGTTTCGTTCCCGTTGCTTTCATTATGTTCAACGTGTCGTCAAGCACGTTCATGATGAAGGTTTCGTTTTCCTCAGCTTTGACGTCTATCTTGGTCTCATCAAACGTAGGCCAAGGTGCTCGGGCGATGAAATCTTTTCTGCCCAGCATTTCCCATATTTCCTCGCACACGTGCGGTGCCACAGGTGCCAGCATCCTTGTTTGCGCATCCAAGACCTCGTGGAACACATAGGCTGTTGAGGCTTCAGTTTTCATGCTTTCCTTTCGGGTTGCGATCCGTCTCTGGTACCATTGAAAGTCTTGATCCAACTCGTAGAGCACGGTGTGTATTGCTTTGCGAACGGCCAGTTTGTCCATGGCGTCAGTTGCGTTTTTCACGTGTTGGTTCAGTCTGCTGAGCATCCATCTGTCTATTGCTGTCAACGTTGTGTTCGAGGTTTTTCTGTGAGGAGTCTTGGCAGTTTCGGTGGCGAACTTGTAGAATCTTTCAAGCCTGCCGCGCATCGATTCCGCTATTGCGGGACTGAAATCGGAGTCTTGGAGCAGCTCGGCTGTTGACAGAACGCTGAGTCTAAGCGGGTCTGCACCGAACTTGTCGAGGGCTACTCGTAGTGGGATTATATTCCCGAAGGATTTGCTCATCTTAGAGCCCTCCATCATGACTTGTCCGTTCGTGGCGATCTGGCGTGGCCAATGGTTCTCTGGGAATATAGCAGTGTGGTTGAATATCATGAATGTCAAGTGGTTGGGAACGAGTTCGCGGGCGCTATGTCGGCTGTCCAACGGATAGAAGTACATAAATTCATCATGCATTTGCTTCAGGATTTCCTTTCTCAAACCAGTTTTTTCGCTGATTTCCTCCGGTTTATTTTTGCCTAGGAATATGTAGTCAAATGCTTCGTCTGTGAGTTGTTCAGGCTGGATCTTGTTTTGTTTGATGTGCTTTGCTATCGTGTAGTAGGCCATGTAAATTGTTGAGTCTGAAAGTGATTCGATGATCCAGTCTTTGTCCCACGGTAGGCGCGTGCCCATGCCTGATTTTCTAGCGCAGGCTTTTTCGTGCAGCCAATCGATGACGTTGTTAAATTCTGGGCGAACTTCCTCGGGCAGTATTTCCATCATGTCCAAATTCTTGTGTGCGAGTTTTTTCCACTCGGGTTTGCCGTAGTCGATGAACCATTGATCCTCGACGATCTTTACGATACACTCTGTTCTGCAGCGGCAGAAGACGGGTCTGTTTACCAGTTCGTACATAGTTGTAGCTCGGCCTTCCTGAATCAGGTCCTGCTTGACTTTGTCTTTTGCTTCAGCCACGGCCATGCCTGCGTACTTGCCCGTGTTGGCTTTCATTTTCCCGTTATGGAACTCGTGCCTGTACACTTCTTTCGTGGCATCCTCCAGCCTCGAGTCTGTTTGTTCTTGGATGTTCATCTTCTTGACTACGTCAGCTGCTGGCACGTCTGAGTATCCCTTGACCTCAATTAGGGAGATAGGCTGAACCGAGTCTACGTCTTCAACCGTTATGCCGTACTGCTTGAGCCTTGACGGTGCTTTCCTCATGTTCTCCAGTGCGACGTAGTCGTACGGGGCATGGCCTGGGACTGACATAACAACGCCTGTGGCATTCTTGGGGTCCACGAAGTCTGCTGGCAGTATGAGGATGTCCTTTCCTGTGGCCGGGTTTTGAACGGCTTTTCCTACGAGTTCTTTTCCTTCGAAGGCTTCTTGTACTCTGACTTTCCAATTTTGATTTGTGAGTTTTTCGACACTTTGTTGGCTGACTATCCATTCTTCACCGTCTACTGTGGCTTTCACATATTTTGCAGTGGGGTTTAGCCAGATATTTGTCACGCCGAAGATCGTTTCAGGCCTTAGGGTGGCGGCTGGGTAGACAATGCTGGCCTGCTTGAATCTGATGAGCGTGAACTCGCCTATTTCTGGTTCCACATCGCCCTCTGTATCGTGTTGGCCGACTGGGTTTCCGTCTTTAGGACACCATCCGACTGGATGTCTTCCCTGCGTAATGTATCCCGCTTGGCTCAGTTTTCGAAATTGCCATTCTATAAATCGGTTGTAGATTGGATCCACAGTGGTGAATTCGCGTCTCCAGTCGATTGAGTAGCCTATTTCTTTCATGCCAGTTTTAATTTCTTGGTGAAAGTAGCGGGCCATGGCGATGGGCTCCGTGAGTTCCTTGAGCTTTTGCGGCGGGATCTTGTAGACATTTATGAAGTCGCTGATGAGGCCTTTGTCGTTGCCTGCGAGACGTTTGGCCATCGCTAAAACTGGTGTGCCTGTGTAGTGAAAGGCCATGGGGAGCAGAGTGTTGTAGCCGCGCATCCGCATGTATCGAGCGTGAACGTCTGCCATCGTGTAGGTTCTTCCGTGGCCGATGTGTTGAGGAGAATTCGGATATGGATAGGCTACGGTTATGAAACACTTAGGCTTGGACGGGTCCGGATCAGTCTCGAAGATCTTGGCTTTTTCCCAGTTTTTCTGCCATTTCTCTTCGAGTTTTTTCAGAAACTGCATAGGACTTTTTGAATTAGTTGGTGGAGTATTAAAGATTTTGTTTCCGCTAGACGAGAACGCGGTCCCTCACGGTAGACACCAACGAATCGTGAATACACGCTTGCATTAATCTTTTACTGAAGTCTCGTTGAGACTGTCCATTACAGGTTCAGGTCGTTCAGTCTTTTTTCACCAGAGCTGTTCCATGAGGAACACATGAAGTCTTCAGGTCGCTCAGGGAACTTCGAGAATGTTCATGTTGACGTCTGGAATTCGGTGCTTCAACACATTTCGTCACTCGCAGTGTTCCCGCCGACTTAACGAGACGTGCCAAACAGAACGTTCTGAACTAGTAATCAATAAATACGTCACGGGCATAGTTCTTTCATTGCCAAGGAGTTGTGTGTTCACTGTGCCTCAGCGTGTTGTGTGTCAGGGTTGTGGCCATGTGTTGTATGAGGGTCCTGAAATCAGGCCTCCGGACGAGATTATTCACGAGCATGAGGGCAAGTGTCCCAAGTGCAGCAAGAAGCTCTCGCTGATACCTGAAAATGTCGACGTGAAACCGGCGAAGTAGACGGTTGGAAGAGGAAATAAAATTGCCTGAAGAAGCACGTAAAACGCAGCTCTACGAGGCATACGGGCAGAAAGCAAAGCTTACAGAATTTGCAGGTTTCGAAATGCCTCTTTACTTCCGTGGAATAATTCCAGAACACTTAGCCGTACGAAACAGCGTCGGAGTGTTCGATATTTCACACATGGGCAGAGTACTGATAGTAGGTGCGGACTCAGAGCGTCTTCTGAACTACGTGATAACTAACGATGTTACGAAGCTCGGGCCGAACAGTGCTCTATACTCTGTCATGTGTACGGAAAACGGGGGCATAATAGATGATTTCGTCGCGTATCGTTTAGAAACGGAAAGATTCCTGGTGGTTTTCAACGCGAGCAACCGCGAGAAGGACTACAACTGGTTGGTCCGAAATGCGAAGGGCTTCAACGTGGAAATCCAAGACGTGTCAGATAGCGTAGCTATGCTTGCGGTTCAAGGACCTGACGCTTTGAGAACGCTGCAGAAATTGTCGACGGATGATCTTGCCAGGATTGAAAGGTTCAAGTACGCCAGAGCTCGTTTGGCGGGCGTGGAAGTTTTTCTCTCCCGAACTGGGTACACGGGCGAGGACGGGTTCGAAGTTTTCATTTGGGAGGCCTCAGCAGCGAAGCCTGACAATGCCACGAAGCTTTGGGCCAATATAGTTGAAGCAGGCAGACCTTATGGGGCAGAGCCCTGCGGCCTAGGCGCGAGGGACACGTTGAGGCTTGAAGCTGGACTTTGTCTCTACGGCAACGACATAGATGAAAGCACGACGCCGTTTGAGGCAGGATTGAGCTTCGTTGTGAAGTTGCAGAAAGACAATTTCATCGGCAAAGATGCATTGCAGAAGCAGAAGGATCAAGGAATAAAGCGCAAGCGCATCGGGATAATCATGACGGAACAAGGCATACCGAGGTCGAACTTTCCAATCATTAATGGTAACAACCAGCAGATAGGCCGTCTGACTAGTGGCACGTTTTCGCCTTTGCTAAAACTTGGTATAGGAATGGGCTATGTGGAAGCATCCGAAGCTCAGGAAGGAAACAGCGTAAACATAAAGATCCGTGGAAAACAGGCAAAAGCACGGATAGCTGCTTTCCCCTTGTACGACGGTGAGAAATATGGATACAAGAGGGAAACTGTGAAATGAGCGCCTGGTATTCATCGCTTGCTTCTTCACTACGAAAGAGAATGCAGGGGCGAACGTCCTCAAAGGAGATGCTTTTTGTTTCCGAAGGTACCTGACCAGCACAAGCCGAACAAGCCTTTGATTCCGAACGGGCTGGGGGTATTCTACGCGCTGATAAGCGTGGCGTATCTTTTTCTACTGTACCTCTTCGATGTTATCAAGAACTCTAACGATGCGTCTAAGTCGCTGACGCTGGCCGTGTGCATACTCTTTGGGGGTTTCATGGGCCTCCTCGATGACTGGATTGATCTTAGATGGCGGTACAAGGCTTTCCTTCCAATAGTGGCTGCCGTGCCGCTTCTTTCATTAGCTTATAAATTTCAACTGCGCACTTCAGTGTCAATCCCTATGCTTGGAGTAATACAATTCGGCAACTTCTATTATTTCTTGATCATCCCCTTGATCGTGACCATATTTACTAACACTGTGAATCAGCTTGGCGGACTCAACGGGTTGGAGACTATCTGCCCAGCAATAGTCATGATCGGAATGATGTTAGTCTCGGGTCCAAACGCAATCATGCTGTATGTTCCATTGGTCGTTTGGCTGATGTTGGCTTTCTTCAATTTCAGGGGCAAAATCTTCGTAGGCAACACGGGGTCCTTTTCGATAGGAATGACCTTGGCGGCATTTGCGATCATTCTAGACCTGAAAGTTGATCTGTTGATTTCGCTTTTGCCATACATATTCAATTCAGTGCTGATCCTTCTTACTTTCTTCTTTTTCAGGACCAAAGGGCGCCTTTCTTTTGACGGCAAGAAACTCATTTCAGATCACAGGAGGAGCCTAGTCACGCTTGTCACATATCGCAGAGCTTTGACTGAACGTCAGGTGGTAATGATAATCTCGTTATTATTTGTCATGTCTACGGTCGCGGCATCGGTTATTCAAGTGGCTTAATCACGCTGTGAGCTTAAGAACATTCAAGTGCACATCAGACTGTTGAACTGCTTCGTGGTTTGGGCCGTGTCAGTTTTCGCTCCACAAGTAAATAGCAAGCTCTAATAACGCTTAATAAGCAAGAACTCCACGGTTATGGCTGATTGGCGGGTGAGTGGGCCTCCACCCGTTCCGCCACTAAAAATCCCGGTGTGGGAGGTGAAAGAATGAAATTCGATAGTAGAGACTTGGCGTTGACAGCCGTTTTTGCGGCACTGTATGCCGTGATCAACTTAGTGCAGTCTTTTTCTCTTTTCGGCAATCCTTCTGTATATGGACCGATACAATTGCGTATTGCAGACTTTTTGATTGCTCTGGCCGCGCTGTTAGGATTACCTGTCGTTATAGGGGTTACGGTCGGATGCGCTGTGGTGAACGTGTTCGGACCCATAGGATTCGTTGACGTGATCTTCGGTTCTCTTGCTAACTTGATAGCAGCGAGCATCGTCTTTTCACTAAGGAAACATACACTGCTGGCTTGCGTTGCAGGCGCTTTACCCATAGGAATCATCGTTGGCGGCGGGTATCTGTGGCTGTATTTCCCTTATCAGTCTACTGAGCTCGGGTTCTTGCCAGCTTGGGTGACGACGCTGGTCAGCATTCTAGTCAGCAGTCTGATTACGATTGGAGTAATAGGTTATGCAGTTTTGCGAATATTGGGCAGACGCAGCATCATTGAGCCACTGAAGTCGCATGGATTAAAGACGCCGCCTAAGGGTTAACCTGACTACGCAACGTTACATGAATCTTTCCAGTTTTGTTAAGCCTATTATTTCTTCGAAATCCAAGCCCAAAGCATCAAGCACTTGATCGAATGTTGAATGAAGGTAGGCTACGTACTTGTCTATGTCAATCTCACTTTTGGTCGCAAGTTCAACGGGTTTAACATGTGGTTCTTTACTGACTTTGACATAACTTATCAGGTCCCCAGCTTTCAATTCTGCCCCGTTGCTCTCCAGCATCCTTGCGGCTCTGACATGCTGCGGCGTCGTTTTTGTGTAGTGTCTCAGCTCTTCGCCGAGGGTGACGTTGAATGCTAACTCGTTCATGTTTTGCCATTCGCGTCTTTTTAGCCGCGTGTAACAGTCGCGGACGACTGCGCAGATGTTTTTTTTGGCGTTCTCAAAATCCGATGGTGTCTTTACTGCCGCTAGGCTCTGCTTCATTTTGTCGAAGGCGTTCTTGATGAAAATCGGAATGTGTCTTTTCTTTCCGGTTAACCCCTTTACGTCAACTGTGCCATCTTCCAACACGCCGAGGTAATTCTTCTTTCGTGAGCTGAAAACGGCATACCTATACGTCTTGTCTACGTCTAAGCCCATCTTCAGTTCATGTTCTGTCCAGTGGGCCAATTGCTCAACCTGCTGTCTTGACGGGTTCTTGAGGAACAGGCTGTCAGTATCGCCATAGAGCACTTGGATGTTGAGCTCCTCGGCTTTCTGCAGTATTTGAGTTATGGAGTGTCTTCCAATGGCTGCCGTTGCCTCTGCTACTGGCGGGCAGTAGAGATCGAAACTGTCAGCCCCGAATACGCCGTAACTTGCGTTCAGAATGACTTTAAGTGCTCCCTGAGTGACGTTGTACCAGCTTCTCAACTCGGCAGGTAGCGTCTTATCTTTAGATTTCGGCTTGTACCATTCGACGCGGAGGTCCCTCAGTGAGCCGATTAAGAGGCTTTCCAACGCTCTTTTCTTCGTGCAAACCCAATGTGGCGTGTCTGGAATCAGGTTGTGGCGGCATTCTGGATGAGGGCAGAGTATCGACTGGTAGCCTAGGTTCCAAACTTTAATTATAGACGGATACAGACTTGGGAAGTCCATGACTGCCACGTTGAAGTGGACTCCTGGAGTCGGTTCGACGACTATGGCCCCCTTGTATTTCTTGCCTTTTATTATCGCCTTGGTGGCCGTCTTACCTTTTAGTGCGATTATGTCTTGAGAGTTGGGTATGAGTATGTTTTTCCTTCGATGTTCACGGTGCATGAAGTCTCTTATCCAGCGTGAAACGCCTTGGCGGCTTACGTCTTCCATCGGCATGCTGCTGATCCTGGACAGGACCAGAATGAGCTTCATCGTCAAATCGTCTTCAAAACTTGAGAGTTTAAGAGTGATTTCGGAATCTCTTAAGCAGTATCCGGCGAGTTCCGTGTAGCTTAGATCGCCTAGGCCCTTGTCGAAACGCACTTTCTCTAGTCCAATTAGGGCTCGGCCTACGTCGTTAAGGGTTACGTCTCTGTAACGGTTATTGAAGGCGTAGATTTGGATTGAACGGTTGAAGAAGAACTTGTACAAGTCGATGTGCACGCCGTAGCTTAGCAGGCTTACGCGTCTGCCCAGTTCTATTGGAACTTCGCTCCTTCTGAATCCGAGGTTTTGTGCTCTGTGGAACAGGTAGGGCAGGTCGAAATCGTCGCCGTTGAAGGTCAAAACGAACGGGTAAGTTCGTAAATAGTCAAAGACGACTCTCAGCAGCCTGTCTTCACTGCCAAACTTTCTGACGGTTATTTCAGCGGGAAGATGCTCGGACCCGTCTCTCACGCCTTCTCGTTCGAGAAGCAACACTTCTCGCAGTCCATCTGAGCTGTAGAGTGAAACACACACGACTGGATAAGCGGCTTCTTCAGGGTTAGGCACCCTTGTCGGGGTTGGGGCGAGAACCTCTATGTCCAGGGCGACGCGGCGGAACTTTGGAGCAGGATAGTCCAGTAGCCTGGCCCATTCTTCTATGTATTCCTTTTCTTCTGCGGATGCCGATTTGAAAGTTCCGAGTGTTTCGGCGACTATTTTTTCAGCTTCATTCATTTTCTTCTGGATGAGCTGGCCATTCTCTATTTCGTATGGCATCCCGGGGAGAAGATTTTGGTCATAGATGTAGGATTGGTAGTACTTTATTTTTGATTCCCACACCTTGATGTCTTCTTGGGCGATGGGTGTTTCTGCTACTTTCGGGTAGTCTTCAGGTATTATGTCTCTGATGCATCCTGATGGGCGGCCTCCGACGGCTAGGGGATCGTTTGTGACTATTTTTGTGACTTTAATGTTCTTGTTGCATAGCGCATCGAACTTTTCGACTATTTCAAAATGATCAAGGCCAGAGTGTTCCGTCAGCCTAGTTATCTTCTCAAGTTCATACTGTGAAAGATTCGTGAGACAGTAGGGTTTATGTCCCGTGTTATCTAGCCAAAAATAGATTTGACCGGAGACTGGCTCGTAAAGCTTGATCAAGGCCTTCTTGGCTTGGCCGTCGTAAGTGGCAGAAACAAAATATGCGAGGGACAGGTTCTGAGGTGCCAGCGGCGGGAAAGCACGTTTTCTTTCATTTTGCTCT